>ERZ836441.801-NODE-801-length-34773-cov-14.232963_pt1 | contig 34773 bp, 51 predicted proteins | sample MGYA00519686_ERZ836441 | MGnify/ENA primary metagenome ERZ836441 (study PRJEB31850, sample SAMEA3708800) | human gut metagenome | biome: human gut; feature: human-associated habitat; material: faeces | place: China | collected 2014 ... | reverse complement strand
GAGGACGGCACCGTCACCGCTGTCGCCGCCGGTACGGCCACCATCTCCGCCTCCGCCGAGGGTGCCGACCCCGTCACCTGCACCGTTACCGTGAAGGAGGCCCCCAAGAAAAATCTGGTGCTGCGCTCCATCTATAGTAGCGAGGGAGCTGCCCAGACGGAGTTTGCAATGAGCGTGGGCGACCCAGCTGTTCCTTTGACTGTGGACGGCACAGATTCCACCGTGAAGTGGAGCACCGAAAACAGCGGTGTTGTCACCGTTAACAGCGCCGGTGAAGTGACGGCTGTGGCATCTGGTAAGACTACGGTGACTGCCGAAGTGGATGGTCAGACGCTGACGATAACTGTCATTGTGTGGTAACTAAATCCCCAAGAGCCGCCTCCCACAGGAGGCGGCTCTTTTTTGCGCCCCGCAGGTCTCACAAAGTTTGCCTCCCACAGGAGGCGACTCTTTTCGCATCTTCCACAGCCCCGTCTCCCGCCCCGCAGTGAAAAATCCTTTGGATTTTTCACCACGGCTTTACTTCCCCGGCAAAAACCGCTACAATAGGAAAAACGAAAGGAGGCAGGCCTATGGAGACCTTACAGGTGGCGCTGGGACGGCGCAGCTATCCCATTTACATCGGCGGCGGCCTGCTGGAGCAGGCGGAGGAGCTGCTGCACCCGCTGGGTGTGGGCCGCTGGGCCATCGTCTGCGACGACACGGTGGCAACCCTGTACGGCGCTCCGCTGGCCCGCCGCACCGGCTGGCCGCTGGTGACCTTCCCGGCAGGGGAGGGCTCCAAGTCGCTGGAGGAGTACGACCGCCTGTGCCGCCGGCTGGTGCAGCTGGGCCTGACCCGCAGCGATGGCATTGTGGCCCTGGGCGGCGGCGTCACCGGCGATCTGGCGGGCTTTGCGGCGGCCACGCTGCTGCGTGGCGTGGCGCTGGTGCAGGCCCCCACCACCCTGCTGGCGCAGGTGGACAGCGCCGTAGGCGGCAAAACGGGGCTGGACCTGCCGGAGGGGAAAAACCTGCTGGGCTGCTTTTACCAGCCCCGTATGGTACTGGCGGATACGGCGTGCCTTGCCACTCTGCCCCGGCGTCAGCTGGCCTGCGGCATGGCCGAGGTCATCAAATACGGCTGCATCGCTGACGAGGAGCTGCTGACCCGGCTGGAGCGGCAGGAGCCGGACTGGCCCCGGATCATCCGCCGGTGCCTTGCCTGCAAGGCGGCGCTGGTGGCGCAGGATGAGCGGGACGAAGGCCCCCGTCGGCTGCTGAACTTCGGCCATACCTTCGGCCACGCCATGGAGGCACTGGGCGGCGGCCGCTATACCCACGGCGAGTGCGTGGCGGCTGGTATGATGGAGATGCTCCGCTGGCAGACGGCCCACGGCAGCGACCAGACCGCCATGCTGGCCCGGTTGGGGACGCTGCTGGAGCGCTATGACCTGCCCCGGCGGCTGGACTTGCCGGAGACGGCGTGGCGGCAGTACCTGCTGCGGGACAAAAAACGCAGCGGCGGCGAGATGACCATTGCGGTGCTGGAGCGCCCCGGCCACGGTGTACTGTGGTCGGTGACACCGGAGGAGCTGCTGGAGGAAACCCGATGGATGTGAAGCTGTATCCCGCCCCGCTGGCGGGGATGGTGGCGGCCCCGCCTTCCAAGAGCCGCTGGCATCGGGAGCTGATCTGTCAGGCGGCGGCTGGCCGTTTTCCGCCGGTTTCCCCCGACGCCCCGGAGGATATCCGGGCCACGGCGGCGGGTCTGCGGGCCTTATACGGCGGCGGGGAGGAGGTTCCCTGCGGAGCCAGCGGCAGTACCCTGCGCTTCCTGCTGCCGTTAGCTATGACGCTGGGCCGTGAGGTGACGTTCACCGGTACGCCCCGGCTGCTGGAGCGGGTGATGCCGGGCCTGTGGGGCGTGACGCCCTGTCCCGGCGGACTGCGGGTCACGGGCCGCCTTACCGGCGGTGTGTACCACCTGCCGGGGGGCGATACCTCCCAGCTCATCAGCGGGATGCTCATGGCCCTGCCCCTGTGCCGGGAGGACTCCCGGCTGGAGGCGCCGGGGCCGGTGTCCCGGCCCTATGTGGACTTAACGGCGTGGGTGCTGGAGCGCTACGGTGTCGTGCTGCACCGGGCGCAGGGCGGCTGGCGCATCCCCGGCGGCCAGCGCTTTGCACCGCTGCCCATGGAGCAGGAGGGGGACTGGTCGGCGGCGGCCTATTGGCTGGTGCTGGCGGCGCTGGGCCAAGGCATCACGGTAACGGGTCTGCGGCAGGACTCCCGGCAGGGGGACCGCAGGGCGCTGACCCTGTGCCGGGAGCTTCCTCAACAGGTGTCCCTCCGGGAGAACCCGGATCTGCTGCCGCCGCTGGCGCTGCTGGCGGCGCTGCGGCCTGACAAGGAGATACGCTTCACAGATGCCGCCCGCCTGCGGCATAAGGAGAGCGACCGCTTGGCGGCCACGGCGGCCCTGCTGACGGCCTTGGGCGGCCGGGTACAGGAGACAACGGATGGACTTGTCATCCGTGGCGTGGCGAGCCTACAAGGCGGCGAAGTGCAGAGTGCCGGAGATCACCGGCTGGCTATGCTGGCGGCCTGCGCCGCCCCCTTCTGCCGGGAGCCGGTGGTGCTGCGGGGAGCGGACTGCACCGCCAAATCCTACCCGGCCTTCTGGCGGGACTATGCCCAACTGGGTGGAAAGGTGGAACACTTGACATGATGGATTATACCATATTCGGGGAGTCCCACGGCCCCGCCGTGGGAGTGCTGCTGCGGGATGTGCCGCCGGGCCTGCCGGTGGATGAGGAGTTCATCTGCCGTCAGCTGCTGCGCCGTGCGCCCCAAGGCCCTCTCTCCACCGCCCGGCATGAACCGGATCAGGTGGAGGTGCTCAGCGGGGTCTATCAGGGCGTGACCACCGGAATGCCGGTGTGCCTGCTGCTGCGGAACCGGGACGTCCGCTCGGCGGATTACGATGCCCTGCGCCACACGCCCCGGCCCAGCCACGCCGACTACACCGCTTGGGTGCAGAGCGGTGGACGCAATGATCCCCGTGGCGGCGGGGCCTTTTCCGGGCGGCTGACGGCCCCTCTGGTGGCGGCGGGTGCTCTGGCAAAAAGCTGGCTAAAACTGCAAGATATTAAAGTAAATGCACAAGTTATTGACGAAAATGCCCTGCGCCAGCGGGCGGAGGAGGCCCGGCAGGAGGGGGACTCCGTGGGCGGTCAGGTACGCTGCATCGTCACGGGCCTGCCTGTCGGCTGGGGCGGCCCGGACTGGCGGGAGACGGTGGAGTCGGAGATCGCCCGCCACGTGTTCGCTATCCCCGGCGTGAAGGCGGTGGCCTTTGGGGCCGGGGAGGAGCTTGCTGCCCTCCGGGGCAGTCAGGCCAACGACCCTTGGCGTACAGATGGTCGGAGGGTCTGGTCTGCCACCAATCACAGCGGCGGCATCAACGGCGGCATCACCAACGGGATGCCGGTGGAGTTCACCGTGACCTTCCGTCCCACCCCCTCCATCGCCCAGCCGCAGGAGACCATCGACCTCACGACCATGACCAACACAAAAATCACCATCGGCGGCCGTCACGACGCCTGCATTGCTCTGCGGGCGCCGGTGGTGGTGGAGAGTGCAGCGGCCTTGGCCATGTGGAGACTGAAGGGCGCCGACGGCGGCGGAGAATTGGACAATTTGCGTGGCCAGCTGGACATTCTGGACACAGAACTGACGGCGCTTTTTGTCCGAAGGCAGTCCATTTCCCGCCAGATCGGCGCCTATAAACGGGAGCATCATCTGCCGGTGCAGGATGCTGGTCGGGAGGAGCAGGTGCTGCACACACGGGGTGATCTGGCCCCGGAGCGGCGGCAGCAGGTGGAGCGGCTGTTCCGCCTGCTGATGGAGCTGAGCCGGGAGGAGCAGGCATGAAAAAGCTGATCCTCATCGGTCTTCCCGGCAGCGGAAAAACCACCGTAGGCGGGCTGCTGGCTCGGCAGTTGGGCCTGCCCTTCCGGGACTGCGACCCGCAGGTGGAGCGGCTGGCGGGCAGGACGGTGGCGCAGCTGTTTTCCGGCGGAGAGGAGTGCTTCCGCCGCTGGGAGACGGCGGCATTGCAGGCACTCTGCGCCGGAGAGGACTGCGTGCTGGCCACCGGCGGCGGGGCTGTGCTGCGGCCGGAGAACCGGGCGCTGCTGCGGCGCAGCGGCGTGCTGTTCTGGCTGGATCGCCCGGTGGCAGATATTGAGCGCACATTAGAAAGAGCGAACCGCCCGCTGCTGGCCGGGGGCGGTTCGCTGGAGACGCTGCGGAGGCAGCGGGAGGCGCTGTATCGCACCTGCGCCGACTACACCATCCGGGAGGATACGGCGCAGGCGGCGGCAGAGGCCATCGCCGCCATATGGAGGAAGCAGACATGAAATTTCTCATCATCAATGGGCCAAACCTGAATCTGCTGGGCGGCCGGGAGCCGGATATCTACGGCACCGGAACCTATGAGACCCTTTGCCGCCGGGTGCAGGACTATGCCGCTGCCCATGGCTGGGAAGCGGACTGCTTCCAGAGCAATCACGAGGGGGCCATCATCGACGCCATTCAGCAGGCGGCGGGGGTCTATGACGGCATCGTCATCAACCCGGCAGCCTATACCCATTACAGCTATGCCATTTACGATGCTCTGCGGGCGGTAGATGTCCCGGCAGTGGAGGTGCACCTGTCGGATATCCGTCAGCGGGAGCCCTTCCGGCAGATATCGGTGACGGCCCCGGCCTGCCGGGAGCAGATCGTGGGCCACGGCTTTGACGGCTATCTGGAGGCGCTGGTACTGCTGGCGGAGGGCTTGTGATGCGGCTGTGTGTCATCGGGGATCCGGTGGGTCATAGCCTGTCGCCCCGTATCCACCGGCGATTTATGGAGAAGTGCGGCGTCGCCGGAAGCTATGAAGCAGTGACGGTGACGGCGGAGGCACTGGAGGATTTCGTGGTGCAGGGCCGCCGGGGAGCGTGGGACGGGTGCAACGTTACCATGCCCCTGAAGGAGCGCATCCTGCCGCTGCTGGATGCGGTGGAGCCGTGGACAGCCTCCTGCGGCGCCGTGAACACCGTATGCTTCCGGAATGGTCGGGCCGTGGGGTACAACACCGACGGGCCGGGGGTGGTGGAGAGCCTGCGGCTGCGGGGCTTTGCACCGGCGGGGCAGGCGGCGCTGGTGCTGGGGGCCGGAGGAGCCGCCAAGGCGGCGGCGCTGGCGCTGGCGCAGGCGGGCTGCCGGGTGACGGTATGCGCCCGGACACCGGAAAAGGCGGCGGCCTTGGCTGCCCGGTGCGGCGGTGTGACTGTCTCATGGGAGGACCTGCCCCGTGCCGCCGCAGAGCATGGGCTGCTGCTGAACGCCACACCGCTGGGCATGGAGGGTTCGCCGGAGTTCGAGTCTTTGGATTTCGTACAGGCGCTGCCGGCGAAGGCGGTGGTATACGATTTGGTGTACCATCCCACGGACACAGCGCTGATGCGAGCGGCGGAGCACCGGGGCCTGACGGCAGTGGGAGGACTTGCCCTGCTGGTGCAGCAGGCGGCGCTGGCCTTCGCCCACTTCACCGGCATAGTACTGGATGCGGCCCTGTGCCGGGATATCCTGCAGGAGTTGGAGGCGGCGCAGTAGGGGAGCGGCTGCCGCTTCCGTAAAAAATGCAAAAAAATCTGAAATAGGGCTTGCAAAATAAAAAGGAGTGTGGTATAGTAATCAAGCTGACGTGATGCAGCAAGTGAATATGGTATCCGGGTGTGGCGAAGTTTGGTATCGCGCTTGAATGGGGTTCAAGAGGCCTCGAGTTCGAATCTCGACACTCGGACCAAAAACGGGCATTTTCTATGAAAATGCCCGTTTTTTATAACTTTTTGAAGGATATTATTTTCCTAAAACTTGCGCTACTACCAATCTACTACCAATGCCCGAAACGGCTACAAAGCGTCGGTGATGCGGCGGAGACTATCCACATCCACATCCTGATAGTGTCGGAGCATTTCGGCGGAGGTGTGGCCGATGAGACGCAGCTTGTCCTTGTCGGGGGCCGGCACGTCCTTAAGCAGCGTGGCAAAGGTATGGCGGCAGCTGTGGGGCGTGTAGCGATGGCGGACGACGCCGTTGCTCTCCTCCATGGGATTGTCAAAGCCGATGGCCTCCAGAGCGGCGTAAAATGCTGTCCGGTAGTCTCGGAGACTCAGGCGTCCGCCGGAGGCGCTGACAAACACAGGCCCGGAGGTACGACCGCCCACCAGCCGGTCAATGATGGGCTGGATCTTGGGCGAGATCGTGACGATACGGCTGCGGCCCGCCTCCGTCTTAGCGCCGCCAACAAAGCTCCGCAGTCGGGGGTCGTAGTCCTCGATATCCAGCGCCAGCAGCTCCGAGGGCCGGAAGCCGAGATAGCATTGGGCCACGATGTACTCCCCGTAGGGGATAGACGCCCCGGCCTGCTGGAGGGCCTGCACGGCCTCCATGGGAAGCGCACGCTTCTCCTCGGACACGCCGCCGCCCACGATGAGATATTCCCCCAGATTCAGGGTGGCCAGATGTCGGGGGATGGCGTACTTGTAGAGCAGGCCGCAGAGGGCCTTCATGTTCTCCCTGGTGCGCTTCCCGGCGGGGCAGTCATCCATGCACTCCTGCAGGTCGTCCACGTCGATGTCGGCCAGCTGAGCGCTCCAGAGGGGGCGGAAGTGCTTGATGGCGGCACGGTAACAGCCGAGGGTGGACTCACCGGCCCGGTGGGTGGGATACCACTTGTCGTACAACTCTTTGTAGGTGATGTGCCGGCTGCGCTCCTGTGCCGGAGTGACGGCCAGCAGCGGCAGATACTCCAGCGCCTCCTTTTTGGTGCGGAAGCCGGACTTGGAGCGAGTCTTGCGGTGGATGCTGCCGTCCTCGGCGGTGTACCAGCCGCAGATCCGCACGGCGATCCATGTCTTGCTGGGTAGCTGGTAGACGCTGCCGGTGCCATTGCCACGGCTCCGGGGGCGGCGGGTGATATCCTGCTTGGCCCCACAGGACAGGCAATACTTGGAGCCGTCCGGCAGGGCGGTGCGGCATTTGCGGCAGACCATAGGCGTTCCTCCTTCTATCATTTCAGCCGTTCCGGTGTTCGACCGGGGCGGCTTTTTTCATGCCCGGCACGGTGCATATTTGCCGATGCCGGGGAGATACTTACACTATAGGGCAGCTCCGGGCATGGTGTCAAGGGCTCCGGCGGCGGGACAGGTGTAGTATATCACGATATTTTGGACTGAATCCCGGCCAAAATGGGACACAACGCCCAATATGTGCTACAATGGCGGCGGAATGAGGAAAACAATCAAAAGGGAGCGAGAGCGATTGGAACTCTCACAGCGCCAGCTGGCGGCGCTGGTAGGCGTCGGGAAAACCACCATCGGAGAGATAGAGAGGGGGGAGAGACTGCCGAACGTGGTAACGGCTATCCGCATTGCCAGGGCGCTGCACACCACCGTCGAGGAGTTATGGAGCGAGGACTATTATGGACAATAGACAGATGTGGATGGAACAGATCCTCCGGTTGTTGGAATTGGCCACGGAGGAGCAGCTACGGGTCCTTTACACGGCGGCGCTGTACATAGTGTGAGGGCGGCGGCAGAATCCCAAACGCTTGGGATTCTGGCAAGAGAGGGGCGGCGGGACCGCCCCTTTTCTTTTTGAAAAAATACGTATAAATACGTAAGAAACTATTGACATACGTGCGAATACGTGCTATAATACATAACAGAAAGGAGGTGAGACAGTGCGATATGCCGAGCTGACAAAAGAGCTTCGGGCGGCAGGTTGCTACATACTCCGACACGGAAAGCAGCACGACATATGGTATAGTCCGATTACCGGGAGACAATTTTCAGTGCCACGGCACATGAGAGAAGAAGTCCCAGCTGGAACGCTCAAGTCCATTCGGAAGAGTGCGGGGCTGTAAAAGGCCCCGCCCCCTTCCGGGGCATAATATATAGAAACAGAAGCAAGAGCAACGAGAACAAAAACCACAAGATTAGGAGGAACATTATGGCCAAATATGTGTATCCGGCAGTTTTTACACATGAGGCGGAGGGGGGCTATTCCATCACCTTCCCGGATTTGCCGGACTGCGCCACCTCGGCGGAAACGCTGGAGGAGGGAATTGAAATGGCGGCGGATGCGCTTTGCCTGATGCTGTACGACATGGAGGAGGGCGGAGCCGTTCCGCCGGAGCCCTCCGATGTAAGGAGTATCGTCTGCGCCGAAAACCAGTTGGTGACGCTAATCCGCTGCGACACCATCGAATATCGGAAGTTTTTTGACAACCGAGCGGTGAAAAAGACTCTGACCATTCCGGCGTGGCTGAACACTATGGCGGAAAGACAGGGGGTCAATTTTTCCATGATCCTGCAAAATGCACTGAAAGCGGAGCTGCATATTTAACGGATGACAAGCAAAAGAGCGGAGACCGGGTGGTCTCCGCTCTTATTGTGCGCAGATATTCAGTTGCTGCGGTAGGCGACAAGGTCCACATCTACCAGCGACACAATGCCGCCGGCGGGACAATCCACGTGCTGACTGGGAGCGGGGAAGGGCTTTCCATCGTCCTCCATATCGATCCCCGCCAGGCCCATAGCATCACGGGCCATGGCAATGGCTTCCGCCAGATCTTCGCCTTGGGTATTGATCTCCAGATCCGGCACGTAGGCCATATAGCCGCCTGCCGGGTCCTCCGTAAAGATAACGGGATATACAAGTTTCATGCGATTACCCCTTTTGCCTTATCCGAGGTGCAGCTGGGTACGCAGGGCATCTTGCAGCACCTGAGAAAAGTTTACATTCCGCTCCAGCGCAGCGGCATTAAGCCAAGCGGGAAGGGTGACGGTGCGGTTGACGCTGCGGTTGACCCGTGCCAAGCGGACGGAGGGCATATACACATCCACAAGGACGGCCCGTTCGCCGTCCTCCAGCTTTACATCGGCCAGAGGGGTGGGGGCGGGGATATCCTCGCCGTCCTCCTCCAGTCCGCAGAGGACGCAGCCCAGCAGCTCCCGTGCAGACAGCAGCGCATCCGTATCGTCGGTGCCGCTGGTGGCAACATCCAAATCGGGGAAGGTGACGGCGATCTCCTGATCCGGAGCATAGCTAAAGACAGCGGGATAGAAATAGCGTTCGACCTGTTTCATAAAATGACCTCCTATTCGAGTAAGTCAGGAGGTCTGGGTTACCGGAACAGTAACCCAGACTGTCGTTCAATGCTGGCGAGGGTTTTACGGGGGATGTCCTTGTCGGGGTGTTTAACAGTAACACGGCCCTTTTTGGTGGGGTGCTTGAACTGGTGGTGGCTGCCCACTACATTGACCTCGAACCAGCCATCCGCCTTCAGCAGTTGAATAACCTCCCTTGACGAGTAGCTCTTCATAAGTATTTCCTCCTGACAATGATATAATAACACATATAATTATATTTGTCAATAGGGAAAACGAATATTTTTACACATATTTGAGACAAGAGAGCGGAGACCGGGTGGTCTCCGCTCTCTTATTTTGCGCCGGTGGGGGACTCTTCAGGCTGCGGGGAATCTGCGGCTTGCTCCTGAAGCAGCTTACGGGCCATCTGCTCCATGAGCTGCCACTGCTCCGGGGTGAGGCGGGCCAGAACGGAGACAAAGCGCCGCTGGAACTCGCTGGAGGGGTCCCGGACCACCGTGGCGGCGAAGCGCATGATCTCCTCCTCACGGGACAGGTGCATCAGCATCTCACCATCGCCGGTGCGGAGCCAGCGCTCGTTGACGCCGAACTCCCGGCAGATATCCGCAATCGTGCGGTCACTGGGGGCTGAACCGCCACTTGCTACCCTTGATATGTGAGGCTGCGAAACGTTAATCCTTTCGGCGAATGCCGTTTTGGTAAGTCCGCTGGCCCGGATTACCTCCGCAATGCGGGTATTGATTTCGCTCATACTTCACCTCCTTTGGCCTTATTAAACCACGGAAAACAATTTATGTCAATGAAAATTATGCCTTACACATAAAAATATACTTGACAAAATTGGTAGAGCATGATTTAATATGCGTAGAACATAAACTGATATAACCCAGAAGCGTTTTGGCTATTTGTGTGAGTTTCGGACGAAAAAGGATTCTGATGGGAGGGAGGTGATACCTATGAAAGAACTGTTGATACTTACACCGATTGTCCTCCTTGTAATCGGTCTTGTGGGGATCATCGCTCATGAGCGTGGCGGCTTGACCTTTGTTTTGGTAGACGTAGGGATGCTCCTGGTCTACATCCTTGTTTTCGAGGCGATCTTGCTGCTTGCGTGTGTCGTCATAACCGAAGTGCTATAAGACCGAATAGGCTGATTGATTTGGTCAAGTAGTCAGGGACACAACGAGCGCTGCACATTGATGGGAGGAGGTGACACCTATGAAAACGCTGTTGGCATTTGTGCCGCTTATGGTCGGCGGTTTTCTGTTCCCGATGGGCTGTGCAGTCTGGAAGGAATGGCCCAGCCGCCTGGCTTATGCGGGATGGCTCGCCTTTATCGGCATCGTCTGGGAGCTGCTACTTTTTTGCACGGACTTCATTGTGAGATAGCTCCTTGCAAAGCTGGATGAGTTCTTCCGCCGGGGCCTGAAAATCGTGGAGGGTAATCGCCTTAGAGATAGCATCAAGCTTCGGCCAGAGGGACGAATCGACATAGAGATAGATCTCACCCAAGGATTTACCGTATGCGTGGAGATCCTGCGGTGATTCGGTCTTGCATATTTCTCCGACGGCGGTGATGTATCGCTCGATCACTTCGGCCCGGTGCTGGTCGTAAAATTCCGCCCGCCGCCGCTGGGCTTCGGCATCCAGTTCCATCTTTCTGGTAATGAGTTGGACTACGGCGGAGGCTATGGGCGAAAGCCCGGCCAACGCAAGGGCGGCAATCGAGATAATCAAGGACAATTTATCAGTCATGAAATCACCTCCTTTCCGTCACCAGTATAGCATGGCGGCGGGAGGGAAGGCAAGAGAGGAGGCGAAGGGGATGACATATGAACAAGAGGCACGAGGGGTGACACCGGAGCAGCGAGCCAAAATCGTTGACATTTACACGCACCAGCTGGCAAACCCGCATGGGCTGTCTATGGAGCGGGAAAAGATGATACTCGATTTCTTAAACCACACGCCCACCGTCTATCACAAGCAGGTCGTGGATCGCTCGATGGATGAAGCGGCACGGCGGGATCGCCGGTTGACAAGGGTGTGTGCTTGGGTGAGTCTGGCTGTCAGCATCGCCGCCGTGGTGATCGCTCTGGTCAAGTAGTCAGGGACACAACGAGAGCTGCAATGGAGAGAAGGAGTGCAAGGATGCTGACAATAGGCTCCACCCAATCCCGGTGCGCTATGGTCTCGGCCTGTATGGCGGCCCGATAGTTATCAAGGTTTTCGTCGGTCATAGCCAGCAAGATATTTTCGCCGTCGGGGCAATCGATGGAGAAAAATTCGCAATCAAACCAATGTGTGTCTTTGATTTTTCCGCCAAAGCGGGCGTTGATCTCGCTCTCAGTAGCGGGCCCATTGCGGTAGAGCCATCGAGCAATCCGCATCTTTTCACGGTAGGTCATAGGTAATCACCTCCTTCCTGCCGCCAGTATAGCATGGCGGCGGGAGGGAGCACAAGAGAGGAGGCGAAGGGGATGAACATCTACGAGGCGATGCAGGCCAGAACAAGGGTTCAGCCAGCAATCCGCCGAAAGGCATGGGATTACTGGCTGACGGTGGGGAACGAAAAGCGCCCCATGGTGATGCAGCCGAAGTACCGTATCATTCCGACGAATACACCGGAGGGGTGCCTGATCGACAGTATGACAAACACAACGTTGCTGGCGGGGTGGAGCCCGACAGAGGCGGACCTGCTGGCAGATGACTGGGAGACGGCGTAAGGAGGTGAAGGGGATGAACATCCGCAGGTGGACAGTCACAGACCGCAGCGGGCGGCGGGAAACCGTCAAGGCCGTTATGCGGAAGCCTCACCGGCGGCGGGACAATCACCGGATGCGTAAAGCCCTGATTCGACAGAAAGGAGGAGCATATGAGCGATAACGAGCGCAAGCAGGTAGAGATACTGGAGGGGCTGGCCGAGAAAATGACGGCGGAAGCACGAACGCTGTGGCTGGCCTACGGCATGGGCTTGGCGGACGGAGCCAAGACGATCGAGGTTCAGCAGGCGGCGGGATAAAGAGAGGAGGCGGCCGGAATGGCCTATAAGACGATGGAGGAGCTGCTGGCCAGCAACAAGGCGTACCTGACGCCCTGCGAGGTGGCCGGGGTGCTTGGCACCACGGATCAGCAGGTGCGGGTCTGCGCCCGGCAGCGGCCGGATCTGCTGGGTTTCCCCACCATCATCATGGGGAGCCGGGTAAAAATCCCCCGGATACCGTTTTTGGAGTATCTGGGGGTGAAGGGAGCGGAGGAGCATGGCGAGGAGTGAGAAAAGCATCTGCTGGGTGGTACACCATCCGGAGATCGGCACGGCGTTTGTGGCGGCGGAGGACTGGGAGCGGGCCACCGTGGAGGCGGCCCGGTTCTGGGACGTACCGTGGGGCAAATACGTGGCGGGGATGGAGCTGCGGCAGAAGAAGGAGGCGCACCGGCACCTCTGCTGCCGGTGCGGGAGGATGTTTAACGCAGAGGGCACGCTGTGCGAGGCGTGCCAGAAGATCCTGCACACGGAGGAGCAGGAGACGGCCCGGCGGCTGAAAAAGACGTGGTATCTGGGGCTGAAGGAGAGCGCCTTCGGCACATAAAAAGAGCCGCCGGAGGGCGGCGGAAAGGAAAAGGGACATGATCGACGAAAGAGGACTGCTGGGCGCCATGAAAAGCACGTGGCGTAGCGAGGGCTATACGGTGGCCGGATACCGGGAGGACGGGGAACGGGTGCTGTGCATCCACGGGGCATCGTGGCTGGTGGCCATTCCGTACAGCGCCATCGGCCGGAAGGTGCTGGCGCTGCTGGTGGAGCATCTGGGAGAGATCCCGGACGGTGCGGAGTGGACGGTGCGCAAGGGCGCAGGCGTACAGGGCCAGATCATGGACGTGGTGCTGACCCGGCTGGACGGCCTGCGGCGGCACATCGAGGAGGGCGAGGAGGAGCTGATCCTCCGCAGCTCCATGATGTGGAAGGGCTACGAGGTGTGGCAGCGCCCGGCGACGCTGAAGGTGACGGCCTACGACCCGGAGCTGGTGCGGATCGGCGACGGAGAGCCTATGGGCTGCGGCGAAATGCTGGTGTGGAACGACGAGGGTGGCTTGGTGGTGGTACTGCCGGGCCGGGAAATCATCGGAGAGGAGCTGGCGGCGGTGCTGGAGCAGACGCCGCTGGTGTAAGCGGTGTTCGGGCGCTGTTGGCTCTGCGGCCGCTGGGGCCAGATGGAGGAGCATCACATCTTCGGCGGCACGGCCAACCGGAGGAAATCGGAGCGGTACGGCCTGACGGTGCTGCTGTGCGGCGAGAGCTGCCACCGCAACGGGCCACGGGCCGCACATCGCTGCAAGGAGACGGCGCTGGCGCTGCATCAGTACGGCCAGCGGAAGTATATGGAGGAGCAGAACGCCACGGTGGAGGACTTCCGCCGGGAGTTCGGCCGGAATTATCTGTAAGGAGGACAAGCAATGACCATGACGTGGATCCTCACCTATGTGGGGGCGGCAACTGTGAGTTGGGGCCTTGTGCGGCTCCTGGAGAGACTGGAGGGCGGCAAATGAGCGAATATGTGGAGTGCGTGGCTAAGGTCACGCTGACAGCGGAGGATCCGCTGTGGCGGCGTATCTGCCGCATTGCGGCGCAGCATGGAGAGCGCCCGGAGGAGTTGGTGGGCTTTCTGGCCGGCGTGGGTATCCGGGAGCATCTGCGGAAGGTGCTGGACTGCTACTATCCGGAGGAGGGTGTGAGATGACGCTGGACGATGTGATGGAGAGCATCTGCGACCGGTGCCGCTATGCACTGGAGGCGCAGGAGCAGGACGAGCTGGACGATATCTGCGCCGCCTGCACGATCCCGGCAGACATCGAGGAGCTGGTGCGGCAGGAGACGGGCCACACGGCGGAGGTGATCGCCACCTGTGTGGCGGAGAGCTTTCGGGAGACCCTGACGGGCCTCCGGGAATAAAAAAGGGCCCTTACGGAGCAGGCACTCCGTAAGGGCAAGATATCCACAACAATATCTACGCCCCTATGATACACCATAGCGGCGGGAAAGGCAAGGAGAAAAATGAGCGAGTTTTTGAAGCAGGCGCTGGAGCGCCTGAAGAAAGAGAGTGCCGCTATCAAGGGCGGAAAGGCGGCGATCATGAAGGGAGCTGTGCGGGAAGCGCTGGAATCCTTCGCCCGGCAGGACGAGGAGTTTGCGCAGGCCATCGCACAGGGCGGCTCCTTTGTGGACTGCATGACGACGTTGGAGCGGGCCGCCGGAAACAGCATCTCGGATCTGGACGCATACCGAAAGGCGGTGCAGTTTTACTTTCCGGGGGCGGAGATCCGCATGACCATGGAGATTGACGTCTGCCCCAATCGTGTGCAGCCGGCAGAGCCGGAGGCACCGGTGCAGAAGAAGCAGCCCAAGCTGCTGGACCTGACGGATTTCCTGTGAGGTGGCCATGGAGAAGATGGAAGAAAAGCTCCGGCGGCTGGCGCCGGTCCTGACGGACAAGGAGCTGCAGGAGATCAACGGCCTGTTTACGGCCTACACCTTCCGGCGGAGCAAGACGAGGGAGCTGTGGACCACCTGCTGCGGCAAACACAAGGTGATCCGGGAGGAACGTGCCACGGCGGCGGAGGAAGCCGCTCTGTATACGAGGCACACGCCGGTGCCGAAATATCGGTGGGGTGAGTGTACCAACACGATTGATATCAAGCAGCGGGTGGCTTGCCCGTGGTGCGGCAAGGAAACCATTCCCAAGGAGCTGCAATATACCGGGCAGCGGAAAAACCTGTGGGAATACCGCCGGGCGGTGGTGCTCCGTCAGTGGCGGGGCGCTCTGTGGGCCTGTGCCTATGATTGCTTTAAGGACTACGGGCGGGAGCTGACGCACCTGCCGAAGGTGAAGCTGCTGGGCGTCTATCGCTTCCGCACCGGCAAGGCAGAAGAAATATCCCGGATATGGTGGAGTGATAACCCGCTCCACGGCTACATATGCCAGACGGCTCCGGGCCGTAGCCGGAAGATGTGGAAGCTATCAGCCCCTTACGGTTTCTGTGCCGACTATGGCAAGGGCTACGAGGCGGTGGGACTGGAGGAGCTGACAAAGAGCGTGTTCCGGTACTGCTGCATCGGGGACTTGCAGAGCGGCTGCGACCTCATTAAGCTGCTGACCGCCTGCTGCTTTTATCCCCGGCAAATCGAGTGGCTGGCCAAACTGCGTTTGGAGAGCGCCGTGGCAGATCTGGTGAATCGGGGCGTGAAAAATGCAAAGATCATTCGCTGGGACGCACAAAGCTCACGGGAATTTCTGCCGCTGCCGATGAAGGAGCTGCAGCACGTCCGGGAGGTGTGCCATTCATCGGATGCGGCCATAGAGAGCCTTACCATCTGGCAGAGGCTCCGGGGAACTAAGGCATGGGGTAAGCCGGAGGACTGCAACGAGCTGCGGCAGACCGGGAACACGGATAAGGTTATACCGCTGTTGAAACGCCACGGGCTGTCTCCGGGACGGCTGATGCACTATCTGGAGCGCAACACGGCGGCGGGCGGCGGGATCGTGCACCGTATGCAATTATGGGTGGATTATATCGAGGCGGCGGAGGGCGTGGGGCTGGACCTCACCAACGAGATTCACCTGCTGCCGAGAGATCTGTCCGGCAAACACGATGAGATCACGGACGCATGGGCGGCCCTGCAGGGCAAGGCCAAGGTAGAGAAATACCATCGGCGGCTGCAAAAGCTGGTGCAGAGGTACACCTACACAGACGGCACCTATCTCATTCGCCCGCCGGTGAACGGACACGAGATCGTCCGGGAGGGGCAGAAGCTGCATCACTGTGTGGGCGGCTATGTGGACCGGCACCTCAACGGCGCCACCACGATCCTGTTTTTGCGGCGGCGGGACCGTCCGGGCCGACCGCTATGCACCATCGAGGTAGACGGCAATACCATTCGGCAGATCCACGGCTGGGACGACGAGCGGACGGCCTGTCCGGACAATCCCAACAAGACAGACCCAAGCACGCTGTATGCGGACTTTTTGGCGGGGTGGCTGGCATGGCTGAAGGCCGGGAGCAGACGAGATAAGCATGGGCTGCCGATACAGCCCAAAAGAAAGGAGATCGCATAAATGAGCGACATTGTCAACGTGCCTATGGCGGCACAGAGAGATATCCAGACGGTGACGGCGGAGATCCGGCAGCTGCACCGTCAGGCCCAGTGCATGGTGCTGGGCTACGCCATCGAGATCGGGCGCAAGCTGGTGGAGGCAAAGGCCATGCTGCCCTATGGACAGTGGGGGCAGTGGCTGAAGGAGGAGGTGGAATTCTCCCAGTCCTCCGCCCAGAACTTCATGCGAATCTTCGAGGAGTACGGGGCCAAACAGGTCTCCCTGTTTGGGGACGCAGAATCCCAAACGCTTGGGAATCTGCCCTATACCCACGCCCTGAAGCTGCTGGCCCTGCCGGCGGAGGAGCGGGAAGAGTTTGCTCAGGAGCATCATGTGGAGGACATCTCCAGCCGGGAACTAGAGAAGCTGCTGCGGGAACGGGACGAGGCCCAGGCAGACGCCAAGAGTGCCAAGGACGCCCTTGACGAGGCGGCGAAAATAGCGGAGAAGGCCGACGAGGCCCGCCGGGATGCGGAGGCCGCAGCGGAGAGGATCGCCAGAGAGCTGCAGGAGGCAAGAGGTGAGGCAAGCAATGCCAAGGGCCTGTTGGAGCGGGCTAAGAAGGATGCGGAGACGGCCAGAAAGTCAGCGGAGGAGAGCCGGGCGGCGCTGAAGGAGCTGCGAAAAAACCCGGAGGTGCCGCAGGATGTCATGGAGGAGATGCGCCGGCGCATCGAGAAGGACGCAGCGGAGCAGGCGGCGGCAAACATGGAGGAGACCAAGCGTCAGGCGGCGAAGGAGCTGGAAAAGGCAGAGAGCCGGGCAGCACTGGCGGCGGCACAGGTGGAAAATCTCCAGAAGCGGCTCTCGGCAGCGGATCCGGACACGGCGGTATTTAAGACGTGGTTCACAGCCGTGCAGGAGGATTTCCGGCGGCTGGAGGAGGCGGCGGGCTGGGTGTCAGAAAAGGACCCGGAAAAGGGCGACAAGCTGGCCGGGGCCGTCCGTGCGCTGCTGGCGCAGCAGCAGGAGGCGTGGGCATGAGATGTAAAGACTGCCCGGACTATCAGGAGTGCGTAAGGAAGCGTGATCTCAGGACATACCGAAGACGGTGTATCAAGGCCAAGAAGGGCGCAAAATTGGCCGGCACGGCGAGCGGCGATTTGTCATTGCCTGAGTTACTGCAGGCCATTCGTCGTCTCAAGGTAGAGACAGGTAGTATCGCCTGCCTCGGCTGTGGATATGAGCGTGACTGCGGTATCCACGGATGCGCTATTCTGCGAGCGGCGGAATGGCGGTTAGATAGTTCGGATGTAGCACCGGTGGTACGATGCCGAGAATGTATGCATCATGTGGACTACTGTGGCTACTTGATATGCGGCAGAGCGACGACCCCAAACGAGGGCACTATTGTTAAGCCGGATTTCTTTTGTGCGTCCGGACGGCGGAAGGAGGATGACCATGCCGAGGCGTAAGGAACTTGCCGAGGCGCTGGAGATCATCGAGGCCCCGGTCGAGACGGAGACTCGCTGCAGCAAATGCCGGTTTCGCAACAACACCACCCTGTGGAGCTGCGCCTACATGGATATCGTGGGAGTCAGCAAGCGGCTGGCGTTTCCCCACGCCATGCCGCAAGAGCTATGCGAGACGGAGGGGTATCCCTGCATCGCCTTTCAAGAGGGCGAGCGCCAAGACAGCCCGTTCCGCAGCATATCCAGGCTGAGTAAGGAGCAGGGCCGCCGCAGCCGCCAGGCGCAGGAAAAAGAGTTCCTGCGGCTCTATGAGGGCGGCATTGCAGACAGACAGATCGCCAAGATCACCGGGGTCAAATATTCGCAGGTCCTCAGCTGGCGCCGGCAAAAAGGCTTGCCGGGAAATACCAAGCATGGCCGCCCCAAGAAACGATAATTTAACGGAGACTGCCGAGGAATATACCTCGGCGGTTCCTCCGGCGGCCTTCTGCGTTTCGGAGACCGTCGGAGGAGCCGGGTGCTTCGCACACGCCCGACTCCCACGTTGTTTTTCTCCTGTAGAAGCCGAGCCCGTAAGGACCGGCTCCGCATACTTGGTATGCGGCTCCTCCTGAGATGGAGGCAGGGCAGCGCCCCAAGGGGGCGGACAGTCAAGTCCGCTCCCTTGGGCGAAAGCACAGGAGAAAACGGATGCTCATTATATATACGCACGCACGTGCGTATTTTGGATGGCTCTTAAGAGCCTAAGAGTAGGACCACGGAGGAGAAAGCGATGGGAGGCAAATGGATGATACGCACCTACAGGGCGGGCCGGGTGATCGAGAAGAGCAAGTTCTGGGTCCCGGCCAACACCAAGGCAAGAGCAGGCCGGGTGAAGGGCAACACATCCTCCGCCAAGCGGGATCAGAACGCCCGGCGGGCTGTTCACGTCTTGGCCAGGATACTCAACTGTAATTTCTCCAAGGGCGACCTCTACGTCACGTGCAAGTTTACGGACGAGTATCTGGCACAGATCGGCGGCGACTATGCGGAGCTGTCCCGGCTGCTGGGGAATTTCCTCCGTCGTCTGCGGCGGAAGCTTCGGAAGCTGGGGGTGGAGCTCAAGTGGGTAGCGGTACCCTCCGAGAAGGACGGAGAGACCGGCGCACAGAAGCGGCTCCACGTCCACATGGTGCTCACCGGGGCCGGAATCCAGTGGCGTGATGGTGCGTGGTATGTGGGCGAGGAGACGCTGGAGGATATCTGGGGCATGGGGTCTATCTATGCCGAGCCGCTGCGTGGCCAGCACGACTATACGCCGGTGGCGCTGTATATGCTGCGGCAGGCCCGGCGGGATGTGCCGGATGCCAAGGCATACACCACCAGCCGCAACATGATCCAGCCGGAGATCACGGAGCGCATTGTCCACACGTCCAACGCCATGCGTCAGCCTGCCCGTGCCTATCTGCTGGAGTCCAGCCAATACGACGCCGCCACCGGCTGCCACTACATCCGCTATCTGGCGCCGGAGAACAACGAGAAGCGAAGGAGGGACGGGGGTTGACAAAACGAGAGTGTTACGGTAAACTATCAGTCAGAGATGGATGGATCGCCTGTCCGGCCTGCCGTCGGAACAAGCGTCTCCTGCGGATCGGCCCGGACACGGTAGCGGATAGGCTACCTGTCTATTGCCGCTGCTGCAAGAGGGAGATCATCCTGCATATTGCGAGAGGCCAGAGCGTCGAACGCCAGAGCCCATGACTGATAGCATCATCCCGGATTGACCGGGGTGAGCTGGTTGTCGTGGCCTCTGGCGTTTTTGCATTTCCGGGAGGACTATGACACAGCGAGAGTTTTACAAGACACAAGCATGGCGGCGGGCGAGGGATGCATACATCAACAGGCGCATGGCGATTGACGGCGGCCTGTGTGAGGTGTGCGGTCAATGCCTCGGTAGAATCGTCCACCACAAGATATGGCTCAATGACCGCAACTGCAACGACCCTGCAATCAGTCTGGCCGACAGCAACTTTCGCTACGAGTGCCAGGACTGCCACAACAAAGAGCAGGACCCGGCGAAACCGAAAACCAATCGAATAACCTATGGGCCGAACGGGGAGATCATTCGCAATCCAAACGGACCGGACTCCCCCCATCAGCAAGACAAATAAGTTGGCCTTGGGGACCGAGGGGCGGGGTATAAAAATACCCTGCAGGCACAAGAAGGGGGTGTGAAATGGCAAAACCAAGCAAAAATGCACTAATTAAGCGTGAGCGCACACGCATGGAGAAAATTTTCGCCAATTTGGACCAGAATAAGCTGGAAATTGCTCAGCCTCTGATCGAACGTGCCGCATTTATCCGGGTATCCATCGAAGAACTGGAGGAGCAGATCAACCGAGACGGTTGGACGGAGGAATATCAAAATGGGACCGCTCAGCGAGGGGTCAAGCGCAGTGCGGCGGCGGATGCCCATATCGCACTGACGAAGAATCTGACGGCCATTACAAAACAGCTGCTGGATATCGTTCCTCCGGCCGCCAGGGGGAGCAAACTGGAGGAGCTGATGAAGCGATGACAGCCGGCACGAATTGGATCCAAGAGTACTGGCGGCAAATCACGACCGGTGAGGTGACGGTGGGCCAGTGGATCCGGTTGCTGTATGAGCGCATCATTAACGGCCTGAACGATGGGACATATGCCTTCGATGCCAGAGCGGCCAGTCGGGCCGTCGATTTCATCGAAAACTTCTGCCACCACCACGAGGGACGCTGCGATCTGCTGAAGCTGGAGCTTTGGCAAAAGGCGGCGGTCAGCGTGATTTTCGGCGTGATGGATCCGTCCGATGGATATCGGCAATGGCGTGAGGTTTTCCTGGTCGTTTCCCGAAAAAATGGAAAGAGCATCTTTGCGGCGGCGGTCAGCGCCTATATGGCGTATCTGGACGGAGAGTACGGTGCTCGTATCTACGACCTGGCACCGAAGCTGGAGCAGGCAGCCATAGTGTACGATGCTACCTACAACATGATTCAGCAGGAGCCGGAGTTGTCAACTTTGGCGGTCAAGCGGCGGAGTGACATTTATCTGGAGAGCACCAACACCACAATCCGTCCGCTGGCCTTTAACGCAAAGAAATCCGATGGCTTTAATCCGCAGCTTGTGGTCTGCGACGAGATTGCCAGCTGGCCGGCGGAGCAGGGCCTGAAGCAGTACGAAGTGATGAAATCGGCGCTGGGCGCCAGACGGCAGCCGCTGATTTTGTCCATCAGCACATCCGGTTATATCAACGACGGCCCATATGATGAGTTGATGAAGCGTGCAACGGCATGGCTCCTCGGTAGCAGTAAGGAGCGGCGGCTCTTGCCGCTCCTGTACATCATCGACGACATTGAAAAATGGAACGACATTGACGAGCTGCGAAAAAGCAATCCGAATATGGGCGTGTCCGTGTCGGAGGATTTCTTCCGGGAGGAAATCGCCATTGCAGAGAGCAGCATGAGCAAGCGTGCTGAATTTTTGACCAAGTACTGCAACATCAAGCAAAACAGTCAGGCGGCGTGGCTGCCATGGGAAGCCGTGGAGGCTATCTGCGGCGACACGTTGACACTGGAGCAATTCCGAAGCAGCTATTGTGTGGGCGGCATCGATCTGTCCCAGACCACCGACCTGACAGCGTGCTGTGTGGTAATCGAGCGAGCCGGAAAACTATATGTCATTTGCAAGTTTTTCATGCCGGCTAACAAGGTGGACGAGTTGGCTGAGCGGGAAGGCGTGCCGTATCGGCTATACATCTCGCAGGGCCTGATAGACATTTCCGGCGAAAACTTCGTAAACTACGAGGACTGCTTCGAGTGGTTCCGGGATCTGGTGGAGCGCTACGAGATCATGCCGCTGCAAGTCGGGTACGACCGGTACAGTGCCCAGTACCTCGTCCAACAGATGGAGCAGTACGGTTTCCACATGGATGACGTTTACCAGGGCGAGAATCTTACCCCGGTGATCCACGAGTGCGACGGACTGATCCGAGACGGCACACTGCGGCTCGGGAAAAACAATCTGCTGCAGGCGCATTTTTTGAACGTGGCCATGAAACAAAACGCAGAGACACGGAAGATCCGACCGGTAAAAATTGAAGAGCGCTGCCACATTGATGGATTTGTGGCGGTAATCGATGCCCTGACGGTCCGGCAAAAATGGTACGAGCAAATCGGGGCGCAGCTCAAAAACGAGGAGTGATGGAATGGGATTGTTTGATAAGCTTTTTGGCCGCTGGAAAGGCCGGAAAGAGTTCGAGGGCTACTTTCGGATGCTCAACGGCTACACGCCTGTATTTTCCACCTACGACGGCGGCGTCTATGAAATGGAACTCACAAGGGCCTGCATCCACACCTTTGCCACCCATTGCAGCAAGCTCAAACCCAACGTCACAGGCTCCTCCGGGCGGCGGTTCCAGCAGATTCTGGAACACCATCCCAACGACCTCATGAGCTGCTCACAATTTTTGTACAAGGCAGCTACGATCTACGACGCACAGAACACAGTATTCATCCTCCCGCTGCTGGACCAGCTGGACCGAATCGTCGGCTATTATCCGGCCGACCCAAGCATGGTGGAGATCGTACAGGCGGACGACGAGCCGTATCTGCGCTACACCTTCCGCTCTGGAGAGCGGGTGGCGATTGAATTGGCCCGTTGCGGGATCGTCAGCAAGTACCTGTACCACAGTGACATTTTCGGAGAGAGCAACGCTGTTCTAAACCCCACCATGCAGCTGCTGTCCATGCAGAATCAGGGCATTGCCGAGGGGATCAAGAACTCGGCCAGCTTCCGTTTCATGGCAACCCTCGGAAATTTTACCAAGCCGGAGGATCTGGCTCGAGAGCGCAAGCGCTTTGCAGAGAGTTTGTTCGGCAAGGATTCCAGCGGCGTGGCCTTGTTCCCCAACACATACAAGGACGTCAAGCAGATCGAGTCCGTGGCCAAGATCGTGGACCCCGAACAGCTGAAACTGATTCAAGAGCGGGTCTACACCTACTTCGGCTCCAACCAGAGCGTGGTGCAAAACGCTACCGTAGGCGACGAGTGGGCGGCTTACTATGAGGGGAAAATCGAGCCGTTTGCGCTGCAACTCTCTCAAGCGCTAACGGGCATGACATTTCGGGCGGCGGAACTGTCCAGAGGCAACGCCATTGTGTTTTCCGCAAACCGTCTGCAGTACATGGCGGCGGAAGCGAAGCTGCAGGTAAGCTCCCAGATGTTCGACCGGGGGATCCTGAGCATCAACGACGTGATGGACATCTGGCAGCTGCCTCACGTCCCGGACGGCGACAAACGTTATATCCGCAAGGAGTACACCGAGATCAGTCAGTTGGACCAGGCCAACCAGCTGCAAGCAGAATTGACGGCGGCGCAGAACGCCGACAACGCCAGGAAGGAGAATCCAACCAATGACTCCGAATAACAAGACCAAGCTGAAGGGCGGGGCGCAGATTCGCACTTTGTCCCTTTTCGCCCCTGCCCAGACGGCCAAGCGCATTGACTGCGAGAATTATGTGGAGGGCTACGCCGCCCGGTACGAGCCTTATGTGCTCTACTACGACGGTGACACGCCTATTTACGAGCGATTCGAGCGGGGGTGCTTTGATAACTGTGACATGGGCGATATCATCTACCAATATGACCACGCCGGCCGGGTATTCGCCCGCACCAGCAACGGCAGCTTGCTCGTAGAGCCTAACCAAGAGGGGCTTTTTGTGGCGGCGGATCTGGGCCGCACGCAGGCGGCACGGGACCATTACGCTGATATTGACGCTGGCATGGTTACCAAGATGAGCTGGCGCTTCCGGCTGGGCGATTATTATTTCGACCCGGCCACCAACACCATCGTGCATAGGACGGTGGCGAAGATCTATGATGTGTCCGGCGTCAGCATCCCCGCAAATGACAACACAGAGATCAATGCTCGCAGCTGGGCCGACGGAGTGATCGGCGCAGCAGCCCGGAGTGAGGCGGAGCTTGACGAGAGGCGCAGACGCCTGCGCCTGGAAATCAAAACGAAGCTGCGGTAAGAAGAAAGGAGCAAAGAAATGAATCGAATCGAAGAGATCAACGAGCGTCTGGCGGCCATTGAAACGGAAATTGCCAACGCTACCGGAGACGCCCTGCGTGCTCTGGAGGAAGAGGTGGATGCGCTCATCGCTGAGCGCACCGCACTGGAGGGCGAAGTCCAGCGTCGCCAGCAGATGCGCTCTCGCATCGCTGCCGGCACGACTGGCAGGGTGCTGGAGCGTGGCGGTGAGAACGGCGACAACACCAGCGCCAGCGAGGCGGAGTATCGTGCCGCATGGCTGGCCGACCTGCAGGGCCGTCAGCTGACCGCTGAACAGCGTGCCGCCGTGTCTGCGAGTGGCACCATCCCCACGCAGACCATGAACCGCATCATCAGTGCTCTGGAGCGCAGTCCTCTGCTGTCCGCCGTGTCGTTGACCTACATCCCCGGCAATGTGTCCTATCCTGTGGAGGGCACCGTCAATGCCGCCAACTGGGTGGCCATGGGCACCGCAGCCACGGATGGTGCCGACACCATCACCACGGTCACGCTGGGCGCCTACAAGCTCATCAAGACGGTGGAGATCAGCGCAGATGTCGCAGCCATGAGCATCGATGCCTTCGAGGACTGGCTGGTGGAACGTCTGTCTAATAAGCTGATGCTGGCGGCGGATGCTGGTATCTGCACCGGCACCGGCAGCAATCAGGCCACTGGTATCCTCAAGTCCGGCGAGATCACACAGACCGGCACCTACACCAAGACCAAGATGACCTATACCGACCTGATGTCCATCATCGCCACCATTCCCACCCAGTACCTGCCAAACGCCTCCTTCCTCATGCCCCGTGCGCTGTTTTACGGCAAGGTGCTGGGTCTGACCGATACCACCGGCAACCGTGTAGTGGTAGCCGACGCTCAGGCCCCGGCCAAGTTTAACATCCTCGGCTACCCCGTGATCGTGGATGACAACGTCACTGCGGGGACCATCATCTTTGGTGACCTTCGTCAGGGCTATGCCTTCAACTTCGGCGCTGGCCCGGAGGTCAAGCGGGATGATTCCGTTGGCTTCCGCACGGGCAGCTCCGTCTATCGTGCGATGGCTCTGTGCGACGGCAAGCCGCTGGATAAGAAGGCCCTGTGTGTATTCATTGAGGCTACGTCCTGATTTCCTCAGATTGTGCGGAGCGCAGACGCTCCGCACAATCTGAACTAAATGCGTAGAGGAGGTGCCGCATGGCTACCAAAGAGACCGTTGCAAAAATCAAAACCGACCTGCGAATCAGCCACACGGCGCTGGACGCCGACCTGTCCGACACCATTGACGCCTGTCTGGAGGACCTTGTAATCTGCGGCATCCATGACCCAGACGAGACAGACAAAACCACCCTTGCCATCGTCAAGCTGTATTGCCGGGCCTACTACACCGACGACACGGACAAGGCGGCCGCCTACCTGAAGCGTTACGACTCCATGAAGGCCTGCCTGATGATGGCCGCCGGGTACGGGGGTGTGCCGAATGAATGAGCAGTTGGTGCTTATCGCCGGAGAGGAGCGGCGGCCCGTGTTCTGCCGAGTAGCAAGCATCGGGCAGCGGGAGTATTACGAGGCGCAGGCGGTGGATATCCATCCGGATTGTAAATTTATTCTGGCAGACTATCTGGAGTACCACGACGAGCGGCTCTGTGAGTATAACGGCCAGAGGTACCGGGTGCAGCGCACCTATCGCACCGGGCAGGAGCTGGAGTTGGTCGTGGTGCGGGCCTCTGCCGAAGAGGGAGGCATTTATGCGGGGGAGTGTTAAACCTGAGGAACTGACGGCGGCCATCCAGGTGGGGCTGAGCATCTACCGCACCGAGGTGGCGGAGCGGGTCAACGACACGGCCGAGAAGTACGCCGGAAAACTCAAGAAATTGACCAAGGCCACCGCCCCGGAACGGTCCGGAAGCTACCGGCGGCATATCGCCATCAAAGAGGAGTCCAGCGGGCACGGCACACGGAAATATGTGTGGTACGTCAAGGCCCCTGACTACCGGTTGACGCATCTGCTGGTATATGGCCATGCCACAAGCAACGGCGGGCGGACCAAAAGCGACCCTTTCCTCCGGGACGCCGTGGACACGGTGCTGCCCGAGTTTGAACGGGCGCTGAAGGAGGCGGTGCAGAATGATTCATGATATCTTGATCGCCTCGGGCATCCCCTATAAACCGAGCCGCTACCTCGACCCGCCCGCAAAGACCTATGCCATCTATTTTGACGAGCAGGAGACCGACGGGGCCGATCTTGCCGCAGAGGCCCCCGTTATCGTCAGCCACACCGTGACGGTGGAGCTGTACGAGCCCAAGCAGGACCCGGAGGCGGAGGCCGCCATCGAGGCCGCCATCTGTGCAAAGGGCCTGCTGTGGGCGAAGGAGGACCGGTATTGGCTGCAAAGTGTGCAGCGGTATCAGGTCGTCTATACCTTTGACTACTATGAGAAAAGGAGAATGTAATCTATGGCAAAGAGAGATAAAGACACAATCACTCTTGGCTCCGGCAAGGTGTACCTGAAGGAATACACCAACACCGTCCCGGCCACCAAGAAGGACCTGGATGACCTGTGCGTTGCAGCCAACGAGCTGGGCCACATCAAGGGCGGTGCGTCGCTGGAGTACACGCAGGACACCTACGAGGAGAAGGACGACCTCGGCATTGTGTCCAAGATCATCACCACCGACGAGGAGGTCCTGCTGAAGCTGGGCACCCTGACCTGGAACGGCAACACCCTGAAGTCCCTGCTCGACCGCTGCACGGTCAGCGAGGCCTCCGGCCTGCGCACCACCAAGATCGGCGGCGCCGGGAACGCCCAGGGCAAGTACTACGTGGTGTGCTTCCACTACTCCGACCCCGTGGACGGCGACCTGTGGGTGGTCATTGTGGGCCGCAATACCGCCGGCGCCACCATCACCTTCGCCAAGGACGCCGGCACCGTGATCGAGCCGGAGTTCAAGGCCAAGCCCCACGACACCGTTGGTACGCTGGTGGAGATTTTCGAGGAGATCGACGCAGCCTGATTTTTTCGCCGGGGGTGGCGCATTGCCGCCCCCGGCCTCTCAACAGGAGGACAATATGGCTATTGATTTTTCCGCTTACAACAAGCCTTGCCTCTCGGTCCGGCTGCGGGGCGAGTCTGCTCCGCTGCTGCGGGTAATGCCGCCTACGGTAGACCTGGCGGAGGCACTCTCCGGAGCAGGGGAGCTGCTGGGCAGGGTTATGGACAGCGCCGACCCGGAGTGCCGGGCGGCCCTCTATGCCTACGCCGCCCAGATCATGAGCCGCAACCGGGAGATGATCCCCCTCACGGCGGAGGACCTGCGGGACAAGTACGACACAGACGTGGAGGACCTTGTCTATTTCTTCGCCGCCTACGTGGACTTTGTCGAGGGGCTCCGAAACGCAAAAAATTAACACTCCCCTGGTATCCGTCCGGTGGCACCGGGGGAGAGCATGACTTTGACGTCCCTACCTTCTGGCGTAAGCTGGTGGCGGATTACGCCGGTATCAGCCTGCCGGAGGTGGGGGCACTGGACTACATCCAGTATCTGAGCTGGCGCAGAGACGCCTATATCCACCGTCTGGAGCAGACCGCCGAGGGTCGAGAGTACCTGAAGAACGCCTGGCGCATGACCCAGACGAAACCGGACAGAGCCGCTCTGCGGCGTAAGTTTGGCCGCAAGGAGGTGTAATCATTGGCAAGTAACCGCATCAAGGGGCTTACCGTCGAGATCGGTGGCGACACCACTAAACTGGGCGAGGCCCTGAAAAATGTGGAGAAGAAGAGTAAGAGCCTCTCCGGGGAGCTCTCCCAGATCAACCGGCTGCTGAAGCTGGACCCCACCAACACGGAGCTGCTGGCCCAGAAGCACAAGGTGCTGACGGAGGCCGTGGCCACCACCAAGGCCAAACTGGACAAGCTCCGGGAGGCCGAGGCCTCCGTGCAGGAGCAGTTTAAGCGGGGCGACGCCTCCCAGGAGCAGGTCCGTGAGCTGCAACGTGAGATCATCGCCACCGAGCGTAAGATGGAGACCTACAAGGACCAAGCCAAGGAGGTCAAGGACGCCATCAAGACCATGGGCGATGAGAGCGAGAACACCGCCAAGGACATGGACAACCTCGGTGACGCCGCCAAGAACTCCACCGACGGCATCAGTCGTGCGGATGTGGCCTTTGGCAGCTTCGTGGGCACGCTGGGCAGCCGGGCCGTATCGGAGGCTGCTGCTAAGCTTCGGGAGCTGGGGCAGCAGGCCATACAGGTGGGCATGGAGTTTACCAGCTCCATGTCCGAGGTGGCAGCCATTTCTGGGGCTACCGGCGCCGAGCTGGCGGCTCTGGAGGAGGCGGCCCGTAAGTACGGTGCTACCACTGTATTCAGCGCCGCCCAGTGCGCCGACGCCCTGAAGTATATGGCCATGGCGGGCTGGAAAACCAATGATATGCTCTCCGGCATGGAGGGCATCGTCAATCTGGCTGCAGCCTCCGGTGAGGACCTTGCCACCGTCTCCGATATCGTGACGGACGCCCTCACGGCCTTCGGGCTGCAAGCCAAGGACTCCGCCCACTTTTCGGACGTGCTGGCCGCAGCGGCCAACAACGCAAACACCAACGTCACCATGCTGGGCGGCTCCTTCAAGTACGTCGCCCCGGTGGCGGGTGCTTTGGGGTACAACATCGAGGACGTATCTGTAGCACTGGGTCTCATGGCCAACAGCGGCATCAAGGCCGAGCAGGCCGGTACATCGCTGCGGTCCATGCTGTCCCGTCTGGCCAAGCCCACCAAGGAGGTCAACGCAGGCTTCGAGCAGCTGGGCATTTCCGCCACCGAGGCGCTGACCAATGCAGACGGATCCATGAGGCCCCTGTCTGAGACCATCCAGATCCTGCGGGAGAAAATGGCCGGGCTGGACGAGTCCACCAAGGCCTCTGTTGCCTCCAGCATCGCAGGTCAAGAGGCTATGTCTGGCCTGCTGGCCATTGTGGGGGCATCGGAGGCGGACTTCCGGAAGCTTACCAAGGCCATTGACTCGGCAGACGGCACGGCGCAGGCCATGGCCGACACCGTGCAGGACAACCTCTCCGGCGACCTAAAAAACATGGGGTCTGCGGCGGAGGAAATGGGCATTAAACTCTACAAGTCCATGGAGCAGCCCATGCGGAACGTGGTCAAGTGGTGCACCCAGAAGCTGATCCCGGCCCTTACAAAGTTTGGGACGTGGGTGGGCAAGAACGGCCCCAAGATCGTCTCCACGCTGGCGGCTGTCACCGCTGGCACCGTGGCTCTAAAGACGGCGGCCAAGCTTGCGACGCTGGCGTCCAAGGAGCACACGGCGGCCACACTGGCCGAGACCCTGGTCCTGGGCAAGGCCACCATAGCGCAGAAGGCCCTGGCGCTGGCCCAGCAGGCCACCCCCTGGGGGCTGGTGGCCACAGTGGCCGCTTCGGCGGCTGCGTCCCTGATCGCCTACTCTGCGGCTGCCAAGGCCGCCGGGGAGGACGTGGACAACCTTACCACCAAGGAGCGGGAGCTGGTGGACGCCGGTCTGGATGCGGCGGATGCGCTGCGTGAGCAGCAGGCCGCCACGCAGGAGGCCGCTGCGGGCATTGTATCCCAGTTCGAGCACACCGAGCAGCTGGCTCAAGAACTCATGACGCTGGCGGACGCCTCCGGCAACGTGCGGGAGGCCGACCGGGCCCGTGCGGATGTAATCCTCGGTCTGCTAAACGATGCGCTGGGCACGGAGTATACCATGGTCAACGGCCAGATACAGGCCTATGACGAGCTCAAGACCAGCGTAGAGGAGCTGATAGAGACCAAGCGTATGGAGGCCCTGATGGACGCCTACAAGAGCGACTACACCGAGGCGCTCAAGGCCCAGAAGGACGCCGCCAACGCCGCAGCCGTGGCCTATAAGGACTACGCCATCCAGCAGGACGTGGTGAATGAGAAAACCGAGGCGCTGACGGCGGCGCAGGAGGCCGCCGTGCGGAACGGTGATAACGCATCCGCCCAGCGAGTCATACAGCTCCAGCGGGACCTCGACCAGGAAGAGAAGTCTCTGGACGAGAAGAAGGCTGCGTGGGAGGAGCTCAGCGGGGCCGTGGACACCTACACCGGCACCATCCGGCAGTATGAGGAGGCTCTCATGGCCGCCCAGCAGGGCGACTCGGAGGAGGTGCAGCGCATCCTGTCCCAAGAGGCCACCGCCTACGCCGACCACGCCGACAACGTGGCGCAGACCATGGAGCGCACCCGGCTCATCATGCGGCAGGCCGCCATTGACGCCGGGGAGAATGCCGAGGAGACCCGACGGAACTGGGAGAACGGTGTGGAGGGCTACACCGAGGACATGGTCAAGGAGGCCGAGGACAGCGCAGCGAAAATGCTGGCCGCCTACAATAATGTCTACGGGGAGGCCGAGGGCATCGGCAAGGACTTCGGCTCCGGCATGATCTCCGGCATGGAGTCCAAGCGTGGCCCGCTGTATGACACCGTGGGCAGCATCGTACAAGGTGTGTTCTCCCGCACCCGTGCCGTGGCGCAGACCCACAGCCCATCCAAGCGCATGGAAAAAGTGTTCGAGGACATTTGGGCCGGCGGCGTTGTAGGGACGGAGCAGTCCCGCAAGCCCCTGCTGGCCAGCACCAGCGAGACCATCGACAAGATGATGTCCATCTGTGAGGAGGACGCCCGGCCCGCTGCGCAGCTCCACGCTGTGAGCAACCGTGCAGCCGCCAGCGCCGCCTATCAGCAGAGTCAGGTGGTGGCCGGGTACAGCGCCAAGCTGGACGCCATTCTCTCCGCCATCCAGGCTGGGCAGGTGCTCCTGCTGGACGGCAACACCATGGTGGGCGGCACCATCAACGAGTATAACGCCCGCCTGGGCGGCGTGAAAATCACCAGCGACCGGAATGTGAGGTGAGGGCAATGCGGAAGGTAATGATCGGAGACTATGACACCGGGGCCAAGGGCTGGACGCTGTCCGGCTGTCAGCTGGCCCCGGCGGAGTGGCGGGAAAACCTGATCGAGGTGCCGGGCATGGACGGCGTGTTGGACGCCAGTGCAGCCCTCACCGGGGCCGTCACCTATGCCCCCAGGCTGCTGGAACTGACGTTGGAGCGCTCCGACGGCACCCGTACCACCCGCACGGCGGCGCTGGACGAGCTGGTCAACAGCCTGGACGGCCAGGTCCTGCATATCATCCTCCCGGACGATGAGCAGCACTATCTGACCGGACGGGTGCGAGTGGCGCCGCAGTATAACGACCTCGCCCATGCGCAGGCGCTGATCTCCGCCAGCTGTGACCCGTGGCGCTATAAGGTGGCGGCCACTACGGTGGCCCGCTCCGACCTGGGGACGGCCTATAAGCAGCTGTCCCTGCCCAACGAGCGCCGCCCGGCTATCCCCACCATCACGGTGGAGCAGGCCACCACCTTGCTGTGGGGCGGCAATACCATCGCCCTGTCCGCCGGCACCTACCGCCGGGCGGATATCTGCCTGGCCGCCGGGGCCAACATCCTCAAGGCCAAGGTGGCCAGCGGCGTCGGCACCATCTCCGTGGGATACCAGGAGGCGAGGCTGTAATGTACCAGATCACCTACGACCATTACATTCTCTATGACCCCCGGTTTGCCACGGCGGAGGACAAACTCATGATTACGGAGCCGGATGTGTATCTGGCCGTCGGCAAGGCCGGGGAAATGTCCTTTGTCCTCCAGCCGGACCACCCCTATCTGGACCGGCTCCAGCGGATGCAGGGCGTGGTCTCCCTGCTGGACGACGGGGTCCCGGTCTACCGGGGCCGCATCACCAAGGACAACGCCACCTATTACGGCAGCCGCAAGATCACCACGGAGGGCCTTATGGCCTGCCTCAATGACAGCGTCATGCCGCCCTTCAGCTTCCCCGGCGACGTGGAGGAGGACGAGGAGTACCAGACGGCAGCAGCCTCCGGCAATGTGGTGGAGTACTTCTTCCGCTGGGTCCTGGCCCGGCATAACGCCCAGGTCTCCGAGGCCCAGCAGATCAAGCCCGGTGTGTGTACCGTCACCGACAGCAATAACTACATCGCCCGCAGCTCCACGGAGTATCTGCCCACCATGGAGGTGCTGACCACCCGGCTATCCAAGTCGGCGCTGGGCGGGCATCTGCTGATCCGTTACGAGGCGGAGGGCAATTATCTGGACTACTACGCAGACCTGCCCCTGACCAATACCCAGCGGGTGGAGTATGCGGCTAATCTGCTGGATATCGTCAGTGAGCGGGACGGCACGGAGATATACACCTCTATTCTGCCTGTGGGCAAGGACGGCCTGACCATTGCCGATATCGCAGACGGCGACCTGACGGACGATCTGGTCAAGGACGGCCTGACGGTATACAGCAGGTCCGGCGTTGCCGCCTATGGTAGGATCAACCGCTACGTCCGCTGGGACGACATCACGGTGGTGGCCAATCTGCTGGCCAAGGCCAAGGCATCCGTATCCTCCGCCGGTCTGGCCACGCAGGAGAGCATCACCGTGCAGGCAGTAGACCTTGGTTGGCAGGACAGCGTCCAGCACTTCCGGGTGGGGCGCATGACCCTGCTGGTCAGCACGCCACACGGCTATAACGCCGCCTATGCCCTTATGGAGCTCCAGCCGGATATCCTGTCCCCCGGCAATACCCGGATCACGCTGGGCGCCACCCGGCAGACTTATACCGGGGCGCAGATAGACACCGACCGGGAGACCAAGGAGGACATGGACCGGCAGCGGGAGGAAATCAAGAGCGAGATGCGGGAGGAGACCCGTCAGCAGCTGGACCAAGTGACGGAGTCCACCATGCAGCAGATCACCGATGTGCAGCAGTCCCTTAACAGTATCATCCTTGCCGCCCTGCAAAATTATGTGGAGACCGGCGAGTTTGGCAGCTACAAGGAGGAGATGTCCTCCAAATTGGAGCTGCTGGCGAACCAGCTCAACCTGACCCTCACCACCATCACCGAGCGCATCGAGGACGTCAACGGCGACCTACAGAGTAAGTACAGCGAGGTCACTAAGGCCTTCCGGTTCACGGCGGACGGCCTGATCATCGGTGAGAGTGGCAACGAGATACTCCTCCGGCTGGACAATGATGTCATGCAGTTCATCCGCAACAACACGCCGGAGCTGATGTTGACCGCCGCCGGCGTGGAGGCCCACCAGGTCAAGGTGACGATCCTGATCATCGGCAACGTGGCCTTCATGGCGGACGGCTCCGGTGATATTGTCGTTAAGGGGGTGAAGTAAGTGGCCAGTATATATGGCGGCAAATCCAACGGCTGGCAGCTGCGCCTGGATTACTCCTCAGCGCAGAATCAAGCCAAAAACCAAAGCACCATCACCCTCGACCTGTGGATATACGACGGCACCGGCTACTCCCAGAACGAGAGCAGCAACGAGGCTTACTACATCCTCCAGGGCACGAAGGTATGGCACCCGTACTATTACAGCTCTACCGGCTGGTATAAACTGGGCAGTAAGACCATTACGGTAGACCACAACAGCGACGGCAGCAAGACGGTGACACTCTCCGCCAGTTGGGATTGTGGCTTTGACAGCGCCTACACACCCCGGACGCTGTCCGTGTCCGGCAGTGTAACGCTCCCTACCATCCCACGGGCGGCCACGCTGTCCTATGGCGCTATGACCATGGGGACGGCGGCCACCATCAAGATCACGCCGCCGGTCTCCGGGGCCACCAGCACCATCACCTATAAGTTTGGCTCCGCATCCGGTACCATCGTGACCAAGACGTCGGCGGCATCGGTGCGCTGGACGCCGCCCACATCGCTGGCGGCGCAGATACCCAACAGCGCATCCGGCACCGGCACCCTGACGGTGGAGACGTACAGCGGCGCCACCAAACTGGGGAGCCGGGCCTACACCGTCACCATCTCCGTGCCGTCCACCATGACGCCCACGCTGACGGTGGCCCTCAGCGACCCCACCGGACGGGCCGACACCTACGGCGGCTACATCCAGAGTAAGAGCCGCCTGAAGGTGGAGCTGACCGCCGCAGGCGTGCAGGGCAGCACCGTCAAGAGCTACGCCATTAAGGTGGGGGATATCCTGTCCGCCACATCGGACACGGCCACCTCCGGCTACCTCCCCGCCTCCGGCAGTCTGACCGTCACGGCCAGCGCTACGGACTCCCGTGGCCGCACCAAGACGGTGACGCAGACGGTGACGGTCACGCCCTACGTCTCGCCCACCATCTCCGCCTTGGCGGTGGTCCGCTGCAAGGCCAACGGCACCGAGGATCCAACGGGGGCCTATGCCAAGGCCACCTTCTCCGGGGCCATCACGGCCCTGGGCGGCAAGAACACGGCCTCCTACCGTGTGGAGACACGGGAGACCGGGACGGAGACATGGAGCACGGTGGCCACGGCAGCCGCCGGGCAGTACAGCCCCACGGATGTGTCTGTGGTATTCGCAGCCGCCGCAAACAAGAAATATGACGTCCGCATGGTGGCCGTGGATGCGTTCGAGTCCCCGGCCTCCTCCACCCGATTCCTCCCGGCGGCCTATACCTCAATGCACATTGCTGACAGCATGGGCTCCGTGGGCATCGGGCGGCTGTGCGATAAGGAGGATACCTTCCAGGTGGGTCTGGCGACGTCCTTTGACGAGCCGGTGGAACTGGGCAAGGGCCTTGCCCAGCCGCTCCCGGTGGGGTCCGGCGGCACCGGCGTGACCGCACTGGCCGATCTGCTGGCGGCGCTGGGCGTCATGGACTACATTGTGGAGCAAGGCACGTCCGGCAACTGGACGTACCGGAAGTACGCATCCGGGTATGCGGACTTGTGGTGGCGTGGCACAGTGACGCCAACCGGCTACACTACATTTGGCAGCGCCGCATACACAGATACAATTTCCCTGTCAATGCCCTTCGGGGTGACGGGGAACGTGGTAATCACCGGCAGTG
>ERZ836441.794-NODE-794-length-34862-cov-3.824662_pt1 | contig 34862 bp, 55 predicted proteins | sample MGYA00519686_ERZ836441 | MGnify/ENA primary metagenome ERZ836441 (study PRJEB31850, sample SAMEA3708800) | human gut metagenome | biome: human gut; feature: human-associated habitat; material: faeces | place: China | collected 2014 ... | reverse complement strand
CTGTTTTGCATTGGACACCGCAGTGGTGATAAAGGCCCTCGCATGATCTACAGCTTTGATGAAGTCGCCGGTTATGAATCTGACGCGCCTGACGATCTGACGGTGACAGAGACAAAGGGCGGTATTGGCCGTGCCGTGATCGGTGCAGCCGTTGCCGGTCCTGTGGGTGCGATTGTGGGCGCTGCCACCGCTAAAACCGAGACCCGCAAGGGTCGCAGTAAAGAGAACGTGTCTATCCACTTTGCGCTTCCACTAGGTGAAAGCAACTTGCCGACAACGGTTTATCCAGGCGGAATGACTGCGTTTCTCAAGAGTTGCAAAGGCTCTCCAGAACAGCCGTGGGGCACCGCTCCGGCTGCCCCCAGCTCCGCCGATGAACTTTTGAAGTTTAAGCAGCTACTGGATATGGGGGCCATCACGGAAGCGGAGTACAACGCAAAGAAATCTCAGTTGCTTGGCCTGTAAACCTGTTCACAACCATATTATAAAACCGCTGGTTGTGGCCGTCAATCCCCATTCGTGCACTGTTTTTAGTGAAAAAATCCACAGAAAAATGAGCATTTGCAAGATACGCGCGACATGCACGAGCAATGTGCAAAATATGCACGTTGCTATTCGCGGTTGCAAGGCTGCTGCAAATTTTGCAGCAAGTCAGCGGCCAGCGCCCCGCCGGGCGTACCGGCTGCGTTACGCAGGGCTTGCACCTCCGGCAGGGCCTTATCTTGAATGTAAGCGCGAGCAAGGCGCTGCTGCTCCGGGGTCATATCCAAATAGCAGGCCAGCAGGGCACGGGCATGGGTGCGAAAGTGTGACAGCTTTTTCATAACTCATTCCTCCCAGGGCGCAGGGGTGCGTTCGGTGCCGGTCAGGATGCTGGCGGGCATTCCGTCGATGATGGTCGTTTCGGTTCCTTTACCGTTTCTTTGCTCAAAATCCATTTTGTTTTCCCCTTTCTTTTGTGCATATTTATGTCTTATGTTCCAAATTTTACCATGCGCCGTTGGAAAACAAAATACGGATATTTTTTGTCGAATGGCGCAGATTTTTTCTGCGCCATTTTCTGTTAAAACCACGTTGGTTTCATGGGGGTGAAAGTATGAGTTATTTTACGGCGACCCAGATCGGGAAAGCGCTTGCAAAGGCCCGGGTATCTGCCGGCCTGAGCCAAGTGGAGATCGCAAGACGCATCGAAAAGGGTGAGCGGACGGTGCAGAGCTGGGAAAAAGGCTGCACCAGCCCGGACAGCGACGAGATCATGGATTGGTGTACGGCCTGCGGGGCATCCCCCATCGCCGTGTTTATGGAGATGATCCACCCGGAGCTGTACGCGACACCCGATGACGGAAAGACCGACACAGAGCTGGACGCAAAGCTGTGCCGCTTTGTGGTAAACTTGCCACCGCTGACGAAACGACTGCTTCTTTTCGTGCTGAAGGGCAACCATGGCAGCAGCCCGTCCGCTGTGATTTCCGAGGTAGCCGCCAACCTGCACTGCCCACTCAACAACCGGGTCAGCGTGTGCGGAATCATCATCAACCAATACAACTTTGCCCAGAACATGGGATTAGACCCCTGCCCGGACGACCCACAGCCGCCAATAGACGATTTGAAGGTAAATTACAAGGCAGGGCGTGAAGCTTCTGAAAAAGGCGCACAGGGTTACATCGGGTGAAAAAAGGAGTAAGGTATGAAGTGCGTAAGACCATGTTGCCGGAAGGAGATCCCGGATGGTGCTTCTTTTTGTCCGTGGTGCGGGAAGAAACAGCCGGAAGCCGCCTCGCAACAAAGAAAAAAGCGCCGCCGTCCTAAGGGCAGCGGCACAGTGTACCAGAAAAAAGACGAAGGGCGTGTCAGGTCGTGGGTCGCAAGGTCTGGTCGCGGTGAGCTGATCGGCAGTTTCGAAACCTCTACAGAAGCCGTGCTTGCGCTGGACGACTACAACGCAAAGCACACCAACATTGCGCGCCTGCGGTATACTTTCGAGGACGTATACGAGAAGGGGAAGAAGCTGCACTACAAAGACATCGGCCCAAAGGGCCGCGACAGCTACGAAAGGGCTTTTGCGAAGGCCCTTGAGTTGCACAAACGCCCCATGCGGGAGCTTAAAACCGAGGATTATCAGGCCGTGATAACTGCCCTTGCGGACGCTGGAAAGTCCCGCAGCATGTGTGAGAAGCAGCGGCAGCTGTTCAGCCAGCTGTGCAAGTGGGCCATGCAGAACGATATTATCACGATCAATTACGCCGAGGGCCTGCGCTTGCCTGCCCCATCGCCCAAGAAGGAACGCACCCTGACGGATGACGAGTTGGGCAAGATAAAAGCCATTGCGGATGACAACAACAAGGGAAACCGCTTCCGGCAGATCGCGCAGCTTGCAATGGTCCTCACCTACACCGGTATGCGCATTGATGAGCTGCTTTCCATGCGTCGGGATGATGTGCACCTGAACGAAGGTTACATGATCGGCGGTGAAAAAACCGATGCGGGCCGACAGCGTGTCATTCCCATCCTTGAGCCAATACGGATGATCGTGGCTGAATGGATGCTGTGCAGCCTCGGCAGCGAGTTTCTGCTGCCAACATCGACCGGCAGGAAAAAGAATGTCGATACCGTGGAGCATTCGTTTCGCCGTCTGATGATCGTGCTAGGAATCAATCCAGATCCCGAAAAAGTAGACCGAAAAGACATGGGCGAGCTTATAACACCGCACTCCCTGCGCCGCACTGCGGCTACGCGGCTTGTGGAAGGAAAGGCCGAGCCGACAGCCGTGCAGGCCATCCTCGGGCACGCGGATTTCTCCACGACTGCGGATTACTACACCTCTCACAATGTCGAATATCTTGCAGAAGAGATGAAGAAGTTCAAGGCAACAAGCTCCCAAAAAGCTCCCAGTAGCAAAAAATAGCACGTTATACCGTTATTGTTTGTTGCTTCCCAAGCAGCAGGCGGCGGGTTCGGGTCCCGTACCCTGCTCCATATTTTAAGCAAAATTCCACGGTATAGCGCTCAAAGCAGAGCATATGCCGTGGAATTTTTATTTTGCCTTTTTTGAAAGAATAACGTAAAAATTTCTGAGAAATCCTTATAAACTCCCTTATAAGCTCCCTACTGAGCCTCGTCACTCAGACAAAGAGGCAATCTTCCGCATTACGAGCTCATACTCTTTCGGGTACACCAGCTTTATTGCCTTCATGTGCTCGTCAAGCACCTGCATCAGACCGCCGAAAGGAACAGAGCTGGCAGCCGCCACAAAGTCGCTTTGTGGTTCCGCTGCCGTGGAGTACGCCGCCGCATAAGTCGCGGGCGGCAATGCCTGGGTCTGCTTTTCAGGTGCGTGCGCTTCTTCCAGCTCGTCCCGCACAGTGCAGAGGGCGGCGAGTTTGTTGACACTCTGCCAGCTGGTTTCCTCGCACTTGAGCTTGCGGATGTGCTCATTGATCTCGTCAATGTCCATGCCTGCCGCCCTCCTCCCTTATGCGTTGCGCAAGATGTCAGCAGCCCGCTTGTAGGCGTCACGCTCTGCACCGGTGGCTTCCTGCATCATGTCCTCGATGTCAGAGATCATGCGCTCACGGCCATCCGTGCGGGAGTAGTGACCGCGCACATAGTGACGGCCACGGTTGGCGTAGCTGTTGCCTCGGTTGTAACCGTTTCCAGCGTCGCGGTTGAAGGATCCGCGCATGTCAGCTTCCCACTCGCCCGCACGGCTGTACTCGCCGCCCTCGCAGTAATCCTCGATGCGGTGGATGTCCAGAATGATGTCCACGATCTCACCGATCATCTCGACATCGCCAGGGGACCGGTTCTTTTTGTCGGTCAGCTCCATGAGCTCGTCGCACATCTCATCCTTCAGATGATTCAGTTTATCCAGCATGACTTTATCTCCTTTCTTATGCTACCCGCTCAACGATCAGATTGCTGTTTGCAATGCTGACCGTCTGCGTGCTGGTGTTTTTAACCGCAACGGTCACGCAACAGCCGCGCGGCACCTCGATAAACGCAGCCACAAAAACGTTGAAATAATTTTCGACTGCCGCCGGGGTGACAATGGCGGTCGCGCTGGTCAGCGACTCACCGCCGACAGCCAGCGCCACGGAAATGGGTCCCACAGTGCCGCCGGTGGGAATGGCGATATTGCCGCCAAAGCTTACCTTGAAACGGGCCCGGCACTGCCCGCTGGTCAGACCGCGCAAGGTCACAAGGCCGCTTCCCTCACGGTGCACGATACAAGCAGGGGCTTTCACTGCGGTCTCGGTCAGGGGAAGGTTTTCACCCGCTGCCACGCTGACGGTGTTAGAATTGCTAAACTCAGCCATTTTATCGGCTCCTTTCATAATAAAAACGCCGGGACTGCTGCCCCGGCGCTCTGGTTTGCAAAATCAGCTCAGGGGCTGAACAGACTACAATTTGCAGTCAGTTGCCGTTATTCGGTTAGGCGCAACCGTTGCAGCCTCAACCGTTGCCGCAGTTACCGTACTGGTAGGGTGCGGGTACCTGGAATGCGGGCACAGGGCGCGGGTTGTAGTAGGCCAGCTGACCGCTCATGTAGGCCTTGAGCGTTTCGTTCTGGGCTGCCTGAGAGGCTGCGAGCTGGGCCGCAAAGAGCTGCTGGCTCTGCTCCGCAATCTTAGCATCCTTCGCCTCGATGCGCTGGGCGGTCAGTGCGTCAAGGATGGCGCGGGCGTTCTGGTTCTGGTTGTCGATGATGTCCCGGGTGGTGTTCTGCACCGTGTTCCGGGTCTCGCAGGACTGGGTGGCCAAATTGTAGTTGACGCCCTGAATGGCAGAGCGGTTTTCGCAGCAGCATTCCTGCTGCTGCATCTGCATTGCAGAGAGCTGCTGCATGAATGCCGCCTGCTGATTTGCACGGCTGATCTCGGCGGACATGAAGCCGTTACTCACGGTCTGCTGGACGCCGTTGATGAGCTGTGCCTGCTGGTAGAAGCCGTCACACATACCGTTGTTTACGCCATCAATCTTGCGTTCGATGTTGGCGAAGTCGCTGGTCAGGATGTAGCCATCCACGACGCCGGCGCCGGCACCGGCGCGATTGCCGCCCCAGTTACCGCCCCAGCCGCAGAAGATGAAAAGGAAGAGCACGATGATCCACCACGAACCATCGCCGCCAAAGCCAAAGCCGTTGCCGTTGTTGGTATTGGCGGGCTGCACCGGCATAGTCAAGCCGATGTTGTCAGAAGAAAGAGACATTTTGTACTCCTTTCGAAATTTTTGATAAAAAGTGTATCTCGACCGTGGCCACGGTTACGACTTAGTGTAAAAACTGCTGGAACTGCTGAGCCATTGCCTGAAGCTGGTTGAGCTGGTCTTGGCTCATCCGCCCAGATTGCAGGAGCTTTTGCACCTCCTGCTTTGGATCGCCCTGAAAATTAGCCTTGAACTGCTGGAACTGCTGCATCATCTGGCCGAACTGGCCCATAGGGCCGGGCATGGATGATGCTTTGCCGCCGCCCAGTGCATTAAAAAGAGGATTTGCCATGATCACTTGACCTCCGTTTCGGTTTTTGTGGGCTCCTGCTTTTCAAGCGCTGCACAGCGGGCTGCCAAAGCGTCAAACTCTGCCCTGGTGACAAACTCCCCGCCGGGCTGTTGGACGGCCTGAGCGGGCATCTTAACTGCCGTGGTGCGCTCCTTGTAATCAAAGGCCCTGAGCGGCAGCGGCATTCCGCTTGCGTCCGTGCTCTTGATGTAAAATGCGCTGTTCTCGCTATCCATCAAGAGCACGCTGTTCCCGGCGGCTACCATGTAGGCTTTTGCGCCCTCTTCGCCCTGCACCCAGATGATCGGAGGCGTAGATGGGGAGCTTTGCCCTGTCGGTTGGCTCATCATGGGCGGCTGATACCCGGCATTCTGCCGCAGCTGCGTGAGCTGGTCAGGCATAGGCTGCCTGTAGTAGTTTGGCATTTGATAGCCATATGGATTGTACGGCATCGTTTAGTCCTCCTTATACCAGTAGTAGATCGGGCATTCTGCACCGCTGTCCCAGCTGTCCCACCACTTGCCATCGATGACGGCCAGAACATGGCCGGAACACCCCAGCACATACACGCCGTGCGGATACTCCCGGGCAAAATCTGCCACCGTGTAACAGGTGGTGCAGTCCGCCTCGACAAGGCGGCGCTTGAATCCGTGCTTTTGGAGGTATGCGCCCCATGTGCGGTTGGCGCTGGGCATATCGCCGAGAGCGTAACCAGTGAGCGCAAGACTGATATAAGCTTGCTCCCAGCTCCGGCCTGTGGCTGCTGCTACCGCCCGCACGGCACAGTCTCCGACGCTGCTCCCGTGGGGGTTAGGGTTAAACTTGTGCCACATGGCGCTTCCCTCCCTTTGCGCTCAGTGTACTTTTTTAAACCGCCGGGAGAGACAACGAAGGTACAACGAAGGACAAAAATCTCACATATGCCAAAGAAAAAAATACGCTCACTGAGCACAAAATTTTGCAAAAAGCCTTGATTTTTGCGCACAATGAGCGTATAATAAAGACAGTGAAAGACACCAACACACAACAACATGGAGGTAAAAAATCATGAAGATTCTGAATGTTGAAGAGTTTGCCGCAAAGGTCATGGAGAACGGCACCGAGGTGGAGCCTGACGAATACAAGACCATGGATTGTGAGGACGGCGAAACCGTCTGGACGATCTACGCTCACATCGACGCCGACGGCAACCTCGTACACAATCATGACGATGCCGAGTGGACCATCACCGCCGACATGAATCTGACCGAGGAGAAGTCCGAATCCCTCATGCAGGGCGAGCTGGATGACATGGAGAAGGACATCATCATCAGCGACCTCTACCCCCAGTACGTCGAGACACTCAAAGAGAACGAAGAGTGGATTAACCTGTAAATAAAAAAATCCCCTGCCGGATGCTCGCAACATCTGGCAAGGGATTTTGTGAAAGACGCACCATGGAGGTGCGCAAATATATTACCATCTGAAAGAAAGGAAGTCAACCATGTACAGCAATGCAGAACTTTTTGGCATGGCTGCCAAGCAGCCGAAAGAAGTTTTTCTCGGTAACGTCACCCTCAGCATCCCGGACGATTCCGATGGCTGCGCCGATCTGGACGCCGAGAAAGACCGTCTGGGCCGTATCTGGGCAGCAGCACGCATGAGCGTGCGGGAGATGGTGGTGGCATCCGGCATCAGCCAGACCGCCTTTGCAAAGGGTGCGGGCATCCCGCGCCGCACGGTGCAGGGCTGGTGCCTGGGGGAGAGGGAGTGCCCAACATACGTTCGATTCCTGTTGGCAGAGCATTATAACCTGCTATAGCCTTAACCGGATGAAATCTGTGGGCTATATATAACCGAAAGGAAGGCTTACATTATGGATAAAATTAAAAAACCCTATCTCATCACGGAAGATGGGATGAGCCACTATGACGAGTTCTGCACCACCTTGAGCGGAGAGCTCACTTCCATCCCGTCTCCGTTTATGCCGAACAGGAAGCCGATGGTTAACAGCGACTTCCCCGAAGGCAGGGTATACTCTGTGACCCTGCGGGAAAAGGGCGAACTCGGTGCAGACGCCACCGTTCGCTTTGTCACCTACGAAGAAGCGAGCCGGTTCATGCACAGCGTGTCCTGCCGTTGCAAAACGGTAAAGGAGGCGCTGGCACTGGCATAAAGAAACCCCCGATGCTCCAAACGGAACACCGGGGGTTTCTGCGTCTCCCGTATGGTACGCACTGAAAGTAGGCGGGCGGGAGACTGTATCAACTAAAAAGCCCCGCCATGATACGCATCGTTGAGAGGCTTGACGGGTTCAGATATCCACCCTAATGCGCTTCTTCGAGAGGCCGAGTGGATTTGTTGATGTTATTATACCACAATCAATCCGTCACGACAAGAACCAGCGCAGGGCCGTTGACTCTGACTGCTGCGTCCTGATAGGGCTCGACAACGGTCGTTTCCACGCCCTCGCGTTTGCGAAGCTCTGTAGTAAGATTGGCGGTCGGAACATTTTCGAGGTTCATGGTGAGCTCCTTTCGTCTAGCTTTTCATCAATAATTTTCAGCCTATTGCCGATTGATGTTCGACAATACGGCACACGCGCTGCAATATCAACTTGGCATAGCTGGTCAACGTACCGCAACCGGGCGATTTTCCGGTCATACCTCCCAAGCGGCGCACGTTTTATCACAGCTTTTATCTGCTCTGCATTAAGCCCTTGCAACGCTGGCGGAAAGACTATGCGAGCCGCCGCCATGAGCAGCACCGAGCCAGAAAGGCTGCGGCAGCTGTCCGGCGTTGCGCACCACATTGCCAATGTTGGCAAAACGGTGACAAAACGTCACCAGTTTGTTGGCATTGCCGAGATGGTATGTTTTCGTGAGGCCGCGAAAACATGCGCAGACCATTTTCGTGAGGTCACGAAATTGCTCTTGCGCGGCATACATTTTGTTGGTGTCAACAAAATGCTCGTATGTAGTGCTTGCCATGATATCACTCCTTATTGTGAACAATGAGATAACGAATTGTGGAAATTTTGACGATACAGCTATCGTCTGGGCTGTTTTGTTGCACACCGCTGAGCGCAACGTATTCGCCATTTAGCCACAAAATATTTCCTTCCAACCGCATGAGCCATTTTCCGCTGCCATCGAAATCAGCGGCATGGTTATCCAGGTCGATTTCGAGGTAAAAACCATCGTTCTGTTTTGCAAAGTATTTTTGCAGAACAGAAGTGATTTCTTCCGTACTCATGTTTTCGGAATCAGCAATGACCTTGATGTAGTGGTAATGAAGCATTTTTTGTCTCCTTACTGCGTAATTTCCTCAGCGTTCGCCTTGTCCTTCGCATCCAGCGCGTCGTAGTACGCCTGCGCGAGGGCTTCCACCTCTGCAATATCGTCCTCTGTCAGCAAGCCGCTGTCCAGATGGGTGTACGCCTTGTCCAGCCAGTATGCAACGTCACGTTCTGCGGCGATTTCTCGCTTGATGGAGCGCAGTGTCAGGTCGTGGCAGGATTTGCTTTTGATAGCCATGTGTACCTCCTTCGTTAATTAGTCGATGTTTTGATTGATGTCATTTCATCATAAGTTGTAGTTTCAGTGGCATCTGTAAGTAAATCATTTTTGATAAAACTACATTGGTTAAATAATTTCCAATAATTCTTCGTACCACCCGCAATAATTGACGGATATACATTTTTTAATCCACCACAATTTTTAAGGATTAAACAACATGGCATCGGCCTGTCTTCATTCTGACTCCTCACTTGGACGTTTAATCCGTCAAACAGACAATCAATGCATTCAATTACTGCGCCTTTTGGACAAGGACCTTCCGGCTCGTATCTTCCATTTATCCAATCATAAGGGTATGTGTTATCGTGCCATTGAATGCCAGCATCATTTTGTGAGTTTAGGAATTTACAATCCTTAAAAGTGATATGTGAGAAAATACTTCCACCCATACCAATAACAGGGCCATTCTTGGGTGCGAAATCTCTACCGTGCCAATCAAAAATGCAATTTTCGATATAAGGCGTCGTAAGACAATTACTTTCAAAATGTAAGCAATATCTCAAATTAGACCCAACGAATTTAAACCCTTTAATTACAGTATTGATGGTTACTGAATTTATGTGGAAAAAACATTTATTAGCACAAGTGTCGTTACTTATAGTGTCATATCCAACACCGCCGTCCCAAATAAAAATGCATTTTTCTGGATTGTTACTTTCAGACTTATATGTTACATATGATTTAGCAATAACACCTTGATAGTCAGAGCCGTTCTGACCTTTGTATTTTTCTTGCAAATCCGTATATGTTCCATCTGCTACAATAATTTCATACTTATTCTTTTCAGAAGCATTAGTAACAACATCATTTGCCTTTAATACGGTAGCATATGGTTTTTCTTTTGTACCATTGCCTTCTGTATCACTTCCAATTGTTGCCACATAAATCTTGTTGATATGTATTTCACCAAGTTTATCATCTATTTCGTCCTTTGTGTAAACGTCTACACTATTAACAAAATCTGTTTTACGATAAGATAAATATTGCCTAAATTCACCAGATACAACATTAACGCTCTCAATAGATGTATCTAGTCCTTCTTTATAAAAACTCAAGCAAAGATATTTTGCATCTGTCGGAATATTATAAAATTCTGCAACTTTACTCGTTTGCGTATTGTGACTGATATACGTACTTTCAACAGGGGTATAGGCTCCGTTATTAACATACCGTGAAGCCCAATCTTGAAACTCACCGTAAACAATTAACTTATTGCCTTCTACAGGAATCTTTACCGCAATATAATTCTCGTTTATTTCTTTGGTCTCTTTTCCTCCTGCAATAAAGTTCCAATAATATCCATCGCTGACTTCACATTTTTGTATGATACTAACGGACGATATTTTTTCAGATACTTTATTTAAGCTTCCTATATCTTCCTTTAGCTGATTTTCTGCCTCCTTTGCCCGGGCGGCTTCTGCAACAATGTCATCACTTACGCCATGAATCGCGTCACCTGTGGCTTTTGCGTCAGCGGCTTCGCCCTCGTGGGTGAGGGTGGTGTCCAGTGCTACGGCAGGGCCGGGGTCACCCTTCTCGCCTTTGAAATCGCCGTTTGCGATTCTGTCTTTCAGCTCCTGCAGGCTGTCAGCGGCTTCCTGAGCGCTCTGGTCTGCGTTGTCCGCACTGGTGGCAGCTTGCTGCGCTGCAGTCTGTGCATCGGTCTTGGCCTGCTCTGCGGCGGTGGCGTCAGTGTGCACGGCATCCACCAGCTGCTGCCATGCAGGGGTGCCAGGCTCCGGCTCTGTGCCGTCCTCTGTGCCGGAGTTGGCACTCACGCGATACCGCAGGTCTGCGCTGGTCACGGTCTTGGTGCCGTCGCTGCCCTCAAAGGTGATGCAGCCATTGCCGGGCTGTGCGGTCACGCTGGCGGGCACGGCCACATAGCCGTCCACCACCAGAGAGGATGCCGGGTCTTTGCCGTCCGGGAGGTGCCAGAAGCAGCGGATAGCCAGCCCTTCCCACTCACCGGTGGCATCGACGTGCAGGCGGTACACGCCCCGGTTCTTGGTGTAGCCAAAGCGCACCAGCTGCTCATAGCCCGGCACTTTGACGACGCCATTGGATGCGAGAGATACGCTTTGCTCGATCATGCTTTACTCCTTGTTGATGGTAGGCTTCTTTTCTGCCAGTGCCTTCTTCATCATGCTGACGGCCTTTTCGATAACACTGTCCAGTACTTCATCCGTGATGAAAGGCTTGAGCCAGTCCGGCAGTGCGCCGCGCAGCGCGGCAAAGACCTGTGCCTTTTTCTTCGCGCCCTGACCGCTGCCCATGATGCTGTCCTCGGCGATGGTCACGAGTTCCAGTGCCCACTGCTTGACGTACTGCTTGTAGCCAAGCCGGACGGCACCAACGGCCAGTGCGGCAAAGCCAATGACCATCAGCACCATTGCGATGGGTGCGGGGATAAAGTTAAAGATTACTTCCATGACTTGTTACTCCTTTCAGTAGGTAGTTGTTAATGTCGGTCTTGCTTTTTTGCATACCTTCCCGGTTGTTTCCGGACAGCTGCGAATCCAAAAGATTTTGCACGCCAACGAGAACAAGGCGTATTTCTTCGTCAATGCCGTCAAATCGCCGGAGGTCTCTTGCAAGGGCTTGTGTATGCTGGAGCTGCCCCTGTTCCAAGGTTCCGACGCGCTTGTCCAGCTCATCTAGCCGCTTGTTCTGCGCGTTGTCCGGCTCCTGTGCCTTCTTGATGTATTTATGAATGATTTCCAGTACCTTATCAATCGTAATAGCAGCGGCGCACAGGCTGCCCAGGATGCCAAGCACCCAAAGCAAAGCTTCTTTTTCAGTCATTTACCCTCCCGGAGACGGGTCAGACCCTTCTTGCGGATGATACGGGGGTAGTTGAGGGTGGTCACATTGAGGTCTACGTTGCCGGAGATGCCCGGAACAGCACCCTTGCTGGTGTGCTGGTGGGCGTTGTACTTAAAATCCACCTTCGGGGTCTTGCCGGTGTAGTCGGCAAGCCACACGTCCCACCGGGAGGACAGCCTGGCCATATCCAGTTCGTATTTGTAACCGGTGTAGGTGTACAGCTGGGCGTAAAAGCCCATTTTTTCAACCTGTTCCAGCGCGTAGGCGGTGAGGTTTGTGAGGTCAATGGTGCTCATGGGCTTGAGCTCGTTGTCCTCCACGTCCACCGCTACTGGAAGGGTCAGCTCCTTGCCGTACACCGCCTGCCGCAGCAAGGAAAGCTCTGCATCGGCCATCGCCTCACTGGTGGCGTAGGTGTAGCAGTAAACGCCTACGTCCAGCCCAGCCGCTTTGGCGTTGCGGTAGTTGGTCTCAAAGGTGGGGTCGATGTACAGACCGTCTGCCCGCTTGGAGAGCTTGTGGTTGGTGCTCACGGTCTTGAGCATCGCTCCCTTATAGCCCGCCGCTGCCACCTGAGCCCAGTCGATTGAGCCCTGATAGCGGCTCACGTCGATGTACCGGTATGGCGGGTCGCCCTCCCAGCCGGTGACGGCTTCCTCAACGGGAGTTTCTCTGGGTGTTTCCGGTGCAGGACTTTCGCTTTTCCCGCAGAAAAGCACCTTCAACAGCCCCACCAGAAATTCCAAAAGTTTTTCCATTTTGATTTCTTCTCACCCCTTAATCTACTTTTTGGGCTTCCACAGCCGCGAGCTTTGCACAGTCAATGCTACCCTGCCAGCGGGACACATCCATGATTTTAGCCATAGCGTCCTCCTTACTGCGTGATTTCCTCAAAGCCGCTCTTGATAAGGATCGCCTTGACCTTCTCCTTCAGCAGGCGGGGGCAACGCTCGTACAGAGCCTTTGCATCCTCCATAGTATCAGAAGACATGATCTCCTGCGCCCATAACATAGCCATCATAAGTACCATCCTTTCGATTTTTTGTGTGATTTTATGCATACACAATCTCGCTCATTTCCAGCAAGCATTGCTTGAGCATCTCGTTTTCTTTTTGCAGTGCTGCCACCGTCTCCGGCAGCTTCTCCCGGGCTTCGGCCTTTTTGCGCGCTTCTTCCTGCGCGGCCAGCTCTTCGGCGGTGTAGCGGATGTACTTCTGGATGGGCACTTTCTCCACCCATTCCTCCTGCGCCTGAACGCCGGGACGGTCAACGACCTTCTGCACGTCCTTGCCGCCGTTCGGATACTCGGTCACGGTCTCCCAGTGCCACTGCTCTTCCACGCCCTCTACGGCGGGGTGGGTGACTTCTTCGGTGCTGGTGGTCAGGTAGCCAAGGGTCAGGTCGGGGTTTTCCACGACCGCGCCGGTCTCGTCAAGGATCTTCATGGTTCAAAACCTCCTTTCTCAGGCCACGCGCTTCCAGATGTGCACAAAGTAGGCGGCGGGCTGCACGGTACTGCTTGCACCGTAGATCGGGTTCGAGAGGGAAGCATCAAAAGAAATATCATATGCCGACCCTTCATATCCACCATATCCACAAAAAGGAGAGTTAGCCTCTGTAACTGCCAAAGCACCTATTGACGATATGGCGTTTTTATTACCGCGAAATGGTGTTGTTTTACCGTCATTTGAGGTTTCGCTTAAACTACCTGTGATGTTCGGCAGACCGGCCTTCACGGTGGTGCCCGCTGCGTGGGCGCTGGACGCCCCCATCAGCACGCGGTCGGATGCGATCTCTTCCCATGTGCCGCCAAACAGGGCGGCAGGGCTGGTGGAATCTACCGAAATCCAAAATTTGATTTTCGCGTGGTCTTTTGCCAGAGCGTCCGCAATTAAGGTATTTACAGCGTCTGCGCTTATCACGCCTTTCAGCGCGTCACCTGTAGCTTTTGCGTCAGCCGGAGCGCCCTCGACGCTTAGCGTCTTATCGGTGCGTACAATAGCCGCAGCCCTGTCCGCTTCAGCTTTGGCAGAAGCGGCAGAGCTTCCCGCGCTCTTTGCGTCTGCGGATGCTGACTGTGCGCTTTGGATTGCGCTGGCGGCGGCAGTCTGGGCCGTGCTTTTGCTTTCTGCAGCAGCTGCTGCCTTTTCCGTCGCAGTGCTGGCTGCTCCGGTGGCGGTTTGAGCGGCTTGCAAAGCAGCCTGCTGCTGGCCTGTCACTTCCTCGGCGTACTGCTTGACGTACTCCATGCCCTGTGCGATGTCCTCACGGACTTCCACGCCGCGCTCAGCCTTACGGATTCCCGCAATGGCTTCATCAAAAGTTTTATCCATAAAACACCTCCTGTCCCATTAGCCTGACATGTACCCTTTGAGAGATCGACTCAAATCGTAAGCATCGGACGCTTTGCGTGCACTCAAAGCCTGCAGGTCGCTGATGCTGGAAAACTCAGTGCCAAATGTAAACTCCTTTTTATCCGGCGAATCCAACGGCTCAACAAGCTTTGAACACAGCAACCAGGTATCTACACCATGCGGTGCAGAGAAAATGTGCGTTTGCTTTCCAATTGCAATACGGCTGACATCAATATCAGCGTCTTTCAGATCGACCGCTTTGACTGTCATGCCGTTCAGATAGCGCAGATTTTTGGCAAGTTCTTCCTCTGCCGCATCCAGCAAAGACTGCGGCGTGCTTTCGATGCCTTCAATAAAGATCACTTTTGTGATGATGCCAAAAAGCTTTTGCGCAGCCAGATCGTTTGCGGTTTCTGTGATGGTCTCGCCCCACGAAAAAACAAGCCACGATTTCTTTCTGGCACCTACCGCGATCACCCGCGTGTAGATATCCTCTGCTTTGACGTAGTCGGTCAAATCCAGCAGGTTTGTTCCAAAGGCCACCGTCTGGGTGTTTTTATCGGTGATCGCCTGCAGATAGTCCAGATACCGGCGCGGTTTTCCGTCATGATCTTCTGCATGGCGCAGCACCAGATATCCGCCGTACTTTTCCGCCAACTCATTCTGCAAGATGTCCCATGTAACGCCGTAGTTTTTTTCATCGCCAAAGCTGTATGTAGGTTCCTTGACATCAAACAAAAAGCGAGAATCAGTCTTGCCGTTGATAGCAAGGCTGTATTTCCCGTTTTGCTCGGTGATCTTAAAGGTCTTGGATTCAGATGCCCGCTCAATGTTATAAATGGAGTACGTGCCAAAATTCTTGTTGCAAGTACCGCAGACGATTTCAGCTTTTTTCACTTCGACCATTGCATCGTACGTTTTGCCTTTTACATAGGCTGCAAACAGACGCACGCGGAAATTGTTGCTTCCAATCCGTGAAATAATGCGACCGTTCGCAATGTGCTCTTCACCGATTTTCCAGCTTAGACAGGAAGCTTTGTTGCTCTCTGTTTCCTCATAGAAAATATTCGTCTTTCCATCCACGGGGTCTACAATTCCCCAATGGTAAATGTAATCTCCATCATTAGAATCGTAACTGTAACCCACTTGCACGACTTTGATGCCGTCTACATAGGGCACGATCATGGGGATGTCCATCTCGACTTTTCCGGGAGTAAACGCCTTGTAAGCGTCAACCTGCGCGTTGTGGTTATCGCAGATCCATTCCAAAAACTGCGAAAAGCTCACATTTTTTGCAGCGTATGGCGCAATGCCGCTGTCATTCAGATACGCAAGCTCCCCTTCGCAGTAGATTTTCTGACGCATCAAAAAATCCTGCTCATGGCTCATAGGACGGCCCTGCCAGATGGAAACGCCGTCCTGTTCCACCTCTACCGTAGTGCGCAGCTTTTGCAGCGCAGAGTGTGCCACATTGCCCAGCGGCATGGTAAACTCAAAAGAGCCAGCTTTACCCACTTCGCGGGTCAGCGTGGGGCTGATGAGCTTTTTCGTGTCGGTGATATCACTAATATCGTGGATACAGACCTTAGTTTTCCATGTGTCTACATCCGTCTGCACACCAGCATAAACTTTGTAGCTCATAGGCTTGCCCCCAAATACTTGATGCTGATGCTGCAGTTTGCCGATGCAGCAAATACGAGGGTGCCCACCACGCCATCCGGCATAGTAAGCCCCTCGATATACTGCCAGTCGGTGGACTTGGCCAGAATGCCCACCTCAAAGCCGTTGAGAGACACCGCAATGTCAGCAGCATCCTCGCTGCGCTTGAAGTAGATACCGGCCGCACGGGGCGCACCGGTTATGGACACTTGAACGTCCTTGTTTGCCTTGAGCGGGATATCCGTGTAGTTGCGCACAATATCATGCTCAAAGTTGAAATCGTCCCACAGCCAGTCGTTGGTGCCGTCGTAGACGCTGCGCTTGAAGGGGTTGCAGGTGCCGGTGATGGTAAAGGTGCTGGAAAGCCGGTCGCGGGATGGTGTGACTTTCCAAAGCCCTTCCCAGTACCACGCCGGGTCTTCATCAAAGCGGCACTGCAGCCACTTGCCATGAATGGCATTGGCAATGGTGCTTTCAATGTAGGGCCACTTGCTTTTTGGCGCGTTGCAGAGCAGCTCCATGGTGATGGTGCGCTTTTTATAGTGCACCTTGCCGTCGTCCCATGTGGTCAGGTTCAGCAGTGAATCAGATCCGGTGACCTGCACAAGGTATTCTTCTGGTTCTGCAGCGCCTATTTTAGGGCTGCCTACCTTGAGGTACAGCCCCCAATCTGTCAGGGTGTGAAAATTGCCGATTTTTGCCCCCAGAAGCTTTGCCATTACACACCCCTCGCTTTCCGTTCCACTGTCACGCCGATGCGTGCATCTACGTTGGTCGCCATGCGGGGCGACAGCACGCCCACCAGTTCACCGGAGTCCATGACTACCTGGCCCTTGCCGATGTCGGGCAGATGCTCGTCCAGCATCCCCTCGATGCGCTCCAGAATGCTGGTCTGCCGGTCAACAATTGATTGCTGGCCGGTGACGCGGTACTGCAGGGCTGCGCGGGTGGAGAAGGTGCCCAGACTGTCATACACGCCGGTTTTGTCAAAGGGGCTCTGGTAGTGGCTGACAGGCTTCTGATTATTCTTCTTGTCCATCCACATGGCAAGGCCAATGCCGCCAGCGACAGCGCCCACGCCCAGGATCAGGGCAAGAATAGGATTTGCTGCAACGAAAGACACGATAGTGCCCAGCGCAGACGTGATGCCACCAGCCATGCCGGAAAAGCTCTGCACGATGCTGCCCAGAGCGCCGCCCACGCCGCCGGACTTTGCAAGACCGTCGATGATCTCACCAAAAGCCTTGACCGAATTTGTCACACCGTCGATATCGGATTTTACCCCGCCGTCAGAAAAAAGCTTCTGGAAGATATCAAATGCCTTTCCGATTCCACCGCTGAAGTAACCCTCATTGACCGCGGCCGCCGCGTCCGCAAGCCACTTAGAGATCACGTCACGCTGCGCCTGCGACACTTCGCCCCAGATCAGATTGACAAAATCCAGCCCAAGACTTGCCCAGTCGCCGTTTTTGGCATCACTAAAGACGCTTTTTACCAGCCCGAAAATGCCCTTATCCAGCTGGCCGGAAGCCTCGCTCAGCTGCTGGTCAATGCGGCTCTGGGTACCCTTTACGCTCTTGTCGATGAGAGTAGAGGTCTCCGTCACCTTGTCTTGAACGCCGTCGATGTAGGTGATGATCTTCTCGTAGGTCTCCGCGCCGTTCTCGCCGATGCGCTGGCCGGTCTCAGTGACGGTTTTCTTGATATGCTCGCTGTTGTCCGCGTACTTTTCCACCGCCTGCTGCACCTTTGTGGTGATGCCGTCAAAGGTGGTCTCGGAGACGTTGGTAAAGGTGCCCAGCAGCGTTTTTGACATGTCATCATAGGTCTTTGTAACCTTTGTGACCGTGCCGTTGACCTTTGTTTCCACCTGCTTGTAGGTGGTGGCCACGCCGTTGACCAATTCCTTGCCGGTCGTGGTGGTGGTCTCGGTGATGCGGTCTTTGATCTTGCCGGAGCTGTCCTTGACCTTTTCGGTAAGGGTCTGGATGCTGGTGGTCACAGTGCCCAGCGCATTCTGTGCGGTGGTGGTAGCCGTGCTGGAGATGGACGAAATGACCGTTTCGGTGGTGGACTTGGAGCCGGAACCGGATTTTTTTCCGGTGGATCCAGAAGGGCTTGTGGTGATGGAGCTGCTTCCGTCTCCGACTGCTGCCGCCAAATCCGCCTGACGCTGGGACCAGCTCCTATTGCTGATGCCAACGCCTTTTAAGGCGTTTTGCCGCAGCCTGTTACGGTTGCTCTGCCGGTTATTTGCATCCGCGTACTCTTCGTAGGTATCAAAGTCAGCCGTGGCAGCTTTTCCGAGAAAACGGTTGAGCTTGTAGCTCAGCTGATCCAGCCATGTGGTGGCTTTGCTCGCGAAGTCCTTGAGAGCGTTTTTTGCCGTGCTGATAGGCTCCGTCAGGCCAGTGATCGCGCCTGCGAGACCAATCCAGCCGTCCGTTTTGTAAGCTTCCTGTGCTGCGACGAGCATGTCGTTCAGATTGCCGATTACAACGCCGACTCCGCTGGATAAATCGCCGGTCAGAAATCCCGCCAGCTGTTTCACATTGTCCTGCAGGGTAGACACCCGGCCATTCATGGTCTGGCTCTGGGTGTCCATGCTGTTGTAGTAACGCCCGCCCTCTTCGGAAGCAGCCTGCAAAGCCTGCGTCAGCAGATCATAACTGATGGTCATTTTCTGCACTTCGGCGGTGGACTTGCCTGTGTAGTCGGCCAGAATGCCATACACGTCGATGCCTGCATAGGCAAACTGCTTGATATCGACCGCTGTAGCCTTGCCGGTGTTAGCGATCTGCTGCAGGTTCTGCGCCATGCGGTTCAGCTCGTCGTTGCCGCCGCCGGTCGCAGAGACCGCGTCGCCCAGCGCCATGATGGTGTTGCGTGCATAGGAAGCGTTCTCGCCTGCAGAGATCAGGTACTGGTTGGCCTGCGTCAAGCTCGCCACGTCAAAGGGGGTTTTTGCCGCGTCTTCCTGGATCTGGCTCATGACCTGCTGCGCCGCTTCCGCGCTGCCCAACATATTGGCAAAGCCGGTGGTGTATTTCTCGATCTGGGCGTTGTACTCGATGCCGGAAGAGATGAATCCCTCTGCGGCATTGAGCGCAGCGGAGCCAAGCTTCGAGAAGACGCTCGCCATGACCGTGCCCTGTGTAATGGCGCTGGCCAGAGACTTACCGGATGCTTTATCCGTGGAGCTGGCAAAGCCATCCATGCCGTTGTTTGCAGCTTTCAGTGCGGTCGTGGTCGCCCTGAGCTGTGCTTCTGCCTGTGCCAACATGGTCTTGAGATTTTTGGTCTCAGAGGATGCTTTGCCGGTCTTGCCCACCGATTCGTTGTAACGTCTGGTCAGCTCTACTACGGCCTTTGCGGCCTTGCTGTACTCTCCTGACAGCGAAGAAACGGTCTTTTTCGTCTCGGATTGCACATTCTGGATGCCCTGCCGGTAGGCGCTGTCGTCCAGCCCGAGGGTGGCACTCAATTCAAAAAGTTTCAGGTTCCATCACCCCCGTTCAAGCCATTTTTAATGCGTGCTATCACTTCATCAGCGGACGGCTGCGGCGGCTGTGGGCGGTTTTCCACAAGCCCGGCCACCATGTCGTACCACCGCTCCTCCGCGCCTATAAGGTGTGCCAGAGCGTCCGTCATGTACGCCTGATAGCTGAGCGTGATGCGCTCTTGCCGCAAAGCGTTCAGGCAGTGCTGCAAGATGTACGGCCTGCCAAACAGCCGCAGCGCGTCCGGGCTGATGGAAGAAATCAGGCGTCTGTACCCGCCAGCACCAACGGCAGACACCAGAGCAAAAAATCCATCACATCATCGTTGTTCAGCAGTTCTTTTACCGCGCGCATCTTCTTGAACGGGCCAATATTTTCAACCACCCCGTTTTCATCCACGTCCGGCTCATAGAGCAGCGGAAGCAGCTTTGCGGTGGCAGCGGCGTTGTCGAACAGCAAGCTTTTTGCCATAGCCTGAATGTTCTTTTTTGCCTGCTCCTTCTTCTTCTGCTCCAGCTCCTCCGGCGTTTCATCGCCGGTCAGGACCGGCAGAACCTTGCGCAGCTCCATGATCTTGGATTTTTCCAAGACCTCCTCTGCCACATCGGCGATCTGCCAGCAGTGGCGCAGAAACTCTTCATCGGGCAGCTCTGTCAAAAATTTCATGCGGTGTCCTCCTTATGCTGCGGCCTTGGGGCTGTAGTACCACTCCATAGGCACGGTATCACTGCCAAGACGGGGGCAGCCGGTCAGGGTGACGGAGATGTTGCCCTTTCCTTTGTCGGTCGTCTTCAGGGTCAAACCGCCGGTGGAGAGTGCGTTCATCAGACGTACAGCCACATAGCCACCGTCAATGGTGTCGCCGACCCACCAGATGTCCTTAAAGTCACCGGTGCTTTCAGTGGGGTCCAGTGTCATGCGGGGCGTGACCTTTTTTTCTGCCACATCGGCTGCACCGAGCGCCAGCTTGATAACGTCAGTGGTTGCATTCAGGGCCGTAAAGGCCAGCGTGCAGTCGTAGTCCTCGATCTGCATCAGCTCCGCGGTGTTCTTCTGGGCGTTGTCCACGTCCGCGCCCAGATCGGTGAAATTTGCCTTGCAGGTCGCGGTGATGCCGCCGGTGGTGGCGGTGATGATGTCTGCATCCTGCACTTCAGTCGTTCCGGTCACGTCAAATTTGTTGACCACGATTCCGGAATTGAACTGCATGGACTTGAACGCTTCCTGCGAAATTTTGGAAAATTTTCTTCCCATATTGCTCCTTACTCGCAAAATTGCGTAATTTCAAAATTGAGATATTCGCACAGATACCCTTCGGGCGGGTTGTCGAGGGGCTGTGCCCATGGGGTGCCTTTTTGCAAAAGAATAGCGCCACCCTCACAGGAAAGCGTTATGCTGTCCTCGAGGGCCGCGCTGATCGTATCTTCTGTTTGCAGAATGGGGGCTCTGCCGCTCTTGCTGGGGTACCACAGCCGGGCGTGGAAGGATGTCGTTTCGTTCCACCCGCCGGGGATGGTGGGCTTGTAGGTCAGATAGGGCAGGGAAGCGGCGGGAGGGATGTTATCTTCCAGATAGCCCGGGATGCCAAAGCCGTTGAAAAAAGTGTTCAGCGCCCGGTTGATGCTCTCAGACGGTCCCATTACGGCAGCACCGCCTTTTTGCACTTGACGGCCCGCAGCCCCATGCCGGATTCCGGCGGGGCTTTCCCTTCGTCTGCTGTGCTGGTGACTTGGAAAGTCTGCCCGTCGCTCACCCGCTTGATGTAGTCTGGGAAGGCCAGCGGAACGCCGGTGCTGACCAGCAGGGTATAGGTGGAGGCTGTGTCAGCCTGCTCTGCCACCTGTGCTTCCACGGTGGTGTCGTGGCGCTCCACGGCCTCGAACTCGGGGCCGTCCTGCCAGCCGGACACAAAGCCGCCCACGCCGTCCGGCTCATAGCTGCGGGTCTGAAAACGGTATTTTTGGGTAAAGCTCTGCATCACGGTGGATGCAGTGAACGAATTGACCATGTCACATCTTCCTCCACTGATTGATCTCGGATTTATAGCGGGTCTTGCCGTCGGCGGGCAGCCCGTCCGCACCTGTGGCCATCGTGCCGGACCACCCGGCAAAGGACTGGGACACATACACGCCGCCGGACGGGAGTGCCTTGTCGTATGCGTCGATTTTTTCAGCCAGCGCCACAAAGGCAGGCGGCACGCGCATGGGCTGCACCGTCCCGGTGAACGTCTCGGCGGTCAGATCGCCGTCCCCGGCCTTGTGCACGCCGTCATTGAAGATGGATCCGCACACGAGAAAATACTGCCCCGGCACTACCCCGGCGGGCACGGTATCTGGCTCAAAGGCAAACTCGCCTGCAATTGGGGTGTCCGCCCGGTCAAAAAAATTGTGCGTGTAGACGCACAGCTCCGGTACAGTCATGGGGCGTCCTCCTTACAAAGGGGCGATTACTCGCCCGGGGTAATGGTCTCGACAGCGATACCGTCCAGATACTCAGCAAACAGGGTCACGCCCATAATGGCGTAGCTCTCGGAGGTTGCGGTGCTGTAGTTTGCCTGAGTGTGGAAGCCGATGAGGTTGCTTGCCTCGCCTGCGGTCCGGTAGACCAGACCTGCGCGGGCAAACTCGCTATCCGCAGGATCCACATAGTACATGACGATGTTGTCTACCGGGGTGGCAATAACCTTTCCCTTCGCAATCTCACTGTCGGACAGCAGGAAGATGGTGTTGTAGCCCATGAAGTCCTTGATATACTGGAAGCCGAACTGGTTCTGCACGGTGATATTGGCATTGCCCAGATAGTCGTACACGTCCATCACGTTGACAAAGCCAACAACGCCGGTCACGGTGCGATGCATGGTCTTGAACTTGTTCTCGACCGCGCCCTTGGCATGTGCCAGCGCCATCTGAAAGGTCTTGGGAGTGCCCTTCAGGGTGCCGGTGTTCAGGAACTTGTAGAACTTATCCGTTACCAGAGCGGTCAGGTCGTACAGGAACTCATCATCGGTCTTCTGCACGGCGACATCGTAGCCGTAATTCTGGATCGCCTCAAGGGTGACAGACTTGCCGTACTTGTCGATGGTGATCTTGCCGTACTCCTTCTCCTTGACGGTGTACTTGCTGAACGGGATCTCTTCGCCCTCGCCCACGGTGCCGCTCTGCAGGGTGCCCTGTGCATACTTGCTCTTGAGCACGGTGCCAGGCTGCATCCGGATGGGGCGCATGATGCCCAGAATGGTGCGCAGATGGTCCCAGTTGCGCTGGAAACGGGTCACAAAGTCGATTTCACGCGCGGCTACGGTGATATCGGTGGTCATGGTGATATTTTCTTTTGCTGCCATATGTTATTCCTTTCCGCCGCCTGTAAACAGGTCGGCATTTGCAGCAATCGCGGCCTGGCGTTCGCCAGCGTCCTTGATTGCAAAAATTTGGTCTTTGGTCATTTTGGAGCCGGTGTTTGTGGGCGGGGTGTCCACCTTCGCGCCGGTGGTGGTCGTAGTGCCTACGAAGTCGCTCCAATCAGCTTTCAGGCTGTCGGCGTGCTTCTTGGCATCCTTGACCTCGCCCTTATCGTCCAGCTCCAGTTTGTCGATGTCCTCGCCAGACAGCCGCACAACGCGGTCTGCGTACTTGTCCAGCACCCCGGCGGTCTTCAGCAGCTCCCGGAACTTGGCTTCCTTGGCTGCGTGGGTGTCCTTCTGGGTCTGCTGGGCCTTGTAGTCGGTCAAAGCCTTTTCTGCGGCCTGCTTGCCTCCGTTGGCCTCGTCCCGCTCCTTCTCGGCCTTGGCGGTCGCGGCCTTGGCGTCATCCAGCTGGTTCTGAAGAGCGTCCGTTTCGGTGTGCAGCATGTCCAGAATCTTCTTCATCTTGCCGCTGACGTCCACGGTCTCATCCTCCAGAATCGCGCGGAGGTCTTTTCTCTCAAGTGCCATGTGATAGTCCTTTCTGCCCTTGCTCGGGCTGCCATGCTTGGCAATAAGGTTTATTTGCCGGACGTGCTGCCGGTGTGGTGCCGCCTGTGGGGCTTGAACCCACGGCCCCCGGATTAAAAGTCCGGTGCTCTGCCAGACTGAGCTAAAACGGCATAAAAAACCACTATGAAGCCTTTTTCGGGGCACATAGTGGTTAAAATGGGGGATTTCCGTGAATGACTTTTACGGCTTCACCTCCACACTGGGCAGGATGTCAGTGTGGAAATAGAGCTTGTAGTGGTAGGGGTCGGTATGGGTGCCGGTGATGTCCTCCACCACATACATGGTGTAGTCGTTCAGATAGATGTAGTTCTTGCGGTAGGAATCCGGGCCGACTTTCACCGTGCAGACCAGTTCATTGTTTGAGTTGTTGGAGATGGACATATAGCCCTCGGCTTCCATGATGACCTTATCCGTGCGGGCGTTGTAGACGGTGATCTTGCGTTCACTCTCAAAGTAATCGGCCTGCTTGGAGATGTTGGCGTTCGCCTTGTCAGCCTCAGAGCAGCCGCACAGACACAACACGACCAAAAGTGTAATTACTGCAAAAATCTTTTTCATGTTTATTCTCCTTTGCAAAAATCCAAGCCTTCTTTGATAACAGTTACCTCTTCTTTGCTGAATATCGGCTTATCCGCGTCAACCGATACCGTTATCTCAACCTTTGCTCTACCCTCGCCATAAACCAAATCGCAAAGGGCTTGCAAGTTTTTAGTGGCTTCTTTTCCTTCCTCTAAAAACTTTTTCCTCAGCACTTCTTTTTCTCCGCAGCTCTCGATTGTTAAGAGCTTCTTTTTGGTTTCCTCAATATCTTTTTCTGCCTGTTCTGCAATAGAGAGCCCTCTTTCTTTGAGAAAACAATGCATTGTGAGCAAATCTTCAAGTCTCTCTTTTTCTGTCATGTTATTCTCCCTTCTCTACTTTCTCCACGGCGATTTGCCGCAGCTCATCAATGTGATCCTCCACAGCCGGGCGGAGGAAAGGGCGTGGTGCCGCTTGCAGGAATCGAACCCGCGTCCTCTGGTTACAAATCAGCAGCTCTTCCATTGAGTGAAAACGGCATAAAAAAGCGGCTGACGCTGTGCGCCAACCGCTGAGTGTTTAGTTTTTAGTCGAAGTCGTATCTCTGAAATCCAACATTGCTCGTTTTCATAGTAAGGGACACACCAACCAGTGCGGTGCCCTCGCCCAGAACTTTATCGCAAATTTTTTGGAGTTTGATTCTTGCTTCGTCGATTTCAAAGCAAAGCCGTTTATTTGCATCCCTATCGTTTTCGACCTTCAGCTCTCGAATTTGATTGGAAATCTCAAGCTGCCGCCGCTCGCATTCCTCAATGCCTTTTTGATGCTTGAGCTGTTCAAGACGCAGCTTTTCTCGCTCTTCTGTCAGTTCTTCAATTCTGCTCATGCTTATACCTCCACGTTTCCTTCTTCCACCGCGATCTCTCGCAGCTCGTCAATGTGATCTTCCACCGCCGGGCGCAGGAACGGTCGCGCTTTCATACCCCGGGTAAAGTGCCACTTTCCGTTGAAGTCCTTCCAGACCCACGGCGTTTTGCGTCCGTTGCCTTTCTCGGCAAAGATGCCCGTTCCCAGCTCCACATAGACGCTGTAAAACAGGTTGCTGCCGATGGTCACGGTCTTTTTTGCGAGGTCGAGGACAAAGGTCAGGCTTTGCTTGAGCGCACCGCCCACGTAGCCCTCAATGCCCGTGCTGTCTGCCGTGCCTGTGGGCACAAGCAGCTGGGCGTAGTCCTGCACCTTCATTCCCCAGATGGTCAGCACCCGCTTCGCCCACGAATCCAGCGCCTCATGCAGCTGCGGGGTGTTGTTGGTGAATTTGATGTCGTAGTTAAAGTTCACGGTTCATCCCTCGGTTCTCGCTTTTTCTTTAAGATACGACCGCACTCAGGGCAGAAATTCAGCTGTCCGGCACGATGCGTTACCGTACCGCACACGCCTGCGCCTTTCCTGTGCGTTTTTGTGATAAGACTGACTTGAAACGTGGTGTAAAGGCCGTTCTCCCCTTTGGGGGAATTTTCCTTCCACCACGCAAGCCTCTCGCAAAATTTGCAAGGCTTCTTCTCATCCATGCTTTGCAGCCTCCTTTTTTCTCTTGCGTTCTTCCGCCCACCACATCTGTTCGGCTTCTTTGCCGCCCTTGGATTTATACCACTCGGTATAGGTCATATCGGCCACGGTTTTCTTTACGGCCACTTTGATGGGCTTTCCCTTGGCATTTACCATGCCTGTATCCTCATATGTGACAATGTTTTCCCGCTGCATGGCGTTCTGCCGGGGGTACCTGCCCAGCGCAGAGGACAGCACACAGCGGCAGTGGTAGACCATCTCCGGGGCGGCGTTGGGGTCGCCGGGGCGCTGAATCTCGTAGCCCATGACCTTGAACGGCTCGTCAAGCTCTGCTGTCTGCTGGTCAAGCAGGCGGTGCATTTCGCGGGTGCGGTAGTCGTGGGTGGAGTTCCACCGCTTTTTGACATCGATGCCCAGAGCCTGGGCGTTGCGCATCTGCTGCAATGTCCCGGCGTTCTGGGCGCTGGTAAGGGCTGTGATGGCGTTGTTCATCGCCCAGTGGATCTCTGTGTCTGCCATACCGTTTACGGCCTGCACAGCAATGTCGTGGACGCTTTTGCCCTGCACGATGCCCTGCATGACATAGCGATTGAATACCCGGGCATCATAGGTGCGGTTGCTTTCGCTCTTGATGCGCTTGTTTGGCACCAGCTTGGGGTTCTCCTTCAGCAGGAGCTTGACCGCCTCGGTGTTGTACAGGGTCAGCCCGAACGTCACGCCTGCGGCCTGTTCCAGCTCGTAGAAAGCCCAGTTTGCGCCAAAGGAAAAGATGTTGTATTGCTCGTCCCGGGCCAGCTTGTAGGCCGTCTGCTGGGCTGTGGCGCAGGTCTGCGTGATGCCGTCCAGCTTGGCGTGCATCAAATCGGACTGAAAGACCTGATTTTGCAGCCAGATGCGGTAATCCTCTTCGGTGATCTCTCCCACATCCAGCTGCTCCCGTTTGCGCTCGTCCAGCTGCTTATATTTTGCAAGAAACTCGGTGAGCTGCTCCTGCATCTCCCGGCGGGCAGTGCCGTACACCCGGAGGATGCGCCGGCGCAGGCGGTTCAGCTGGCGGGTAGAGATGCGGTCACGGTCAGAAATCATGCTTCATCACCGTTGTCATCCTCTGCATCGTCCACGGTCTCCCGCTCTGCGCTCTCAGCCATCAGGGACGCCCGAGCCTTTTCTTTCTGCTCCGGGGTCAGGTTGGGCAGCAGGTCGATTGCCATGTCCTGCCCGATGATGGGTGCCTCGGAAATCACCGTTGCCACCTGCTCTGCGGTGTTCACAATCCGGTTCCGGTTGAACGTCGGCGTTGCGCTGCCAAATCCAGCCAGCGCACAGATTTGACGAACAAAAGGCTTAATCTGGGCCTCGAAGTCGTCTGCGTTCTGGTTCATGGGTTCATAGGCTGCATCCAGATGGTCGTTGGTGCTGTTTGCGCTGACGCAATGCACGTCCAGGCCGCCGAAATCCTCATAGACCCGGGTGTGCAGCAGTTCCAGCAGGGCCTGCCGGGCAGTCACCGGCACCTCGCTGGTGTATGGGGTGATCTTGCCGCCCTCGCTGGTGTCCGCCCCGGCGATGTGGTACAGGTTCAGCTTCGCAAGGAACTCCTGCAGCTCATCATCGGTCATGCCGTTGAAGTTTTCGCACAGCCAGTAGATCTGTGCGCAATCCTGCAAGTCGCTGCAGAAGCCGGACGTCACCAGATCGGTGTTGTCGATGTAGGCTTTCAGGCCTACGAGGGTGCTTTGATGCAGGTCGGAGCCCCACAGCGGAACTACGGGCAGGCTGCTGTAGTTTTCCCCCTCCACGCTTTCCAGCCCGCCGCCTGGAGTGGAGACGGTCACGCTCTTGTATGCCTGCTTCGGGGCTGTCTCCTGCATAGTGTTGCCGATCCTGCTTTCCGTGTACTCTGTGTAGCCGTCCTCTTCGTACAGGACATAGTGCATATCCGTGTCCGGGTTCAGCCGCCAGAACCGTACCCCGGCCCGCATAGAGCCGGTGGTCTCATCGTACAGGGGCGCAAACTCGGTCAGTTTGAACACCACCAGATGGTCGTTGTTCCAGAATCCAAAACTTTCGCCGTGGATCAGGGCGAAATATCCGGCCTTCTGAATCTGCTCGTCAAAGTTCTGCCCCAGCCTGTCCTTGTCCACGCCATCGTCCGCAAACACCACGCCGTTGCCGAGGGAGTAGGTCGCCCGCTGCTTGTTGAGCCGCCGGAACAGATTGCTCTTGACCATATCGGGCCGGGGTACATCCTGCCTTGTGTTCTTGGAAAGGCGCTTTAGCATCAAAGCGTAAGCCTGCGCGAAGCGTTCAGCTCCCGGGTTTTTCTGGGCATCGTACAGGTCAGCGTCCAGAGCCATCTTGTAGGGCTTGGAAGCGCAGTGCTGCTGCACGAAGCGCCGGATGAAATCAGGCTGTTCCCCGGCGGCTTGCGCCTGCTGGAAGGTCTGGAATGTGTATACAGTGCTCAAAATCAATCCCTCAGTTTTACAAGGCGCTTTGTGCGCACGAAATAGCGGATAGCGTCCATGCAGTGGTCGTTGACCTTCAGCACGGTGTCGTCTTTATCTGGATCCCAAGCGTACACGCCGAACTCTTCCAGCGTGTGCTTGCAGTCTTTGTAGATCTTCATCCGCCCGGTCTGCAGCATGGTCTGCACGTCCAGAATGCCGCTCAGAACGTCGTTGTTTGCGGGCGTCTGGGTAAAGCCGTTCTTTCGCAACTCTGTGATCAGCGGCAGGGCCGACGGGTCCACAATGATCCTCTCCGGCTTGAGACCATTCAGCCATGCCTTGAGGTCTGCAACATACTCGCCCACGGTCTTTTGCCGCTTCTGTTCGCGGCCGCTGTAGTAGTACTCCCGGGTGACGATCCAGCAGTCTGCATCTGCCTGCTTTTGGAACAGCAAAAAGGTCGTTGCGTTCTGGGTGCCAAAGTCGCAAGCCACATAAGCGCTCTTTGGAGACAGCGCCGGAAGCGCGTCAATAACGTGCTTCTTGCGGTCGAACATATCGTAGACAAGGCCCTCTGCCACTGTCCACAGGCCAAGAATGTAGCGCTGGTAGAAAACGCCGCTGTACTGGCTGCGGTATCTGGCCTTGATGTCCTCGGAAAGAGACAGGTTGTCGTCCATCGTAAAGTGGAGATACATCATCTTGCGGGAGCGGCATTTCCGCACCCATTCCAGATAGAACCAGTGTTGCGGGCTGCCCGGGTTGCAGTTGAACCAGAACTTTGACCCGGTGACAGAGCAGCGGGCCGTGGCCTGATTGACAAAGCTCTGCGGCATCAAAGCCACCTCGTCAAAGAAAGCCCCGGCAAGGGTGATACCCTGGATCAGATCCTGACTGCTCTCGTCCTTGCCGCCGAAAAAGTAAAACTCGTTGGCCTTGCCGCCTTTGCTGACGGTCATGCAGTTTTCTGCCCGGTGCTCCTTGACGCTGTAGCCACGGGCTGCAAGCTGCTGCTTGAGCGTGCCCAGTACGTTGCGCCGGAAGCTGGCGATGGTCTTGCCGCACATGGCAAACTGCTGGCCGCTGAAGCAGGTCATAGCCCACTGGACAAAAGAGAAGCCCATGCCAAAGGTCTTGCCCGAGCGGATAGCACCATCGGCAATAATGCCGTTGTATCCGCTGTATGCGCTCTGCGGTGTCCACCAGCTCAAGACCTGCTTTTGCCGCTGGCTGAGGGCTTTCCAGCGAAAACCGTTACTTTTCCGCATTGTCGTCCTCTTCCTTTGGCAGAAGATCCACATCGTCAGGCGGGCTGAGGTCAGCGGCGGCATTCAGGGCCTCTACAAGACCATCATCCGGGACTTCTATGCTATTCTGGTCTCCCAGCATGGCAAATTTGTCCACGATGGTGCCGAACGCCGTGGATAGCTGCGGCAGCGTTGCCTCTGCGATCTTGTCCGGGTCTGCCATCGCCTGAAGGTACAGCCCTAGAAGATCCTGTGCCTCTCCGCGCTTGCTGTCCAAGTAGGAAAGCATGTCCTGCGTGTTCTGCTCTTTTTTTAAGGCGCACAAATCCGCACACTTGGGATTATCTTTCACGATTTTCCGCACGGTGCTTTCTGCTACGTCGTTCAGTTTGGCGGCTCTGGCATAGCTCTGCAGTTGCACATAGTCAGCAATAATCTTCTTTTTTTGCCTGTCTGTCAGCCGCTTCGCACTCACCGCCACCACCTCTCTAAACTCATGCAAAAGAAAAACCGCCCGGAAAATCCGAACGGTCAGAATATCAAAATAAGCAGCACCCGTGCATTCAGTTCGTTGGACATGCGTCAAACGGTGGGCACTGCTGCATCCGGAACTTTCGCGGCCGGATGCCCCGCTATTGCGCGGCCCGCTCTAGGGCACGCAAGCACTCCCGGCAGGACTCGAACCTGCAACATGCGGTTTTGGAGACCGCTGCTCTACCGCTTGAGCTACCGGAGTATAAAAGCCGCCCTTGGAATCGAACCAGCCGTGTCTACACACACGCGCCGCGCTCCAAACTGCGCTCAGGCGGCCATATAAAAACAGCTCCGGTTCTCCGCCGGGGCTGTTGGTTGGCGCACATCCTGTCAGGAAAGCTACACCTTGGCAAGGATTCTAAGGCCTTTTCTTGGCACGGTAGGTTGCACGTGCGGCCTTGCGGGTTGTCTAGTCCATGCGCCATACGGTGCGATACGGCGGAATCGAACCGCCTCCTGTCTCTCATGAGCGGCAGGCTGCCTTTGTGTCAGTGTATCGCATAGAAGCAGCCCGCGAAACGTGAAGAGAGCAAAGCCCGGTACCTGCAAGCAGAAAAGGAGGAAAATGCCAAGAAGGGACACGTTTCGGAGGCTGCGTGGCAAGCGTCTCACCGCTTTCGGCGGTTCCGCTTATACCAATTTTACCACATCTCACATGTAACAACAACAACGACAACATGTAAGAAAATTACATAAATTGATGCCAAATCTGCGCAAGCTGCTTGCATCCATCCCGCACATACAAAGAAACGCGGTTTTCGTTTGGCAGACCAAGACTGCGGGCCACGACGACCTGCTTTTGGTTCTGGACGTAGTAGCCATACAAGCATGCCTGCATCATGTCGCTGCTTTTGGTGCCTGCAATGTACTTGATTCGGCGCTTTGCTTCCATCCGCAAAACTTCGAGCTCGGCTTGCAACTCTTGCATCTTGCGCTCCTTTTCGTCTGTTTCCTCGGCACAAAGCCCGATTTTGTCTCCATGCCCGGATCCGCCGGGCATTCCGGTCATGCTGGCGGTGCACTTCGTGGCCTTGTCGTGCGCCTGCCGGATGTCCAGCTGGATACGGTCAATTCGGTCGTCCATAGCCCGAAGCTGCTTAAACCACGACTTGACGGTGTGGTAGTCCACGCCGCTTTCCGGCCTTGGCGTGTCACTTTCAGGTGTCCATGTACGGGTCATGTTGCATCCCCTTCTTCCTTCGGCGGCAGCAGCATCCAGCCCACCACAGGACAGTCTATCTTGTTGTTGTAAACATCGTCCGGGTTGAAGTGGCAATATTCCCACCATCCTTCCGGGATTCGGTAGTCATCCCTTTCCTCGTCGTATGTTCCCCAATCAGATAGATCTTCCCAATTCCATTCGCTGTCCTCGGAGAAAACATTGCCGTCCTCGTAGTGCGCCGTTGTAATGCCCAGATAGTCATAACGCCGGTACAAAACCAGTACTTCGGTTTCGACCTTCGGCAGGTCTGTTTCAGGATTGCGCCAGCGCTGAGCATCGGCTTCAAGTGCAATAGTTGGCATAGCATCGATGTAATCAAGCACATCTTCCAAGGCGTAGCCCATAAAAGCGCTGGCTGCAGACGTCTCTTTGTCAAAATCTTGAATTCTTTCTTCGATGCGCTTCCGCAGCACATTCGCATCTATCAACCTGTTGTTATCCATTTTTGTCCTCCATTTCTTCAATCTCAATTTCCACCCGGGGTTTCTCCCGGTCAAGTTCCACCCGGCTGCCGTCATGGGCGGCGACGATTTTGCTATTGTCGTCCTCCAACACCCGGGCTTTTACCAAAATGTCCGTGGTCGCCTCGATGAGATTTGCCAGATCGACCCGGCGGGCGGTTTTCATGTAGTATACGCACCTCACGTTAACGCGGGCAGAGATAGGGCTGCGCGGCCTTTTGATTTGCCGCAGGCAGTCTGTCTCATAATCCACATAGGCCTTGCTAGGGGCCACAAAGCGCCCGCCTGAGCGGCTCCTGAGGATGCGGGCAGAGTTTTTCTTGGTGCGGGGGTCACCGTAGAGGGTCAGCTTCATGATACGTGCTCCTTCAGCCACTCGATGCTCATGTCGTGATCGATAAACATGAGTGTCAGCCAACGGTCGCATTCAAGCCCCATGTAGGTGTAGATCAGTTCCATATCATCCTCGGAGAAATCGGTATCCAGAAAAGCATTGATGCCGTCCCTCATATATTTGTGAAACTTTCGATTTCTCCACTTCTGTGAATATGGTTCGGTTTTAAATGCCGCCCGTGAAAGCCACTCCAGCACTTTGGCCTTGATGGCATCTTCCGTTCCGATGTTTTCCAGAATAATATACTGGTTTGTCCTCGGATGGACAATAAGCTCGTTCCGGTCAGTAATATAACTTCCCGGAAAGCACCTCTGGAGCTTGGCAATTGATTTTTCAATGTCGGTCATTTTTTCATCATTCCTTCCATTGCCAGCTGCTCGCACTGCTTTTCAGCTTCCCTGCGCTGCTGGTCATACTCAAACAGCATATCTGCATATTCTCCGCCCACTCGGCGGATGGCTGTCTCCAGCATCTCCGTCACAAGGTCGTGGTACTTGTCCGCGCCCTTGCGGCTGTTCCTGGTAGCTTCCCGGGCTTCCCACAGGTCGGTGAGCTTGTCCCGTTTGTCGGCGGTGATCTCGCCATAGCCGTAGGCATCCTGGATCTGCTCCATGCTTTCCCAGCCTTCCAGCTCAGCAAAAGGGTCAGCTTCAGCCTTTGCCATGCTGCGGGCTTTGGTCTTTTTCTTGACGTACCGGATCAGCCCGTCCTGAATCACGGCGCGGGCATCGTCCATCGCCTTGCGGACAGCCTTGACTTCCCGCTCTTTTTTGAGCTGATCCGGCTGGTTTTCCCATTCAGTCATCAGCTCGGATTTCGTTTTCGGTTTCATCTGCTCACCCCCACTGCTCGGCCATGGCTTTTGCAATGCCTGGCGCGGTTTTGCTTCTGGCTTTTGCCCGTCCCTCTTGGCCGTTTTTCGTTCCGCGTATGCCTTCGCACCAGCTGATTTTCTTGTGCTTTTCCCCATTTGAGATGTAAACAGGCTCTGGCGGTGGAAAGTTGTTTTTCCGTTCCAGTGGCGGCAAGTTCTTCAGCCAAAGGCAAGTGCGCTTTGTGTGGTAGTTTTCTGCGTCCGTTTTGCTTTCGGCAAAGTAGTACGGATGAATGATCTGATCGGCTTTCCTGTACGCCGTGTTCATGATGCCTACAGGGTTCTCGACTGCAATCTTGGGGACATCTGCCAGCATGAGCTGCATAAAGAAAATTGCGGCTTTTACACGCTCCGTCCACCGGGCAACAACCTTTTCCGCCGGGGTGACACGCAAGCTGAATGAGCGTGTTGCTGCGTTGCTCAGATACGTGCAAGGCGGGTGTGCAATGAGCAAGTCCCACTTGCCAACGTCGTGCGTTACGCCGTCCATCGTCACGACTTGCCCCCCCCTCGATGGCCTTTAAGCAGTCACCGAGAATGTGCCATTCCGGGTGTCCGCCAGATGGCTCTATCAGGTCGCACGAGTAGGCTTCGTGTCTTTTTGCCCGAAACGCCTTGCACACTTCCTGCGATTCCTCGCAAGCAATCAGTACTTTCACCGTTTTCTTCCTCCCATCCATCCTTCTTTGTCGAAATCGTTGCGGCTGATCCGCTCCGCCGCGTGGTGCGCGCTGGTGTAGATGCGCTGCGCTTTCAGCTGACGCTTGTACTCGGCGTACTTCGGGCAGCTGTCGTGACATACAGGGTGCCGTTCGGGGCAGTCTTTGCAGGGTTCAAGTTTTACCATCGGTCTGAGCAGCCTCCATCTTTGCACCGCACTTCGGGCAATATTTATAGCCATTTTCCATTGGAGTCCCGTCATACATGATGATGTTGTCTTTGCAGTTGGAGCAAGTCCAAACGATAGGATCACCAACGGCATCTTCGTCCATGTTCCAGTGTGCCACAGGCCGCAGGCTGTCAAGGTCAATAGATGGGCAACTTTCAATAACCTTCTTCACAGCTTTGAAAAGCTCCTGCTTTTTGTAAACCATGTTGATCTGGCGGGTTCCTTCTGCGGCAGCCATAGCGAGAACCCATTCCCCATAGCGGGCATCTGCATTACTTACAGCAGCGTCTGCGTCAATGTAACGTTTGCTCATTTTTCCAGCTCCTTTCTTGTAGGTTCACTCGCCCGCAACCTTGCAGCTTCACGGGGGGCGGTGGCGATATCAGCCTGCGCCTGCTTCAAAAACTCGGCACGGCGGTATGTAAGGTCTGGCACTTCAGCCAGCTCTGCAAGCCCTCCAACGCTTCCGGCATAGGATTTTGCCGCCGGGGGGAGTTGGTCATACAGGGCTTGCAGTTCTTTCTGTCCGTCACTACGCAGCAGCCCGCCCTTTTCGTCAATGCCGGTCACCATCGGGAACTTGCGCCAGCTCAAAAATGTCTGTGCCTTGCGTGCCGCTACAGCCAGAGCTTCCCATTCAGCGGACGGGTCAAGACACTGGGAAAGCTGCTTGAAGATGTCGGCAACCGTGACCGGATAAACGCATACCCGGTTCGCCGCCAGAAAAGCCCGCTTGACAGTATCGCCGTCATAGTCGCCAAACTGGTACGTCCACACATCAATGGTGGTCTGCATCTCCTCATCGGTCAGCGGCTTGGAACCCAGCTTGTACAGCACAAAATTCATGCGAATCAGCTTTGCCACGTCTTCCCGCGTCATGTCTCAAACCCTCTTTCTCTGTCCATCTTCGCCAGCACCCGTGCAAGCTGGTCGTCTACGGTCTCGGTTGGCTGCTTGCCTCGCGGTCTGGCTTGTCGGCTTTGTTCGTTGGCTTCCACATCCCCCGGCGTGCGCAGGCCGTCCCGTTTCCAGCCTGACAATATGCCGTTGATGTAGCTCCACGAGCGCTTTCCGGCTTCTGTGGATTTGTCAATCGCCAACAGGATCATCTCTGTGCTGTACTCCTGCCTCCACTTCTGCAGCTTGTCCAGCGCAGAGCGTGGGAAGTCCCCAACGGCCTGCTGATAATGCTGGACGATTTTAGAAAGTTCTACGTCAACGGCGGCGGGGGTGGCGCTATTGTATATATCCCCGTTAGGGGATATAACAGTTCCAGTTCCATTAACAGTTCCAGTTCCATTAACAGTTCCAGTTCCATTAACAGTTCCAGTTCCATT
>ERZ836441.786-NODE-786-length-35024-cov-6.774257_pt1 | contig 35024 bp, 46 predicted proteins | sample MGYA00519686_ERZ836441 | MGnify/ENA primary metagenome ERZ836441 (study PRJEB31850, sample SAMEA3708800) | human gut metagenome | biome: human gut; feature: human-associated habitat; material: faeces | place: China | collected 2014 ... | reverse complement strand
TTCATGGACTTGTGTTTTCAGAGGAACATAAACAAAAAATGATGGATGAACTAGACCTATATTCATTCATCGAGAAATTAAACGAATATATGGCATTTGGCCACCAATCGATAATGGTATTTGAGGGAGCGAATAATGATAACATTCAAAGAATTTGAAGAAGTCTGGGACGAGTCAAGAGTTTTAAGCGACATTGTAAGAGTGCTAAGTTCAGCCGAAGAGAAGAACTATATCGAGGTCAAAGTTTACGAAAACATTGGCGGGATAGACATCTCGTCATCGGTCAGACTGGATGCTGAAGATAAAAAGGATGTTGTTGATCTTTTGAGTAAAATTATGGCACGGAAACTCAGCAGACTTAGAGAGCAAGGTTTCGATTTTTACGAAGAATACCAAAAATCAGAAACTACCGCCTAAAAACGATAATAGACCCCTTAAATTGAGAATTAGAGGGTGTACAAGGAGAAAAAACATGAGCAATCAACTGCAAACGCAAAATAAAAGGGATATTTCAACAGATACAAGCGCCTGGACGTTTCAAGATATTAAACGCTACTATGACCCACAAGATTTGTTGACAGAAAAACAAATCGGGCAAGCTTTATCACTGATTAAAGGGCGAAACCTCAACCCGTTGTTGAACGAAGTCTACATCGTGGCTTACAAAAAGAAAAACGGCGGGGCTGAATTTAGCTTAATTGTTTCGAAAGAAGCATTCCTGAAGCGTGCAGCACAGAACCCAAACTACGAAGGATTTGAAGCTGGAGTAGTAGTTGTTGACAATTCTGGCGATATGGTTGAGCGAAAAGGGGCACTATTGCTACCTAACGACAATCTTGTCGGTGGTTGGGCAAGAGTTTACCGCAAGAATTTCAAGGTTCCTGTAGAGGTTTTTGTTAGCCGTGAAGAATACGACAAAAAACAAAGTACTTGGAACGCTATGCCAGCCACCATGATTAGAAAAACCGCTCTTGTCAATGCCTTACGTGAAGCTTTTCCAGAGGATTTAGGAAGTATGTACACCGAGGATGATGGTGGTGAAACATTCGACAGGATCAAAGATGTAACACCACAAGAGACACAAGAGGATGTTAGAGCTCGCAAAATGGCTCAAATCGAACAAATGAAACAAGAACAATCGCAATTCCAACAAACAAGTGAAGACAGCTCTCAACCAGTTATCAACTCACAAAATGAGCTGGTTCAAGGCGAGCTTCTCGACTATTAACGAGGTGTGAACAATGCAAGAATTACAAGTTAATATTGAACAAGCCAAAGTTGAGATTGTAGGGCAAGAGGTTTTTGAAAAAGGTATTGCTGATGTAGTTGCAAAGTATCAAAATTACACAGTCACCGCTGGCACTATCAAAGACGACAAAAAAGTCTTGGCCGAATTACGAAAGCTAATCAAGCAGATTTCAGACGAACGCATCAAAATCAAGAATGAGTTATCAAAACCAGCGACGGATTTCGAAAAATACATCAAGGAAACAGAGAAGCCTCTTAAAAACATCATCAACCAAATCGCAAATGATGTGAAAGAGTTCGAAAATCATCAAAAAGCACTGAGACTGGACACGGTTAAAAGCTATCTGGCCAACAAAGCTAGTGAGTACATGATTGACCCTCGTATTTTTGATGAAAAAGCAACGGAATACATCAAAGTTGGCGATTTCATGGCAGATGGTGTAACTCTAAAGAAAGCGACTATGAAGGCGTTGGATGATATGGTTACTTTTGAACATCAAAAACAAGAGGAATTCAAAAAAGCCACTCATTCCATATCTGGACTTTGTTCAGAATACGGAATGACCGACCAACCATATATCCGCATGCTTCAAAATCTGACATTAGCAGAGGTGTTAGAGCAGATTCGCTCAGACCATGCTCTTGAATTACAAAAACAAGAAGCTGAACGCCAAAGACAAGAACAAGAAGCGCTACGACAAGCTGAATTGCAAAAACAAAAAGAAAAGATAGCAGAAACGAAACCAACGGCATTAGTTGTCGATTCAGAAACGGGCGAAATTATCAAAAACACGCCAACAACTGAAGAAGCTAACACCCCAGAAACAAAACGCTATCGACAAAAAATGACGCTTGAAGTCTACTTTGAAGATTCAGACGACAAAGACAGATTCAAACGCCTACTTAGCGAAAACGGATGGGAATACAAACAAAACTACACCGTCAGCGGCTATCAAAACATAGCTAGTATGACCGAAGAAGATCTGAAAACACATTTGAGTTAATGTAAAGATCAACAATTACCTTGCACGTTGAAAGTCTGGCAGCGTGCTTGGATAACGCAGCGACCAGGCAAGAAAGGAAACTCGTCTACAGTCTAACAAGCTGGGCGATGATACCCAACCCCTCGTATTTAGCACACACACTCACAATTTTCAAAAAAGGGGTTGGTTTTAATTAGTCACAAATATGCGAGAAGCGAAAGAATATGCTTTGTATAAAGGCGAGAAATTGCTTGGCATGGGTACGATTCGAGAACTAGCAGAGAGGTTTAACGTTAAAACAACTACACTCTACTACTACCGAACTCCGACGTACTTAAGACGCACAAGCAATGAACATGGTAGAAGGTTGGTTGTGCTATGAAATTTGAGTTTTTACTTGAAAGACATCCATCTAAACCAGCCCAAAACCTTGTAATCAACAGTAACGACAGATTCCATTTCAGACCAGAAGCTAAGATGGTGAAGAACCTACGCTTAATAGCAAGAGCTGAAGTTGGGTTGAATGTGAAGCCAGTGTTTAGTCCTAATAGGCCTTGTAAGGTGATTGTGACGGTCTATGGGGCTACAAATAGACGACTTGACCCACCAAATCTATATCCTACAGTTAAAGCTCTTATTGATGGGCTGACTGATGGTAATCTATGGACGGACGATAATCACAAAGTGATTAAGGAGATGTCCTTCCGTTATGGTGGTGTCAGTGGAGTCCCAAAAAAATTTAAATTCGTTTTGGAAGTAGAGGAAGCAGAAGATGAAATATAAAGTAATCGTCTATTACGACGATACTGAAGACAGTGAGCATGTCTTCAGTAATAAGAATAAAGCGATTAATGAAATGCGCAGATTGAAATTGAAATATCGCAATGCACGAAAATATAAGGTGGAAATGGTGGAATGTGATGGATAGACAAGAACAAGTACAGAATTTAGCAAAGATAGCACGAATCTCGGTATCATACGCAGAAGACCTATATGACTCATTCTTTCCTAAACCAGTAGTATCGCAAGTCGTGGCGGACTGGTATGAGGGACATAAAGATGAATTTGAGATAAATCTGTATCGAGAGGTCTGCAGATCTGAAGAGAATTACAACTGTGGCGGTTTGACTGATTTTCAAGAATGGCTGATTAGTGGCAAAACAAACCCGCTTAGTGTCCTCGTAAACATGCATCAGTTTGGGTATGAGGTCGAGAAAGAAAAGCGGTATATAGTTAAAGTTAAGGGCATTGCAGAAGCGTATAACTATTTGAAATACAACACAGTCCAAAAAATGTATTCCATTTCGACAACGGCAGAATTAGGAGGAGTATACATAATTAAATTCACCCGAAAGCAGCTAGAAGAAGCCAATTTCGGCTGGGTATTCGACTGTAAGGGGATTGAAATCGAGGAGGTGGAATAGGTGAACGAGAAGTTTGTTTTAGAATTAAAGAAATTATTAAATTGTTTTCCTGGCTCATACATCAATAATAATCTCGAAGTGATCCTTATTCCTAAAACCAACACCTATTTCTCTCTCAAAGGATGTAGCACAAAGAGAGATATAGTTGCAAAGGTCTTGATGTGGTGTACTAGAGATATTTCAAAAGCTCGTCCTTACGAATACCACAAACGAAATATTAGATTTTATGTCGAAAACAGAGATCGACTAGAGGAATACCTTGGGAAAAAAATAAATGTTGATGTTATTTATCACAAACTTGGGAACGGAATTAACAAAGAATTAACTTATCAATTTATAGATAGTGGTTTTGATATGGATTTATTGTGCGAGGAGGTTGGGTAGATGGCTAAATTTATCGAAGTTGAAACGTATTTTCAAGGACATTCCCATATTGAAATTTTGAATATAGACGACATCGGGCATATAAGTGTTGGGCCAAACATTATCTTTTTGAAAACTCCATACGCAGACGGCTCAAACATGGCAAGAGTATCGTCTAAAACTATCGAGAAATTAGAAAAACTTTTAGAAGTGGTAGAGGGTGGAGTAGATGGGTGTGTTTGAGATTTCTTTGTCTAAAAACGACCTCGAATATATTGCGAACGGCTATGGTTTAAAAATAAACATCAGAGATGAAAGATTGTCGGAAGTGGATGAAATTATTTTAAAACCTGCATTAATGAACGATTTAATGAATCCGTTGTTAGATTATAGACATAAATTGATTGATACAGGATTGCAAAATAAGATTAATAATTTTACGGGAGGAGCAAGGTAAATGGAAGAACTAATTGCTGCAATTAACCAATGGGCCGATGATCGCAACCTTAAGCAAGCAGACCCTAAGATTCAGTGGATGCGTATCACAGAGGAAGTCGGAGAAATTCGAGACGTGCTCTTAAAACCGACTAAATTCACGGAACCGCAAGCAGCGCTTAAAGATGCAATCGGTGACACACTGGTGACGATTATCGTGCTGGCACATCAGTTAGACCTCGATGTTACTGAGTGCCTAAGCATTGCTTACGAGGAAATTAAGAATAGAAAAGGAAAGATGGTAAATGGAACATTCGTCAAGGAAGAAGATTTATAACGAGCTAGCAGTAGCAACAATTCTGTTAGTGGTATCGCTAGCCATTAATGTGACTACCATTCTACGAGTGGTTAATCGACCTATCGAGACCGTGGTAATCCATAAAGCTGATAATGCTGTGGAATTACATGGTAAGGTTACTGGAAAATCTATGGTCGGAAAACTCTACACGCTCGATTGTGGGGCTTACGGGAAATTCCTCGTAAGCAAGGAACAGTATGACAGCGTGAATATTGGGGATGATATCCCTAACTATTTGAAGGAGAGAGGACAATGATACCAAGATATAGAGCGTGGCTTAAAGAAGATAAAGAAATGATAGATGTGGAAGAAATCAATTTCTATAATGGTAAGTTTGATTTCATTGGAGACGCTATCACTTGGATGTGCAAGAGCAATGATTGTGTTTTAATGCAATCAACAGGATTGAGAGACAAGAGAGGCAAAGAAATCTTTGAGGGGGATATTCTTAAAGTGACCAACCTATCAAGCTGGTTGGAAGTTGTATCTTTTAACAACAACAAGGCGATGTTTGTTTCCAAGGAAATCAAAAGAGAAATCGAAGAATCCCCTCTATACGACTTGTTTAACACAGATATCTTCGAAGTTGAAATCATCGGAAACATACACACGAATCCAGAGCTAGCAGAGGTGAGCCATGACTAAATACAAACATGCAGGGCTGACACCAGAGCTACATCAGCGGTTAGTCAGTGAGCGTGTAGCACTAAAACTAGCACATCTAAGAGATTATAAGCAGTTTTTCCAAAAAGTGAGACAGTGCAGTGAGGCACAAGCGATTATCATTTTGCAAGCACTCAACAGTGCAGTCGTTGAACGTGCGAGGATCTCACCTCAAACAGTTGATAGACTGAAAGGCATCATTTCTGATGAGCTTTATAACGACCTACAAGCATATCTGTCACAACACTACACAAGGGGCAAAACCACGCGCCCAGTTTTGGAGAAAACCAACGCAGGACTGCCAGAAGATTTATTCAAGCGTTTCTGTGCAGAAGTTGAAGTACTTAGAAAGACTTATCCTAACAGTGTTGTCAAGCATGTTATGGATGTTAAGGGGTGCTCAAAAAAAGAAGCTGCTGCTATCCAAAGCGCCATCAATTGTTGCTATGCAGAAAAAGCTGCCCTAACACCGTTGAAGGCAATCCAAATGGAAGGAATGCTATCAAGAGAGCTATTCAGCGAGATTATTGATTACGTTTTTAATAACTACGAATGGAGCGAGAGATTGGACAATGAAGTTGATCGCATCATTTTGAAATACAAAACCAAAGGCAAGGTAGGTCGTGAGAAAACCACGGTTAGAAAAGCCTTATATAAAGCCTACTCGTTAGGCGTGTAGCTAGAACGGTTTAAGAGGGTTCGACTCCCTCGCTAGCTATTACCAGTTAATATATTTTAGAAACGAGGAGCCTTTTTGATTTTCATTCAAATCGCAGAAGCGTGACTGGTCGTGGATGCACAATGCGAAACTGAAATCTCCATAATTCACTTTTATTCTTGAAGGAGGAAAACCTCCGATAATGATTTCTATATCGCAGACTGGAATGGTTGCTCAAGGGGTTCGATTCCTCTTGCCAGTCATTGTCTGTCAAAACACTAAAAAAATAAGCAAATAGATCTTAGTGGCTTGAACACTTTTCAACACCGAGCAAGCTGACAGACCTTGCTCAAAACAAACCCAGCAAATATAAGAAAAAAGGATGTGAAACACCCTCTTTCTTATCGATATCGCATTACTAAAAAAGCCAAAGATCTTGCTGGTGTCTTGGCTAGAAAGGAGGTGATAACAAGGCTCACCACGAACAAATACAAATCTTTTCATATCTCTTAATTATCGTGAGCCTATAAACAAAAAAAGACCGACACATTGGCCGGCACTCTTTGGAAATCAACACTACTATTATACCAGAGAGGGCCCTAATATGCTATTGCCGGAAATTGATGAGAAAGCAACTATCAGAGGTTGCAAGCGTAAACTTCGAGAATATCCAAGATGGCGAGAGATAGCACACGATAGCGCTGAGCAGAAGATTACACAAGAGTTCACATTCATGCCCAGAGGTGGCAACGGAGTGAGCAGACCAGTGGAAAATATCGCAGTTAGGCGTGTTGATGCTATGAACGAGCTAGAAGCCATAGAGCAAGCAGTTAGTGGGCTATATCGTCCAGATTATCGCAGAATACTGATAGAGAAATATCTGGCATACCCACCGAAAACAAACTGGCAAATTGCCCAAGCAATCGGATTCGAAAGGACAGCCTTTCAAGGATTGCTAAATAATGCTATCCTAGCATTTGCAGAATTGTATAGAGATGGCAAATTAGTTGTGGAACGGTGAAATAACGGTATTTTGACGGTTAATTCACGGTGTCTAACAACTGTTTGAAGTGGTATTATTATATTATCGAAGAAAATTCAGAGACGGCTCACTTTGTGGGTTGTCTTTTTATTATGCAATGAAGGAGGTGGACATATTGGGCTAAATCAACGACAGAAATTATTTGCTAGCGAGTATATCAAGCTAGGTAATGCTACACAAGCAGCGATTAATGCTGGGTATAGCGAGAAGACAGCTGGGCGTATCGCTGGACAAAACTTGAAAAAACTTGAAATTAAGAGCTATATCGATGCCGAAGTTGAGAAAATGCACAGCGAGAACATCATGGATGCTAAAGAAGCCTTGTCCATCTTATCCGATATTGCAAGAGGGAAACGAGGCGAAGAAGTCCTCATGATGAATCCCGTCACTGGCGAAGTCGAGCGGGTGACGAAGAAAGCTGATAACAACACGGTTATCAAAGCTATAACTGAAATCTTGAAACGCTATCCAACCGCTAAGCAAGCCGAGAAACTGCAACTTGAGATTGAAAAACTCAAATCTCAAATCGGCGATGATGAGGGGCAAGACGAGAAAATCGCTGGTTTCCTCGATATCATCAAAGGGGCGGTAAGCGATGGACTTGACTAAGCTCTACACAAAACGGCAACTAGACGTATTGCACTATATCTGGAATCATGACTGGTTTATTTGTGGGCTTCACGGCGCTAAACGTGCAGGCAAGACCGTCGTTAACAACGATACGTTTGTGACCGAGTTAAGCCGTGTGAGGAAGATTGCAGACCGTTTGGGTGTGGATGAACCTATTTACATCCTAGCGGGTACGTCGTCGACTTCGATACAGAATAACGTGTTGCAAGAGCTTTATAACAAATACGGCTTTGAGCCTAAATATGACAAGCATGGCTCTTTCGTGTTTTGTGGTGTGAAAGTCGTGCAAGTCTACACTGGCTCTATATCCGGACTTAAACGTGCCCGTGGTTTCACAGCGTTTGGGGCTTACGTTAACGAGGCTTCACTAGCTAATGAGGTTGTTTTCAAAGAAATCATTTCACGCTGTTCCGGTGAGGGTGCTCGTGTTGTGTGGGACAGTAACCCAGACAATCCTAACCATTGGCTGAATCGAGACTACATTGGCAAGAATGACGGCAAGATCATAGATTTTAGTTTTAAGCTCGACGATAACACTTTTTTATCAAAACGCTATATTGACTCTATTAAGGCGGCCACACCGAAGGGGAAATTCTACGACAGAGATATCCTTGGACTATGGACAGTCGCAGAGGGCGCTATTTATGCCGATTATGACAGTGAGATTCACGTAGTTGATGAATTGCCAGATATGAAACGCTATTTCGGTGGCATTGACTGGGGGTACACTCACTACGGCTCTATCGTAGTAGTCGGTGAAGGCGTGGACGGCAATTACTATCTTGTTGACGGTGTGGCAGCGCAATTCAAAGAGATAGATTGGTGGGTAGAGCAAGCTAGGAAGCTAACTGACATTTATGGGGATATTCCATTCTATGCTGATAGCGCCCGTCCAGAGCACGTAGCGAGGTTTGAGAACGAAGGGTTTGATATTATGAACGCCAACAAGTCAGTGATTGCTGGCATCGAACTTATCGCTAAGTTGTTTAAAGAACGCAAATTATACGTTAAGCGAGACTTTGTGCCTCGTTTTTTTGACGAGATATTCCAGTATCGGTGGAAAGAGAACAGCACGAAAGACGAGCCGTTAAAAGAGTTTGACGACGTGCTGGATGGTGTGAGATATGCGCTCTATTCAGACTATGTTGTTAACAGCACAGAGCGAGCAAGCTATGATGATTTGATTGATATGTTTAGTTAAGGAGAAAGAATGGAACAGACAGTATTTGTCGATAGTACCGGGCAATCGCATGTTTTGAATCTGCGATTTCATCGAGAATCACGCACAAAATATCGTGCTAAAAGTGTTGATGATTTGAAAAAAGATAACTGGGCATTGCTCAAGAATTTCATTAACCATCACAAGTTGCGTCAACGTCCAAGAGTCCAAGAATTGTTTGATTATGCCAGAGGGGATAATCACAGCGTTCTCGAAGCTGGGAGGCGCAAGGATAAAGAGATGTCCGACAAACGTGCCGTCCACAATTACGGGCGCATGATTAGTAAATTTAAGACGGGATATCTATCTGGTAATCCTATTCGTGTTGAGTATGATGATAGTGTCAGCGGTTCGCAAAACGACGAAGCTATTAAGGAAATTGGACGAAACAATGACATTGATACGCTGAACCGCAACCTTATCCGGGATTTGTCGCAAGTTGGGCGTGCTTACGAGCTGATTTATCGTAGTGAGGACGACCAGACACGAATTAAACGGTTAAGCCCCCTTAATACGTTTATTATTTATGACAATTCGCTCGAAGATAATTCATTAATAGCAGTTAGATACTACAGTGCTGATTTGTTCTCTGACGCACATCAAACCGTTGAAGTGTATACCTCATCAAATATTCACGTCTTGGACTACTCAGAAGATCTAAAAGAGGTTTCTGTCACTGCTCACGCTTTCGGGACTGTACCGATTACAGAATTTTTAAATAACATTGATGGCATTGGCGATTATGAAACCGAGCTTTATTTAATCGACTTATATGATTCAGCTGAATCTGACACGGCCAACCACATGTCCGACATGGCTGACGCAATCCTTGCCATCTATGGTGACATGCGATTGCCTGCAAACATGAAGCCTGAAGACATGAAAGCTAAACGCTTAATGCAATTGGTTCCGCCGAAGGCTGCAGACGGTAAGGAAGGGACGGTTAAGGCTGAATATCTAACTAAGTCTTACGATGTGTCTGGTGTCGAAGCGTACAAGACTAGGCTGGATAAAGATATCCACACTTTCACTAACACTCCCGACATGGCTGATGAGAACTTTTCAGGCAACACGTCCGGCGAGGCAATGAAGTACAAACTGTTCGGGCTTGACCAAGACCGTATTGAGACTCAATCGCAATTTACAAAGGGTTTGAAGCGTCGATATCGTTTAGCTAGCCGTGTGGGTGAGTTGGTCAAAGAATTCAAAGCGTTTGATGAAAACTTCTTGAGAATAACATTCACGCCAAACTTGCCGAAATCATTATCCGAGCAAGTATCTATTTTGACAGGCCTTGGTGGTCAAGTGTCACAAGAAACTGCTCTAAGTTTATCTGGTTTGGTCGAGAGCCCAGCCGAGGAACTCGACAGAGTGGATAAAGAGGTGTCTAAAATCGATTTTAAGGGGTATTCTAGCGAGTTTAACGGGCAAGTGGGTAAATATGCCGACGACGAAGAAGAAGGAGCGCATACGAGCGATTCTGTGAGGTCTGATGAATGACGTATTGGTCAGAACGTGCTCAAAGAGAGAGAGAAGCAAGCAATAAAAAGGGTGAAGCTGAGTTTAAGAAAGAACTTGAAGCGCTATATAATTTGCAACTTTCACAGTTGCGAAAAGAACTAGATGCTTATATCCAAAATTTCGCTGACAAAAACGGATTAACCGCTAGTGATGCGAAACGAAGAGCAGACAGTTTTGATATCAAGGCTTTTGAAGCTAAAGCCAAACAGTATGTAGCTGACAAAGATTTTAGCCCAAAGGCAAACAAGGAGCTTCGAGATTACAATTTTTCTATGTCTGTTGGTCGTCAAGAACTTCTTATTCAAGAGTTAGAACTTGAACTATTGGTTTTATCTGAAGGCGAACGTCAATTAACTAACGATTATCTGACGAATGGCTATAAGAGCGAAATTGTAAGAGGAAGCCTGCTTGATCAGACGGTGCCTAACAAGAAAACACTTGAAAAGTACATGACGACGGCTGTTAACGCTAATTTCGAAGGCGCTAAATGGTCGGAGCGTATCTGGAAGAGACAGGAACAGTTGCGCAATTTGGTAAAAACGGAAGTGACCAGGGCTCTTATTCGAGGGGAGAACGGCACGACCATCGCTCAGAGAATCCGCAAATACATGGATGTCTCTCGCACTGACGCTGAACGATTGGCAATCACGGAACATGCTAGAGTTCAGACACTAGCGCAGCAAGATATCGTGAAAGAGAATGGCTTCGAGTATTTCAAACTCATGCCAGAATCGAGAGCTTGCGATTATTGCAAACAAGTTGGCCGTGATACCGAGAGAGAACCCGTCCCGGTTGATAAGATGGAGAGCGGGCTAAACGCTCCACCGATGCACCCATACTGTCGTTGTGCAGTGGCCGAGGTGTATGTAGAAGAAGTTGCAAAAACCAGCGACAGGGTGTATGATGAAAATATGGGTAGTATGGATTTAATGGCGAAAAGCCGGCAGTTTGTAGTTGGCGATGATATTCGAGTAAGGGCTAAAAAGGTGAGTGGTGTTGATTATGATTTTTGGGCTCAGGATTCAACTAAGAAAATTCGAGATACCATGACGAATGTCGCTAAAGCTCTGGATGAATTGCCAAATCTACCTAAACCTAAAATGGTTTTTGTGAAGGAATCTCGTTTGGCTGGTTTTGCGGGCTATGATTATAGGCAGGATACTTTATTTATCAGCGATTCATTACACTCGGCAGATTCCGTGGCTGATATATTACTTGATAATTACTTTGCGGCTAGGGATATAAAAGGTGTATTGGTACACGAACTAACACATAAGAGGCATTGGGATAGTGCCCGTGAATTTTACAATCATAACAAAAAGAGATATAATGGAGTTGAACAAGCCAAGGCTGAGTTGGATTCGGCGATTATCTCGTTTATCAAATCCCAAGTGGCTGTTGATTACAACTATTTAACCAGAATTAGTGAGTATGCGGATATTTCCGGTATTAGCAGAAAGTATAATGAAGTTATAGCGGAAGCTATGACTTCGGAAGGCAATGTTGATCCGTTACTGATTAATAAAATTAAGGAGGTATTCAAATGGAAATGATGTCAAGACCTAGCAAAGAAGTATTAGTGTTTTCAAAAAATATCCGAAAATGGATAATTGGCGATAAAACTATTTCAGGCAAGAAGCAATTTATTTTCAAAGAAGATACTCCGCAAGATGTCTTAGATTTGTTCCAGGAAATAAAACCCAAATTAGATTTTGCGTACTAACTTTTTAGTATAAATAAAGCATCTGTATTGCAGGTGCTTTTATTTTTGAAAAGAATGGAGAGTGAGAAATGTGAAACTCAAGGACTTTTTATCAATGTTCGACGAGCATGAGTATTTCATAATCCAAAACGAAGACAAACAAGAAGTCTGCCATGGATATACGCAAGATATACCAACGAGTGACTATCACGTAGTACCTGGCAGTGTTGAGTTGGTAATAAGCGAAACTCACTTAATTACCGTGAAATAAATAATTGAAGTCGTAGCAATACGGCTTTTTCTTATGCGCTGATAGCCGTGCTAGCCAAGGGGCTTGGGGGTTCGATACCTCGTCAGCGCATAGGGCTTAAATTAGCCCTAAATAAACAATACTAGCGTGGCTCGTGGGTAAACACCCTAGACAAGACTAGATAGGGCGTAGCTAGCCTTGTCGTGGCTTAGAAAGGGCGTTATTTACGAGACTAGGTAGGAGGAAACTATGGAACAAGATAACACTATCGAGACTAACGGACAACAAGAAAGTCGCCAAGACCAAGGACAAGGGAGCAACCCAACCCCTGCGAGCGACTTCAAAGCGCCTGGTTCTCAATCTGAATTAGATAGCGTGATTAACAAAGCGGTACAGACTGCTTTGAGTAACAGGGACAAGGGTGAACAAGAGCGTACAGCTCAAGCAGTAGCCGATGCCTTACAAAAAGAAAAAGATTATGCCAATCTATCAGCTCAAGATAGAGCCAAGAAAGAGTTCGAGGATCAGCAAAAGAGCTTTGAGAAGGAACGTGCTGCTTTCGAGCATGAGAAACTTGTTGTTGCTGTTGAAAAAGATTTGGTAGCTAAAGGCTTGCCTAGCGCATTGGCTGAGACATTCGCAATGGCCGGCAACGCTGAGGATGCACTTAAAGCAGTGACTGAGTTCGAAACAGTATTTAATAATGCCGTTGCGGAAGAAGTCAAAAAAACCGTCCGACAAAATGCACCTCAAGCATCAGCGGATGGCATTTCTAACACAGACAATTACGGCTCGCGTTTGGCTCAAAAGGCTGTTCATTCGTCAGGTAAGATTATCTAGCCAACAATTAGAAAGGATTTTTCATGTCAGTAAAAAAAGTATTTGACACAAGTAACATTCTACGTTCTTTGCCTTACAAAGCTGTCACTGCCACAGTTGATAAAAGTTTTGCTGGTGTCGACGTAGACGGCAAGAAGTACATCAAAGCTGGTACTTTAGTAGCTGGTAAAGGTGGGTCGATTTTTGACGACCGCTCTAAGCCAGTAGAGGAAAACAAGACAGCGCCAGAAGGAATCGTTCTATACGATGCAGACTTGTCTGTTGATAAAACGGTATCTGTTTTGTACGCTGGTGAGGTTTGGAAAGAAGCGGTTAACGGTGGTACAGTTGACGACGCTATTAAAACAGCGTTACCACTCGTTAAATTTATTGCAGGAAAAGGAGGCAATGCTTAATGGGTCTTATTTATGACACGGTAACAGCATCTAATATCGCTGGATATTTCAACACATCACAATTAGATGTGGATTCAACACTAGGGGAACGCATTTTCCCAGCACGCAAACAACTTGGGACTAAATTATCTTACATCAAGGGTTCTTCAGGGCGTGCGGTTGTCTTGAAGCCAGCAGCATTCGACACTAATGTCACTATTCGTGAGCGTGTGGGTGCTGAAATCCATGACGAACAAATGCCATTCTTTAAAGAAGCTATGTTGGTCAAAGAAGCTGACCGTCAACAACTCAACTTAATCGCTGGATCTAACAACACTGGTTTGATTGAGACTGTCACACAAGGCATTTTCAATGACGAAATGACACTTATCCAAGGTGCGCGTGCCCGTTTGGAATCAATGCGTATGCAAGCTCTCGCAACTGGTAAGATTGCGTTTGTCAACGAAGGGAAAAACGTCGATATCGACTATGGTGTTAAAGATGACCACAAGAAGACAGTCGCAAAAGACTGGACGCAAGCGACAGCAACACCTCTTGCAGACCTCGAAGAAGCAATCGAAACAGCTCAAAGCCTTGGCTTGATGCCAGAGATTGCTATCATGAACGCTAAAACATTTAGCTTGATTCGTAAATCAGAATCTACAGTCAAAATCATCAAACCTCTTGCAGCTTCAGGGACGACAGTAACTAAAGCTGAGGTTGAAGCGTATATTTTGGACAACTACGGTGTGACAGTTCTTTTGGAAAACGGCACATATCGAAATGACAAAGGAGAGATTAGCAAATTCTATCCAGACGGTCATTTGACTTTGGTGCCAAATGGTTCATTGGGTTCTACTGTTTTCGGTACAACTCCAGAAGAGTCAGATTTGCAGTCTGGGGACACTCCAGGAGCACAAGTTGAAGTGGTTGACCAAGGTATTGCAATTACAACTACTAAAACAACTGATCCAGTCAACGTCCAAACCAAAGTATCGATGATTGCATTGCCTTCATTCGAACGCTTGGACGATTGCTATATGCTCACTGTTATTCCAGTAGCTTGATTTTTGGTAGGAGGTAGCTATGACTAAAGTTTTAAAAGCGTTTCAGGATAAAACCGACGGCATTATTTACTATGCCGGTGACGATTATGCCGGCGAACGTGTCGAAGAGCTTGTTGAAGCAGGTTTCCTTGAGGCTGAAGCTGAAGAGAAACCAAAAAAAGCAAGTCGCAAAAAAACGACAGATAACACTGAAGAGTGAGGAGGTCTAGCATGGCTGAATTAGATCGAGAAAAGGTCCTAGATAATGTCATGCTGGACCTTGAGATTTCAAAAGATGACGACGATAGCATTGACCTCTTAAGAGTATTGCTAAATAGGGTAATCAGTCATTTTAAAGCAGAATATGCCGTTGTCAACATTGACGATGGCTTTTCTTTTATCTTCGAGGATTGCGTGATTAAACGCTTCAATCGTCGAGGAGCTGAAGGGGCTAAAACCGAGACGGTAGATGGTCACTCAATGTCTTATTACGACAATGAGAACGAATTCAAGCCATATGACGATATGCTTCAAAGAACATTTGGGACCTCTGGGCAATCGAAGGAAGGGAGCGTGTTGTTTCTATGAGATACACAGATACAGTGTTACTCAAATATCAAAACGATAAGACGCCGAAACGATATGATCCCGTCCTTGGTCGTATGGTCGGAGGGGAAGACTGGTGCAAAGAAGTTAAGTGTAACGTGACTGGTGCAAGCTTAGACCTTCAAGCTAAGCTGGGAGGTTTGCTAAATGCTACGAGCTTGGTTGTTCGTTTCAGAAGCCCTGTGACAGTGGCTGTAACTTCCGTTGAGTATCGTGGTAACAAATACATTCCAATAACCGCTAGAGGATATCTAGCTGGAAGAAGTGTTTTATACGTTAATAAGGCGGTGAAGTAATATGGCTACGCTTACGTTTTATGGACTAGATGAAATGAGCCAATCCTTGCTAAAAAATGCCAATCCAGAACGTCGACAACGAGTTTTAAAAAAATACGGCAGTAAATTAAAAGAGAATGCAATTAGCAAGGCAGAGTTCAAAGGTAAATATACCCACGGGACTACACGACAGTCAATTACTCTCACAGTCGGTGGTGACAGGGCTGTCGTAAAAGCGCACACAAAATATTCTGGGTATCTCGAAGTAGGCACTCGGAAGATGGCAGCACAGCCTTTTATGGCTCCTGCGTTAGAAGCGACTGTCCCTGGAATGGTCGAGGAATTAGCTAAATGGGAGTAGATATGAAACAACCAGACCAATTACTACATGACGAACTCTTTCGAATTAGTGAGGGACTCGGTTTCGCTACTTACCCTTACCTTCCGTCAGACAGCGCATCTTATCCATTTGTGGTTATGGGCGAGATCCAAACATTACCCAGAGCTACAAAGTCACGCTTAATAGGTCGCTTGTCGTCAACCGTCCATGTCTGGGGACGAGTAGATGACCGTAAACAGTTATCTGATATGGCTGGGCAGTTGTTGTCCAGCTATTTTGCTATCAAAAATATCGATGGGATGCACTTCTCGGCGGAAGTCAATGAGTCGTCAATTGATTCTAACCGTGATAACAGCACTGACGAAGAGCTTTATCACTTCATTATTTATTTATTTTACAAATTCTACTAAGGAGGAAAAGCATGGCTGATACAAATGTTAAAGAAGCTCAGTTAGGTAAAAATAAAATCTTGATGTTCCGTAAATACGGGGACACTAAAGCAGCAGCTAAATTGGCACTGCAAACAGAACATAAGTGGGAATATTCCCGTGATGCTGACACAACTAAAACCAAAGATGGTGCAGTTGTTGCCGATGGTGGGCTAGAAACAACCTTATCAATTAACGCAATCGGGACTAAGGACGAAGTCAATGAAATGTTGAAACAGTCAGTAGTTGATGGATTCAAGGTCGAAGTTTGGGAAATCGATTTAACTGATAAGAAAACAAATGGAAAATTCGGCGCACTCTATGCAATCGGTCGCTTGTCTTCATGGGAAGTCCCAGCGAATGTTGAAGAGCTCGTAGAGATTGAATCTGAAATGTCTGTTGAAGGCAAGCCACAAGCTGGTGAAGCAACCTTGTCTGACGAGCAAATCAGAGAGATCCAATATACTTTCCAAGACACTACTGCTATCACTGGACATTGATAATTAAAACAGTTAGCGAGGGTTTCCCTCGCTTTTTATTTTTGAAAGGAAAATTAAAACATGAACACTATCACAATTAATGACAAAGACTATACTTTGAATTTTGGATTTGACTTCTTGCGAGTGCTCGACGAGCGCTATTCAATCAATCAAAACGGTGTAGCGTTTGGTTTTGGTGTACAGCATGCAGTGGTTGATTTGCAACAAAAGAACCCACTTGTTCTGCTAGACCTCATTCAAGCTGGAACTGCTACAGAACGTCAAAAACCATCTGTAGAAGGGATTGAACGTTTCGTTGAACGTGAGGCTGAAAATGGGCGATTGGATAACTTGTTCGAGGATTTTTTCTCGCAATTGCAGAAGCAACCATTGACACGAGAAACAGCCAAACGAATGTTAGAGGCTCAAGAAGAAGCTTAGAGAACGCCAAGAGTTCAAAAGAGACCTACGAAGATTTAATCACCAATTGCATGGCTAGGTATGGAACAACACTCATAGAAGCTAGACGGATGACGCTGAATGAGTTGAGGCTGTATCAAAAAGCCTATGCAAAAATATCTATCCAAGAAGAGAAGAAACTTTATTTGCAAGCCTTCTTAAATCGTAGTGTCAAGGCCACAAGCAAGGGTGGTAAGAAGTATGTCTTCAAGGAATTTAAAGATTTTTATGATGAAGAGCGTCGTGAAAAAGAACTTCTTGGGGATCATGAAAAAGACAATAGGCATCTTATCCAGATAGCTAGACGAAATTTGGCGTTCAAAAGAGAGGAGGGGTTGTTAGATGGCTGATAAAACATTCAATGTAAGGGCAATACTGTCAGCACAAGATAACGGCTTATCTAGCGCCCTGAAGAACGCCCAAAAGCAAGCCGAATCACTCGGTAAGAGTAGCAAGGGCTTAGGCTCAATGTTTAAAAGTGTACTCGGTGCTAACCTTGTTAGTGCTGGGATCACTAAGGGCATTGGTGCTATAACAAGTGGCATCGGTGGTATGATGACCGAGCTTAACAACTCAACGAAGGCTTGGAAAACATTCGATGGGAGCTTAAGCCAGCTAGGTTGGGGGCAAACAGAAATTGCGTCAGCCAAAAAGGCTATGCAAGACTATGCAACACAGACAATTTATTCTGCCTCTGACATGGGTACTACATTCTCTCAGATGGCCGCAATCGGTCGTAGCGATGCTGGAGACTTGGTAAAAGCTATGGGTGGTCTTGCCGCTTCTGCTGAAAATCCTAAACAGGCAATGAAGACACTGAGCCAACAAATGGTTCAAGCGATGACTAAGCCTAAGATCCAATGGCAAGACTTCAAGCTGATGATGGAACAGTCACCAGCAGGTATGGCTGCCGTCGCTAGAGAGATGGGAATGTCTCTTGATGATCTTGTAAGCAAAATTCAAAACGGTGAAATTAAGACTGAAGACTTTGCAGAGGCCTTTAAACGGGCTGGCGATTCTATGCAGAGCTTGGCTACTAGGTACAAATCTGTAGACGAAGCCGTTGACGGGCTCTACGAAACGGTTTCAACCAAATTGCAACCAGTTTTTGAACAGCTTAGCAACAAGGCAATCAGAGGAATCGAGGGTATCATTGACGCTCTTGGCAAAATTGATGAACAATCGATTCAGAAGTTCGCAAACGGACTCGATAAAGCAATTGACCAAGTTGTAAAAGGGGTCAGCCAAACCGTTCAATCGTTTTGGAAAGGCTTTAGTAATACAGGAGCCATCAAGGGTTTAGCAAATGCGTTTAAGTATGTTTCTACCCAAGCTAAAGCGGCACTAAAAGCCATAGATTTCAAGGGTATATTTCAAGGGCTAGGTACTGGCGTTGGCGACATTGTTAGTGGGCTATCAAGAGGCTTAACAATCGCTACTAGGTCTGTTAAGAGCTTCATCAGCTCGTTCTCGGACACTGGCGCATTCAAAGCTTTTAAATCAGCGATAGAAGATACTTGGGGAGCTGTTAAAACCATTGGGGCTTCAATTGGTAATGTGTTTAGTAGTTCTGAGATGCAGACGATTATCTCAGCGCTAGGGACAGCGTTTGGAACATTAACAAAATGGATATCTCAAGCTGTTTCAGCGGTATCTAAGTTTGTAAGTTCTATTCCTAAAGGCGTGCTCAATGGCATCACTAGTGGCATTTTGGCCATGGTGGCAGGTTTCATGACTGCCAAGGCTGGACTTTCAGTGTTCGATACTGCTATGCGAGGTCTGAACTGGATTAAGTCATTTAATCCGTTTAGTGCCTTTAAAAATAAAGCCACTGAGGGGCTTAACGGAGCTACAAACAGCGTTAAACGTTCTAAGTCAACGATTACTCAGCTATTCAGTGGGATATCCAATGTAATCAAATCATCCGGAAACGCAATCAAAGGAATCTTGACAGCTATATTCAAAGGTATAGCTGAAACTTACAAAGGTTTCGGGCAAGGTCTAAAATTCGCCTTGCAAGGTCTCAAGGGGTTAAGTTCGGCTCAGATACTATCGTTTGCGACTGGTGTCGCTATCGCAGCAGTCGGAATTGGTGCAGGTATTGCCATTATCGTTGCTTCATTTACGCTATTAGCCACTCAATCCCAAGGTGTTTCGCAAATCCTAAATGCTCTAGGTTCAGCATTTAGCACTGTTGTGCAAGGCATTGGCAAGGCAGCTGGAACAGTAATTGAAGCATTTGGTACTGCATTTGGCATCGTCGTTAAGGCAGTCGGTGAAGCAGCACCAGGACTGGCCAAACTTTCACCATTGGTTGAAGCTATCGGTACTGCTATTGGCAATGCGGCACCAGCCATTACAGCATTTGGTAATGCTTGGACTTCCGTTCTAGGAACATTGCCAGCTATCATCAATGCTTTCAGTGGTTTAGCTACTGCTCTAGGTTCTGCAATCAGTGAAATAGCCACAGCAATTACTCCGATTGTTCAAATCATTGGAAATACAATGACAGCTATAGCTCAGATAATTTCAGACACAATTATAGCCATCGCACCTATCATTACGGATTGTATCGTTCAAGTTGCTCAAGTAGTTGGTCAATTTGGACCACAAATTGCAATGGTAATCAATGAGATTGCCGGAGCTATTTCTGCAGTAGCGCCAATTTTCCAAACACTCTACGAGTCAATTGTTGCAGTGGTTCAGGCATTGGCCCCAGTTTTAAGCGAATTGATCCAAGGCATTGTGACAGTGGTTCAAACATTGGCACCTATCTTACAATCTATCATCGATGGCATTGTTGCTATCATCGGACAGATTGTGCCTATCATTACAGCAATCGGTAGTGTGATTAGCGCTGCATTCTCTGGAATTGCATCAGTGGTTTCAGCAGCAGGAATGGCAATTGCTACCGCCGCTATGGGTATCGGAACTGCTATTAGTACGGCTCTAAGTGGTGTGGCAAGTATTATCAGTGCTACGGGTTCAGCCATTGGTGTAGCCTTGCAGGGCATTGCTAGCGTGGTTCAATCAGTCGGAACGTCAATCAGTACAGCGGCGCAAGGTATCGGTGACGGTATCAAGTCAGCATTTGAAGGCATTTCAAGCGTGATCACATCAGCAGGAAGTGCAATCAGTAGTGTATTGAATAGCTTGGCTAACGTGTTCAATTCGATTGGTACGGCAGCGCAGAAAGCAGGGTCTGGTTTCAACCAACTTGCAAATGGTGTGGTTAAGATTACCAATACCAATCTCGGTGACATGGCTGCATCTCTTGCGGCAGTTGCTAAAGGTGTTGGCTCAATCGGTAACAATTCGGCTGGGTTGGCACAAGCTGGCACTGGCATGACTCAGCTTGGTAATGGTATGAGCAAGGTGTCTAGCTCGGCTTCTAGCGCTGTTGCAGGTTTAAGTCGTTTCTCAAGCACGATTACAAGTATTCAATCGTCGTTCACTAACCTGCAATCACTATTGACTACAGCAGGAACAGCATTTAGCACGTTCTCTAGCCAAGCTAGTCAATCGCTCAGTGGTCTAACTGCAATTGTGGGGCCTATCACAGCCTTCAGAACACAGATCATGACACTTGCGCCAGCATTGATGCAAGCTGCTACTGGATTAACTCAATTTAGTGCAGTTTCAACGTCGTTAACTTCTAGCATGACTTCAGTTAATGCAAGTATGACTACATTGACTGCTAGTCTAACCAATCTCGCTAGTCAATTAACAATGATTACTACTGGCATGTCTACAATGGCATCAAGCACGACTATGCTAGGCACTAGCCTAACTCTCATAGGTACTCAATTCACTATGATTGGTACCTCTTTGACCATGCTTAATAGCCAATTTACGACCTTCACAACTGCATTGTCTACAATCAACAGTCAACTCTTGGTAGCTACATCGGGTGTGACAATGTTTGGGGCACAATTCACAGCGCTTGGGACAATTTTGTCTATGCTCAATAGCCAATTAACAATGGTTGGGGCATCTATTCAAGCGGTGACTACACAATTCACTGCAATGAACGCCAGTCTCACTGCTGTTGGTGCTACAGTTGCACTGATTAGTAGTCAATTTACTATGGTAATTGCGAGTGTTATGCAGTTGACCGCTTCAATTGCTTTGATCCCAACGCAATTCAGCTTGGTTGCGTCAAGTGCCACTATGGCTACGACTGCCATTATGCAAATTGGAACGTTAGCACCGTTGATTGGTGTAGCGATGAATAACGCAGCGGCACAAGTGCAATCAGCAATGCAAAGAATGGCGCAAGCTGTTCAATCGAATGGTCAGCGAATGATTCAGATGGGTCAACAGGCTGGTCAACAAACTGGACAAGCTATTGCTCAAGGGATCCAATCGGCAATTGGCGCTGTATCTTCAGCAATGGGTGCACTAGTTAATGCAGCACAAGCCCGTGCCATGGCTGGTGTAGGTGCTATGCGAGCAGCAGGGGCAATGATTGGGCAAGGTTTGGCCGCCGGTATGATGTCTGCTCTTGGTGCGGTAACGGCTGCTGCTAACGCCCTTGTGGCTCAAGCAGAGCGTGCAGCTCAGGCAAAAGCTAGAATCCATTCACCATCACGACTATTCCGTGATGAAGTCGGTATCTACATTGGCCAAGGTATGGCTGTAGGTATTGATAGAAGCATAAAATTTGTCAAAGATTCGATTAAAGAAATGATTGATGTGGCTAGTGAGTACGCAATAGATTCTAGAGATCTATTCAAAGACAACGACTTGTTTGATGGTTTTGGTGGTGGTTTAATTCGTGGTAGCGTTGATTTGTCAGTTCGAGATGATAGTAGAATGGACCGTCTCGAACAAGCAATGGATATCATCACTGAACTAATCGGTCGTCCAATCTCATTGAGTGTCGATGGTCGAGAGTTTGCGTATGCAACCGGTGACGATTTAACTTCGTACCAAAAAGACAAAGATTTCACTTACAAACGCATGAGAGGTATTAAATAATGGCTGTGTTTCAATTTAACGGATATGATTTGAACGATTACTTTAAACTAATCAAAGTGTCGCACGAAATTGGGAACGAACGCAACATAACGACGGATTCAGCCCCTAAAATCGGGGTCAACATTCAACAGGTTGCGTTTGGCGCAAAAAAAATCAAGCTTACTGTCAGCTTGGCGACAAGACATCTTGAAGATATTGCCTTTGTAGACCCCAACGAGCCAGCCAAAGTTGATAACGGCATGTTTTATCGTGTAAGAGAACAAGCGGCTAGAGTGTTGCACTCTGATAAACCCGTTAAGTTGAGATTGCCAGACGAACCAGACAGATACTATTTAGCCATAGTAAAAGGGGATGTTAGTTTAAAAGGCATTTCCGACTGGTATGACCAAGCTGAAATTGAATTCATGGTCCCAGATGGAGTCGCACATTCAACTACATATCAAAGTTTCGAAACCCCTAAAACAGAAAACGGCAAACTAGTATTTGACCTTGTCAACGACGGATCAGTTGATGCGCATCCGATAATTACAGTGAAGCACAATAGTGAGAATGGCTATATCGGATTAGTTAACAGTAGCGGTATTTTAGAGCTTGGTGACAGGCAAAAAGGGGATACAGAGACTTACAAGCAGTCAGAGGTCTTGTTTGATTACGCTTCATCTAATGGACAACACAGAATCCCTAACGGATTGTCACAAGGTTTGAAAAATGTTGGTATCACGAACGATATCAACGATACCAGACCAAACGGCACGCTTTACATCGACAATGCTTGGGGTCGCCCTCACATTGCGTTGCAGAGTGGCCAGACAGCATCAGTTACATTTGATATCCCAAGGGATTCTAGCGGTGTAAAAGGTGCTCTGTACGAGTATTTCTGGTGGAGGCAAATTTTTTGGCTAGGCTCTGCAGATCAGATGGGTTATTTGAAAATTAGTGTCACAGATGCAAGTGGCACTTTTTTGTATGGCGTCGAAACCTACAAACGTGGTAGCGGTCTGGGTTGTGAATACAACTTTTTAGCCAGCGATGGCAGGGGAGGCTACCGTTTTGTTGACAGAAAGCAGTTTCTAGGGACACACATAGAAGAGCACAACCCATTTAACGAACCTAGAGGGTGGTCAGACATCCAAAGGTTTGACGATGTCGTCCAATTTTACTGGTGGGGGTCTTACCCTAGATATACCATTCCTGAAATCAAAGGTAAGAAATCGGATAAAATCCACATTATCTTCAGCAAAATCGGGAACGCACCGCAAGTTAGCCACATGTACTTAGATGATTTTATTTATCGCAAAGACTATGTCGTAGGGGTCCGGAAAGTTCCCAATCGATATAGGGCCGGTGGAGAAGTTGTGATAAACAGCGAGAACGACACTGTACTAGTAGATAATATTTCGAAAATCGTTGATGTTGTGCAAGGTTCTGATTTCATCACAATTCCTCCTGGCAAGTCTCAACTCGAAGTTTATTGCTCAAGGTGGGTCACGAACAGGCCCTCTGTGTCCGTTAAATTTGAAGAAAGGTATTTGTAATGCTATTAACGATTCACGATGCCAACTTACAAAAGATTGGCTTCATTGATAACGAAAAACAAGAAACGTTAAACTTCTACGACGATGCTTGGACTCGCAATCTTGAGACGGCATCTAGCACATTCGAATTTACCGTTTCAAAAAAGGAATTGCTGAGCGATACAGCAAACCAACCGCTTTACAATCAACTAAACGAGCGCTCTTTCATTTCGTTCAAACACAATGGGCAAACGTACTTGTTTAATATTATGAAGGTTGAGGAAAACGAGCGATGGGTGAGATGCTATTGCGAGAACCTGAATCTTGAGTTGATAAATGAATACACGAATGCTTACAAGGCTGACAAAGCTATGTCATTTGCAGAATACCTCAATGCATTTGATATCCCTCAGTTTGCGATGGTAACGCTCGGTGTCAATGAGGTCTCTGACCAGAAAAAAACGCTTGAATGGGAAGGGCAAGACACGAAATTAGCAAGGCTATTGAGTTTAGCTAATAAATTTAATGCTGAAGTTGAATTTGTGACTAGACTTAATGACGACAGCTCTATTAAACAACTCGTCCTGAACGTTTACCATCAAGCGGACGATTCGCATACTGGTGTAGGTCGAATTCGTAGCGACATTCGTTTGACGTTTGAAAAAAATATCAAATCGATGACGAGAAAGGTTGATAAAACCGAAATCTATACGATGATTGTCCCGTACGGTAAGGCAAAAGAGCAACCTGAGAACGGCCCTGAAGTGCGAGTCTATATCAATGGTCTCCCGGCTTGGGAGGAAAAGAATGACAAAGGGATTGTTATCTTCAAACAAGAGGGCAATTGTCTCTATGCCCCTCATGCAGCTAATTTGTACCCTTCGACTTTTGGGGCTTCGACTCAAGATAATAAGTGGATTCGAAAGGATTTAGAAGTTGACAGTGATGATCCAAAAGTTATCCGTGCTGCAGGGATTGCGAATTTGCGAAAAAATGCCTACCCAGCTATCACTTACGAAGTTGATGGGTTCGTTGATGTTGAGATTGGGGATACTATCACCATTCACGACAAGGGCTTTGTCCCATCACTCGACGTAAGAGCTCGTGCTATTGAGCAAAAGATTAGCTTTAGCAACCCAGCAAATAACACAACGGCTTTTGGTAATTTCAAAGAGCTTGAAAATAGAACGTCGGGAGACCTTAGAACCGTCTTCGAACGAATGGTTGAAAACAGTAGGCCTTACAGAATCCTTTTTTCGACAGATAACGGTGTTATTTTTAAAAACAATACAGGACAGTCAACGCTACGTCCAACGTTAAAACGAGGAAATCAGACGGTTAACGCAACTTATCGATTTGTAATTGATGGCTCTATTGTTGGAGCTGGACTGACTTACACAGTGAGTGCAAGCAAGATTAATAAACCAACTGTGATAACGGTATCTGCTTGGGTAGATAATAAGGAAGTAGCTTCGGAAGAGGTTACTTTTTTAAATGTCTCCGATGGCCGAAATGGTGTCAAGGGAGATAAAGGCGACCCAGGGCCAGCAGGCCCAAAAGGTGACAGAGGATTGCAGGGCGAACGTGGTTTACAAGGTTTGCAAGGGCCAAAAGGTGACCAAGGGATCCCTGGTGTTAAGGGTGCTGACGGTAAAACACAGTACACCCACATCGCTTACGCTGATACTGTGTCTGGTAGCGGTTTTAGCCAAACTGATACCGACAAGGCCTTCATCGGTATGTACCAAGATTTCAGCACTACGGATAGTCGGAATCCACAAGACTATCGCTGGTCTAAGTGGAAGGGTAGTGATGGCCGTGACGGTATTCCGGGCAAAGCTGGAGCAGACGGACGAACAGCTTACGTCCATTTTGCCTACGCTGATAGCGCTGATGGCCGAACTGGTTTCAGTTTGACTCAAGACGGCACCAAACGATATCTGGGTATATGTACCGACTTCGATAAAGCGAATAGCACCAACCCAGCCGATTATGCATGGAATGACACTGCTGGTAGTGTGTCTGTCGGTGGTCGCAACCTCTTAAAGGGCTCGAAAGGACCTTTTAAACCGGACAAAAAACCAACGAATTTTGATAATTTCGTTCTTTACAAAAGCGAAACTTCTGTCTACTTAGAGCAAAACCAAAAGTACCTTGTCAGCGCAAAATCAGACGGTAATTTTACTGCTTTTCACAATGGAAACGCTGAGAGCGATAATGTGACACTCTGGTTAATGGACGATAAAATCCAAAATTATCAGATTGTATCTGATTTAAAAACAGGGACTACAGGAACGCAGATTACTTGGGTTAAACCAACAGGGAACTATCATCTACGTGTCAACACATATCACAAAACAGCTAGCAAGTCTGTTTGGGAAGTGAAAATCGAAAAAGGGACAGTCAAAACAGATTGGACTCCTGCGCTCGAAGATGTACAAGATGACATTAATTCTAAGGCCGACAGCGTATTGACACAAGCCCAGCTCAACAAACTCAATGAAGTTAATTCTGTGGTGCAAGCCGAGCTTGAAGCGAAAGCATCTCTTGACACACTTAATCAATGGGTCAAAGCCTACCAAGATTTTGTTAATGCGAATAACGCTAACCGGGCACAAGCTGAAAAGAATCTGGCTGATGCCAGTGCCCGTGTCGCAAAACTAGAGAACAATCTGAGCGATATGTCAGAGCGCTGGAACTTCATCGACAGCTACATGACTTCATCAAATGAAGGGCTTGTTATCGGTAAAACCGATAACTCTAGCTCTATGTTGTTCAGCCCAAATGGACGCATTTCAATGTTCTCGGCTGGTAATGAGGTCATGTACATTTCACAAGGTGTGATCCACATCGAAAATGGTATCTTCTCAAAAACCATCCAGATTGGTCGCTATCGAGAAGAGCAGGATTTCATCAATCCTGACAGGAATGTCATTAGATACGTGGGAGGTAGTTAATCATGGTAGAATTTTGGTCAAATAATGACCGTGGATATCGCATTAGGCTGTGGATTGACCAAGTTGGACAGAATATCCAAAACAATACAAGTGATGTCCGTATTCGATTAGCATTGCTGAATCAAGGGTGGACATTTGCAAGCTATCAATGTTCTGGTTACGTCGATGGTTTTGGGCAACGAATTGACTACTCTGGTAGCCCAGCGATGCTTAACCGAAATTCAGAGATACAGTTGATTGACCGCACAATTACTGTCCGCCATGCTGACGATGGGTCTGGTGCCTTCGGTGTGCGTGCGCATTTCAACGGATCGGGTGGATACAGCCCTGGAAATCTAGATATTGGTAACCAAGGCATAACACTGACAACTATCCCAAGAGGAAGTTCGGTGAGCGTTCCAGAGGGATTCATTGGCAATCAAGTAGATATCACTATTGATAGGAAATTAGCTGGTGCCACGCACACACTGCGCTACGCTTGGGGCAATAAGCAAGGTAAAATTGCTGACAATGTTGGGACATCGTTCAAGTGGACAATCCCAGCGGATTTTGCAAACGACATACCAGATGCGACAACTGGTCGAGGCACTATATATGTCGATACCTATGTAGACGGCAAATTGATTCAGACGCAGTCAACAACACTAACAGCAAGCGTTGTTACAAACAACATAAAACCCTCATTCACTGGGTTTACTTTGACGGATGCAAATGCAACGACTCAAAGGATAATTCCAGAGCCAACACATTTCGTGTCCATAATGTCACTTGTGAAGGTTGTTTTCAACGGGGCGCAAGCAAAAAACGGAGCTACAATAGCTGGGTACTATGCTGAAATTGTTGGTGCTAGCAATTCCGTTTCGACGAACGGTGGGGTATTCCGTGAGGTCGCTGTAAACAAAGATACTCAAATGACCTTGAGGGGGAGAGTTCAAGACTCTCGTGGGATTTGGTCTGATTGGAAGGAAGTCAAAATAACATTCTTGTTCTATTTCAGTCCAACGCTAAAATTTGAAGTTACCAGAAGTGGCTCAAAGTCAGATACACTAACCATTAAGAGGTTTGCTAAAATAGCACCTCTTAGCGTTAATGGCGTTCAAAAAAATACCATGAAGCTGACTTTTACAACAACCAAAGTTGGAACAAGCAATGTTGTAGCAGATAACGGGCAGGCTGGTGGCGAATGGTCAAGTATTTCTGAATTCAAGGCATCTAACGCAAATTTGGGCAAGGAATATCCCGCAGATACTTCATTCATAGTCGCAGGGAAACTAGAGGATAGATTTTCAGACTCAAAATTTCAAGATACAGTGCCGACCGATAAAACTATCGTGTCCTATGACCAGCAAGGTGTGGGTATTGGTAAATATCGGGAAAATGGAGCGCTTGATGTCAATGGATTGATTTATTCAGGCTCAAAAACAATCCAGCATCACAAGCTTACAGAAGTTCGAGGTGCTGCAATCATCGAATATAACAACACAAATCTTGACAATTACAGAACGACAGGTTTTTTCTCGGTGATGAGCACGATGAAGAACTATCCTATCAGCAAGCCTAAACCTACAGAACAAGTAGGGTTCTTAGAAGTAATAGAGGGCTTGGGTGGTATTCACCAATCGCTGACAACAAGTTCTGGTAGGTTCTTCAAGCGAACTCTAACGCAGAATACAGTTGGAAAATGGGTTGAGTTCGTGCAAACCAACCAACCCATTGTTAAAAAAGAAATTTTAATAGGCTATGGTGTCAAAGCTAACATAGTACGACAAGGTAGTGTAGTAACCTTCAGCTTAATCAGAGGCATCCACTCTGTTGTCGAGGGAGAACGTAGAGAGCTGGATGAAAAAATTCCAAATGGGTTCAGACCTTGTGTGCAAACTCACTTGGTTGTCAACAAAAATGCAGCTAATGAGCACAAAGGATGTGCAGTGTGGCATCTTGAACCTGATGGAAGTATGTATTTTTCAAACCCAAGTTTTGGAGATGCAGTCTACACAGGAACAGTCACTTACATAACTGAAGACGAGTACCCAACAATTGAAGATAATTGAGAAAGGAAAAATAATCATGTCACTTAAAATTACAAAACAACGCACTATCAACGCAGAATTTAATGTCGAAGAAGAAGGGACTACGGTTCTGGTTAAACAGACTTACATCAGCATTGACGAAAATGCGGTATCTAGCGTCCAAGAAAATCTTCTTAACGCTGAGCTCTATGCTAAATACCGCAAACAGATGCGTAAAGATGAGCAAGAACTGCGCACCCTTCGTTACAAAATTGAAGACGAAATCTTAGCAGAGTCTAACGGCACAGAGGTAAGCAATGAGCAATAAACCAGATGGCATTTTTGGGCTCTTTGATGTAGTCCGAGACTTCTATGCACACGGAATTGATGAGCACCCATGGGTGCTCTGTCTCATCATCGTCATTTTCTCAGATATTGCTGTGGGTGTATCTAGGGCTTGGGCTGCTCACGAACTTTCAAGTACAAAATTTCGCAAAGGAGCAGTCAGCCACACAGCAATGATTGTGTTTGTGGCAATATTCTATCCGTTTGCAAATTTCATGAATCTGACAAGTATCGTTGACACATTCATCTTTGCTATGATTGCAGCTTACACCTCTAGCATTTTAGCTAGCTTATCAGCTTTAGGGGTGGAAATCCCTTTTATTGATAAGTACGTTAAGATGAACATTGATAAGGATAAATTTAATTTGACGCCTTCAGAAAAGAAAGAGGACCAACGAGAACGATGAACGATATCATGACGAGCATCAAGCAAGTTGACGGCGGGTGTGTCATTAAATCAGGAGACACTGCATCAGTATTTGAATTTGAAATTTTGGGCGATGACGGCTTGAAGAAAGACTTATCTGGCATAGGTAAGCTTGCCATCTTCAATGCGAAAAAAGTAATTCTGTATGAAGATGTATCTGTAGAATCAGGTCGTTTCAACTTCAAATTCAAAGACGCAGTAGATCCTGGTCGTTACAAGCTGGAATTAAAACTAGATGGGTTTATTTTCCCGACGGATGAATTTAAAATACGTGTCCGCCCGTCGTTCAATCCATCTGACAGCATTCCAAGCAATGCCGAAGACCCAAAATAAAAGCGCTGGCTGAGGAAGTACGGAAGCACTTAGACAGCGATACTGTAGATGAGCTTCCAGATTTAGTAGCTATATATAATTTAGCTAAAATTTGAAAGGATAAAGTATGGCTAAAAATAAATTAGAAGCTGTAGTAGTTGCAATTGGCACAGACATCAAGAATTTGCAAAAAGCAATTAACGATAAAGAGGCAGGAAGTGGAATCACTGAACAGCAACTAAACGAGGAAATCAGACAGCTAAAAGCTGAAATTCTCGGCGAAGGAGTTCCAGAGAACCTTGATACTCTAAAAGAGATTGCAGATAAAATTGGTACTCTCAATAGCGACACCAGTGAAGCAATCGTAGCTAAGTTGACAGAATTTGGTAAAAAGATTGACGCTGTGACCGATGTAGATTACTTATCTGCATATAATCAAGCAAAAGAGGAACAATGATGAATCTTGTAGAGACAATTAAAAGCATCGGCCGAGACATTAAAGAGCTATTCAAGCGGACTGGTGCGATTGAAAAAAAGATTGAAGACTCAAACACGGCTCCAGCCGGTAGCGTTGACCTAACCCAAATCAAGCGGGATATCAACAATTTGAAGTCTTTGAAATGGTTTGAAGATTCAAACTCGTGGTCTAACTATGGTTCAGAAGAACCGCACGTCTGGAAGGAATTAGAAGAAGCAACGGGCGATGTCGGGACTCCACACATGAACTTGCCATTCTATTTTTTCAAAGATAAAGAAAGTGGCAGTATTAATCTATACGGTTTAGACAATCCACCCTTTTATATTGACCCAGAAACAAAGGAAGCTACTTGGCGGGGTGATTATGAGTGGATTGATTCAATCAACGCTGAGAACTTGCTAGGGTTTGAATTAGCGCATGTCCCAGAAGATAGCTGGGACGCTTACGACAATGGCAAAAATAAAGGCGAAGGCAACGAACGCCGCTTATTTGCTCGTACGTTTGGTGACACCAAGCAACAAGGCTTGTGGTATGTAGATGACGATGGTCACTTCCAGCGTTTAGTCGACACCGTGATTGAACTTAAAAAAGAAATCGAAAAATTGAAAGGAAAATCAACTGATGAATAAAATTAACTGGTCTGTACGTTTTAACACAAAAAACAAAGCGTTTTTATATCGTGTGGCGCTTGCGATTGCACTACCCATCTTGACTTACTTTGGAATTAATTTCCAAGACTTGACAAGCTGGGATGCGGTGTTCAACTTGTTTGGCAAGTTTGTCTCAAACCCTTATTTGGTAGGTTTGACAATCGTAAATATTTTAAATATCATTCCAGACCCAACTACCAAGGGTCTTGGAGACAGCGAGCAAGCCTTGAGCTACCACGAACCAAAACAAGATTAATTGAATGAAGGAGAATAAATAAATGAGTAAAATTGAATCAAGTATTGCACGCATGTATCATTTACAATCAATCCCAGTTCACTACGACATGGGGGACCGTTACGGAAATGACGATGACGGAGATGGACGCATTGAATTTGACTGCTCATCAGCGGTAAGCTATGCGCTTGAAATCAACTTAAACAACAACACAGAATCACTTCAACAAGCGTTGCCAGCAATTGGCTATGCGAAAATTTACGATGCTGTAGATGGCACATTTGACGGGCAGCGTGGAGATGTCGTCATTTGGGCGCCTCGTGACGGCTCAAGCTCGCTCGGTGCGTTCGGCCATGTATTAATCATGACTAGCGATAGCACAGCTATCCATTGCAACTACGGCATGGACGGAGTGACTGAAAATGATTATAATTATATCTGGGATCTAAATGGCCGTCCTCGTGAAATTGTTTTCCGTGAAAGTGGGACGCCTCTTCCAGCACCAGCCCAAAGCGAATTTGAGCGTGAATTAGATGTTAATACACGTTTAGAAAAGTCAGACAAGCCTTACTATGAAGGTACACTTACCACTGACTACTACGTTGAAGCTGGTCCTCGCATCGATAGCCAAGACAAGGAATTTCTCCCAGCGGGCACAAGAGTCCGTGTTTATGAGAAACTAAACGGCTGGTCTCGAATCAACCACCCTGACAGTGCGCAATGGGTTGAAGACCAGTACTTGGACGATTGCACAGACATGTAATTAACAGACCACGCAAACTATAAAACGAAAAGGAGTGTATCACCTCCCCTCACGCTGCAATAGGGATATCATGGCAGTAGTGGTCGAAGCCTCAGCATTTGCTGGGGCTTTTTTTATTTTCTGTTGCTAAAAGAATTATATTTGATACATAAATCAGAATTTGATAAAATGTAATTGGATAACCTAGATACAATTTATCTAGTGCAAAAAAACACGGTAGGTAGCTACTACTACGGGTGCCGTCGCGCCCACCGAAAAGGATTGTTTCGACAGTCCTTTTTGTGTTATAATATACCTAGGAAAGTGCCAGTAACTCTAAGGGGGCTGGTGCGTTTTTTATTTATTTGTGTTATAATAAAAGTCCATCATAGGCAAAGAGCCATGAGTTAGTCTCATAGCTCTTTTTTATATTTGCTAATCTCTACGATAAGTGATAACATATTCTCTGAAATACTTGGCGTCATTTCGATAAATTTCTCGAACTGCCCCGGCTTTGTGTCGGGCTTTTTTTATTTTGCAAAAAAACTTAATTTTTTTATCAAAAGTGTTGACAAACTATCATACATGATATATAATATACATGTAAGATAAAGAAAGGGAGTAAACGAAATGAAATCACAAGTAATGAGCCTAGCATGGAAAATCTTCAAAAACGAAAAAAACGACGTGACTTTTTCTGAAGCATTGAAATTTGCTTGGAAGGCCGTTAAACGTCAAAACATGACGGATGATTTCTATTTCTTCCGCTCTTCAAACGTAAAATTCCAAGGTGTTAAAAAATGGTTTGCTGAAAAAGAATTTCGTGGACGCAACAAGAAAGATTTGGCCTTCATGTCAGTAAGTGCGATCAGTGTTAAAGGATTGGTCGAAGAAACTGATAAAGCGGTTAAGCTTGAAATCGTGACACCTTACGGAGTTTCTGCTAAATGGTACCCAAAAAGTGTAATTGCTTAATAAAAAAGGAGAGATCAAAATGACTACTTACAAAGAATATAAACAAGGATTGAAAGAGCAGCGTGAGAGAATACAAGCCATTCGCAATGAAGTTTTCTCAGACAAAGTGGAAAAACTAGAAACAGATCTCGTGAGAATTTCGAACGGAGACGTTTATAAAATTATTCCACGTTTTGGCACTAAATACGAAGATAGCCGAATCATCAAGCTGGATCCGGAAGATGTGGAATATAACATCGAAGAAGCTCGCAAAGTTAGAGAGCTTGCGAAAATTATGGCAAGCAAGGATTAAAAACAGAGGGACAAAGACATGATTATTAACAATGACGTTAAAGAGTTGATTTTGGAATACGTAGGACGATATTTCAAATTTGAGAATGATTTTTATAGACTGCCAAACATCAAATTTACTGATGCTAACTGGCAAAAATTCAAAAACGGTGATACTTCTATCGAAAAAATGGGAGCAGCACGGGTGAACGCCATGCTTGATTGCCTATTTGACGATTTTGAACTTGCTATGATTGGCAAGGCTCAAAACGATTACTACTTGGACAATTCTTTAAAAATGAATATGCCGTTTTATGCCTATTATGATCAATTCAAAAAACAGCAACTCTTAAAATGGCTTGAAAATAGCCATAGTGACATCATCGGAGGTGCTGGAAGAATGTACACGGCTAGTGGGAATTGGATTTCTAGTGCTTATTTAGAGATTGCGTTAGAATCCAGCTCTATCGGTGGCGGTGGCTATATGCTTCAAATGCGGTTCAAAAACTACTCAAGAGACCCTAGACCGATACCAGCAGGTCGCCAAAATCGTCTCGAATGGATTGAAAACAATTTAGAGAACATCCGATAATGTCCGTGCTAGATGAAAAGAGGAAGTAAACGAAAATGAGAATCAACACTACTAGAGTTTATATGGTATTGATGAATAAGGCTATACCTGCTGATTGTTTAGAAAATGAGATTGGTATCAGTCGTTCTGTTATTGAAAAAGTGAGAGATGACGAGAGCGAATTTAAAAATCTAACTCTTGATGTTGTTACGAAAATTCAAAAGTGGATTGATGATGGCAATTACACGTTTAGTTATGATTACAGTGAGTTTATCGAGGAATTAGAAGAAGATCTCGCTGAGGGTTTCAGATGATTACCTATTCGTTGTTCGTGGTGATTACGACGAAGCCTTAGAGAAATGCCCTATCATTGACTACTACTACACTTCCGAAGAGATCGAAGAAGGAGATCTCGCAGAGAAGACCCTGACAGCTTCTGTCTTGGCTGAAATGAAATCAGACAACGAAATCTTTTAACCATTCAAATGAGCGGTTTTTTCGTTTAACGTTGTAATTTGGGAACGATAAAAGACTAGGATTATCCTAGCCTTTTTGTGTATTTGAAAAAGGGGGCAAATAAGGGGCAATAAGTGTAAGTTTTAGTAACTTTATGTAAGTTTTACCGTCTATAGCTTACACGCATATATCCTTATTTAATAGGTTTTCTTCCTATTATATACTTATCTAAAAACCGATTAATTTTCCCGCACAGTAAAATAATTTAAGTAGAACTTAAATTGAAAGAAGGTCTTTGGATCTTCTTTTTTTGCTCTCAGCTCTCAGTCAACTGTAGTGGGTGATGAAAAGCTAACATCTAGAGAGGACCGGATAGGGATTCCACTGAAAAAGTCGTCAATCGATGTTTTTTGTTATCTTATATTGTATATTCAAGTAATAAAAATACCCCAAAAGTTAGATTTTCTCTGTCTAATTTTTGGGGTGCAGTTTAATTCACGGGTAGTTTGATTAAGGGCTATAAGTCCATAATACTAACCAGCGTCTTAAGACGAAGTCTTTCACTTTGTTCAAGCCTTTATTTCTTTTATTCGTCATAAGCTTCTCAAAGAGGCAGACGCATTACTTACCGTTATCACTGAAGGGATTTTTATATTCTTTCACACTTAATTGTTCAATGCGGTATCATACTTCACTAGTTCCTAGATATATTTCTTAATTGTGGCTTCATTAAGTCCTACCGTACTTACATAATAACCTT
>ERZ836441.783-NODE-783-length-35067-cov-53.104907_pt1 | contig 35067 bp, 37 predicted proteins | sample MGYA00519686_ERZ836441 | MGnify/ENA primary metagenome ERZ836441 (study PRJEB31850, sample SAMEA3708800) | human gut metagenome | biome: human gut; feature: human-associated habitat; material: faeces | place: China | collected 2014 ... | reverse complement strand
ATAATAAAATTGCTGCTCTACATTCAAGTTTAAATTCCGATAATTTGTAGTTATCACCACTTGATAAAAAACAGCTCATTGTATCAATTTAAAAGATACAATGAGCTAATTTTATCATCAATTTCTCTGATACCTCACCGCCCTCTCAAAATTAATAACCCCATTTATCCTCCTGACCTCGTCAGTACACATAGCCCTTAGCTTTACCATTGTTTCATCATCAATATCATTGATTGCCGCAAGCATATGTGATACTGCACCAAGTTCGACAGCAACCTTAAATAAGGCACGGGACAACCTCTGTTCCGTGCCTTTTACTATGCCCTCAGTTATTGCAGTAATCTGCGGAGCGGCATATTCCGCTGCCACGCTGTCCTTGTTAAGCAGATACCCACAGTAAAAACGTATCGCCTTCTCTATAAACTCCGTCTTTGACTTGCAGTTGTCAGCCTCATAAAGCATATCGATCTTCTGCATCGTCTCAGGGAAAACATAAAGCGGAAATTTTACCTTGACATCATCACAAATGCCTGAACGTTCGCTTTTTTCTGATGATTTTCTATTCTTTGACTCCATAAAAAACTCAACCCTCGCTTTCTGACTCCATTTTGCAGATATCTCAAAACACTCGCAAATACGGCGAGCTTTGCTCGTCCGTTGTAAGCATTTTGGCGGCTTTGACGCCAAAATTTTAACCTGCAATAAAATATTTTCCCTCAACCCCACCCGAAATCATCCGATTTCTGCCTTTTCCAACTCTGCGACAAACGCCCCAAATCTGCCTCGATTGGCTTTAAGGTAAAGTTACCCCACTCATGCTCTGAAAACGCCACACGAGGGCACACGGTGCGAACCGTGGCGAATTACTGCTCGGACTGCTTTTCCGATTCATCAGGAGCAAGATTCTTCGGCTTTCTCGCAGGCTTTCTATCTGACATCATATCAATAAAATCTCTCACATTCTGCGGAACGACCTTGCCGTAAAGCTGATCCACATACTTTTCAAGCTCAGCCGCAAGAGTTGTGTTCTTCTGCTCCAGATACATTTCTATCGCCGAGAGCTTTTTCTCGTTTACACTTACAGTAACTGATTTTTTCAACCTATCACACTCCAATAAAATTAATTTTCTGATGAGCTGTCCTCATTCACACTTTGAATAGCGTCTTCCACCTCCTGAGGATATTCTATCCCCTCATAGGTGCACCAACTTGTCCAGCTGCCATTTGAAACAGGCTCTTTTGTGACATAACCAACACTTTCAGAACTGTAAACAACTTCTCCGTTCCCAACATAAATTCCGTGCTGACTTCCGTCAAACAACCCTATCCCGACAACTTCAGGCATAGTATCTATACCACCCTGCTCTGTGTAAACAAGAGTATCGTAATCGGAATCAAACTTTTTATCGGTCGGACTGTAGTTCAGATATCCCAGCACAAGCCCTGCATTATCCGCATAACGTATTCTGTCAGTTTCATTCCTTTCACCAATAAAACCGTTCATATATCCCCAGTCTGAGATGTAAGCATTATCAGCCCAAGCCGCAAGATCAGCACAATTTTTCGTGCCTGTATCAGTAAACATAAACGCATTTATGGTGCTGTTCATCACAAAAGTGTATGTGCGGACAAACTCATCATAGTCAATATCCAAACCGTAAGTTGAGTTTATCGCCGCAATTAAATCACTGTCATTTGGAGCAACGACAAACAGATCAGCATATGACTCAGCATTAAAATTCTGCACTTCATCAAAGTATGACATATATATCAGCTGAGCCTTGATCGTCTGATCTCTCACCCCTGCATTTGCCATAGCGTACTCTATTGCCTGTCCTTGATTTTGGATATTTGTTATCTCCGCCTGCTGTTCGCTGTCCAGACTTTCAAACAAAGCCGACTCCGTAAACAGACTTTTGTCTATGTCAGGCTGTTCAATATTCATACTTCCAATACTTGAGATCACAGCAATAGGCAGGAACATAAGCCCCAGAAAGCCGGCGATGATACTGCCGACTGCCACAAACAGCTTTCCACGCTTGTGTTCATCTCCGAGAATATATATGGCTATCTTTTTCACCGCCGCCGCAACTGCTGCCGACATCATATCACCTCACGAACTTCAAATTCAGTAAACGTACCCTGCGTTTTCATTTCTATGCCATGCATATATTCAAGTGCACCACGCTCCGTTGCAAACAAAATAGGCTCGCCGTTATGACGAACCCAATCCTCAAATATATTTCTGCTGTTCTCAGCATAACGTGTTTTCCATATGCCGTATTTTTTATTCTGCATTTTTATCGACCTCCTATTGTAGTCAAACTCAAATTTTACACCTGTTGGGAACAGTTTTATCTCCCCCCAGCCGAACCAAACAAAGCCGCCTTGTAAGCAGGAGCAATGACCTGCAGCAGATACCTCTCATTTCCGCACCGATACAGACAAGTTCCTCTTTCGGGATACTTGATAAGACTGTACTCTGACTCTTCCAACTGTAAGGTGTCAATAAATGCTGTGGGCGAGATGTTTCCCGGATTGAACAGAAAATGATGTGACGGAATAGAGAACAGCGGCTTGGTGAACTCCTTTATCTCAGGCAGGAGAAAGTCCTCGATATTCTGACTTGCCAGAATAAACGAGGACTCTTTTTTACGCACACGTTTCATACCGTTGCGAATATATTCGATTGCCGTCATATTTGTAAGGAATAAATATAACTCATCGACTGCCGCAACAGTATTTCCGCACCCTAAAAGCTGATTGCTCATATACGACAAGATGTTGAACAACAGAGTATCCTTAAGCCGCTTGTTTGTATCCATAAGACCTTTTACTCCGAAACAAATAAATTCGCCGTCTTTGATGTTGGTGTGCCCGTTAAAATATTTGCTCTCCGCACCTTTGCACATACTGTGCAGTCCAAGACAGATGTTCTGTAACATTTCTTCGGTATAGAGATGTTTCTTCTCGTGATCGAATGCCATAAATTCCTTTTCTATGAGTTTGTATAGATCGCTCATAATCGGATAATCCTCGTTTTTCTGCGTACTGAAATCCGTAAAATCATCTATGCCGAATCTTGCGTACAGCTTCATCAGCATAATTTCGATCGTATCGACTTCGGCGTCACTAAAATCCTTGTACGCTCTGAAAAAGTCTTTGAGATAGCTGATGTGCTGACTAAGTCGGGTGACCTTGCGGAACGCTTCGGGCGAATCGGAATCCGCTCTGTCGCCGTCGCCCCATGCTTTCGGTTCAAGAGGATTGATCATATACTCACCCGACATCATGTCAATGTAGGTGCCGCCGAGATTTGAACAAAGGTCATGGTACTCGGCTTCCGGGTCTAAACAGAGGATAGATTTGCCTGCCTCACGCTGATTGCACAGCAAAAGCTTCATCAAGTACGACTTACCCTGACCGCTGTTGCCGAGGATCAGGATATTGCTGTTTGTCTTGTCCTCGGTACGCCTATCAAAATCTACAAGCACATTGCTGCCGTACTTATCTCGCCCGATATAGAATCCGTTTTCATCGGTCTTGCCCGAATAGTTGAGGGGATAAAGATCAGCCACCGAGCTTGCAGGCAGCACTCTTTCAAACTGACTTGCGAACACATTATTGCCTGTGGGAAGAACAGAAAGAAATCCCTCTTTCTGTCGTAACAGCAGTCTGTCAACGGATATTTTGGAACGTGTAAGCTCCATTTGGATATCGGCTTGCAGTTCTTTCAGCCTGTCCTCAGAGCTTGCTTTTAGCTCAATAAACACAGCCGTATGCAGAAGAGGTTCTTTGTTTCTGCGTAGTTCGCTTATCAGCTCCACCACATCATTTATGTTATCCTGAGCCTTTATGCTCTCGTTCACATCATTTACAGTCGTCATCATATGATTTTTCCTCATTGCCTGCTGCACGATCTTTCGCTGTTCTGCGGCGGTAACAAGTCTGTCATATATCCTCAGCGTAACGCCGTTTCTGTCGGCAAGGTGAGCAAGTATAGCAGTTTCTTCTGTGCTCGGCGGATACTCAGTCACAGCCCAGACGCATCTGAAACTGTTTCCACAGATGTAGTGATCTGTGTAAAAGCGTATAATGCCCGGTGCAATGCGGTCAAAAAAGTCCTTTGTATCGATGACTTCAAGCTGTTCTTCTGACAGTTCTTTTTTCTTTTGCTTTCTACTTCTCATTAACAGTCACCTCCTGTTTTTCCAGATCAAATTCATTCTCTCCCTCAATATCGGGGATATCATCTCCGGAAATGCTTGTTCCGAAGTACAAAGCCAGCATACGCTTGATCTCCGGCTTACTCATTCTCCTAGCCGCAAAGCCGTGCTCCGATATTGCCTTATCTACACGATTCAGCGTGCTGAATATCTGCTCGTCCTTTTCACGTCTGAAACGCACCGCAAACATAAACTGCCTCGCTGTCGACATCTCAACTTGTATCTCGTCGAGAAAATCATAGTCCGCTTGCAGCAGTTTTATGACCGCCTCGTTCTGCTCTTTTTCAAGCCTTTTCCTGAGATGATTTTTATTGCTGTCAAAACACTCGCAGGAGTCCAATGCCAGTATTTCTAGGTCAGGTATGGTACTCAATAACATCATAAGATGATGTATTTTGACGTCGATATTAGCTGCTGACAGCACGGATATATTAGTAGGTTCTACGCTGAAAAACGAAAGCTCGGCTTTGTCGGTCTTTACACCGAAACGAGTAAAGCGTTCAAGACCTATCAAGCCCTGAACGCTGTTTTTGTTCTTTGTCATTTAATCTTTCCTCCATAAATACAATTGCTGTGAAGTCAGAAAAAACTTCACAGCGTTAAAAATATAGTCCATAATTGCAGTTTCGTCAGCCCTCAGGCTAAGAAATGCATAAGATGCTGTTGCCGCTATGGGAAGAACGTTCCACAGGTTCACAAGCACTACTACCGACAAGATCAGCCCTGTGCAAATAATGATAAAGTCACGGACGTTCCAGAACCATAGTTTGACGTTAGCTTTTAGGTTTTCGGGGTAGATGTAGGTTTTCATATTTAGTACCTCCATAAAATAAAAAACTGCGATTTTTTTCGCAGTCAAAACAGTTTAATCAGTTTTATTTTTTTGCCAAGTAATATCGTTTAATGCTTTAAGCAAATCATTCCATACAGCTTGATTTTTCCAAGTTATTTCTCTTCCGTTTAGTGTTGCAAGTTGAAAGCTCCATTTAGCTTTATTATAATTATTAAAGAAATCTTTATCATAAAAACGCCATTCAAGACCATTAGTATAAATAACATTGCCAAATGATTCAATATGCCCTTTTACTTGCTCTAAGCCTTTATCTATATTTTTCGAAATAACTTTTACTTCAACAGCACCAACTTTTGAATGTTCAGGGCCTTTTGAAGTTACAACAAAATCCGGGAATCCTGAACAGCCTTTAAAATGTTTTGTAATTTCGCATGTTCTATCATGTGAAACATCTCTTAAATAGTATTCACTAAAGTTATCACTATTTCTAATGATGTCTGCAATGATAGAATATAGTTCATATTCGACAGGATTAAAAGATAGGATATCTTCAAGTTCTTCTTTATACGTTTCATAGTTTCTAAAGCTGTACATAATTGACATACCTCTCAAATTATCAATTTATATATAAATTATATCAGATTATATTTATAAAATCAAGCCTTGCCATTAATCATATTCACCGCCTTAGCCCCCATAGAAACAGTATGACTAACACTCATCATATTAACTCTGACACTGGTATCAAGCCCGTACATCTGAGCTATCCTCGGCACTTCGTTAGCCGACAGGCATATCCCCACAGCAAGCAATGGATGCTGAGTGTACGTCAGAAGTCCGATATACAATATCGTTGTCTGCAAAAAAGCCGTCAGGCAAGTAGCTATGACCTGCTTGCACCAGCTGTAAAAGCCGTCTGTGTAGCCCCTCGGAACTCCGAACATATACAAGCTCCCAACAGCTATCTGGCAAAGCATTATGCCGCCTCGCTTGATGTTTGCGAACACAACTTTCACTGTGCAGTAACCGAATAAGATCATAAAAAAGAGACTGAACAGCGAAATATCTGAGGCAAGAGCAAATATGACCGCAAGTCCGGTGTCCGCCATCGTGTCGCTTGTTCCGGATATGAAGTTCCCAAGCAGCTCAGTTGCAAACGTACCCTGCATATTGACGCAGAACGAATAAAGCCTTTGGGGAACGACTGTCACAAGACTTGCCGCCATAAAGCCTTTCAGTACATTTATGCAGGTGTTCTTGATATTCGCCTGACCCGATTCATAGGCTATCGCCGTGTCAAACACCGCCACGATAAGTCCACAGACAAACAGCATCCATGCGAGACTGTGGAACAATGCTATGAACGACTGCACCCACGACAGAGCGAAAATACTGCTTGTGCTTGCATTGATAAATTCAAAAAGATCGGCAACTGCGCCGTAAATGAGGTTGAACAGCCACTCAAACATTACATCCCAGATTGCGTCTGTTATGGTATCTACCGCAGAACCTATTGTATTGTCCCAAAGGCTTGATATTCCGTCGCCTATCCAGTCAATGGCGTCGCCGATCCAATCAAACATCCGCACCACCTCCTGCCTTTGTTATCTCGCCCTTTACTCTGTACAGCGAGCTGCGGCGTCCGCCTTGGATATGATAGCGAGGTATCCGTTCTAACAATCCACGGTTTTCAAGTTCCGTAAAAGCACGAAACACCGTGCTTTTGTGTATGCTCAAATCTTCGGCTATCCTGCGCACGGACGGATAGCACTCCCCATTCTTATCCGCACGATTTGCCAGATAACAGTACACAGCCACCGCCTTGTGGCTTAGTCCTAAGTCGTAGATCCTTCTTGGAAATATCAATATGCATCAGCTCCTTTTACGTTTTAACAGTTGTCCTTTTCTTTGCTGTAAGCTCCTCATATTCTATCGGACTCTCTTTTTTCTTCTGCGGATATTTCATTTCAACGTCTTTTATCAGTTCATCACGCTCTTTGTATGAAACAGCACGGGCTGTCTTATCGGGAAGTTTGTATTCATCTTCAAACTTGATACCCCATTTGAAGAACAGTTTTAACTTGCTTATCATCGGGTGTGTTCCTGTTTTCATAACGATAAACTGTCCTTTCGGCATAGATTTCAGCTCATCCACAGTCATAAGCGGTCTGCCTATCATCTGCAATGACTGAGATCTGTCCCTGCCGTTTGATACCGAACCGCTTAATACCGTTTGTTCGCCCAAAGCTTTTGAAAGCACCTCTGCACTCTGGCTGTTTGGTGCAAATCCGCCGAACACAGTAAGCTGAGTGTTGTCAGTTATTATCTCCATACCCTGTTTCCCGTAGTTCTGTTCAAGCTGTGCAAGGGACTGTATTATCGCCACAATGGATATTTTTCTTGAACGTCCTGCGGAGAACATAGATTCAGCACCCTCTATCTTAGGAAAAGTTCCAAACTCGTCGCAGTAGAACATAACTCTGTTTTTTAGTTTTCCGCTGTTTTCATCGGCAATAACAAGTATTTCTCTGTAAAGCTGTTGGATAAGAAGACTGACCATAAAATACTTTGATGTATCTTCTTCGGGAAGAACAATAAAGATAGCAGACTTTTCATTGCAGAACTTCTCGGCGTCTATCGCCGTTCCAAAGCACAGCATTTGTTCAAGTTCAGAATCAAGAAAACTGTTGAGCCTTGAAAGTGCAGTCGACATTACCGACAGCATAGACTGGTCAGACGCATTCAGAGCCGCACCCGCAAGCCATTTTGCTTTGTGTTCGCTTGGCAGCTTGTCCATAAGCTTTGTGAAATACATTTTCGGCTTGGCTTTTGGGTCTGGCTGATATTTTGCGAGCAAGTCCTGAATAAGCTTGAAAACGGAAACGATATGCCGTTCGTTCTTGTCGCCGAACTCAGCTAAAAGCAGTATGACAGAGGCAAGCAAGCCTTCCGCCGCGTCGTAGAAAAAAGCGTTTTGTCCGTAGCTGTGGCTGTCACCGCCGCCGATGTTGATTATGGTTTTTGCAGTTATCTTTGCGTATTTTTCAGCCTTTGCTTTAGCTGAAAGATTTGATTTGTCTGCAAGGTACATATCCATGTATTTATTCACAAGATGCAAAATATTGTTTTCATCACTTCTGGTGGGATTTCTAAGGTCGAGAACAGAAACATTGTAGCCGTAATACTTTTTGACGATAGTTCCGTAGTTTCTTGCAACGTCGCCTTTTGTATCAGTTGAGATAAAAGACATTCCGCTTGCACAGGCAAGTTCGATGTTAGGGTACAAGAAGTATGCGGTCTTGCCCACACCCGCAGCGCCTATCATAAGCGTGTGAACATCGCCGTCATCTACAATAGCCACAGTTTTTTTTCCGTGTGTCCGACAGCCTACCACTGTACCTTGAACAGTCGGCAGGTTCTGACCTTTTCTCCACATCTCCGGCTCGAATTGCAGAGGGATAAAAGTACGCTTTATCTCAGCTTTTGTCGCCCACCTCGCAGTTCCGTGCTGTCCATTGCCGACTTTTTTTGCCTTTATTCCGTTAAGCGACTTGTTGTCAAGCAGATTTACTACCACTAAAAAGGCAATGAAAGCTACCACAAGCAAACCTATTAAAATCAGTTGTTTTTCATTCAAATTTTCACTTCCTATCCATAGAAATATGCTTTCTTCTGTATTTAAAAGAAGAGTTAGTTTGTTATCTTCAAGGTATTGCGCTGTGAGACGGAGGGTATAGCAATAGCCGCAAACGGCTGTTGCTGCAAGTTTTTTGCTTTGCAAAACCAAAAAAAACTTGATCAGCTGAATTCCATACAAGGTTCGGATTCGGAAACGATATCCATATCCTCGGTCTGCTCTTGAATGGGAGCACTTAAAGTTTCCTCAACCGACATTCTTACAGAACTATCCGCAAGCCGATACAGCAGTTTTGCCGTATTCACCGACTGCTCACAGGTTCGGGCAGTCTGTTTCAGATCATGCAAAACCTCCTGCACACAATCCTGCAAATTCCTTTGTTTCTGTGCTTTTCTGCCCTTGTCGGTGTAGGGCTTGTAACTGCCTTTGAGCTTGTTTTGGAGCCATACAAACGCCTTACACTCGCTGTTTATCTGCTCGGTTTTGGGCATAAAAAAAGCCGAGCCTGCAAGTGCATACTCAGCGAGATATTTGTATTGTTCGTTTTTGAAGGCGGCATAGATCTGAGACGTCAGCTTATCCGGACGGCATTTGAGATACTGCAAATTTCCCACCTGACGATGATATTCTTCTTTATGCTTGTTGGGTACAGCAGGCAGAGCAGGAGCACCATTCTTGGCTTTTAGCACCTCGTTCCAATCTTTGTACGGCGGTGCAAGGCGTTTGACGTTTGAATATCCGTTCTCATTTAGAATATCCCTTAGACGGTCAACGGCCTCGATCCCTCCTTCGTCATTATCAACGCAGAGAATTACTTCCGATAAGTTAGAATGATTCTTTAATGCCGCAAGCACAGCATTTTCATACACTCCGTTCATTGCAATGCAGCTGTGCTTTTGCCAGTCTTTCGGATAAAGCGTAAGAAAACTCATCATATCTATGGGAGCCTCAAACACATAGAGCCTTTTGCTTTCACCGAAATGTGCAAAGCTGTATCTTGTGTCAGAACCTTGACAAGTGATCCTGAAACTATTGCCGTAAGAATTTGTTGAACGCTTGCTTGCCTGCCTTGGAACGCCGTTTTCGTCAACGCCTACAAACACGGCATTGTGATGTTCTTTATCCTCGTAAAGTGTGTGTTGCTTTGCAAAATGAGTGATGATGTCAGGAGCAATATATCGCTGTTTTATGAGGTAGGCGTAGACCCTGTGCATATCGCTGTTCGGTTCGGGAAGTTTAAATTCTCTTGTTTTTTGCTCTTGTTTATCCGATTTCGGTGGGCTGTTAGACAGCGGAGGTATGCTTCGACCGAGAAGTTCCTGAACAGCTGTCTGAAAGTCCATACCATAAAACTCCTGCATAAACTTTATTGCTCCGCCGCCTGTCTGATTTTTATGGTCGAACCATTTTGAACCACGGATAGTTATACTGTCGTGCTTGCCTGAGCTGTCGTAATATATGAGCTTATGCTCTATGCCGGCACGTTCAAGCTTTTCGCCTCGCACACGCAGGTATTCTGCCAAGTCTACGCTGTTGGCAAGCTGTTTTTGTTCGTCTGTGAATGGGATGTAGGGCATTAAATGTCTCCTTTCCGGGTTGAAAATTTTGGTTTGATGTGGTATAATGAGAAGAAAGATCAAGAGCAATATCGCTTGATAAATCGGAAATTTATTTAGAGGGGGGGAAAATTGGAATTGAGAGAAAAACCAATTAACAAAAGGAAGGAGTTAAAAGTTGATAATTTTACTTGCAAACGTTTAAAAGAGGTGTTTGATAATAATAACATAAAAGTTCAGATTAGAGATTTCCTATCAACAAAAAATCCAGGACTAGGTAAATACTTGCATTATCATGCTAAAACTGAGGAGGCAAACAATTACAGAGCTTTCTACCTTATTCTAGACAACGAAGAAATAGTCATGTATTTTTCTCTTCAAATGGGTGCAACAATAAAATGTCGTACCAAAGAAATAGGTGGCGTAATATATGATTCGAAAAAAGAAAAATATTATATTGATGATGATAAAATTGAGGTGACATCTATTGTTCCAGTAATAGAAATTCCTCAACTATGTGTAAATGATCGTTACAAGAATAGGGTCAAATCTTGGAAAGTGAATTATAAAGGCAATAGCTATAACGTAGGACATTTTGTCTTTTACAAACATATTGTTCCAATAGTATTAGATGTTGCTGAAAAGGTAGGGTTTCAATATTTAATACTTTTTTGTGCTGATAATGAAACAGGTAATCTTGAAAAATACTATAAAAAACTTGGATTTAAGAGAATGGATAATATGGCTTGCCTTAGAGATGAATACAGTAAAGATTTAGAATGCCTTATAATTAAAATTGATGATTTGATTTCAAGACACTTGACGTTTGAAAATTCAGGCCACTAATTTTTTATTATAACGTTCAAGCCTTTTCTTTATAAATTGCATTTTTACTGCTCGATAACTTCCATTTTATCTAATACCACATACCAAAAGGACTGAGTAAAATCAGTCCTTTTTTCATCCACCAACGCATTCTCTAAACTGTCCCATAACCTGCGAAAAGCTCTGCCTCTCCATCATATCCGTACTGAGAAAAGCACCCGACACAACGGTAAGCTTGTTCTCGTTCAGCACAGCGTAGGTTTCTGTGTACCCGAATTGCGTCGCCATACCATCGGATTTCTGAACAGAGCCGTACTGCTGATACTTACCCTTTGAAACAACACTGCTTGTCATTCTGTAATTGGACACAAAATCGTCCGCTGTGATACCGTTCATCTGAGCAGCAGTCTGCCTGAAGTAATGATCTCCGAAGTTTTCGAGGATATATTCCATATCGTGATCAAGATCACTCTGACTTAAATCAATGCACAGAAAATCGATCATTCCGCCGCCGTTTGAGCCTTTCAAAGTAATCTTATTCACACCGTTGGAGTTATCAATTTCGTTCTCAAATGAACAGCCTTTCATAGCTTCCGTTACCAATTCACTTGTATCCACAAAGGATATATCAGAATCGAAAAATTCGGCAATAAAGGTGTCCGTCTTTATCTTTTCATCCTCTAAACTGCTTTCAGCCTCCGAAGAGGCAGCCGAGTCGTGTATGGACTCGGCTGTGGTAGTAGCTGTTGTTTTCGTAACAGCATTCTGAATCGGCGGACTGATCGTTCCGCAAGCTGTCATTGTCAGCATAATCGTCGCTAAAATTGCAGTCATTACTTTTGCTTTCATATTCATTTTCCCCCTATCAGATTATGCTCCAGATGTACAGCGGACAGGTCAGAGAAAAGATCAAACAGCCGAAAATGATAGCGATCGGCGTCCATTCAAGCTGACCGTGTTTGCGATAATCGAGGTATGCGAGTGTTATCTTCACAAACAGCAGAACCGCAAGTATCACGTCTATTACGGGAAACACCACATTGTTTACGACTGAAACGACCTGCGATTTCGCCGCACCCCAAGTGCTTGTGACCGCCCCCGCAACATCGCCTGAAGCATAAGCGGTTAGCGACATCATAGCCGCAAAGCACACCGAACTTGCTGCTGCGATCAATTTCTTTTTAGATCTCATTTCACATCATCCTTTCTTTGTTTCTTATCGTTCTTCTTGCATATGAGCATACCGAAAGCCATAATAACCGCTGCGGCTATGAGATAAAGTTCAGCACCATTGTCTGTGGATACACCTGTATTAGGAGTATCTATTGTGACCGTAGGAGGCGTTTCAAGATCAGGCGTATGCTCATCGTACATAACGACCTCGGTCACAGTTCCGTCAGCATTCACAGTAAACTTTATCTCATTTGTTACCTCGTAACCCTCAGGTGCTATGATCTCTTTAAGTGTGTATTCCTTGCCGGCAATAAGTTTTCCTTCAATCATATGTGGTTCATTTGTGGATACCCATTCTTCAACAACATTTCCGTTCTCGTCGATAATTTGCAAAGTAGCACCCGGCAATTCTTCGCCTGTTGTAACGTCCTGCTTTGAAATACGAACCTTAGTGGTATCGTCCACCATAGCGATAAGCGGATAGCCGTTATCCGAAACGGCTGTTGAATCAACGTTTTCTACCGTAATATTGCCGTAAACATCAACAGTAAATTTAATGTCCGTCGCAATCACATAACCGTCAGGAGCGGCAATTTCTTTAAGCACATATTCACCCGCACCAAGCTTTGAAACAATGTGATTTGTGCCGTCGGAAGTCCACTTATCAACTGTCTCACCGTCAGCATTTTCAAGCACCATTTCAGCACCCACAAGTTCGTTTCCGTACACATCACGCTTTGATATCTCAACAGTAACTGGCTTGTTTTCCGCAGTTATCTCAATAACCTCTCCGTCCTCTGCAATGCTGACAGCATATTCCTTGTCGCTAAGAATATATCCACTCGGACTTTCTATCTCACGAACGATATACTGTCCGAAAGGAACGTCTGCAAACTCAAAACAGCCATTTTCATCTGAAGTGGCAGTCATTATTGCAGTATCTCTGCTGAACTTCACACAGTCGGCAGTAAACAGCCCGAACACCGCATTTTCAAGGGGTTCGCTCTTGTCATCGGTCTTATGTCCCTCTATCCTGCCACGCTTGAGAAGATTTACAAACTGTCCGCAGTCAATATCCACAGTCCGGATATCCTGTCCCATATACTCGAAGTTTACAAGATATTTTTCTCCGCTGAGAACATAGTGTTCATCGGTTGCAATTTCCTGAACATAATACCTTCCGAAAGGTATCTGTACATCAAATTTTGCAGTCATATCCTCATCAAGTGAAACCTCTGAAAGCAGTCCGTCAGCAGGAATAACCGTACCGTCAGCGGCAGTAATATCCTCTGCGGCAAATAGCCCAAAACGAACGCTTGTATAGCAGTCATTGCCGTAGATCCCGAACAGTTCATCATTTTCCATAACCTTAGAAAGCGATATCCTCACGCCCTGATACTCATTTTCAAAAGCTGTATTCACAGTATCTCTCACCTCAAATTCCTGCCCTGCATATGTCAGTTCAACATCTTTAGGCTCATTGTTCAGCACATATCCATAGGGAGCTTTTATCTCTCTGACCTCATACTTGCCAAGATAAAGCGGCTCAGTTTCGGCATAGCCGTTTTCGTCTGTCGTGATCTCTGAAACAACATCTCCGGCATAAGCTCTTGTTGTTCCGTCGAGCGTAACAATATCCTCTACAGCGATCACCTGAAATACTGCACCGCTGAGATCTCCGTCTGCAAACACGGGAGTGTAAGTCGTTGGATTCACGATCATTTCACCGTTTTCATTTGTGTATGCTGAGGAAGCCGTTGCCACGCTTGTGAAAATATCGCCTGTTTTCCGAACGCTGATCTTTCCTTTCTGAGCGGTGTTTTGCTTCACAACTTTGACAATAGTAAGCGAGTTTTCTTCTTCTGCATTTTCAGCTGAAACTAAGAACGGAACGGGCGTGCTGTCCAGAACATAGCCCACAGGAGCCTGAACCTCAACAAGTGAATACTCGCCGTAGGGAAGAACCTCGGGAGTAATCAGATAGCCCTCGCTGTTTGTGTAGAATGTGTCGATCGTGGTTGGCGTCGGGTAGCTGAAAGTCATAGAAATCTTCTGACCGTTTGAATCATAGATCTCAAAGCCAGCACCCTCGTAAGGAATTGTTTTTCCCGTTTCGGAATCCACCTTTACAATCTTGATATAGCTTTCAAACTCCGCATTGTTGATAAGATAGCGGTAGGTCTGTCCGCTTTCGCTGATGTTGACATCAAAATCAGCAATAAACTCAGTACCATCCCAGCCGACTGTCTGATGAACGGTGTAAACGCCGTATGGCATATCCTTTGTCTGTGCAAAGCCGTTTTCATCGCACACAAGGTAGTCCTTTTCGGAATCCTTTGCATTTGCATAAGAACCGGAGGATTTCAGATAAACCTCAAATTCAGCTCCCACTTCTGGAGTTTCTATCTGAGTAGAGCCGTCATCGGAATGCTTGATCATTGCGATATTTCCCTTGATAACGTCCTCAGTCACTGTCATAGAAAGTGGGTTATGCTCAATGAAATAATTCTCAGCTTCTGCACCAACTGAGTAAACTGTTTTGTCAAGGAGATAGCCCTCGCTTGGCAAAATTTCCTGAACAGTGTAGTTTCCGCAGACATACTCTTTTGTCTTGAAATATCCGTTTTCATCGGTCGTATAGGTATCTACGAGCTCGCCGTCCTTGTACAGTCCGTAAACTGCTCCCGCAAGCGTTCCGTTGCCCTGTGCTGATGCTTTTTCGGAATCCTGCTTTGTCACTTCAACGGTAAACTTTTTGAGGATATTTTTGAATGTCTTGGTTGTGGTCGCATCTGCCGTAAGGGTTGCAGTTTGCTCTGCAGGAACTACATATCTTATTGGAACATTTTTCTCGGAAATGGTGTACACGATCTTCTCATTATTGCTGTTGTAAACAGGAATATCGGAAAGGATTGCAATACCGTCCGAACCTGTTTTTATTGTGTAAGTCTTACCGTTGCCCGTAATAGTGAACTCTCTATCATCGTTATGATTATCCTCAGAGTGCTTGTTTATCTTTATCGAGCCCGTTTTAAGTTGATTGTTGAACTTCACATTCACAGTCAGATCAACATCTCCGCTTGTCAGCGTAACATTCTGAGCCTTAGGAACTTCGTATCTTGTATCTACATTGATCTCGGATACGGTGTAGGTGATCGCTTTGCCCGTGGACATATCATAAACCCTTAGATCGTCAAAGGCTGCAATTCCGTTTGCATTGGTTTTCTTGGTGTAACTGATGCCGTCGTTTCCTGTGACCTTGAACTCTCTGCCGCTGATAATTCCGTCCTCTGCGGTTTTATTGATCTTAATTGTGCCTCTCGTAAAATCTTCGGTCACAAATACATTTTCGTCAGCCTTTAATGCGAACACTTCTTCAGAGATACTGTAACCTGTCGGTGCGGAGATCTCCTTAACGTAATACTGCTTTTCAGGTAACTGAATGGAGCCTGTTCCGTCCTTGCCGATAGTGATCTCGCCGACCTTGTTTTTACAAGCCTTATCGGTATATACTCCGTATTTTGCAACCGTTCCGTCCACCTTGCTTGTACCTGAAATCTTAACCGTTCTGTCTGAAGCAAGAACCTTAGTTATTTCAAATTTTACATCATTTTTTGTTATCCTGAACGCCGACATATTCATAGCCGTTGCAGTCTTGCCGTCTGTTTTGTTGTTGATAACAACGCCCTCCGAACCGCTGGATTCTATTCTCCAATGCTTTCCGCCTGCACCTTTTCCATCGCCAACTGTCTTTGAGTTTATGAGTTTTTCCGAAACACCAATAGATCTCAGATAGCTTATTACATCATTTCTTGAATCAAATTCGCCCATATATATCCAAGCGTGATCCTCACCACTCGGATCCTGAGCGACCACCACAGAACCTGCTGTAATAACCGAACCGTCAGCACACTCCCAATACGGGCGGTCCGTTGTCTTGATGTTTTTCTTTTCGACTTCGACCTTTGAAGTCTTTCCGTCGTAAGTTATGGTGCAGTTATCATTGACTGTAAGCCAATGATCTGTGTCAACAGGCACAGGGTTGTTCCATGAAAATCCCGAAGTGCTGTAGCCAAGCTGAGTAAGAGTATAGTACACCAAGCCAGAGCAATCAATTCCAAGGTTTCGGATCGTATCCACGCTTAGAGCCTGATACTGACCCTGATCATACGCATACCAGTAGCCCTTGTTTCCATAGGTATACGGCGTACCCAGCAAAGTCGCCGCCTTTGCGATCACCGTACCCGCTGACGGGAAGGTCGGGTTTTCCATAGGTGTGCTTGCGGCACTTGCTGTGATAGCTCCGCTCATAGATGAACCGGACATAGAAAAAGCACAGAGTCCTGCCATGAACCCTGTGGTAAGCCTACGTAAAATTCGGGAGTTTGCCGCAGGCAAACTCTTAGGGCAAGCACGCAAACGTAAAAGACGAAGAGAAGTATTCGCTTGCCCAAGCTTCTTTAATATTTTCGATTTTTTGAACATAAAGTGCATTTCTCCTTTTCATTTTTGCAAAGAAAAAGAGCCGGATTTCGGCTCTTTCGTTTGCACATTTTAATATATTTCATCATATCTTTGGTTGCTTATCAAATCCGCCCCTGATACATATGATTCATCAATATCTATTATTTCGCTGAATCCGCAGTCGTTATTCAGCAGAAATCCTTGTCCCTGCGTATCAAGAACAAACCATGTTCCGTTTACCTTAACAACATTGGCTACATGACCGTACAGCTTGGATGGAGTCCATGCAAGGTAACATTCGATTCCTATACCTTTGCATAAATAGTAGGTTTGCCATGAAAAATTCACGCAAGTTCCCGAACCGTTTTCAGTCATCCAATTGTATACTGCTTCTGCCTTGCCATAATCAGAATCGTCATGCGACAAGTTTCTGCCGATATCCATATATCGTTCTTCCTCAGTAGGCACCGGCAAGGGTGGTTGAGTCTGCGGAACTGTTGTAGTCTGCGGCTTTGTTGTTGTGACAGGCGGATTTGTTACCGCAGGCTTTGCCGATGCTGACTGCTTTGCCGTTGTTGATCGGGTGGCAGACGGCTCGTTATTCTGAGACTTCTCATTGGACGGCTGAGCGTTCTGCTCCGCTAAGTTATTGTCCTGAGAATTGTTGGATGGAGTATTATTCTGCACAGCTTGGTTATTACCCTGTACAGCGTTATTCTGCCCCTGAACCGAATTGCAGCCTGTATTTGAAGTGCTTGATTTCTTAGCCGCAGTTACCTCAGTATCTGTTGGCTTTGAGGAAGATGATACCGTCTGCGAACTCTTTTTAATGGTCGTTGTGGTTTCACTTGTATCAATTTCTTCCTTTGCCGATGTTTTTGCGGAAACTATAGCCGTGGTCGTAGTTTGACTAGCTACTGAAGAGTTTTCTCTTTCTGCGGACTCTGATACATTTCCACAGCCAGATAAAAATACAGCACAAAATATTGATATGACCATTGCTTTTTTCATATTATCACGCTCCTTGACAAGCAATATATCACACTAGTACTTTAAAATCCAGACTTTTTATTGAAGTTCTACCTTTGTGACAATTTGCACAGCATAAGCTTTAGCAAACTACATACTTATCTCCGGTTCAGGTTCATCTTCAGGCTCCGACATTTCCTCATCGGGAGAATTCTCCACCTCGATCTCGGTCTGCTGAACCTGCTGTAATTTAATATCATAGGCATTGAGAACCGCCTGATTAAGCGCATTTCTCGCACCCTTGCTTATGGGGTGGAAAATATCCTGATACTGCTTGTTCCCGTCACGGTCGGTGTACTGAGTTGACGGCATGGAAACAAATCGCCCTTTTTCTCCCTCGCACACCTTGATACCGTGAACGGCGTAAAATCCGTCAAAACTTACGCTTGCAAAAGCCTTGATATTGCTGTCGGGCTTGTCCACCAGTCTGTTGATCGTTGCTGAAATTTTCATTTGCATCACCTTTTCCTTTCATTTATGACATTGTAATTTCGGGTTCTTCCGAATCTTCTAAATCTTCGGCTACTTCTTCCGACTGGACAATTTCGGGGTGACACTCATTCACAGCCACAAGACCTATGCCCGGCAGATCAACTATCATATGAGAAAACTGCTCCTTGTACTTTTCAATCTGTTCATCGGTAAGTGAACAGCTATCCCACTCGCCATATTCATTTTGATAGTTGCCTGAGATGTAAAAAGTACCGTGGACAAGTGTTGCACCCACAATCCTGTTAGGCTCTGAACCGTTCAGCAGAAATTCGTCATTACACCAGACGATTGCGTCCTGCTTTGGTTCAAAATATATGGGTTCTATGCTGCCGCCCACAATTTTCTGCATAGCGTGAATATTATCTTTAATATCCTTCACATACGGCTTTTTCATCGGTTCAAACACAAGTATTTTCATGAAACCACCTCCGATTCCTCTCCGCAGTAGTCATTAAGCGGACACCCGTCGCAGTCTTCGTACATGGAACAGGTACGCTGTATTTCTTCCTCCGAAATTCCGCAGTCACGGCGTTCTTTGTCGGGGACATCACGCCATATTGTAAGCGTAACTCCGCCGTCATCTTTCTCAGTTTCCACGCTTACGGGATTTCCGTTTTCATCGTAAAGTCCCCAAAATTCGGTAGTTCCGTTTGTCGTTAAAACCTGTGCAAAAATTATTCTTTTCATAAATTTAAACCTCCAAAATTGTTTCATCGTCAAACAGCGAAAGCTGACAAGCCGCCTTTGCTCTTTCGCTTGTATCATAATTTGAAATCAGCAGTTCCGCATACTGACAGCCTCCGTCGTATCGCTGAGCCAGATTATTCAGCCTGCTTATCTCATCGATATGGATATTCGGCTTATCCCATATCTCCCGTATTTCGGGGCAATCGTTGTATGAAACCAAGAACTTCCCCTTGATATCCAAAAGCGTATCACGCAGTCGAATATGGTCTTTTGTTTTAAATCCCACGTCCTTGTAGTAATTTTCAGTAGCAAAGTACGGCGGATCACAGTAGAAAAAGCTGACGGGTCTGTCGTACTGCTTAATGAGTTTCTCAAAATCTTTGTTCTCAACCACTACTTTCTGCAATCGCCTTGCCGCAAGGTCTATCATCGGGAAATCCGACCATATTGAATGGGGCTGGCTTGCAAAGCTGTCAAGACCCGAAGCATAGCTGTACCTTATGAGCTGATAGAATTTTGACGCTCTGTCTGCATCACATAGCTTTTCAAAAATCCCACGCTTATGAAGTAAAGCGATACGGTCAAAATCTTCACGGGAATTGAGGACATACCGCAACTTGTATTTCAGCTTATTGGGTTTATCACGCACACACCGATAAAGATTTGAGAGATTTCCGTTAAAATCGTTATACACCTCAAAATCCATACCCGGCGGCTTATGGAACAACACCCAGCCTGCACCTCCGAAAACCTCGATATATCGTTCATAGTAAGGCGGAAATCTTGCAAGTACTGCGTCACGCAATGCCTTTTTACCGCCTAACCATGACATAAAACTGTTCATGAAATTCCTTTCTGCCGTTTATACCAACAGCAGAAAAGTCGCTTTGCAAGCACCAGATTTTTATCTGCTGTTGGCAAAACGACCCTAGTTGTTATTTAATTTTGCTTACCTCACCCTTTGATTATTGGGTCTACATAGCTGAATATTATGCGTTTCTGCTCAAGATAGCCGTCGACCTTGTTTACCTCAGTACATAATTCTTTATACTGTCTTTCCGAAAGCACAGGCTTTGTGGCTCTCAGCATTGCGTTGATACTTCCCATACAGAACTTGAAATCAACCTTTGCTTTTATTCTGTTTGTGTGCATCTTTTACCTCCTTATCCAGACGGGCAAGCTCCTTTTCGGCTGATTTAAAAGCTATGGCAAGACCTCCGACCGTAAACCCGATAATCCCGCCTATCAGCATTTCTATGAATAAATACGTCATTCACATCATCTCCATTCCAAAATCTTCGGTTTCTTCATCGTCAGCCGAAGTGATTTCCACATACTCATCGATAATACTCAGTGCCTCATCATAGCTGCCGGAAGAGGTGATACGGTCGCACATTTCCTTGGCATCATTCGACATGCCATTTCTCTTCAGCGTTTTTGAAGCAATGCCCATAAGATTAAAGATATTCCCGTTCTGACCTATGAGCGGACATTTTGGCTTTTCTGGCATTATTGCAAAACCTCTTTTCCATAATATTTTTTCAGCAGATTAATAACAAATCTCTGCCCCTTGCCCGTCACAAGCGTCTGCTGATAAGTCTTTTTCATGCCGTCCACCTCGAACACCGACTCCTTAACTGCGAAATATCCACGGTCGATAAACTGCTGATAGGGGAGGTTATTCGCCATAAGCACTCCCATGTATTTTAGCCAGCGGAACAGCCTTGTCCTGCCGATTTTAAAATGCTCATCAGCCGCAAGTTTTGCCATTGCGTTCATGTCGATGAGATTTTCTGTTCCTGCTACCTGATTTGCAAAGTCCACCAAAGGCTGATCGTGCCTGATACGCTCGTTCAGCTTTTTGATAGCCGTCATCTGCAGGCGGAAAAGATTACGATACGGTTCTTCCAGAAAGGGGAGGTAGTTTTCTATGAACATATCCTCATTTGAAACGTAACCTCCGGTGTGATTGATCTGAGGCAGGATTTCATCAAAAATCCATGACTCAAATTTTTCAGCTCCAGGCAGCTTGCTATGTGCAACAAGTCTGTAAACATCACTTTCAGGAATAAAAATCATTTTGATTTTTTTAGTCGGAGACTGCGGATGCGGTAGGTCGTGTTTCACGCCCCACCTACAATGCCGTCTTATTGCGTCTTTTGTATTGCTGTAGCCCAATGCAGAAGCTACGTCCTTTCCGCAGAACATGATCCTTCCGTGTTCATCTGTTAACGTTCTTAAAGAACCAAATTCATCATTCTCAAAAATCTTTATCACATTGCTCATGCGTTTTCTCCTTTTTCCGTTTCTAAAATTATTCTTGCAACTGCCTCCACAACATTTGTGGTCACGGCATTTCCTGCTTGCTTGTAAAGCTGTGCATCGGACATTCCTGTGGCTTTGACCTTGTTGAACTGTTCATCGGTAAAGCCCTGCAGCCGCCAGCACTCCAACGGCATTAGCTTTCGGATATATCCGCAGTAAACAACGCCGTGTCTCTCCGTTACCGTAATTGTAAACATAGGCTCGTCGGGAAGCTTGAATCTTCGTCCCTGCTGTCTTACTGCTTCCTTTGCAGGAGTAAGCACAGCTATGGGTTCGGTAACAAGTATCACTCCCGACTTTTCGCCTTTATGATGACCTATGCCGCTGTCCTGTCTTGCGGTGATGCATCTTGCAAGCTCTGTGATCTTCGGCTCTGGATTCATATCTATCCCAAATGCGTAATATCCCTGATTACAGCTTGTTGTAAGGGTATGAGCTATCTCCTTTCCTACTCTCCCACGCCTTGAATTCATATTTGGGTATGCAAGGTCAATACTGTCACCGGGCAGAGCTATCTGATATCCTGACTTAGTTTTTGATTTTATTGGCAGTCCCATTATCTCATACAGTCCCGTCTTTCCGCCGAAGCCTCCTGCCTGGCTTGTCAGCGTTATGCTCAGTCCGTCGGCTGAATATACCCTGTTTCCCTCTCTGCCTGAAATTCTTTTGACAAGAGTTTTTGGATTTGCATCTGTGAAAGACAATACTTTTCCGGAACACTTTTCTCTATGAAATCCGATAATATACACTCTTTTTCTGGATTGGGGTACACCAAAATCTGCGCTGTTAAGCACTTCCCATACGACATCGTACCCCAATTCATCCAACGTACTAAGGATGGTCGCAAACGTCCTGCCTTCGTTATGTGATAGCAGTCCGGGAACATTTTCAAGGAGCAGATACTTAGGTTTTTTAATGGCGGCAATCCTGGCGATCTCAAAGAAGAGAGTTCCTCGGGTATCGCTGAATCCTTTTCGTTTTCCAGCGATCGAAAAGCTTTGGCAAGGGAATCCTCCGCATATAAGGTCGAGATCGGGCAGTTCGTTAGGGTCGATTTTTCTTGCGTCATCGTAATACACCTCGTTTCTTGTATCGTACAACGTTTCGTATGCTTTCTTTGCATATTTGTCTATTTCACAATAACCGACGCACTCAAAATCTCCTGCTTTTTCAAGACCTGAGCGAAATCCGCCGATACCTGCGAAGATATCGAAATATTTTATCATTTACCACGTTCCTTTCCTCAATAAAAAAACGGCCAAGCTTTCTTAACTTGACCGTTACATTGACATATTCATTTCTTCTTCCTCGGTTTGTTCCGATCCTTCTCTGATAACGTGAAAATCGTCCACGCCTGGGATCACGCCGAGCGTTCTCCCATTGTCAAAGATACAATGCAAAGTGCCGATGTCATCAACGTGATCGACCATGCCAAGAGTACCCGACTCAACAGGGAATGGATCATCATTCATTCTGTCAAGGCAGATGCGAGTTTCTTCGGGATAACGTTCTTTCAGCCATTCAACTTTCTTTTGATCGTAATACATTACACATCCCTCCTTTTTCTACAAATGAAAAAAGGCTGTTTTATCATCGTCACTTAAATTCGTGACAATATACAAAACAGCCTTTAAAACTTTGTGAATATTTTTTTATAACAAACCGGCAGGCTCAGAGCGAAATCTGCTCAAAGTCTGCCGTTTTGTTTGACGATGTTTAATTGTTGAGGGTTCAGATCCTTTTTTTACGAAAAAGCATCCACGGTTTTACACCTGAAATTTTTACCCTCAAAACGCAAAAAAAGCTCGTAAATACGAGCTTTTCGAGGTGTGCATCTATTTTATTGCACAAGTATGGTGGGAGAAGGTGGATTCGAACCACCGAAGCTAGAAGCAACAGATTTACAGTCTGCCCCCTTTGGCCACTCGGGAATTCTCCCATATGAATGAAAACAAAATAATGGAGCTGGTGGACGGACTCGAACCCCCGACCTGCTGATTACAAATCAGCTGCTCTACCAACTGAGCTACACCAGCTTGTATTGCTTGATCTGTCGAACTGACGATATCTATTATATCATATCTCCAAGCACTTGTCAAGCACTTTTTATTTTGTTTTCATTTTTTTAATAAAGTGGTCGAGGCGACAGGACTTGAACCTGCGGCATCTTGGTCCCAAACCAAGCACTCTACCAAACTGAGTTACGCCTCGTAGTTGACGTTGCACACGGTGGGGAAAAGTCTCCAGCCACGGAAAAGTTCCAAGCTTTGTGTGCCTTGAGCTTCATAGATGTTTCTGTGAAGCATTTGTCTGCGTCATCAGACAGCTTAATTATTATACTCCCCAATGCCCGTTTTGTCAATAGGTTTTTTATTACTTTGTATACTTGCACAATTATACCCTGCTTAAAAGCGAATCAAATGTCATTCTTCAACAAATTATACCGTGATATCATACTAAAACATCAAAAATAATGTCCATAAAAGAGCCTTTTTTAAAAGAATGGTATAATTTGATGATATTTTGGTGAAACCTGTTGATTTTTAAAATGGTTTGTGTTATCATTATATTTAACAGATAATATTCGGGAGGAAAGTAAAAATGAAAACAAAGGAATGTCCTTTTTGCCATAAGGAAATATCCGAAGAAGCAATACTCTGTAAGTATTGCCATAACCTGCTTATAGACGAAAGCACGCCTGTTACGGAAGACAGCAGGCAGGAGGAGCAGAATTTCACCTCTGCTGACGATGCTGACAGAACAAGAGTGTTCACAAAGCAGGAGGCACAGGAGTATGAAGAGAAAACAAGAGCCTTTACCGTGCCTAAACAGCCGGAAGAGCCTACAGAGTTTTTCTCCACACCAATAGCTGATAGCCATGATAATAATGACGGCTGTGAGAATTATCAGGATAATTATGATAATGGCGGTTATTCTGACGATGAAAACGATTATTCCGATGATGATACAGAGGATAACGATGACGCTTCCAGAAAGAAGCTCTTTGCAATTACTGCCACTATCACAGTGGGTATACTTGTGGTGGTCATTCTTGCTATAGTTGCAGGCTATAAGATCTTCGGCTTTGGCGGAACAAATAGTAAGACCACTACTACCACAAAGCCAAAAACAACTGTTGCCGATGATGACGACAGTAAGGGAGGCGTGTTCGTCGATACCGAGAGCAGTGCAGTTTCTACCGACACAAATACCACTACCTCACAGCCGGCTGACGAAAGCTCAACACCAGCCACCGAAACTTCTGCTCCTGATACAGAAACAACGACAACTACCACGACAACTGCCTCAGATACAGATACTACAACAACTACCACAACTACAGCAGACTCAAAGCCTGACGAAACTACAACAACTACATCAGACGAGAGCGGAGATTCTGCAAAGGCTGTCGCCGCTATCACAGCTCAGATAGACGGCAAGGTGTCTTCATATGAATACAGAACTGAGGATGCAGGCTTCCTGTATTATTACTTCTTTACAGAAGACGGTCACGGCTACAGCGCTGCATATAATAAGGCAGACGGCTCAGTTGTTCTTGAACAGAACTACTGATTTTAAATAGAATATCACCGATTTTACAAAGTGCGTTTTCCTTGTGAGAACGCACTTTTTTTGTGTGTAAACTCCTTTGCAAACATCTTACAATGACTTTACTTTACTTCGGTTACTGATTTTACAATGTTGATGTATCATAAGTATATCACCTGAATAGAAATAACATGAAGACCTGCACACAAGGTGCAGAGAGAAAAGGTGCAAATCAAAAAGCCCAAAGGGCAAGTGTAAGAAAGAGGTTTTATATCATGAAAACAAGAACATCAAAACTGGCAGCGATCTTTACATCAGTTGCACTTGCAGCCACAATGCTCGCAAGCTGCGGAGGAAACTCAGATAAGATCACAGTTATCTCCCGTGAAGACGGCTCAGGAACAAGAGGCGCATTCATTGAGCTGACTGGTATCGAAGAAAAAGATTCAAACGGCAATAAGACCGATAACACAAAGAAAGACGCCCTTATCTGTAAGTCAACAGACGTTGTGCTTACTCAGGTGTCAGGAGATAAGAACGCTATCGGCTATATCTCATTCGGCTCACTGAACGATACAGTAAAGGCTCTTAAAGTAGAGGACGTTGAGCCTTCAACAGCAACTATCGAAAGCGGCGATTATAAAATAGTAAGACCTTTCAATATCGCTGTTAAAGACGGACTTTCAGACGCCGCTCAGGACTTTGAGAACTATATCCTCAGCTCAGAAGGTCAGGATATCATCGAAAAGGCAGGCTACATAAAGATCGACAAGAGCGCAGCAGCTTACACTTCAAACAACGCTTCCGGCAAGGTAGTAGTCAGCGGTTCATCATCAGTAACACCGGTTATGGAAAAGCTTGCAGAAGCATATCAGAAGGCAAACACAAACGTAACAGTAGACGTTCAGCAGTCAGACTCCTCAACAGGTATCAAGGACGCTATCAACGGCACATCTGATATCGGTATGGCTTCAAGAGATATCTCAGACGACGAGCTTTCACAGGGTATCAAGTCTGTAACTATCGCTCAGGACGCTATCGCAGTTATCGTAAATAAGGATAACGCAGTTGACGATATCACAATGGACGAGATAAAGGCTATCTATACAGGCTCAAAGACAACATGGTCTGACGAAAGCAAATAAGCTATCAAGTTAATTCTCCATAAAGATTTGCACAAGACAAAACTTTGGGCGGCACAGCAAATTGTCGCCCCATTTGTCTGAGCAAAAACAAGTGAAAAATTTTCAGAGGTGATAATTACGTTGACGGAAAACACAGCGGTGGCAGCGAATACAGCCGCTCAGAAGCCAACAGCAAAACAAAGTTCCCACCTGCTTGAGAAAGCAATGAAAGCATTGTTTTTCCTTTGCGCCTGCGTTTCAGTTGCGGCAGTAATAGTAATATGTATCTTCATGTTCGCTAAAGGCTGTCCTGCGATCGCAAAAATAGGCGTGGGAAACTTCCTCTTCGGAACAGACTGGAGTCCTAGAAACGTCCCTGCTTCATATGGTATCTTCCCTATGATAGTCGGCTCTCTCTACTGCACCGCAGGAGCAATAATGATCGGTGTGCCGATCGGACTTTTAACAGCCATATTTATGGCAAAGTTCTGTCCCAAAAAGCTTTTCAAATGGCTCATGCCTCCAATAAATCTTCTTGCAGGCATACCGTCCATTGTATACGGCTTTTTCGGCATGGTAGTTGTAGTTCCTATCATAAGAAACCTTTTCGGTGGAACAGGAAACAGCGTGCTTACAGTTTCCATTATCCTCGGTATCATGATACTCCCTACTATCGTGGGCATGAGCGTGAGCGCACTTAAAGCCGTTCCTGACAGTTACTATGAGGGTGCAGTCGCCCTTGGCGCAACACACGAAAGAGCAGTTGCAACAGTCGTTTTCCCTGCCGCAAAGTCAGGCATACTGGCAAGCGTTATCCTTGCAGTGGGCAGAGCAATAGGCGAAACAATGGCAGTTATCATGATAGCAGGAAACTCCACTATCATTCCACACTCCCTCCTGGACAGCGTCCGTACCCTCACAGGCAATATCGTAATAGAAATGAGCTATGCCGAGGGACTTCACTATGACGCTCTTATCGGAACAGGCGTTGTGCTGTTCGTGTTCATTCTTCTTCTGAACCTTTGCTTTAACCTTGTCACAAACAGAAAGGATAAAGGGTGATAAAAATGTCAGACAGAATGAAAACCTATAAAACTCACCCCATGTCATTGGTGTTCAATATCCTAACCAAAATAGCAGTTGTGCTTACAATAAGCGTGTTCGTTCTTATCGTGGGCTATGTGGTGATAAAGGGCGTTCCTTATCTGAAACCGTCTCTCTTCGCAAAGACCTATACCACCGAGAACGTGTCAATGCTCCCCGCTATCGTGAACACCTTTGAAATGCTTCTGGTGTCCCTGGCAATAGCCGCACCTCTGGGCATATTCTGCGCAATATATCTCGTTGAGTATGCAAAGAAAGGCAATAAATTCGTCAGAGTCATAAGACTTACTACAGAAACACTTTCAGGTATCCCGTCCATAGTCTACGGACTTTTCGGAAATATGTTCTTTGTGCTTGCCCTTAACTGGAAGCTCTCAATGCTCTCAGGCGCTTGCACATTGGCGATAATGGTGCTTCCGCTCATAATCCGTTCTACCGAGGAAGCACTGAAATCTGTAGACGACAGCTTCCGTGAGGGCAGCTACGGACTTGGCGCAGGAAAGCTCAGAACTATCTTCGTTATCGTTCTGCCTCCTGCCATAAGCGGTATCCTCTCAGGCGTTATCCTTGCAATGGGAAGAATTTTCGGCGAAACAGCCGCCCTTATCTATACCGCAGGAACTATCGCCAAGTATGCAGGCCTTACAGACTCAGGACGTACCCTTTCTATCCATATGTATTCACTTTCCAACGAGGGACTTTATATGAACGAAGCAAGCGCTACAGCAGTTGTCCTGCTGGCAGTAGTCCTGCTTCTTAACGGACTTGCGTCCCTTGTTGCCAGAAAGCTTTCCAAAGGAGGAAACTAATAAATGACACGGCCAAAACTGCAGGTGAAAAACTGCGATCTCTTTTACGGAGATTTTCAGGCTCTCAAAAATATAAACTTGTCCATAGCCGAAAAGGAGATAACCGCATTCATAGGCCCTTCAGGTTGCGGAAAATCTACTCTTCTTAAATCCCTCAACCGTATGAACGATCTCGTAGAGGGCTGTAAGATAACAGGCGATTTTACCCTTGACGGGGAGAATATCTATAAAGATATGGAAATAACCGAGCTTAGAAAGCGTGTGGGAATGGTTTTCCAGAAACCAAACCTCTTCCCGATGTCCATATATGATAATATCGCATACGGCCCAAGAACTCACGGCATAAAGAAAAAAGCCGACCTTGACGAGATAGTTGAAACAACTCTCCGTCAGGCTTCCGTGTGGGACGAAACAAAGGACAGACTTAAAAAGTCAGCCCTGGGTATGTCAGGCGGACAGCAGCAGCGTATCTGTATCGCAAGAGCACTCGCCGTAAAGCCGGAGGTGCTTCTTATGGACGAGCCTACATCAGCCCTCGACCCTATCTCCACTATCAAAATAGAGGAGCTTGCCACAGAGCTTAAAAAGAATTACACTATCGTTATCGTCACCCATAATATGCAGCAGGCGACCCGTATATCCGATAAAACAGCCTTTTTCCTCCATGGCGAGATAGTCGAGTTCGACGAAACTCAGCGTATCTTCTCCAATCCTAAAGAACAGAAAACTCTCGAGTATATCACAGGACGTTTCGGATAAACGCTTTGGAAATATAGGTGAAAGGAAGAAATATCTATGCGTGCGAATTTTGACAATAAGCTCAGCGAGCTTAACAAAAAGCTGCTTTCTATGGCAGCAATGACAGAGCAGATAATCGCAATGTCAATAAAATCTCTTGAAGAGCAGGATACAAAGCTTGCCCGTGAAACGGTGGAGTTTGACGCCAAGATAAACGAGGCGGAGCGTGAGGTAGAGAGGATCTGTCTTAACCTGCTCTTGCAGCAGCAGCCCGTTTTTGCCGAGGATCTCAGACGTGTGTCCGCTGCACTTAAAATGATAACCGATATCGAGCGTGTTGGCGATCAGTCAGCAGATATTGCAGATCTGAATATCCAGCTTATAAAGAAAAAGCAGAAATGGGATCTTAGCGACATCAGTGAAATGGCAAGAGCCGCCACACAAATGGTGAACGACGCTATCGACGCCTATGTGAACGACGACGAGAACCTCGCCCGAAAGGTCATAAGCTCTGACGATAAAATAGACGAGCTTTTTGTAAAGACCAAGGATAAGATAATCGACGAGATAGCCGCCGATAAAGCAAACGGTGAAAAAGCTATAGATACCCTCATGGTGGCAAAATATTTCGAGCGTATCGGTGACCATGCGGTAAATATCGCAGAATGGGTGGTATTCTCCGTAACAGGCGTGCACAAAACCGAGAGAATAATGTAAAATACGAAAGCTTACAAATGGCGGGCTGTCGAGGGCGCCAGCCCCTACATAAGACAATGTATTTACATAATTTGTAGGGGAGCGACGCAGTTTCTGCTTTGTTCAGCTTTTATGACACTCTAAAAGGCGGAAATACCGCCTTTTTGCTCTTCTCGTACGATTTTACTCAGATTTTACTCAGCCTGATTTGTTATTTTACAATTATGTTGTATAATGTTCATTGTAAACATTGTAACAATAGTGTAAAATTATTATCAGGGAGTGTCAGTATGACGATTTTTAATGTTCTGACCCTTATAGGCGGTCTTGCAATGTTCCTTTACGGAATGAATGTAATGGGTAACGGGCTGGAAAAACTCGCAGGAGGAAAGCTTGAAAAAATATTTGAAAGGCTCACCTCAAACCCTATCAAGGCAATGTTGCTTGGACTTTCTGTAACAGCGGTCATTCAGTCCTCCTCAGCCACTACAGTAATGCTGGTGGGCTTTGTAAACGCAGGCATCATGAAGCTCCATTCCGCCATAGGCGTTATAATGGGCGCAAATATCGGTACTACCGTAACAGCGTGGATATTGTCTTTGTCAGGACTTAACGGCGACAGCTTTATTATCAATATGCTCAAGCCGTCCTCGTTCTCGCCTATCCTTGCGATAATAGGCGTTGCAATGCTGACGTTCTCCAAAAACGATAAGAAAAAGGATATCGCATCTATACTCGTAGGCTTTGCAGTGCTCATGTTCGGCATGGACTCAATGAGCGGTGCGGTCGCACCTCTTAAAGACGTTCCTGAGTTCGCAGAAGTGCTTCTCTGGTTCAAAAACCCTATTCTGGGCGTTCTTGCAGGCGCACTTCTTACCGCTATCATTCAGTCCTCATCTGCTTCCGTTGGTATCCTTCAGGCTCTCTCAGCCACAGGTGCAATAACCTTCGGTTCTGCATTGCCGATAATACTCGGTCAGAATATAGGTACTTGCGTAACAGCTCTGCTTTCATCAATAGGCACAAGCAAGAACGCAAAGCGTGTGGCAGTTGTCCACCTCTATTTTAATATAATAGGAACAGTGCTTTTCCTTACAGTGTTCTATCTGCTCAATGCCTTTATCGGCTTCTCGTTCGTTGACGGAGTTGTGGGCGCAAAGGAGATAGCTATTGTGCATACTATATTCAACCTGTCAACATCTGTCGTGCTTCTGCCATTTATCAAAGTCCTTGAAAAGCTTGCCTACCTCACTGTCAAAGACAAAGAGGGGGAGGGAAATAAGGACAATATCGAAGAGCAGTTCAAGCTTCTTGACGAAAGATTTCTCCAGTCACCGTCTTTTGCAGTTGAAAAGTGCAGAGAGCTTACAAACCGCATGGGCGAGATAGCAAAAGAAAGCATAGACATGGCAATGAGCATCTGCGTCGATAAGTACGATAAGGAAAAGGCAGAGCAGATAGCCGCAAATGAAGCCGCCGTCGACCTCTATGAGGATAGACTCGGCACATATCTTGTAAAGCTTTCGAGCCGAGATCTTTCTGCAAAGGATTCTCAGTCAGTTTCAACTATACTTCATGTTATAGGCGACTTTGAGCGTATCTCCGACCACGCCATGAATATGGTGTCCGTTGCCGAGGAAAAACAGCAGAAGGATCTGAATTTCACATCACAGGCAACAGCCGAAGTAAAAGTCATGTGCAGTGCCGTAAGAGATGTTTTGGATATCGCCATGGAAGCCTTTGAAAAGCACGATCTGGAGCTTGCCACAAGAGTTGAGCCGCTTGAGGAAGTGGTGGATAAGATAAGAACAAAGCTTAAAAACCGCCATGTAAAAAGGCTTCAGACAGGCGAGTGTACCATAGAAATGGGCTTTGTGTTCTCCGATCTGCTCACAAATTTGGAAAGAGTTTCAGACCATTGCTCAAATATAGCGGTCTGTCTTATACAGGAAAACGACGAAAGCTTTGACGTCCACGAGTATGTTCAGATGCTTAAAAATTCAGGCGAGGGCTTTGACGGACAGGTCAAACGCTACAGCGAGAAATACGCTCTGCCTGCTAAAGAGTTTTAACGAAAAGGGGTAAGATCTATGGCACTTATATATTGTGTAGAAGACGATGACGGAATAAGAGAGCTTATATCCTGCGCACTTAAATCAGGCGGATATGAGGTGAAAGCATTTCCCAAAGCAAAACCGTTTTATGAAGAGATAAGAAACAAAGAGCCTTCGCTGGTGCTTCTTGACATAATGCTTCCTGACGAGGACGGATATTCCATACTTTCAAAGCTCAAAAAAGACAGCCACACTCAGGACGTTCCTGTTATAATGCTTACCGCAAAATCAAGCGAGCTTGATAAGGTGTCAGGGCTTGAAATGGGCGCAGACGACTATATAACAAAGCCGTTCGGCGTAATGGAGCTGCTTTCAAGAATAAAAGCCGTTTTAAGACGTGCAGGCAAGCAGAATGCCGAAGCCGATGTCATAGAAGAACAGGGCGTATCCCTTGACGCTTCAAGACGTATCTGTACATATAACGGTCAGGAGGTCGTTTTGACATATAAGGAATTTGAGCTTTTGATGTATCTCATGCGCCATAAGTCCATAGCCGTGAGCCGTGATAAGCTTATGGAAATGGTCTGGGGCTATGAGTTTGCAGGGGAAACAAGAACTGTTGATATGCACATCAAGACCCTCAGACAAAAGCTTGAAGCCGCAGGCTGTACGGATCTTATCAAAACAGTCCGTGGCATAGGATACAAAATATAAAAATTTTCAGATAAGGAGGAACAGCATATGCAGAAAAAACTCTATAAAGTCATGACGATACTTGTTTCATGTACAGTGCTGTTTTTCCTTTTAGTAGCAGGCTCTCTTGGATATTCTACCTATCAGCGTTTCACTAAAAATGAGCTTAAATCCGCTGCAAAGCTCGTTGCCGCAGGAAACAATAAACCCTCGGAAATGGCTGATATTTTGGAAAGATCAGTAGAATATGATGTCCGTGTCACCTTCATCGACGCACAGGGCAATGTAAAATATGACTCTGAAGCAGATCCCGCCAAAATAGAAAACCACTCAGACCGTGAAGAGTTCAAAGAGGCTATGGCAAATGGCGAGGGCGAATCCACAAGATTTTCCAAAACTCTTGGATATAGTACATATTATTATGCCATAAAATATAACGGCGGTGTGCTGAGATTTTCTACAGATAAGGCGAACCTTGCAGGGGTGTTCCTTGCAGTGATACCAATGCTTGTGGTGTTCGCAGGAGGAATAATCTTTATCACCACCATAATCTCCATAAAGCTTTCAGAAAGCATGATAAAGCCGATAAATTCCCTTGTAAAACAGCTTGACCTGAGAAATGAGAATATCGGTCAGTTTGAAACGCCTTATGAAGAACTTGAACCTATCATAAAAAATGCGGACGTTCTTATGGGACGAATACATAAGAACATGAATAAAATAAAGGCAGAAAGAGAAAAAATATCACTTATCACTGAAAATATGGTTGAGGGCATGATACTTCTTGACGAGGACATGACAGTGCTTTCAGTAAATAAGAGCGCCTTGAAAATTCTCGGCAACAGCTTTGATCCTACGGAGCATACCAAGATAAACCATATGACAAACGATCAGCAGATAATAGGTCTGCTTGAAGAAGCCAAGGAAAGCGGTGCAGCAAAAGGTATCATCACAGAAAAAAGCCGTTTTTACCGTACCTTTGCAAATAAGGTCTACAGCGAAAATACCCTTGATTTTGGTATCATAATCTTCTTTGTTGACGTAACAGAGGAGATACAAAGCGAGCAGATACGCCGTGACTTCTCAGCCAACGTATCTCACGAGCTTAAAACTCCGCTTACCACCATAAAAGGCTTTGGCGAGCTTCTTGAAAACGGCATTTTCACCAAGGAAGAGGACGTGAAGAAATACGGCGGTATGATATATCGTGAAAGTGAAAGACTTTTGTATCTCATAAACGATATTATCAGGCTTTCCCAGATAGAGGAGCAGGAACACGTTTTGAACGATAAGATAGACCTGCTGAAAACCGCCCATGACGTAGAGGAGATACTCCGTCACAAAGCAGATAATAGAGAGGTCACAATGACCGTCGAGGGCGAACCTGTTCAGATATACGGCAATCAGAGCTACATCACAGAACTGTTTTTAAATCTCATGGACAACGCCATAAAGTACAATCGTGAGGGTGGAAGTCTTAAAGTAACGGTCGGCATAGAGGACGGCAAAGCCGTGGCGGTGTTCAGCGACACAGGCATAGGCATATCCGACGAGCATCAAAGCCGAATCTTTGAACGTTTTTACCGAGTTGATAAAAGCCGTTCAAAGCAGACAGGCGGCACAGGCTTGGGGCTTTCTATTGTAAAGCATATAGTCGCATATCACAGCGGCGAAATACAGCTTGAAAGCGAACTGGAAAAAGGCACGACCATAACAGTGAAGCTGCCTTTCAACGAGCCTGAAACACAGCGGGCTGAGGAAACAGCGGTAACAGAATAATAACCACGCCGTTCTGACGAGAAGTCGGAACGGCGTTTTTTTGTCAGGTACATGGTATACAAATTATAAAGGGGAAGGGCGATAAAGAAAGGACAAAAAAACAAGCGGGCGACCAAGGGTCGCACCAGTATGTCGCAAAAGTGTTAAATCAACGGGCGAACGCTGTTCACCCCTACAAAAAAATCATCGCCGCAGGCGATACCATAATTCCTCACTCCTCATTTCTCATTTACCTCCCCCCTGTTGCATTTTCTCCCTAAGTGTGCTATAATGACCTCAACAGACTTTATCTTATGGAGGTAACAAAATGTCAGAAGAAAACAAAAACGTTCAGGAAACCAAGGACGATAAAAAGGAAGGCAACGTCCTTGCAGGATTCGTTCTCTACACAGACGCTAATATGGATTGGCTCAGATTTAAAAAGTTTCTGAAAGACGATTGGAACATCGTTCCGCAGGACGATGTAAAAGACAACGCTATGGTATTCAAGGTTGGCGATATGGTGGTCGCTTGCTCACTTATGCCTAACCCGGTTCCTAACAAGGAAGCTGAAAATGCGGCAAAGTATAACATTCTCTGGAAAGAGGGCGCAAACGAGGTCGCTAAGCATCAGGCGCACGTTATGCTCGCTGTAATGAATAAAACAAGCGCTGTTGAGCAGGCTATCCTCTTTGCAAAGGTGGCAAGCTCTTTGCTCAAGCTCGATAACGCTATCGGTATCTATAAAGACCCGACAGTTTATGAGAAGAATTTCTATGTGAACTTTGCTGAAACTATCAAAGACGGAGAGTATCCGATGCCTATTCTTATCTACACAGGTATGTATCTTGCTAAAACAGGTCTTTGCGCTTTCACATCAGGCATGAGATTTTTTGGATATGAGGAAATGGAGATAGTTGACTCTCCAAAACAGCCTAACGATTTGCTTGGATTTTTGCTTTCTATCTCCGAGTATGTGCTTTCTGAGGGCGTTGAGCTTAAAGACGGCGAAACTATCGGCTTCTCTGAGGAGCAAAAGCTCCCTATCACTCTGTCAGACGGTGTGAGTGTACCTGGTAAGACCCTGAAAATAAAGTATTGATAAATACTATCAATGTTATTGTAGTGGAGCGGTGCAATTTCTGCTTTGCAGAAATCCGACGTCCCGTTTGTGCTTGCCCTTTCAATTTGTAAAGAATTAATTTTCATATTATTCTAAGCCGTACAATTTGTGCGGCTTTTTTTGTGCATAACCGAAAAACTTTCCGCAGACCTCTGTTTGTAGGTTTGTCAATCATATTGGACACTATTATTAAGAAATTCGATAGGCGAAAA
>ERZ836441.773-NODE-773-length-35408-cov-5.599921_pt1 | contig 35408 bp, 30 predicted proteins | sample MGYA00519686_ERZ836441 | MGnify/ENA primary metagenome ERZ836441 (study PRJEB31850, sample SAMEA3708800) | human gut metagenome | biome: human gut; feature: human-associated habitat; material: faeces | place: China | collected 2014 ... | reverse complement strand
CCTGCGGGCCATTCGGGATTACCGCCTGACGCAGACGGTGATCTGGGCGGTGAATCTGGCGGGCGCGGCGGCGCTGTGCCAGCAGATGCTCGACGAGGGCGGCATTTCGGACGTGCGGCTGTACACGGACGCGCCGTATGCGCAGGCGGAGGGGCTGGAGGTCGTCACCCTGCGCGGCGGGGACGAGTGGAACGTGAGCCTCGGCGCGCTGGAGACCAGCGGCTCCATCTACGGCACGGCGTTTGAAACCACGGTGCAGAGCTTTGGCCGAAGCGCGGATGTGAGCTTTGAGCTGATCGTTGACGGCAAGGCGCGCGGCGCGGAGGAAATCGAACTGCGCGTGAACGGGCAGAAGCAGACCGCGCAGACCGTATATTGCCCGGAGGGCGAGGCGCAGAGCGTGTCCCTGCTGCTGCGGCAGGTATATGATTTTACGGATGTGAGCGTGCGCGTCTGCGCGGAGGACGGCATGGCGCAGGATAACGCGGTGCAGCTCAGCCGTCAGGCGGTCTGCCCGGCGCGCGTGCTGCTGGTGGGCGAAAACCCGTATTTCTGGCAGAAGGCGCTGGAAGCCTTCCCGAGGGTGGAGCTGACGACGGCGGAAGACTGGCGCGGCGCGGTGCTTGAGGCATACGACATCTATGCCTTTGACGGCTGCCTGCCGGAGAAGCTGCCGCAGGACGGCGCGGTCTGGCTGCTCAACCCGCCGCGTTCGCCGCGCGAGGTCGGCGTGGTGCTGGGCGAGCGGCTGATGGGCGCTTATGTGAAGGGCGCGCGGACGGATACGGAGCTGGTCGAGCGGCTGACGCGCGGCCTCGTGCTGCGGGATGCGGCCGTCGCGCGGTTCAGGGAGATGACGGCGCAGGGCGGGCTGGAAGATGTTCTGCTGTGCGGCGAAATGCCCGTGATGGCCGCGGGAACCAACGCGAGCGGCTGCTTGCAGGCGGTGCTGCCCTTTGATATTCAGGAGAGCAATCTGCCGCTGCTGCCGGATTTCGTCGTGCTGGTCAACAACATGCTGGAGGCGAGCGCACCGACGCTTTTGGACGCGGAGACGGTGGATTGCGGAACGCGGGTCTATCCGCAGCCGCATCCGCTGTGCAGCAGGCTGTTTTTGCAGACGCCGGATATGCGGCTGGAAGCGCTCGATTCCGCGCGGGCGGCAGAAGGCGTTCGCGTGGACAGCCCCGGCAGCTATACGCTCATGCAGGAGGTGCGCGGGCAGCAGCAGGTGGTGCGCTTTGCGGCGCAGGTGCCGCAGGCAGAGAGGACGACGCAGACGCAGCCGGTCGATCAGCCGCTGACGCTGACGGCGGGCGGGCAGGCGGAGAGCGCCCCGGCGCATGCGCGCGTATTCTATCCGGCGCGCCTGATGGCCTTGGCGCTGCTGGCGCTGTTGCTGGCGGAATGGGGGATGTATCACCGTGAAAAGTATTGATCTGTTCTTTGCGCAGCCGTGGCTTCTGCTGCTGGCCGTTCCGGCCGTGGCGTTTGTGCTGCTGGCGCCGCGCCTGCTGCGCCGGGAAAAGGAAAAGAGCCGGTCGGATCGCGCGGCGGCGATTCTGCGCGCGGTGGCCGTGGTGCTGCTGGCGGTCATCGCCGCGGGGCCGGGAGGAACGCGCTACCTGACCGAGCGGCAGACGGTGGTGCTGCTGGATCAATCGGCGAGCATGGAGCCCGTGCGCGCGCAGGCGGACGCATGGGCGGAGGAAGCGAAGCGGGGCGAGCACACGACGGTTCTGCCGTTTGCCGCGCCGGATGAAGCGGGCGCAATCGCTTCGGATGGGACGGATATCGCGGCGGCCATCGACGAGGCGGCTTCGCGCTTTGCGGGGCCGGGCGGCAGAAGGATCATCCTGATTTCGGACGGCGTGCAGACGCAGGGCGACGCGCTGACTGCGGCAGAGGCCGCGGCACAGGCGGGTATTCGGCTCGACGCGGTGCAGATGAAGCCCGAGTTCCCCGCGCCGCAGGCGGAGCTGGCGGCGTTTGAACTGCCCGCCGAGGCGATGGAAGGGCGGCACATGGAGGCGGCGGTGACGGTGCTGGCCGACACGCAGGGCGAGGCCGCTTTGCGCATCTGGGACGGCGAAACGCTGCTGCATGAACAGCGCGTGGCGCTGACGGCGGGCAGGCAGACGTTTGCCTGCGCCATCGAGGCCGGGGCGGTCGGCGCGCACACCCTGCGCGCGGAGGTGGCGCTGCCGGGCGACACGATTGCGGAAAACGACAGCCTGACGGCGACGATGAACGTCAGCCGCGGGGAAAAGGTTCTGCTGGTGGACGGAACGGGCGCGCAGGCGCAGCAGCTTGAGCAGCTTCTCCGCGCGGAAGGCGTTCAGGTGGCTGTGACCGACCCGAAGAATGTGCCCGAAAGCGTCGATGCGCTGTGCGAATACGGTCTGACGGTGCTGATGAACGTGCACGCGGGCGATCTGCCGGAAGGATGGGACGACGTGCTGCGACAGGCGGTGGAAGACCACGGGCGGAGCGTGCTGACGACGGGCGGCGAAAACACATACCTTTACGGCGGCATGAAGGATTCCGGCTACGAGGCGCTGCTTCCGGTTCGGATGAGCGTGGAGGAAAAGGAGAGCGTCGATCCGGTGGGGCTGATGCTGGTCATCGACACGACGGATTCCATGACGCGCGAATCCATCGGCGTGCCGATCGACATGGCGAGGCGCGGCGCGATCAAGTGCGTGGACGCGCTCAACGGCAACGACTACGCGGGCGTCATCACGTTTTCAGACGACGCGCAGATGCTCGTGGAAATGACGGCGATGGGGGACAAGAAGCCGGTGCTGGACGCGATCAACAGCATCGAAACCGCCGACCCCAACAAGCTGACGCGATTCACCGGGGCGCTGCGTCTGGCCTGTGACACGCTCAAGGCGTTTGACGGCACGAAGCGCAAGCACGTGATGTTCATCACCGACGGCAGCCCGGCGGACGCGCAGGCGGGCTTTGAGCAGATTGCCAAGGAGATGCGCGCAAACGGCATCACGCTCTCCACGATCGTCGTTGGGCGGCTGGTCAACGTGGTCAATATGCTGGAAAATCTCGCGTATATCGGCGGCGGTCGCTGCTATCTGGTGGAAAGCGGCCGGGACTTGTCGGATATCATGTCGGTGGATTCGGTGCTCTCGCAGGTGGAATACACGGTCAAAGCGCCGTTTAAGCCCGAGCGCGGCGCGTATGACGCGGCCTTTGCCGATGAAGAGGAGATCGTGCAGCTCTTTGGCTATGTCCGCGCGACGGCAAAGGGCGACGCGGATGTGATTCTCAAAACGCCGGAGGGGCGGCCCATCTACGCGGTGCGCAATGCCGGAGCGGGCAAAGCGGCGAGCTGGATGAGCGACCTGAGCGGCGAATGGTCGCGCACATGGTACGCCAGCGAGCAGGGAAAGCGCATGATTCAGAAGATGATTCACGGTCTGCTGCCGCAGACGCTCTCGGCGGTTGACGAATCGAAGACGCAGACGCGCCCGGGCGAGTACGATCTGCTGGACAGGCCGGACGGCGGCGCGCTGCTGATGGAGATGTGCGCGCGAACGGGCGGCACAGTCTTCTCCTCGTGGGCGGATGCGCAAGCGGTGGAACTGCCGCCGGTGGCACAGCCGATTGACCCGGCGCTGCCGCTGTCCATGCTGGCGATGGCCTGCCTGCTGGCGGATATCCTGCTGCGCAGGACAAAGGCCATGCGGAGATAAAATATGGGGAAATAAAGAAAAAGCCGATGCTGCTTCCGTGTGGAGCGGCGTCGGCGTTTTGCGGAGGGTTTTTGGCTGATTTATTGTAGACCGGTCTGTTCGGCGTCAGAAAGTTTAGACAACGCCATGACGGTCTCCACCGCTCCCGTCCAGCAGAACATATCGACGCACTGAACCTTTTCGGCGGCGTATCCGCCTTCGGCGAGCAGCCTGGCGTCGCGGGCGAGAGTCGGCGCGCCGCAGGAGACATAGACCACGCGCTTGGGCGCGGCGGCGATGATGGCCTGCAAGACGGCGGGATCGCAGCCCTTGCGCGGGGGATCGAGCACGATCACATCCGGGCGGAGGCCGTTTTCCACCAGCTTGGGCAGCAGTTCTTCGGTTGCGCCGACGTGGAATTCGGCGTTGGCAATGCCGTTGCGCGCGGCGTTTTCGTTCGCGTTCTGAATGGCTTCCGGCACGATTTCGATGCCGATGACCTTTTTGGCCTTCTGCGCCAGCAGCAGGGAGATCGTGCCCGCGCCGCAGTACGCATCCACGACGGTTTCGGCGCCGGTCAGGCCGGCGTATTCCAGCGCGAGGCCGTAGAGCCTCTCGGTCTGCCGGGGATTCACCTGGAAGAAGGAGAGCGGCGAAACGGAGAAGCGCAGGCCGCAGAGCGTGTCCTCCATGGCGGCTTTGCCCCAGAGAACGCGGATGTCCGTGCCCAGAATGACGTTGGTGCGGCGGCTGTTGACGCTCAGGCAGACGCTGCACAGACCGGGAACGGCGGCGCGCAGCAGCTCGATCAGCCGACCGGCCTTCGGGATATCCGCGCGGGTGACGACGACGACGACCATCAGCTCGCCGGAGGTCGTCGAGCGGGTCATAATATGGCGGACGAGGCCGCGCCCGGTCTGCTCATCGTAGGCGGGGACGTTGTTTTCGCGCATCCAATTCAGGACGGCCTGCGTGGCCCTGGCGGAATCCTCGCCCTGAATGGCGCACCCGTTTTCGGGCAGGGGGACGAGATCGTGGCTGCGCGGCGCGAAGAAGCCGCAGGCAGGCGCGCCGTCCGTCTGCGCGACGGGGTATGCGCCCTTATTGCGGTAGCCGAAGGGGTGCGCCATGCCCCAAACGGGCGGCACCTCGATGGAAAGCCCGCCGACGCGCTGGAGGAGATCCTGCACCTGCTGGCGCTTGAAGGCAAGGGAGGCCTCGTAGGTCATGTGCTGGCAGACGCAGCCGCCGCAGCGCTTGTAGATGGGGCAGAACGGCTCGGCGCGGCTGGGACTCTTTTCCAGCAGCTTTTCCACGCGGCCAAAGGCATAGCGCTTTTCCGGCTTGACAATGCGCACCAGCGCGCGTTCGCCGGGCAGCAGACCGGGGACAAACACGGCCATGCCCTCGTGGCGGCAGACGCCCTGCGCATCCTGACCGAAGGCGTCGCAGGTCATTTCAAAGCATTGGTTTTTGGCGAGCATGGAGGATTCTCCTTTTCGATAAGAATGGGGCTGTTGCGCATGAACAGCCCCACGAAATGTTGAAATTACAGAGAGTTAATCATGTTGTACAGCGAGAGGTTGAACTCGCGCTTCTGCTTGAGCGCCTCGATGATCGGCAGGTAGTACACGCGGCCGTCCTTGATGCCGATGACCTGATTGCCGATGCCGTTGCGCAGCAGGTTGACGGCGAGGTTGCCGGCCTCGAAGGCGAACCAGCTGTCGTAGGCGGACGGCGTGCGGCCGCGCTGGGTGTAGCCGAGCACGGTCGGGCGCGCCTCGCACTTGCACTTGTATTTGAGCAGCAGGGCGAGCTTTTCGGTGCTGATCGGGTCGTCCTCATGGATGCCCTTCGCGCCGTTCTCGATGAGGTAGCGGCGCCAGTCGGAGGGCTGCATGGCGTCCCACGCGCCTTCGGCGACGACGACGGTTGCGCGCGGGTTGCCCATGTCAATCAGGCGGGAGAGGCGGTCGGCGGCCTCCTGAATCGACCACGGCACCTCCGGCACGAGGCAGATTTCCGCGCCGGAACCGGCGGCGGCCTTCAGGGCGATATCGCCGCAGTGGCGGCCCATGACCTCCACCACGCCCGGACGGTCGTGGGAACGGCTGGTCGCGCGGATGGCGCGGATATCGTCGATGCAGGAGTTGACGGCGGTGTCATAGCCCAGCGTCATCTCGGTATAGGCGAGGTCGTTGTCAATCGTGCCGGGGATGCCCACGCAGGGGATGCCCAGCTCGCACAGCCCCATCGCGCCGTGATAGGAACCGTCGCCGCCGATGACGACGACGCCCTCGATGCCCATCTCGCGGATGTTGTTGGCCGCGTGCACGCGCATTTCCGGGCGAATGAAATCAAGGCAGCGCGCGGTGCGCAGATAGGTGCCCGGCTGATCGGCGATATCCAGAATGGTATCCAGATCCAGCTCGACCATGTCATCCTCAATATGGTGGCTTCGGCAGAGCGTGCCGTTATAGCCGCGCTTGATGCCGATGAGGGACATGCCGTAATAGCGCGCGGATTTGGCGACCGCCATGACGGCGGCGTTCATGCCCGGGGAGTCTCCGCCGGAAGTCAAAACACCGATACGACGCATAAAGAATATGCCTCCTTCATAAATTGGATGAAAAACGCGCGGATGCGCGGAAATCAGCGAGGGATCGCCGACCGGAACGCCTGCGGCAAAACCCCAATTTGGCTTTATTATACGCTGGTGGGCGGGGGAAAGTCAAGTGCGGCGGAAAAAGCGTGATATTTTGCTGACAAACGGTTTGTTCCGGCGGAAATGAATCGCTTTTTGACGCTTTTTTATGGTTTTATCCGCTTTTTACAGGAAATTCTTCTTGACTTCACCGCGGCCGGTGAAGTATACTATAATCGCTTTCGCATGGAACAACGTGCCGCCTGCCGCGGCGCGATTCTACATTTGTTCAAATTCACCTGATGATAGGAGTGTGTAACAATGGCATCGTCTGTCAGAACTTATCAGCCCAAGAAGCGCCAGCGCGCGAAGGTGCATGGCTTCCGTTCCCGTATGTCCACCAAGAACGGCCGCAAGGTTCTTGCCCGCCGCCGCGCCCGCGGCCGCGCGAAGCTGACCGTTTCCAATCCCGTCTGATTGATTTGACAATCAGCGCCCGCCAATCGGCGGCACCCGTTCCGAGGCTGCTCGGGGCGTTCGGTCCGGCCCGGCAAAGACCGGGAGCGGGCCTTTTTCTTTCATTTGCCGTTTTTGGCGTCAACCGAGGAGAGCGTTGTTAATTTGCAAAGAACTTACAGCCTGAAAAAGAACGCGCAGTTCAAATATGTGTATCGCCGGGGCGCGTCCGCCGGGGCGCGGGAGATGGTGATGCTCTACGTGCGCGGCCCGGTGCTCAAGGTCGGCTTTTCGGTGGGCAAAAAGCTCGGCTGCGCGGTGCAGCGCAACCGCATCAAGCGCCGCCTGCGCGCCGCCTGTGTGCCGCTGCTCCCCCAGATGAAGCCGGGGCTGTATGTGTTCATCGCCCGCCAGCCCGCCGCGGAGGCGGCGTTTGACAAGCTCAGCCGTTCCATGCAGTACCTGCTGCGCAAGCAGAACCTGCTTCTCCCCGACGCGCAGAAAAAGCCGAGACCCGCTGAAAAGGCGGCGGATCGCCCGTGATGAAGCGATTGCTGCTGCTGCTGATCCGCTTTTACCGGCGGTTCATCAGCCCGATGCACGCGCCCTGCTGCCCGTTTACGCCGACCTGCTCGACCTACGCGATGCAGGCCGTCGAGCGGCACGGCGCGCTCTACGGCGGCTATCTGGCCATCCGGCGGCTGCTGCGCTGCCAGCCCTTTTATAAGGGAAGCTTTTACGACCCCGTGCCCCCGAAACGAAGCCGAAAATCGAAAAAAACTGACAAAAAAGTCGTTTATCCCCCGGCGGGGAAGGCCGTTCGCCCAAGCGGACAGGCTGAGGACAATTCTTGACGCAAGGAGGACGTTCCGTCCATGAGTTTTCTCAATTCGCTGCTGCTCACGCTCATCAAAGCGCTGCACACGCTCATCAACAATTACGCGCTGACGATCATCGTCTTCACCATCCTGATCAAGCTGGTGGTCATGCCGCTCAACCTCAAGAGCCGCCGCTCCACCATGCGCATGTCAACCATCCAGCCCAAGGCGGCCGCCCTTCAGGCCAAATACAAGGATGATCAGGAGAAGCTCAACCAGAAGCTCCAGGAGCTGTATCGCAAAGAGGGCATCAACCCGATGGGCTCCTGCCTGCCGATGCTCATTTCGATGGTCATCCTCTTCGCGATGTTCTACGCGCTGCGCACGTTCGCGAACGAGCGGCTGGTGTCCCAGTTCCTCACCTTCTACCACAATCCGGAGATTGACCCGCACACGCTGGTCGAGCCGTTCCTGTGGATCAAGAACCTCTGGATGCCCGACAGCCCGTTTGCGACCTACATGCCGGATGTGCAGTCCCTCCGTCTGGTGGATTACAAGGTCTGGAACGACGTGAGCGCCAAGCTCGTCGCCGACGGCGTGATCCCGCAGGCGCTCAGCTTTGCCGGCGCCGCCGATCTGACGACCTACATCAACGACGTCGTCACCCCGTTCATCAGCTCCGCGTCCTACGCGCCGTATATCGCGCCGGTGGCGGGTCTGGGCAACCTGAACATCCTCGGCCTGATCCGCTTCTCCATCTATCAGGAGGGCAACGGCTGGTTCCTGCTGCCGATCCTCTCCGTCGTCTCCCAGATCTTCATGCAGAAGCTGACCATGAAGAACAGCCCGATGGATCCGTCTCAGGCGGGCAGCCAGAAGATGATGATCTATGTGATGACCTTCATGTCCCTCTATTTCTGCGCCAGCTACAATTCCGCGTTTGCCCTGTATTGGGTGGTTTCCAACATCTACGCCATCGTCGAACAGATTTGCTTCAACAAGTACTTTGAGCAGCAGGACCGCAAGGCGGCCAAGGCTGAGGAGGTCGGCATCTGATGAGAATCAAGGAATTCACCGGCAAAACGACGCAGGAGGCCATCGACAACGGTTTGGCCGAGCTGGGCGTCACCATTGCCGACGTGCACGTGGACGTGCTTCAGGAGGGCGCGAAGGGCTTGTTCGGCCTGTTCGGCAGCAAGCCCGCCTGTGTGCGCCTGACCGTGATGGAGGATGAGCGCGAGGACGATCACGGGCTGAGCGATCTGCTGGGCAGCTTCAGCCTGAACGAGCAGAAAAAGAAGTCCGCGCCGAAGCCCGCCGCGCCGAAGGCCGAAGCGCCCAAGCCGGAAGCGAAGCCGGACATGCCCAAGGCCGAGGCCAAGCCGGAGAAGAAGCCGGAAAAGAAGCCAGAAATAAAGCTGGAAAAGAAGCCGGAAAAGAAGCCGGAGGGTCAGCCCGCCGCGCCGAAGGCCGACGCAAAGCCGGAAGCGCCGAAGGCCGAGGCTAAGCCGGAAAAGAAGCCGGAAGCGCCCAAGCCGCCGCGCGAGCGCAAGCCGCGCCCGGCGCGCCCCGCCCGCGAGGAGAGCGAGAAGCGCGATTTCGCGCCGATGATTCCCGCTGAGACGTTCGCGCCGACCGAGCCGCCCGTCATCCATCCGGAGGACACCCCGGCGGGACGCGCGCAGAAATTCCTGATGGACGTGACCGGCCGCATGGGCGTCAAGGTGGACGTCTATGTGGACGACAGCAAGGCGGATAACCTTTCCATTCACATGATCGGCGACACGCTGGGCATCCTCATCGGCCGCCGCGGCGAGACGCTGGACGCGCTCCAGTATCTCACCAGCCTGCAGGTGAACAAGGGGCGCGAGGGCTATATCCGCGTCACGCTGGATACCGAAAATTACCGCGCCAAGCGCGAGGACAGCCTGCGCCGTCTGGCGCAGCGCATGGCCAACCGCGCGGTCAAGACCGGCCGCAAGGTTGTGCTCGAGCCGATGAATCCCTACGAGCGCCGCGTGCTGCACACCGCGCTGCAAAATCACCCGGCCGTGACCACCCATTCGGAGGGCGAAGAGCCGAACCGCCGCGTGGTCATCATGCTCAAAAACCAGCCGGAGCGCCCCGAAAAGAGCGCCGATAAGCCGCAGGGTGAAAAGCCGAGCCGCAGCCGCCGCAGCCGCCGCCGCGGCCCGCGCAAGCCGGTGAATCCGGCGGAAAATCAGACTGCGAACGAACCGCAGGAAACCGTTGCCGCGCCGGAAAGCCCGGCTGCCGTCGATGTGCTGGGCGTGGAGGAGTAATCCTCCCCGCCTTTTTTCAAACCAGGAGGACAAGATGAAATTCAATCAAACGATGGCACAGAGGATTCGAAAAATACTGCTTTCCGTTGCGCAAAATGAAAGTGTATTTTTGTGCGCGATTTTTTTTAGCTATAGTTTTCTTTCCACCAATGTTCTGACATGGTACGCGGAGGCGATCAACGCGTTTAATCGCTATGTCATTTTGCCGTGGGGCGGCGCGCTTTGCCTGCTTCGCCTTTATCGAGCGCATGAAAGGGATATACAGACGCATACGGATATTCGTTTTTTGACGCTGCTGTATATGTGGATCGTCGTTCCGTTCGGTATCCGCTTTGGAATGACGGCGATGAATGTCAACGATTGGTTTCATTTCATGGTGGCCTTCTTTGGCGTTTATGCGCTGATTACGGAGGAAACGGCAGAGCGTCGAGAAATGCTGATGGACGTAGCAGGGGCGCTCTTTGCTGTGATTTCCTTTGTTATGGGCGCATCGCTTTTGTACTGCGCCTATACAGCGCGGACGTTTGGACAGGAACTGTCTGAAATGGCCTTTGGGTTGTATACGCAAAATGAAGCGAATGATACCATGTATATCTTGACGGCGGGATTACACTATAATTCGACGGGTATGTTCAGCGTGTGCTGTACGCTGATGTGCCTGCTGGGCGTTTGCCGTCGGAAGCATTTTATTTCCAAGCTGGCTCATTTAGTGCCTGCTTTGATGATGGCGGCGGTTGTCGTATTGACGCAGAGCCGCACGGCGCGCTACTCGATGTTAGTCGCGTGGGCAGTGGGCGCTTATGGCGCTGTGGCCGGAAACGAGATAATGTCTAAAAAGGTGCTGCGACAGATGGCGGCTGTTGCGATGGGCGTCTCTGTCTTCGCAGCGGGTTATGTAAGCGCAGCGATGATTACGGATATGGCGACACGCCATTATGAATCAGTGCTGAACGGACAGACTCAACCGACCGTTTTTTCCGCTGCGCTTGCAGAAGAAGCGGAGCGCGCGGATGCGCAGCAGACAGAAGCGCAAAACGAAGAAGCGAAGGAAATGAGAGGGCGAGGAGCCGGAGATCTGTCGTTCACGGGGAGAACGATCATCTGGAACAATGTAATTGAAATTTGGAAAAGCCGGCCGAAATATTTTGTTATAGGGTTCGGCGTTGGGCATTTCGGCTCGCTTCTGGCTCCGTGGGGAACGGGATTGACGACGCACAACGCGTATTTGGGATTTATTTCAAATTATGGCATCATTGGTTTTATTCTGCTTTGCTGTTTTTTCGTTTCGATTATTCGGCCGATGTGCCGCGTGTTTTTCGCATCGAATAGCCGTATACAGGCTGGAGATCGTGTGATGGCCATGATAGTCGTTGCGACGCTGTTGACGGGATTGATGGAAACGGAACCCTTTGGCGCTATGTCTCCTATGAATGCGGTGTTGATGTTCTCCATGGCGATGCTTGTGGCGCGCGGAAGAGCGTTGAAGGCTGATAAATTGACCGTATGAAGGGGTGATTGGATGAAACGACAGGCTTGTATGCTGCTGTGCGCCGGGCTGCTTGCGCTGTGCGCGGGCGCGCTCGCGCAGACGGCGACGTATGTTTTTCCCTACGAAGGATTCCGCTACACGCAGCGGGAGGATGAAACCGTGCTCACGCAGACGAATCTGGGCGAGCACGAGGCGCTGCTCAAGGCGTTGGGCACGAGCAGCGAGGCCGTGCTGGCCAGCTATGTGGCCTCGGGCATTGTGATGGAGGTCATCCCGGACGACGGCGGGCAGATTGCCGTCAGCGTGACGGACGCGGGAAAATTCGCCGACGTGCAGGACATGGACACAATGACGCAGGAGCAGCGGCTCGCGTTTCTGGCGCAGTTTGAAATGAGCGGCCTGTATGAAACCTGCGCCTATGTCGATACCGTGCCCGCCTGCGTGCGCCTGACCAGCTCGGCCATGTATGCGTCCATGCCGGTGTACAGCCTGCGCTACGCGACGCTGCATCTGGGCAAACTGTATATGATCGAGCAGACCATCGTGGGCCGCGAACCGGACGAGGCGGACGACGCGCGCATGGAGCAGCTCCTTTCGGGCATGAAGCTGCTTTCCTCGCTCGGGCAGGCGACGCCCACGCCGCAGGCCACGGCCACGATGCAGCCGACCGCCACGCCCGAACCCATTTTGGGCAGCGCGGCGGTGGAGACCAGCGGCGGCCTGACGCTGGACGAAATCCCGGCGTATACGACCTCGGCGCAGCTCACGCTGTCCGGCCATGCCGAGGCGTCTGCGGAGATCCGGGTGGAGGAGGGCGGAAAGCAGCTCGCCAAGACCGGCGCGAAGAAGGACGGCAGCTTCTCCCTGAAGGTCAAGCTGGCGGACGAAGGCGACCATGAGCTGATGGTGACGGCGGGGGAAGATACCGCGACGTTCACGATCCGCTACGAGAAGCCGGACGCGCGGCTGGAGATCACCGAGCCGGAGAGCACGACGTTCACCGGCGGCAGCGTGACCGTGCGCGGCGTGACCGAGCCGAACGCGACGGTGTATATCGACGGCAAGGGCATGAATACCAACGTCAAGGCAGGGAAGAACGGCGTGTTCTCCGTCCGCGTGTTCATGGGCGAGGCGGGCACGGAAACCTTCACCCTGCGCGCGAAGGCGGACGGCTTTGCCCAGACCACCCGGAGCATTACCCTCACGCGGGAATGGACGCAGCGCGAGCTGATCGCCCAGTTCCGGCAGAAGATGATCGCGCTTGACTACGACGAGCTGGCGAAAAAGCCCGCGCAGTACGCGCAGAAGCGCTTCATCCTGCGCGGCAAGGTGATGGAATTTACGGATTACGACGGTCAGCCGTGCGCGCTGGTCTGCGTCAGCAATCCCGCCACCGGCGTGTGGGAGGATGCGCTGTACGTTGTGCTGTCCACGGCGGACGAGGTGGAGCAGGGCGGCGTCTACACGTTCTACCTGATCGGCGAGGCCATCACCCTCCCGGCGGACGGCGCGTATACCCGTTCCGGCACGGAGCAGGAGGTACCCGTCGCGACGGCGGTGTATGTGACGAAAAACAAATGAGCGCTTTGAAAATCGGAAATGTGCTGCGCGCCGGGCTGATGGCGTGGGCGATGTTTATGGATTTGAACGTGCGCAGCGGCGACAATTACGTCAACATCAGCCAGTCGCTGGTGGGGACGAACGGCGCGGTGGCGCTGGCGGCGCTGGCGTGTCTTCTGGCGCTGAGCTGGGCGGATGAGCGCCTGCCCAAAGCGGGGCTTCGGGTTCGGCTGGCGGCGCTGTTTCTCGGCGTTTGGCAGGTGATCGCGGTCAGCGTGGCCAACACGAACGACCTGAATCAGCCTTTCCTTTCCAGCAGCCAGATGCTCAAGGCGGCGGTGCTGGCGCTGGGCATGGCGAGCCTGTTCGAGCTGCTTTTCCGCCTGCTGGAGGCCGGGCTGGATGGAAGGCTGGATTTGCGGATACAAAGGGACGGCGCGCTGCGCAGGGCATATCGGGCGCATACCCTGCTGTTTTGCATGGCCGCCGTGCTGCTCTGCTGGCTGCCGCATCTGGCGGTCAGCTATCCGGCTTCCATGAATTCGGATACGCAATCTCAGCTTGACCAGATTTTGGGGCTTTTGCCGTGGAGCAAGCATCACCCGACGCTTCTGGCGTTCTTCCTGTTGGGGACGACCCGGCTGGGGCATGCGCTGGGCAGCGGAAATGCGGGCTTGTTTGCCTATGTGCTGGCGCAGGCGGTCTTTGCGGCGGCGGTGATCGGGTACAGCCAGTGGATCATGCGCAGGCTTTGCGCACCGGTCTGGCTGCGGGCGCTTTCGCTTGCGCTGTGCGCTTTCGCGCCGGTGTACTGCGACAACATCACGGTGATTCTCAAGGATGTTCCTTACAGCTACGCGATGCTGTTGATGCTCTGCGAGATGGTTCGACAGCGCTTTCTGGAAAAGGAAGGCGACGGGTTCAGCGCGGGGTTTGTGCTCCGCATGACCCTGTCCGCGTTTTTGATGCTTCGGATGCGCCCGAACGGCGCGATGGTCTGGATTCCGATTTGCGCGGCGCTGTTTTTGGGAACGCGCGGCAGAAAACGCCGGGCGGCGATTGCCGCGGTTGCGGCGCTTCCGTTTCTGCTCGGCGCGGGGTTTGACGCGGCGTTTGACGCGCGCTTTCATCCGCAGGCGGCGAGCTTGGGCGAGGCGCTTTCCCTGCCGTTTCAGCAGACGGCGAGGTTTGTTTCGGAATATGCCTCGGAAGTCACCGACGAGGAGCGTGCGGCAATCGACGGGGTGCTGGTTTACGACGAGCTGGCAAAACGCTATCAGCCGGAGCTTTCCGACCCGGTGAAGGCGATGTATCGGAAGACGGCGACACCGCGCGACTGGCTGGCGTATGGACAGGCGTGGGCGAGCCAGATGATCCGGCGCCCCGGCTGCTGTCTGTCTGCGACGATCATCCAAAACGCGCTGCTGTTCGACGTGAGCACCTACAATCTGGCGATTTTCACGGGAACCGGGCTTTCGACGCAGGAGGAAGAAGCGCTGGATATTCACCGAAGCGGGATGCTGACCCGATTGGAGAGGATGGAAAGCAACCTGCGTCAGGCTGCGCTGGCGCTCCCGTTTGCGCTCCAGCTCAATACGCTGGGCTTTTACTGCGCGGTGCTTTTGGGCGCTTTCGCGATTGCATGCAGCCGAAAAGTGCGCGGGATGCTGACGATCCTGCTTCCGCAGATGTTGACGATGGCGGTCATTCTCTGCGGTCCGTGCATCGAGCATCAGGATCGTTACGGCTTCCCGGTGATCTACCTCATGCCGCTGGCGCCGGCGGCGCTCTCCTGCGCCCTGCGCAGAACGCAGAGGGACTAATACTAATTCTTGTTAAAATGGCTTAATCCGCGCACCATCTTTTTCGCTCTGACTTTGCCTCGTTCCGTTCAACGTACCTCCAGTACGCCTCACTTCACTTGGCTTCGTCAGAACAAAAAATCTGATGCGCTCTGTTAAGCATTTTAACTGCGAATTAGTATAAAAAGACGCTGTCGCCAATGAAAACCATTTGCGGCAGCGTCTTTTATCGTATCAATCGTATCAGGTGGAACGGGCGGCAAATTGGAAGGACGGCGGCAGGCGCATATCCTCCGTTTTGACGTTCTTCCAGTCAAACGCGCCGATCAGCGCCTCCATGGTCGCGGGGCGGTTTTCGGGCAGAATCCCCGCGCTGTAAGCCAGCATGCCGAGGATGTCCTCACGGGTGAAGCGCTTGGAGAGCGCGGACAGGTCGGTGTCGCCGTCGCGCTTGGCAAGGCGGCGACCCTGCGCGTCCTCAAGCAGCGGAATGTGCGCGTAGGCGGGCGTTTCAAAGCCCAAAAGGCGCTGGAGATAGCGCTGCCTCGGCGTGGAGGACAGGATGTCGTGCCCGCGCACGATTTCGTTTACGCCGCTGAGCGCGTCGTCCACGACGACGGCGAGCTGATAGCCGAAAAGCCCGTCGGAGCGGCGCAGAATGAAATCGCCGCAGTCGCGCGCGAGATTCTCCCGATACAGCCCGTAGTGGCGGTCGCAAACGGCAATCGTTTCATCCGGCACGCGCAGGCGGTACGCGGGGCGGCGGGTTTTCAGCTTCTCCGCGACGGCCTCCGGGGAGAGACGGGCGCATGTGCCGGCGTAAACGGGCATGTCGTCGCCGCGGTTGGGCGCGTCGGCGGCGTGGAGCTGCGCGCGGGTGCAGAAGCAGGGGTAGAGCAGGCCTTTTTCATCGAGCGCGTCAAAATAGCGCCGATAGACGTCGGTGCGCTCGCTCTGTACGAGCGGCGGTTCATCCCAAGCGACGCCCAGCCACGCCAGATCTCTGACGGCGGCGTCGCACAGGCGCTTTGGGCAGCGCGGCGTATCCAGATCCTCGATGCGCAGCAGAAAGCGCCCGCCCTGACTGCGGGCGGAGAGATACGCGATCAGCGCGCAGAGCAGGTTGCCCAAATGCAGCCGCCCGCTCGGCGTGGGCGCGAAACGGCCGACGACCGGCGCGCTCAAGCGTCCATCAGCGGGGTGCGCGGGCCGCTGTGCTTCTTTTCGCCGTCCGGGGTGAGCAGCTCGACTTCGAGCTTGTCAAAGTCGATGGGCTCGGTGAAATGCTCCTTCGTGTAAAACGTGCGGCCGAACTTCTCCCATTCGCGGTTGTGCTTGGGCAGCTGCAGCGGGCGCTGCACGTCGAAGCGGCGGCAAAGCTCCAGAAAGGCGGACTCGATATCCCCGTCGTGAATCTCGACGGTTTCGTTTTTTACAATGCGGTGGCGGCTGACGACGCGCCCCCACAGGCGATAATGCTCCATCGTGTTTCTTCTCCTTTACGCGGCGCCGGAGTTGCGCTATAATACATCTATGGATTGTAACGGATAGAGAGGAATTTGTAAAGTCATGCAGCTCAACCTTTGCCCGCTGTTTTCCGGCTCGTCGGGAAACAGCGTTTATATGGCCTGCGGCGGTGTGAAGCTCCTGGTGGACGCCGGGATGAGCGCCGCGCGCGTGGAGGCCAATCTGCGCGAAATCGGCGTGGATATTCGGAACATCGACGCGATTCTGATCACGCACGAGCATATCGACCATGTTCGCGGGCTCGGCGTGCTCTGCCGCCGGTACGGAATGCCCGTCTATGCCAACGAGGGCACGTGGCAGGGCATTTTGCAGAAGGAGACCGGGATTCCGCAAAAGTGCATGCGCACGTTTTGCACCGGGGAGGATTTTTATATCGGCGCGCTCAACGTCCATCCGTTCCCGATTCCGCACGACGCGGCCGATCCCGTCGGGTTTGCCTTTGACTGTCAGGGGCTGCGCTGCGGCGTGGCGACGGACATCGGGCACATCAGCGAGACGTGGATGCGCGCGGTTTCCGGCTGTCAGGCGCTGGTGCTGGAGGCCAATCACGATGTGGACATGGTTCGCCGCGGGCCGTATCCCCAGCGGCTCAAGCAGCGGATTCTCGGCCGGAGGGGGCACCTCAACAACGAGGACTGCGCCCGCGCGCTGTGCGAGCTGGCGGAAAGCGGAACGCGCGCCGTCTTTCTTTCTCACCTTTCTACTGACAATAATTTACCTGAACTGGCATATAATACGGTATGCGGCGCGCTTTCGGCGGCGGGCTTCGACGTGGGAAACGATATCCGCGTCTGCGTTTCCAGACGGGACAGGGTTTCCGACCTGCTGACGCTGCAAACCGACGAGGCCGACGCGATGTGACACAGAACGCGGCTTTTGCGAATCTTTGCGAGGAGGGCTGGTGCATGCGCCCCAAAGTTACGATGGAAATGGAGCAGGCCACCTATGACGAGCTGCTGACGCTATCCGAAACCATCGGCTATCCGCCGGAGGCGGCGCTCAGCTATGCCGTTCGGCTGGTGAACGCCTGTATTCGGGAGGGACTGCTGACCGATGTGCCCGCCCGCGCGTGGCCCGAGGAGGCGCGGATGGAGCGGGGCAAGGTGATCGAGTTCCCCGGCGCGAAAAAAACCGAATAAAACGCGCCCTTTCCGCGCAGACTGCATGGCGGAAAGGAGTGGATGCAATGGATCGTTTTTCTCTGCTGCTGGTGATCATCGGCGCGATCAACTGGGGGCTTGTCGGCCTGTTTCAGTTTGATCTGATTGCCTTCCTGTTCGGCGGGCAGGCGGCGATGATCTCCCGCGTGCTGTATACCATTGTCGGCGCGGCGGGGCTTTGGAGCATCTCCATGCTCTTTACCCCGCGGGAAGCCGCGCACACGGCGGGCGCGCACGCGGACGGCGCGCACGCGGACGGCGCGGGCGCCTGAGCACGGATCAAGTGAAAAACACAGTTCTCCCTCCGCTCAAGAGGGAGAATCTTTTTTAACGCCTGATTCCTTCGGTCAGCTTCCCTTGTAAGGAAGACCTTGTTCCCGCCATTCAAATGGATTGCGCCCTATGCCTCCCTCTCAGAGGGAGGTGGCTGCCGAAGGCAGACGGAAGGCGTCGTTCACAAACCGCCACAAAATTTTACAAAAATAACAAACGATAGCCCCTGTCCGAAAGAATGGCGATGGTGTATAATAGAAACACATGCCGTTATAGATGGGAGGAAGTGCCTTGAACGCGATTGGGGAGCAGATATCCGCAATCCTGTGGAACGTATTCAACAGGCCGCGTCTGATCGACCTGATCGATATCCTGCTGCTGACCATCATCATTTATGAGCTGCTCGTGCACGTCAGGCAGACGCGCGTGTCGCAGACGATCAAGGGGATCATCATTTTGCTGATCGCGACATGGCTGAGCGACGTGCTCGGCATGCGCACCATCCACGCGCTGCTGGCGTGGATGATTAACGCCGGGCCGGTGCTGCTGATCGTGCTGTTTCAATCCGAAATCCGGCGTATTCTGGAAGAGTTGGGCAACAACAGCGTGTTTGACAGCTCGACCGCGCTCGTGCAGGCGGGCAACGCCGAATTGATTATCGACGAAATGATCCTCGCGCTGGAGCACATGGCGCGGCGCAAGGTCGGCGCGCTGATCGTCATTGAAAACAAGATCCGGCTGAACGACGTGATCGCCACCGGCACCCGCGTGGACGGCGTCATCTCCCAGCCGCTGATCGAAAACATCTTCGAGCCGAACACCCCGCTGCACGACGGCGCGGTGGTGGTTCGCGGCGACCGCGTGATCGCGGCGGCCTGTTTGCTGCGCCTGTCGGATACCACGGGCGTGGGGCGCGATTTGGGTACGCGCCACCGCGCGGGTCTGGGCGTGAGCGAAATTTCGGATGCGAAGGTGTTCATCGTCTCCGAGGAGACGGGCATCATCTCCATGGCCGAGGGCGGCAGGCTCGTCCGCCATCTGGACGAGGCATCCCTGCGGCAGATTCTCCATGGCATTTACGACGCACAGGACAAGGACGCCCGTGTGCCGCTGCTGCATTTCAAGCAAAGGAGGAAGGGCGCCCATGATGAACAGCAGGCCGACAAGAAAGCCTGAGGGACGCGGCCCGTTCCGCAAGCTGCGGCGGATCATCGCCAGGGTGGTGGCCGGTAAGCCGTTTCTCATCACCGTTTCCGCGCTCGCGGCGGTGGTCTGCTGGAGCGCGCTGGTCGCCTCCGACGGCACGCTGACGCGGCAGAGGACATTCGCCAACGTCGCCGTCACGGTGACGGGCGAGGCGGCGCTCAAGAGCCGCGGATACATCGTGATGGACGACATCCTTGAAAAGGTGCCCGCCGTCAAGATGACCGTCGAGGTGACGCAGGCCAACTACAACCGCGTCAGCGGCACGGCCTATAACCCGCATTTTGATTTGAGCCAGATCACCGGCGAGGGCGAGAACGAGCTGAGTGTGACGTATTATTCCTCTCAGCTCTACGGCCCGGTCGTCTCCTGCGAACCGGCCTCGATCACCGTGAACGTGGAGCGATACATCACCCGCCGCGTGCCCGTCGTGCTGGAAATGACCGGGACGATCCCGGAGGGGCTGTATCTGGACAGCTATAAGACCGACCCCACGACGCTCTCCGTCTCCGGCCCGCAGTCGCTGGTGGCCAGCGTGGCGCGCGTCGTGGCGCGGCTGGATCAATCCGCGCTGAGCGAGCGCCGGATGACGGATCGCTCCGCGCTGAACATCGAATTGCAGGATTCGCAGGGGAACGTCGTCGTTTCCGACAAGCTGGAAATCACCAACCAATCCGTCATCACCAATTCCGTCGTGGTGGAAACCGAGCTGGTGCCGATGAAGAACGTGCCGCTGGAGGCGCAGAGCTTCGTGACGGGCGAACCGGCGGAGGGCTATGAACTGACGGCCATCGAGCTGGCGGAGGAGACCGTGCCCGTCGCCGCGCGGCAGGAGCTGCTGGACGCGATTGACGCGCTGACGACGGATTCGCCGCTGAACATCGGGGGCGCGACGGCGGACGTGACGGGCTACGTGCGCCTGAAAAAGCTGACGGGCGTTGAAAACACGCTGCCGACTGAGATCGGCGTGACCGCCCGCATCCGCGAAAAGCAGACCGAATGTACGCTGCGCCGCCTGCCGATTCAGACGGACGGGCTGGCGGATCACCTGACCACCTCGCTCAGCACGGCGAGCGCCACCGCGCAGCTCACCGGCGGCTATACCTTCATCAACGCGCTGGACGCATCGAGCGTGCATCTGTTTGTGGATGTTTCCGGGCTGGAGGAGGGCGTATACACCCTGCCGGTGCAGATTCATATCGACAACGCGCCGGAGTTCACTTGCGCGCTGAGCTCGCCGCAAGTCACCGTCACGCTGCAGGCGAAGCCATAAAACGGAGGAAACATGGGAACACTCGCAGATTCGCTGTTTAACCTGCTGATGGGCTGGGTGCGCGCGCTGGTCAACGCGATCTGGGCGCTGTTTACCACCGACCACACGACCCTGCTGGAATTTCTTGGCAAAAACTGGGTCTTGATCGTCGTCGTGATTCTGGCGGCGGGGCTGGCGATCGACTGGCTGGTTTGGCTGATCCGCTGGCAGCCGTATCACCTCTGGGCGAGGCGGGCGCGCCGTTTTCTGCGCATGCCCGAGCCGGAGCAGGAGGAAAAGCGCAAAAAGCGCGCGCCGAGCGGCGACGAGACGCAGAAAATGCCCGCCGCCTATGCGCGGGCGGATTCGGGCGCGCCGGAAGAGGAAGAAGAGGAGGAGCGGTGGCTGCCGCTCCAGCAGCCGCAGATGGACGAGCGGCAGGCGCAGGAGGTCATGCAGCGCGCGCAGAGCGTGCCGGACGAGGAGCTGGGCGCATACCCCGGCATGAGATACGGCGCGAAGGCCGCCGAGGGCATGGCTGAAACCCAGCGCTATTCCGCCGTGCGCGCGGAAGGGCCGGGCGCGGCCGAGGTGGAGCGCCGCCGCGCGGAGATCGACGCATGGCAGCAGCAGATGCAGGAAGAGGCGCGGCAGAAGGCCGAGGCCGAGCAGCAGCGCGTCGCCCGACAAAAGGCCTATGAGGCCGAGCAGCAGCGCGTCGCGCGGCAAAAGGCCTATGAGGCCGAGCAGCAGCGCGTCGCCCGGCAAAAGGCATACGAGGCCGAGCAGCAGCGCGTCGCGCAGCAAAAGGCCTATGAAGAAGCGCAGCGGCAGAAGGCGCAGGCGGAATATCAGCGGCAGTTGGCCGAATATGAGCGCCAAAAGGCGCAGTACGAGCAGGATATGGCGCGCTATCGGCAGGAAAAAGCGGCCTATGACGCGGAAATGGCGCGCCGCGCCGCGCAGAGCGACGAGACGGCGCAGACCGACGCGCAGACCGCCCCGCGCCGCCGCCGCGCGCCCCAGCAGAAGCCGAGAACATACAGCGATTATGTTTCCGGCGAAACGGTGGAGCGGCTGCCCGATCCGCCCCAGTGGCCGCAGGTGCAGCAGGCCGCCGAGGCGGCGAAAAAGCCGAAGAAAGGGCTCGCGAGCCGCGTGGCGAAGATGATGGAGGAGGACGACGGCAACGAGATCGCCGGGATCAACGCCCTCCCGCCGCGCGTCAGCAAAGACGAGGCCTATCACCCGGCGAAGACCCCGCAGAAAAACGGAAAGCGCAAGCGCTGAGGTGCAGGAGCATGATGGACGCGCTATCCAATCTTTTACAAACGACAGCCGCCGCAGCGTCCGCAATTTTGATGGGCGTTTGCGGCGTTTGCCTATGCGTTCGACTGACCCGCGTGATGCGGGGGGAGGAAAGCGCCTCGGGGCTGGAGAATGAAACGGTTCGGGCGCGGCCGGACGGACGAGCGATGGCGCTGGCCGCGGCGGCGGCGGTGGCGAGCCGCCTGATGCTCTACGCGCTGGCGTATGTCTTTTACAGAAGGGGCGGCGGGGCGGATTCGTTCGCGGCTTCCTTCGAGGCGCTGTGGACGCACTGGGATGTGCGGCATTATCTGGGCATTGCGCGGGACGGCTATACGAACGTCGGCGACGCGCGGCTTCGGCTGGTGTTCTTCCCGCTGTACCCCGCGGTGACGCGCGTGTTTTCGGCCTTCACGGGCGGAAACCTGTTCGCGGCGGGGACGCTGGTTTCGCTGCTCTGCTCGGGGCTGTGCGCCGCGCTGCTCTACGATCTGGCGGCGATGCATCTGGGCGGGCGCGGGGCGCGGCTGGCGGTTGCGTATTTCCTGCTCAGCCCGATGAGCGTGTTCCTCGCCTGCGCATACACGGAAGCGCTGTTTATCAGCCTGACGCTGGCGGCGGTCTGCCTGCTGCGGCGCGGTCATCCGTGGGGCGCGGCGCTGTGCGGCATGGCCAGCGCGCTGACGCGCATGCCGGGGGTGATTGTCTCCGGCCTGTTCATCATCGCGTTTCTGGCGCGCATCCCCCGCGAGGGGCTCCGGATGAAGGCGGTGCTGCGCTGTCTGGCGCAGGTGGGCGTTGTATTCGGCGGCCTGTTCATCTACTGGGGAATCAACTGGCTGGTGACGGGCGACCCGATGACCTATCTGATCTATCAGAAGGAGAACTGGTATCAGCAGCCCGGATCGTTCTGGGCATCGACGGCGAACACCGTCAGCTACCTGATCTCCACCCGCGGGGACGACGACTGGCTGTTCACATGGGGCTTTCAGCTTCTGGCGATGGGGTATATCTACATCCTGCTGGCGGCGCGGCAGAAAAAGCTGCCGTTTGATCTGGCGGCGTACAGCTTTGTGTACGTGGCCGTGGTGCTGTCCCCGACGTGGCTGCTTTCCGGCGCGCGGTATCTTTACGCGCTGGCGACGCTGCCGCTCTTGCAGGCGCAGAGCCTGAAAAGCCGCGCGGCGCACGCCATCGGGCTGTCGGTCTGCGCGGCGCTGCTGGTTGTGTTTACATGGGGGTATACGATCGCGGCGGCGGTGTTGTGAAGGGGAACTCCTTCAGTCAGCTTCGCTGACAGCTCCCTCAGAGAGGGAGCTCCTTGTTGCGCATTTGAAGGAAGAGGAGCGCTTTGCCGCGCATCTATTACAGAAGACCTCCCTCTTTGAGGGAGGTGTCTGCCGGAAGGCAGACGGAAGGAGTCGTAACTCCCTCAGTCAGCTTCGCTGACAGCTCCCTCGAAGAGGGAGCTCCTTATTGCGCATTTAAGAAAGAGGAGCGCATTTGAAGGAAGAGGAGCGCATTGCTGCGCATCTAGCACAGAAGACCTCCCTCTTTGAGGGAGGTGTCTGCCGGAAGGCAGACGGAAGGAGTTTATGAACCGAAAAAAGATAATCCGCATCATTGCGGTTGCGCTGGCCGTCGCCGCGTTTTTGGCTGCGGGCGGCTACGCGCTTTGGAAAAACGGATTTTTTGAAAAAATCAACTCGGTGGAGGCGCTGCGCGAGGTGATCGCGGGCGCGGGCGTCTGGGCGGGCGCGGTATATTTCGCGCTGCAAATGATGACGGTCATCGTCGCGCCGATTCCCAGCAACATTTCGATGATGGCGGGCGCGCTGGCGCTGGGCTTCTGGCCGGCGATGATTTTGGGCGTGCTGGCGGTGATCGCGGGGTCTGTGATCGTGTTTCTGGCGGCGCGGGCGCTGGGGCGGAACGCGGTGCAGCGGTTTCTGGACAAGGGCGTGATGGAAAAATACCTGCCGATCATCGAGGAAAAGCAGGATATGTTCTTATTTTTGACGATGCTCTTTCCGTTTTTCCCGGATGACGCGCTCTGCATGCTGGCGGGGCTGACGAAGATTTCGCTCGGGCGGTTTGTCGCGATCATGGCGCTGGCCAGGCCGTGGGGGCTGATTGTCGCGGCGCTGCTGGGCAGCGGGTCGCTCAGCCTGCCGGTTTGGGCGTGGGCGGTCATCGGCGGCGCGGGGCTGCTGATTTTTGTGTTCGCCATGAAATACAGCGCGCAAATCGAGGAAGCGCTGCTCGGGCTTGTGCGGCGGATCGTGCCGAAAAGAAATCGCTCCGACAGAAATTGACAGCGCCGGTTGGCAGGAAAAAAGAAGGCGCGCCGCGAAAAAACAAGGGAATCACAGCCGATAAGGGGGAACTATCCGCATGATTTACGTTCAATACGACGAGGCCGTTCGCGAAATGGCGAAGGGGCTGAGCCGATTCATGGGGGAGGAAGACGCGAGGCATTTTGCCGAAATCTTCGCGGGCAACTCGCTGGACGGCATTTACAGCCACGGCATGAACCGCTATCCGCGATACATCAGCGATATGGAGGGCGGGCTTTGCGACCCGAAGGTGACGAAGGCCGAGAAGGTCGGCGGCTTCGGCGCGCTGGAGGTCTATGACGCGCATTTCGGCGTCGGCCCGCTGATTGCGGAGCAGATGACGGCGCGCGCCATCGAGCTGGCCAAGGCGCACGGCATCGCCTGCGTCGCGCTGCGCAACAACAGCCACTGGCTGCGCGCGGGTCGATACGGCCTGACGATGGCGGACGCGGGGCTGATGGGCATCTGCTTCACCAACACCTGCATGAACCTGACAGCGTGGGGCACGCTCGAACCCTCCACCGGCAACAACCCGATCACCTTCGCCATCCCGCGCGAAAAGGGCAGTCTGGTGATGGATATGGCGGTGAGCCAGTACGCCTACGGCAAGCTGGAAATCATGGCGCAGGAGGGCAAGATGCTCGATACGCCCTGCGGCTACGACGCGGACGGCAATCCCACCTGCGACCCCCAGAAGATCTGCGAGAGCGGCCGGATGATGCCGATGGCGATGTGGAAGGGCAGCGCGCTGTCCATCATGCTGGATCTCTGCGCGTCGATGCTCTCCGCCGGGCGCACGAGCCGCATGATCGGCCTGCCGATCGACGGTGAAAAGGGCATGAGTCAGGTGTTCATCGCGATTCACCCGGCTGCGGTCGTGGATATGAAGGCCGTGGAGGCGCAGATGGAGGAGACCATCGCCTTCCTGCACAGCCTGCCGCCCATCGAGGGCGGCCGCGGCGTACACGCGCCGGGCGAGGGGCTTGACAGAACGCGCGCGAAGAACCGCGAGAACGGAATTCCAGTCACGGAGGAGACTTGGTGCAAAATTCTGGAACTCGGCAGGGTAAACGGGTAAAAAAATGAATGTAAAAGCAGACAAAAAACCGTCGGCGTGATTGACAGAAAAGAAAAAACAGTGTATAGTAATATTGTTTATCCAGCTCTGCCTGAAGAGCCGGATCGGAAAGCGATATTTTGACGCAGAACGTGCTGCGGACGAAATATAATTTATTATCTGGGAGGATGTATCTATGAAGAAGCTTCTTTCCATGCTTCTGGCGGCGGCCATGCTCGTTTCTGCGGGCGCGATGGCGTTTGCCGAGGGCACGTCTGAGAAGGGAACCATCGTGTATGGTTCTTCCACCGAACTCGGCGGCGACTTTGCCCCCAGCTCCTGGTGGACGAACAACGCGACCGACAAGATGGTCCGTGACCTGACCAACGATTACGGCGTCACCGTCACCAATCAGGGCGGCGAGTACGTCGTGAACCCGACCATCGCCAAGAACATCGAGTCCGTCGTCAACCCGGATGGCAGCAAGACGTTCACCGTCACCATCAACGAGGGTCTGACCTACAACAACGGCGAAGAGATCAAGGCGGCCGACTTCCTGTGGGCCGAGGTCTTCGCCTGCTCCAAGGTCGCGATGGATACCGGCGCGAAGCTGACCGGCCACCTGACCTATGTCGGCGGCAAGGACTACTATGACGGCACGGCGACCGCGGTTTCCGGCCTCCGCCTGATCGACGATTACACCTTCTCCGTGACCATCCTCGCGGACAAGATCCCGTACTACTACGATCTGCGCTACATCCAGCTTCTGCCGTTCTCCCTCAAGTACTGGCTGGGCGATGGCGTTGAGCTGAAGGACGATGGCGAGGGCTGCTACTTCGCCGGCGACTTCACCAAGGAAGGCATCGAGAAGCAGCTCGAGTACGCCCGCTTCAACGCCGGTGAGGACCGCGTTTCCGCCGGCCCGTACAACCTTGTCGCGTTCGACAAGGGCTCCCTGCAGGCGACCCTGACCATCAACCCGAACTACGCGGGCAACTTTGAAGGCCAGAAGCCGAGCGTCGAGAAGATCGTCGTCACCAAGACCGAAGACGCGACTTGGGCCGATGCGCTCAAGACCGGCGCTTTCAACTTCTATGACACCGTGACCGACGGCAACCAGATCAACACGGCGCTGGACATCATCGCCGAGGGCGGCTTTGACTACGTGCAGTTTGACCGTGCCGGCTACGGCATGCTGAACTTCCAGTGCGACTTCGGCCCGACCCAGTTCGAGGCTGTCCGTCACGCGGTTGCCCTGCTGCTGGATCGCAACGAGTTTGCGAACACCTTCTGCCAGGGCTGGGGCGGCGTCGTCAACGGCATGTACGGCACCGGCCTGTGGCAGTATCAGGAGGCCGAAGAGTGGCTGGAGATGACCCTCAATCCGTATTCCTACGATCCGGAAGCGGCCGTCGAAGAGCTGAAGGCTGACGGCTGGGTGTACAACGCCGACGGCAGCGACTATGTCGATGGCTCCGGCGAAATCCGCTACAAGAAGGTCACCGAGGTCGAGGCGGGCACCTACGCGCACAACGTCACCCTCGCCGACGGCACCATCCTGATGCCGCTGATCATCGAGTGGTCCTCTTCCGAGAACAACTCGGTTTCCGAGCTGCTCAACGTCATGCTTGCGCAGGGCACGCAGACCGCTGAGGCCGGCATGAAGATCAACCAGAACGTGATGACCTTCACCGAGCTGCTCAACTACTACTATCGCGACGCTTCCCAGGGCGACAAGTACGCCGTTCCGACCTACGGCATGTTCAACCTGGCCAGCAACTTCATCCCGGCTTACGACCAGTCCTACGAGTGGACGCTCGACCCGGACATGGTCGCGCAGGGCTACAACCTCAACCGTCTGTACAACGAGGCGATGGACGCGCTCACCATGAACATGGTTTACGGCGTGGATTCCAGCAACACGCAGCTGTACATGACCTACTGGAAGGGCTTCCAGATGCTGTGGAACGAGCTGCTCCCGCAGATCCCGCTCTACTCCAACATCTACATCACCGTCTATCCGGATTGGCTTGAGAACTACTCGCAGGATTCCTTCTGGGATTTCCAGCAGGCGATTCTCTACGCGACCGTTGCCGAGTAATTTTTGCTCAGTTCCGATCACAGAATTGGGGGCGGGCGTTCTGCCCGCCCCTTTTTTCCCTACTTTTTTGATTTTGAATGAAACGTCCTTTTGAAGGACAAGCGCCCTGCCCTTGAACACACAAAGGCGGGATAATTCAAGGGCAAAGCACTTGTCCTGCGGATGAAAATATAGATGGCGCGGGCAGGCCAAGCGGTCGTGCCCGTGCATGGCGGTATGAGCCGCACCACAAGAGAGAGAGAAAGAAAAAAAGAACACCATAGAGAGGATGGATGAGATGGGCAAATATGTTGCCAAGCGTATCGGATACATGGCGCTTGTGTTTCTCATCGTTTCGTTTTTAATGTATTCGCTGTACAACCTGATCCCGACGGACCCGGCGCGCGCTGAGCTGGAAGCCCAGAAGCAGAGCCTCAAACCGGCGGAGTATGAGCAGCTGTATCAGGAGCTGCGCGCGAAGATGGGTCTTGACGACCCGCTGGTCATCCGCTACATGCGCTGGATGGGGCTTTGGCCGGATGTTGGCGACAACAACGGCTTCAACGGCCTGCTTCAGGGCAACTTCGGCTATTCCCAGTTCTACAAGAAGGACGTGACCGAGGTGATCGTTGACCCGATGAAGAACACGATCTTCATCAACATCTTCTCAACGATTCTGGCGCTGGCGATCACGATTCCGCTGGGCATCTTCTGCGCGGTTCACAAGGGCAAAAAGGTGGATAACACCGTTCAGGTGGTGACGATGCTCGGCTACAGCCTGCCGATTTACATCATCGCCCTGATTTTCATGTTCTTCTTCTGCGTGCTCTGGCGCATTTTCCCGATTTCCGGCACGAAGACCGCGGGCGCGATTTACGCGACCAAGTGGGACGAGTTCATCGACATGCTCTACCACGTCACCCTGCCGGTCATCGTTATGACCTTCGCGTCGCTGGGCGGCATGACCCGCTACGTCCGCAGCGCGATGATCGACGCGCTGAGCATGGATTACATCCGCACCGCGCGCGCCAAGGGTCTTAAGGAAAAGGTCGTCATCTATTCCCACGCGTGGCGCAACGCGCTGCTGCCGATCATCACCTCGATCATCGGCTGGTTCATCAGCATTTTCTCCGGCTCGGTCATCATCGAGAACACGTTCTCGCTGAACGGCATGGGCAAGCTCTATTGGGCGGGCCTGAGCAACCTTGACTTTGAGCTGGTGCTCGCGATTCAGATGTTCTATACCATCGTCGCCCTGATCGGCTCGCTGCTGATGGATATCAGCTACGGTCTGGTCGATCCGCGCGTGCGTGTGGACAAGTAAGGAGGAAGAACAATGAGCAACAAGAAAAAAGAATTCTTCCTCGTGCGCTGGTTCAAGCGCTGCTTCCTGCACGAGCGTCCCGAGCTTTCCACCGAGGAAGAGGAGAAGATTCAGACCCCGATGCGCGCGATGGTGAACAACTTCACCCATCGCCCGCTGGCCATGTTCGGCCTGATCGTGTTCCTCGCGATTTTCGTATTCGTGATGGTCGGCCCGCACATCTGGGTGCTCGATCTCTCCGAGCAGGACAGCACGCTGACCAACCTGCCGCCCTCGAGCAACATGATGCAGGTGCCGAAGGCGCTGCTGGATAACGGCGTGAAGGACATCTCCTCCGGCAACACCTATGGCGTCGGCATTGACAACAAGGGCGAGCTGTATACATGGGGACACACCCGCATCACCGATAAAATCGACGTGGCGAACATCCCGGACGAGATCAAGAGCGCCGATCTGGTGCAGATTGCCGCCGGTACGGATCACGTCGTCGCGGTGGACACGGACGGCGAGGTCTATGTCTGGGGCAACACGCGCCTTCAGCAGGATAAATTCTCCAATGACATGAAGAAGGCCATGAAGGCCGGCGGCGCGGATTGGGACGTGGTGCAGCTCGAAGCGGGCAACCAGTTCTCCGCCATCGTCTGCTCGGACGGCAATCTCTACCTCTGGGGCAACGGCAACATGGCCGATATCAAGATCCGCAGCAAGTATCAGGGCAAGGTCGCCAAGGTCGCGCTGACGGATAACGAGTATATCGCCCTGATGACCGACGGCACGGTGGCCTACACCGGCAACAAGGATAAAACCTCCCCGTTCGCCAAGATTCCGGCGGGGCTGAAGGGCAAGAAAGTCGTGGATATCGCTTCCACGAGCAAATCCGTCGCGGCTGTGACCGAGGACGGCGAGGTCTACGTCTGGGGCAACGCCGTGCGGGGCGAGGCCAATGTGCCGGCGCTTGAATCCAAGATCGTTCACCTCTACGGCGGCCGCTATCACTACACCGCGCTGCTGGAAAACGGCGAACTGGTTTCCTGGGGCAACAACAAATACGGCCAGATTGACGTGCCTGCCAAGGCGCAGAGCGCGGACAACATCGAAAAAATCTTCGTTTCCAGCTACCAGAACTACGCGCTGGCCAGCGACGGCACGATGTACACGTGGGGGCTCAAGGGCTTTGTGCTCGGCACGGACAGCCTCGGCCGCGACATGCTGACCCGCATCGTCAACGGCGGTCAGGTGACGATGACCGTCGGCGCGATTTCCGTCGTCATCGCGACGATTCTGGGCATCATCTTCGGCGGCGTCGCCGGTTACTTCGGCGGCCGGCTTGATATCCTCATCATGCGTATCGCGGAAATCGTCGGCGGCCTGCCGTTCATCCCGTTCGCGATGATCCTCTCCGCCGTCATCGGCACGAAGCTCGATCCGACGCAGCGCATGTACCTGATTATGGTCGTGCTCGGCGTGCTGAGCTGGGTGCCGACCTGCCGCCTCGTGCGCGCGCAGATTCTGGCGCAGCGCGAGATGGAATACGTCACGGCGGCGAAGGCGATGGGTATTCGCGAGCACACGATCGTGTTCCGCCACATCCTGCCCAACGTCGTCAGCCTGCTGATCGTCTCCATGACGCTGGATTTCGCGACCTGCATGCTGACCGAATCCACGCTGTCCTACCTCGGCTTCGGTATTCCGCTGCCGACCCCGACGTGGGGCAACCTGCTCAACGGCGCGAACAACTCCATCGTCATCCAGCAGTACTGGTGGCAGTGGGTGTTCCCGGCTGTGATTTTCGGCATCTGCACCATTTGCATCAACCTGATCGGCGACGGCCTGCGCGACGCGCTGGACCCGAAGGCGCTCGAACGATAAGAAGGAGGGGAAGAATTTATGGCACTGCTTGAAATGCACGATCTGAAAACATTCTTCACCACCAAGCGCGGCGTCGTCAAGGCGGTGAACGGCGTATCCTACAAGGTGGAAGCGGGCAGGACGCTCGGCGTGGTCGGCGAATCCGGCTCGGGCAAGAGCGTCTCCGCGATGAGCATGCTCCAGCTTCTGGATGGCAACGGCTATATCGCCGGGGGCAGCATCATGTTCGACGGAAAGGATCTGACGAAGATGCCCCTTTCCGAAATGCAGAAAATCCGCGGCAACGCGATCTCCGTCATCTTCCAGGAGCCGATGACCAGCCTCAACCCGGTGTTCACCATCGAGCGTCAGGTTTCCGAGCCGTTCATCATCCATCAGGGGCTGAGCAAGGAAGAGGCGCGCAAGAAGGTTGTCGAAATGCTGGCCGACGTCAAGATTCCGAACCCGGAGGTCGTGGCCAAGCAATACCCGCACCAGCTCTCCGGCGGCATGCGTCAGCGCGTGATGATCGCCATGGCGCTGGCCTGCAAGCCGAAGCTGCTGATCGCCGACGAGCCGACCACGGCGCTGGACGTGACGATTCAGGCGCAGATTTTGAAGCTGATGAACGACCTGAAGCGCGAGCACGGCACGTCCATCCTCTTCATCACCCACGACCTCGGCGTTATCGCGCAGATGGCGGACGACGTGGCCGTTATGTACTGCGGTCAGGTGGTGGAAATGGCCCCGGCGAAGACGCTCTTCACCGATTGCGAGTTCTCCCACCCGTATACCGAGGGGCTGATGGTCTCCATCCCGAGGCTGGATACGCCCGCCGGTGTGCGGCTTGAATCCATCCCCGGCTCGGTGCCGCACCCGCTCAATCTGCCGAAGGGCTGCAAATTCGCGCCCCGCTGCAAATACTGCCAGCAGCGCTGCCTCGAGGAAGAGCCGGAGCTGGTGAACGTGACGGAGGAGCAGCAGGTGCGCTGCTTCTACCCCAGAAAGGAGGAGCGCCGTGCAAACCTCAAATAACGAGGGGAAGAAGGTGCTGCTTCGCGTCAGCAACCTCAAGCAATACTTCCCGCTGAAGAAGAAGGGCCTTTACGTCAAGGCCAACGACGGCATTACGCTGGATATCTACGAGGGCGAGACCTTCGGTCTGGTCGGCGAGAGCGGCTGCGGCAAGTCCACGCTGGGCCGCACGCTGCTCCAGCTCTACCGCCAGACGGACGGCCGGACGATGTACTACGGCCGCACGCTGGACGATCTCGCGCCGGTTTACGTCAAAAAGACGCTGCAAACGCTCGAAAAGCGCCGCGAAAAGTGGCACGAGCTGAAAAAGCATCTGGCCAATGTGCAGAAGGAATACGACGCGCTGCCGGACGGCGAGGCGAAGTACAAGAAGCACAACGAGCTGGATAAGGCGGTCAAGGACGAGAACGACGCGCTGCTGGATATGGCGAACCTGATCGGCGGCTTTGTCTGCGTGAAGGACATTCAGGCGGTGCAGAAGCTGTTCCTGGAGGAATACCGCATTTCCAAGGAGCGCGTGAAGGAGATGAACCGCCGCGGCGCGGTGCAGCTCGATCTGGACGACCTGCTCTTTGACATCAAGAAGGCCGAGGAGAACGGCAAGAACACGAGCGGCCTCAAGAGCAAGGAGGCCAAGCTGCGCGCCAGCCTCGCGAAGATCGACGAAAAGCTCGCCGAGCTTGCGCGCCAGATCGGCGACGTCCGCCAGCAGCTCGACGCCCAGCGGGCGCAGTACGCGGACGACGCGGAATTTGCGCGCTACGAGGCGCTGCGCGACGAGGGCATCGACCTTGCGCGCCTTGAATACGACGAGATCCGCCAGCTCCGCCGCGACCTGCAGCTCATCTTCCAGGATCCGTATTCCAGCCTGAATCCGCGCATGACGGTGGGCAACATCATCGGCGAGGGTCTGCTGGCGCACGGCTTCTTCAAGAAGAACGACGAGCGCATGCAGGAATACATCATCAAGACGATGGAAGACGCGGGCTTGGCGAGCTACTTCCTGCATCGCTTCCCGCACCAGTTCTCCGGCGGTCAGCGCCAGCGCATCGGCATTGCCCGCAGCCTGGCGGTGAAGCCGAAGTTCGTCGTCTGCGACGAGGCGGTTTCCGCGCTGGACGTGTCCATCCAGAGCCAGATCATCAACCTTCTGGCCGATTTGAAGGAACAGAGCAACCTGACCTACCTGTTCATCACGCACGATCTTTCCGTCGTCAAGTACATCTCCGACCGCATCGGCGTGATGTATCTGGGCAACATGGTCGAGCTGGCGAACACGCAGGAGCTGTTTGACCATCCGCTGCACCCGTACACCGAGGCGCTGATGGCCGCGATTCCGACCACGGACGTGGAGGAGAACCGCGAGCTGCGGATTCTGGAAGGCGATATTCCCAGCCCGGTCAACCCGCCGCAGGGCTGCAAATTCCACACGCGCTGCGCGCACTGCACGGAAATCTGCAAGCATGCCGTGCCGGAGTGGAAGGAAATGGCGCCGGGTCACTTCGTCGCCTGCCACCATCCGCTTTCCGAGAAGGAATAAGCCATGGGGATGCCGTTTAAGGGGCGGTACGACCGCTTCCGCAAGCTGCAAAGGGAAAGAATGTGCGGGCGGACGGATGACCGCGCGCCCTGCGACGAGATGGAAAAGGGAGACGGGCTGGCGATGCTGATCGCCGCCCTGGTGACCATCGTGCCGGTCTGCCTCGTCATGCTGGCGATTTTGGCGCTGGCCGGATACTTTTTCATTGTCAGATAAGAAAAAGCGAGTTCCTTTCGAAAGAAAGGGATTCGCTTTTTGACGCTTTCCGGCGGCCTTCGCAGGCGCAGCCAAAGGCGTTACGCTTCCTTCACGGGCTTATAGCACAGATCGTGCTCGACGCAGGCCCACATATCCATCGCGGGCGTTCGGAGCTGAATCTCGACCGGAACGGAGGCGTTTTGGCCGTTTAAGCAGACGGGCACGAGCATCACCAGGTGCAGGCCGCGATAGCCGCTCTTCTTCGGCGCGGCGATGTAATCCCGCGCGCAGACAAACTGCCACGCGGTCGATGCGCGCAGGATATCCGCAAAATGATACACGGCCTCCACGCTGGAGAGCACGACGCGCAGACCGGCGACGTCGTGCAGGCTGGCCGCGCCCTGCGCGTTTTGCGGCAGGCCGCGGCGGAGCAGCTTTTCGCGGATGGACGCGGGCGACTTGAGCCGGAACGTCATCGAGCGGACGGCGAAGGGCGTGTGTTCCTCCTCAAGCTGCATCCGCGCCGCGCAGAGCGAGAGAAACGCGGTCTCCACCGCGGCCTTATAGGGCGCGTAAAACGAAAAATCAAAAGCGGCCTCCTTCGGCGCGCGCGTCTGTTGTAGAGCTGAACGATGCTGCAAGAAAAATCACCTCGAAACGAATCAAATGGGCGGGGCGCGCCCGCGCGATAAGGACAGTATATGCGCCGGTTGTTGCCGCAATGAGGCGGGAGACGAACAAAAATGTGAGCGAAGGGAAAAAACGGCGCTCCAAATCCATGGTATGCGCCGCGCGGGAGGAAAATGCCGCGTCGGGCGGTTTTTCGCTGTACAGAACCGTTTTTTTTCAGTATAATAAGACGATGGAAACCAACGCGGGCGCTTCGCCCGAAGGAAGGAATAAGCTATGAACAAGAACTTTGCAGACGACGCGCTGCGCGGTTTGCTGGAGCGGCGCGTGCCCGCGTGGGCGCGCTGCGCGCTGGTGCTGCTCGCGACGGCGGTGTTCGCGGTCTTCGCTTACCACGCGCGCTACGCCAAGATCGACGAATTCACCGGCTTCCGCGCGGAGGAGCTGATTCGGTTTACGGCAGTCGTGCTGGCCGCGCTCTACGCGCTCACGGCGGCGGTGGCGCTGCACATCGGCAGACGGCTGAATTTCGGCGCGCAGGCGCTGTTCTGCGTGGTGATCGGCGTGATTCTGCTGGCGAAGGTTTCGCTGTTTGACTATGTGAGCGACGATTACGACATCTTCCTGAGCGGCTGGATCTACAGCTACTCTCAGATGGGCATCAAGGAAGGGCTCGGCACATACATCGGCAGCGATTACACGCCGCCGTATCTGTACCTGCTGCTGCTGATTTCCAGAGTCAGGAATTATCCGTGGCAGTATCTGGTCAAGATCGTCTCGATGGCGTTTGAGGCGCTGATGGCCTACGCCGTCACCAAGCTGGCGGGGCTGAAGGTTCGGGGGGACGCGGGGCGCGTCGTGCTCTTCTGCCTGACGCTGATGCTGCCGACCGTCGTTTTCAACGGCGCGTATTGGGGGCAGTGCGACGTGATCTACACGTCGCTGTGCCTGCTGGCGCTGTATCACGCGCTGCAAAAGCGCAGTGCGTGGAGCATGGTGCTTTTCGGCATGGCGCTCTCCTTCAAGCTGCAAACGGTGTTCTTCCTGCCGACGCTGCTGCCGCTGTGGCTGCGCAAGGACATCAAGCTGCGCCATCTGGTGCTGATCCCGGCGGCGTATATGGCGATGATGATCCCCGCGTTCTGGGGCGGCAAGTCGCTGCACCACGTGCTGACCGTCTATCTGGCGCAGGCGGGCGGCTACAACGGCATTTCCATCAACGGCCCGTCGCTGTATAACCTGCTGCCCTCGACGATGGACAACGGCATGCTGTACGATCTCTTCGGCAATATGGCGATGGCGCTGGGGCTGGCAATGATGGTCGTTGTCTGCCTGATGCTCTGCCTGAACCGGACGCGCATCACGCGGGAGGGGACGCTGCTGGCCTGCCTGCTGGTGCTGGGCGGCGTGCCGTTCTTCCTGCCGAAGATGCACGAGCGCTATACCTTCGGCGCGGACGTGCTCGCGCTGGTGATTGCGGCGTATCGCCCGAAGCGGATGGCGCTGCCGCTGCTGTTCGGGCTGGCCTCGTATATCTGCTATACGGGCGGACTGCCGGGCGACGCGATTTTTGATCTCAAATGGGCGACGCTCTTTCAGGGCGCGGCGGTCGCGCTGACGGCGGCGGCGCTGTATAAGAGCCTGCACGAGGAGAAGACGGAAGCCGTGCTGACGGAGGTGAAGGCGTGATGAACAGGGCATGGATGCGGGACCCGCTTCGCGCGGGGATGGAGGCGCGGGTTCGGGGAACCCAAAGGCTGGCGCTGGGCGCGGCGCTGACGCTCGCGTTTTTCGCGCTGGCGCTCAAGCTCTGCGCCGCAATGGAGGGCGCGGCGGTGATCGCGCTGGTCGGCGCGGGCTGCGCGGCGCTGCT
>ERZ836441.771-NODE-771-length-35422-cov-17.021291_pt1 | contig 35422 bp, 39 predicted proteins | sample MGYA00519686_ERZ836441 | MGnify/ENA primary metagenome ERZ836441 (study PRJEB31850, sample SAMEA3708800) | human gut metagenome | biome: human gut; feature: human-associated habitat; material: faeces | place: China | collected 2014 ... | reverse complement strand
CCAGGGCATGAAGCAGCTCATGGCGGGCGGCGGCATCATCCTGCTGGGCACCACCCTGATCCCTCTGCTGTCCGGCCTGTTTTAAGGTAGCGGCTTATGGATTTTCTCACCGACTGGCTCACGGACTGGCTCAAAGAGCTGCTGATTGGCGGGATCATGGGGAACCTGGAGGGGCTCTTTGATTACGTCAATACCCAAGTCGGAGAGATTGCGGTACAGGTGGGGACTACCCCGGCGGCGTGGAACGCCGGGGTATTTTCCCTCATCCGCCAGCTTTCCGAAACGGTGATCTTGCCGATTGCCGGGCTGGTGCTGACCTTTGTTGCCACCTATGAGCTCATACAGATGCTTTTGGAAAAAAACAATATGCACGAGTTTGATGTGGCGAATATCTACAAATGGATATTCAAAACGGCTTGTGCCATCTTCATTCTCTCAAACACCTTTAACATTGTGATGGCCGTCTTTGACGTGTCGCAGACGGTGATCGCCCAGGCGGACGGTCTGATCCAGGGCTCCACGGACATCACGCCGGATATGATGACGGAGCTGGGAACCACCCTGGAGGGGATGGATTTAGGGCCGCTTTTGGGCCTGTGGCTCCAGTCCTCTATCATTGGCGTTACCATGTGGGCGCTGGGCATCGTCATTTTTGTGTTGGTGTATGGCAGAATGTTGGAAATCTATTTGCTCACCAGTTTGGCCCCCATTCCTATGGCAACGATCTCCCATCGGGAGGTGGGACAGATTGGGCAGAACTATCTGCGCTCCCTGTTTGCCGTAGGCTTCCAGGGGCTGCTCATTCTGGTGTGTGTTGCGATTTATGCGGTGCTGATCCAGGGAATTGCCACGGGCGGAGATCCCATTGGGGCGATTTGGGGCACCGTGGGCTATACGGTTTTGCTCTGCTTCATGCTGTTCAAAACCGGGACGATTGCGCGAAGTATCTTTAACGCACATTGAGAAAGGGGTGTTCTATGCCGAGAAGATATGGGCCCGACGGGTCGCGCCTGTGGAACGGGAAAGCGCCGGAGGACTTCAACCAGGCCGATGTTTACCGCTTTATGGCGGAAACAGAGTCCGTCTTGCAAAAGCAGGAATTGCTGGGCGGCAGGGATGACGCGAAGAAGATTGCCCAGCAGTTAGCCGAGGGGCGGGCGCAGGCCGCCCGTGAAAACGCCGCCCGGCCCGCCCCGGCAAAGGGCAAGGAGGCCAGGGATGACCGATAAGGGCACCTCTGGACAAAGTGTCCAGAAGTCCCCGGAGCTCCCGGAGGGCCTGTTCCTTATGGATGGCATTGAGGGCCTGCGATCCCTACCCCGTCATTCTGTGGATATGCTCTTGACCGATCCGCCTTACGGCACTACCCGGAACTTTTGGGATGTGCCCCTGCCGCTCCCGGAGATGTGGGAGGCGGTCAAGTGGGCAGTCAAGCCGGACGGCGCTGTACTGTTCTTTGCACAATGCCCCTATGACAAGGTGCTGGGGGCATCCAACCTGTCCATGCTCCGCTATGAGTGGGTATGGTACAAAAGCCGCTGCACAGGCTTTCTCAATGCCCGCCGCGCTCCGCTGAAAAAGACGGAGAATATTCTGGTGTTCTATCAGAAGCTCCCGCTTTACAATCCGCAGTTTGAACAGGGCAAGCCCTACAAGAAAACTGCGGGCAATAACGGGAACAGCACCAACTACGGAAAATTCACCCGTTCCGGCAGCGGATCGGAGGACGGCCTGCGCTTTCCCGGAAATGTGCTGACCTTTCCAGCCGTCCAGCGCACCGTCCACCCCACGCAGAAGCCGGTGGCCCTGTGCGAGTATTTCATCAAAACCTACACCCGGCCCGGCGAGGTGGTTGCGGACATCTGCGCGGGCTCTGCCACAACAGCGGTTGCCGCCCTCAATACGGGCCGCCGATTCATCTGTTTTGAAACCGTCCCCGCCTACTACGCCGCCGCCACAGAGCGCATCCGTCTGGCGCGGTCAGCGTTGGAGGCCGGGGAGAAAGGAGTGTAACTATCGGACAGTATTCTGTGATCTATGCCGATCCCCCCTGGCGCTACACGCAAAAGGGCTTACAGGGTGCGGCGGAGAAGCATTACCCCACAATGGGGATTGACGAGATATGCGCGCTCCCGGTGGCTGATCTGGCGGCCCCGGACAGCGTGCTTTTTTTGTGGGCTACGTTCCCGCAGCTCCCGGAGGCCCTGCGGCTGATCAAGGCATGGGGCTTTCAATATAAGTCTGTGGCTTTCGTCTGGCTGAAGAAAAACCGAAAGTCCGAGAGCTGGTTTTATGGCTTGGGCTTTTGGACGAGGGGCAACGCGGAGGTTTGCCTGCTGGCAACACGGGGACACCCGAAACGGCAGGCGGCAAACGTCCATCAATTCATTATTGCCCCGATCCAGGAGCACAGCCGAAAGCCGGACGAGGCCCGTGATAAGATCGTGGCCCTCATGGGCGACGTGCCCAGGGTGGAGCTGTTTGCCCGGCAGTCCCCGCCCGGCTGGGATGTGTGGGGGAACGAGGTGGAAAGCACCGTCCCGGACTTCTGGACAAAGTGTCCAGAGGTGGGCGCGAAAGGAGGTTGATCCATGCCCTATGTGAATGTTCCCAACGACTTATCCAAAATCAAGACCAAACTGGCCTTTAACCTGACGAAACGCCAGCTTGTGTGTTTCGGGATCGCGGCGGCGGTGGGCATCCCGTCCTATCTGCTGGCCCGGAGCTCCATCGGCAACACGGCAGCCATGTTCCTGATGATGGCGGTGGCGCTCCCGGCGTTCCTGCTGGCGATGTACGAAAAAGACGGGCTCCCCTTTGAAAAGGTGGTGCGGAACATCCTGCGGGCCCGTTTCCTGCGGCCTGGGGTGCGGCCCTACCAGACGGAAAATATCTATGCCCCGTTTACCCAGCGGGGCGCTGTGAGAAAGGAGGATGCGATTGCAAAAAGCAAACAGCCCAAAGCGCGGCCCCGGAAAGGCCGCTAACCGGAAAGCTGCGTTGTCTGCCCAGCAGACGATCCCTTATCTGGTGATGCACCCGGACGGGGTGTGCCAGCTCCCTGGTGGGCTCTACACGAAAACCGTGGAATATGAGGACATCAATTATTCCGTGGCTTCTACCGAGGATCAGACGGCGATTTTCAGCGGGTGGAGCTCGTTTCTCAATTACTTTGACAGCTCCCTGCCGTTCCAGCTCTCCTTTATCAACCGCCGCTCCCGTTCCAGGAGCAAGTACAAAGTCAATATCCCCCCGGCACAGGATGACTTTGACAGCATCCGGGCCGAGTTCACCAGTATGCTGAAAAATCAGATTGCCAAAAGCAACAACGGCATCGAGCGGTCTAAATATATCACGTTTGGGCTGCCTGCCGAGGGGATCGCGGAGGCCCGGCCCCGCCTGGAACGGGTGGAGGCCGATGTGACAGGCAATCTGAAACGGCTGGGCGTTCCCTCTGCTCCGATGGACGGGCAGGAACGGCTGGCGCTGCTTCACAGTCAGATGCATCCCGGCAGCCGGGAGCCGTTCCGCTTCTCCTGGCAGGACATTCCCCGGACGGGCATGGGGACAAAGGACTTTATCGCCCCGGACAGCTTCGACTTCCGGCAATCCCGGACGTTCCGGGTGGGCCAGTATTGGGGCGCTGCGTCCTACTTGCAGATTTTGGCGTCCGAGCTCTCTGACAAGCTACTGGCGGAAATTCTGGAGCTGGATGCGGAAATGACCGTTACCATGCACATTCAGACGGTGGATCAGCTCAAAGCCATTAAGACCATCAAGGGAAAGCTCTCCGACATCGGCAAAATGAAAGTGGAGGAACAGCGCAAGGCGGTGCGGGCCGGGTACGATCCCGACATTCTCCCGCCTGACCTCATTACATTCAGCAAGGACGCGGCGGAGCTCCTGGCCGATCTCCAGTCCCGCAACGAGCGGATGTTCCTGCTCACGTTCACGGTCATCAATATCGCCCCCACCCGGCAGCGGCTGGAAAACGATGTGTTTACCGTAGGCGGCATCGCGCAGAAATATAACTGTGCCTTAAAGCGGCTGGACTGGCAGCAGGAGCAGGCGTTTGTGTCCTCGCTGGCCCTGGGCTATAACGAGGTGGAAATCCAGCGGGGCATGACAACCAGCTCCACGGCGATTTTCATTCCCTTTATGACCAGGGAGCTCCGCATGGCTGGGCCGTCCCTCTACTACGGCATGAACGCCCTTTCCCATAACGTCATCATGGCTGACCGTAAAAAGCTGAAATCGGCCAACGGCCTGTATCTTGGCTCCACGGGCTCCGGCAAGAGCTTTGCCGCAAAGCGTGAGATCATCAATGTGTTTCTCACTATCCCAAAGGATCGCATTATCATTGTCGATCCAATGGGCGAATATGCCCCGCTGGTGCGGCGGCTGGGCGGCCAGGTGGTGGAGATCGCCCCCGGCTCTCCCAGCCATATCAACCCTATGGACATCCAGCTTGACCTGGACGATGACGAAAGCCCGCTTTCCATGAAAGCGGATTTTTTGTTGTCCCTGTGTGAGCTGGTGGTGGGCGGCAAGGACGGCTTGCAGCCCATCGAAAAGACCGTGATTGACCGCTGTGTGCGGCTGATCTACCGGGACATGGCCCTGGGGATCGGGGACGGCAAGCCGCCCTTGCTCCAGGACTTGTACGAGGAGCTTTTGAAGCAGCCGGAGCCGGAGGCCCGCCGTGTGGCAACCGCCCTGGAGCTCTATTGCACCGGCTCCCTTAACCTGTTCAACCACCAGACCAACGTAAAGCTCACGTCCCATATCGTGTGCATCGTTCTCAAAGGGCTGGGAGAAAACCTCCGCAAGATCGCCATGCACGTTACCAACGACTTTGTAACTTCGGCGGTCAATGTGAATTTTCACAGCGGCGTTTCTACCTGGTGTTATTTTGACGAGTTCCATATCCTGCTCCGGGACGCGCTCACCGCCAGCTACTTTGTGGCCGTGTGGAAGATGCTGAGAAAGAAAGGCTGTGTCCCCTCGGCCCTGACGCAGAACGTCAAAGACCTTTTGGCCAGCCGGGAGATTGAGGCCATTCTGGACAACACGGATTTTATGATCCTGCTGTCCCAGGCCCAAAGTGACCGGGCTATTCTGGCAAAGCAGCTCGGCATTTCGGAGCACCAGCTCTCCTACATCACCCACAGCAATTCCGGCGAGGGCCTGCTGTTCTATGGGGATGTGACCATCCCCTTTGTGGATCGGTTCCCCCGTGGAGAAATCTATAACCTGCTGACTACCCGCCCGGAGGATTTGAAGAATGAAGCGAAAACCGAATAAGCCCAAACAGGAGCCCAGGGAGCGCCCCGGCTCCTGGGAGAGCGCCGCCGATCCTGACGGTGCCGGGGCTGCGGACAGCGGCACTTCTGGACAAAGTGTCCACAAGTCAAAGTTCCGGCAGAAAAGCAAACAGGAGCAGGCCGCCGCGTCCAAGCTCCGCATGGAGGAGCGCGGGGAAAAGCTGGAACGGGCAAAGGATAAGCTGGCAAAACAGAAGCCGCCCAAAAAGCCCGGCCCGGTGCGGCGGGTAGGCCGGGCCGCTGGCGGGGCCGCCCACGGTTTTGTGCATGGCAAGATTTACGAGAATGAACAGGAAAACGTGGGGATCGAGGGGGCCCACCGCTCCGAGCTGGTGGGCGAGTCCGGCCTGCGGCATGGCAAGCGGTTTGTGCAAAAGAAAATCCGGCAGCACCCAGCAAAGGCTGTCCAGCGGGCCGAGTCCAAATATGTCAAGGCGACGGCAGACTATCATTTCCGCATGGCCGCCCAGGAGCACCCAGAAATGTCCGGCAACCCTGTTTCCCGGATGTGGCGCAAGCACCGCTTGAAAAAGCAGTATCAAAAGAGGGCGCGGGAGGCGGCAAAGACGGGAGCGGCAAGCGCGGCCAAAAAGACCGCCGCCGCCACGGAAAAGGCCAGGGCGAAGATTGCGAGCTTTGTGAAGCGGCATCCCGTGGGGGTGCTGCTGGCCCTGGCCTGTGTGCTCCTGCTCTTTATGATGCAGTCCTGTTCTTCTTCCCTGGTGATGCTGGGAAATTCCGGCGCGGGGGCCGTGGGCGCTACCACCTACCCCTCGGAGGACGGGGAGATCCTGGCGGCGGAGGCGGCCTATTCCGGCATGGAGGCCGAGCTGCAAAACTACCTGGACACCTATACCGCCACCCACAGCTATGACGAATACCATTTTGACCTGGACGAGATCGAGCACGATCCCTATGTGTTGATCTCTATCCTCTGTGTGCTCCATGAGGGGGAATGGACGGCGGACGAGGTGCAGGGCACCCTGGAAACCCTCTTTGACCGCCAGTATATCCTGACGGAGCGCGTGGTGCGGGAAACCCGGTATGACAGCGACGGCGATCCCTACTCCTGGTACATCTGCTATATCACGCTGGAAAACAAAAACCTTTCCCATCTGCCCCTGGAAATGATGGGCGAGGAACAAATGGCCCGTTACTCCCTCTATATGTCCACCCTGGGGAACAGGCCCGATCTGTTCCCGGAGTCAGCCTATGTGGGGAAATACATCACGAACCCGCCCGCTGACTATGACGTGCCGGAGGAATATCTGGACGATGAAACCTTTGCGGCCATTTTGGGCGAAGCGGAGAAATACCTGGGCTATCCCTATGTGTGGGGCGGCAGCTCTCCGGCCACGTCCTTTGACTGCTCTGGCTTTGTGTCCTGGGTGATCAATCACTCCGGCTGGAATGTGGGCCGCCTGGGAGCCCAGGGGCTCTATAACATCTGCACCCCTACAAGCGCACCCCGCCCCGGCGATCTGGTGTTCTTTGTCGGCACCTATGACACGGCGGGCGTGTCCCATTGTGGCATCTATGTGGGGGACGGGATGATGATCCATTGTGGCGATCCCATCCAATATGCAAACCTGAATACAAGCTACTGGCAATCTCATTTCTACGCCTACGGGCGTTTACCCTGACAAGGAGGTTATCTATGGCGGCAAGCAAAAGCCAAAAGATCCAGGCTGAGATTGATAAGGTCAAGGCCAAAATCAGCGAACAGCAGGCCCGGCTGAAAGAGCTGGAGCAAAAACACCGGGAGGCGGAAAACGAGGAGATCGTGGACATTGTGCGGGGCATGTGCGTTTCCCTGGAGGAGCTGCCCCTGGTGCTCCAGCGGCTCCGGGACGGCGGCACCTCTGGACAAAGTGTCCAGAAGTCCGCACACGGGGCCCCCGCAAAGTCGGATGACTTTGTGGGGAGAGGCGGCGCAACGGAGCGGGCGGATTTCGGCGGCAATGCCGCCGAAGGAGCTCAAGCGGAGTTTGGGCCGACGACGGGAAAGGAGGAAAATTGAAGATGAAACGCTTTCGGGTGATGGCGGCGGCGCTCTGCGCCGTCGTTCTTTTATGCGGCTTTAGCGTCCCGGCGTATGCCTATGCGGACGGTGGCGAGGGCGCGGACTACGGCGATCCCACCATGACGGAGGAAGCCCCCGCCCCGGAGCCCACCATTGAGCCCGGCGAGGGCTTTTCCGAAGAGGGCAGCCTTGTAACCCGCGATCTGCTCTATGACGAGCACACCAACAAGCAGTTTATTACCGTCCAGACCAGCGGCGGCAACACGTTCTATATCGTCATTGACTATGACAAGCCCGTGGACGAAGAGGGCGAACAGTACGAAACCTACTTTTTCAGCGTTGTGGATGAGGCTGATCTGCTGGCTGCGGCGGAGGCCGCTGGCGTGGAACAGGCGGTGTGCTCCTGCTCTGAAAAATGCGAGGCGGGGGCCGTCAATACGGATTGCGCCGTCTGCTCTGTCAATATGAGTAAGTGCGTGGGCGTTGAGCCGGAGCCGGAGCCCACGGAAACCGAGGAGCCCGCCCCGGAGGAGGCCGAGCCGGAAACGGGTAGCAACACAGGGATGCTCCTGGCGGTGCTGGCCGTGGCCCTGGTGGGCGGCGGAGCGGCGTTCTATTTCAAGGTGCTGCGCCCCAAACAGCAGAAAGCCGCCGCGCCCCAGGAGGACTACAGCGACGAGCTCACGGACTATGACGAGCCGGACGGCTACGGGGACGAGGACGATGACGGCCCGCCCTGGGACGAGGAGGACGATGACGGAGAGGAGGCGGACAAATGAGGTTTACCAACAGCCCCTATGAAAAGATGATGCAGCAGAAGCCCCGCCCCCAGGCTCCGGCCCCGGCAAAGCCGCCCAGGGGCTCCCGGTGTTCCGGGTGTCCCTACTGGCGCGGGATCGGCTGCGTGTCCTGCTACCGGGAGCTTATGCGGGCCCCGGCTGGCGGGAGGTGACGGCTTGGCCCGTGAACTGACACGCGAGGAAAAACGGGCGATCCGCGCCCTGGTAACAAAATGGTGTGCCAACTATGACTGGGAGTGCGGCTGCCTGCCCCTGGACTGTGAGTGCTATATGCTGGGGAAATGCTGGACGGGGGCGCTGTGCCGCTACTTTCGGGAGGCGGTGCTGCCCCTTGATCCGGCGCTGGAGGCCGCCCTCTTGACCGAGGGGCCCAGGCCGGATTTTAAGATTTGCCCTATCTGCGGCGGGCCCGTTGCCCCGGATCGGCGGCAGGCTTACTGCTCGACGGCCTGTGCAAAGAAAGCCCACCGCCGACAACAGCGGGAATATATGCGGAAAAAGCGGGGCTGGGGCGTTGACAATTAGGCCCCCAAAACCCGCTGATTACAAGGCTTTTCGGGGCCGCTTTTGGGGCAGGCCGTGTGTTTCTACGGCCTGCCCCTGTTTGGCCCGGATGCTGTCAACATCAAGGAGGTGTTATTCTGGAAGAAAATCAAGGCTATGTGATCCGCCGCACGATCCTGTTTGATAACAAATGCGGCTTTGTGCTGGGCGAAAACCCCAAGGCCCCTAACCCCTATGTGACATGGCAATTCAACGAGCAGGACGGACACCGGGACTTCTTTTGGGGCCACTACCACAACGAGCCGGACATGGCGGAACGGGATTTGCACAACCGGGCCGAGGACTATCAGCGGCGCTATCATGTGTTTGAAGTAGAGCAGGCCCCGGACAAGGAAACCTACAAATACTACTCCACCCAGCGGCCTATTGACATCGGCACTTACCCGAACAGCTACTTTAACCGCCCTGTCCACATGGATTTGTACTTTACCCGCCAGCAAGTGACGGGCGAGGCGTTTCAGGCGTGGGGAGCCATCATCTATGCCCATCCCCTGACAGAGCGGGAAATGCAGAATTATGAGCTCCGGCCCTCCCGTGAAAATCTGGACATTCGGCGGCAGATGGATGCCCAGGCCCAGGTGGTGGGGAAATGGGAGGATGCTCACCGTGTCCCGGATCAGAAACGGCTGACATGGTTTTACCCTGACTTCGGCAGTTATGTGGTGAAAGAATACATCACCCCGGAGCAACTGGCCGTTCGTGTCCACAGCATTGAACGCCAGGAGGCGGCGCGGGCTCATAAGGAGGCCAAACACCAGCCCCCGATTGCCGAACAACTGAAAGCAGCCCAACGGGAAGCCCAGGAGCAGCGGGCCCCGGACGCACCCAAAAAGAAAGCCCCTGACCGGGGCGACAGATAGGAGGACGATTATGGACAAGAAGCATGAACAGGATTTTGCCGATCTGGAAGTGAAGCGGCTTTGCGGGGTGTTTGGTACGCCGATCCCCGCGCTGCCCCCGGAGCGTGACAAGGCGCTGGACAAGGTAAAGGAGCCGCCCCGCAACAGCCGGAGCCTGGAACGGGAGGAGCGGTGACAAAGAAACGCCGCCGCCCTATTCATCTTCATGTGATGGTGTCCGAGGAGGAGCTGGCGCTGATCCAGGAGCGCATGGCCGAGGCGGGCATCCGCAATATGGGGGCCTATGTGCGGAAAATGGCCCTCAATGGCTATGTGCTCCATGTTGACCTGTCACCCGTCCAGGAGTTGGTGTCGCTCCAGCGGCGGTGCTCCAACAACTTAAACCAGGTGGCGATCCAGGCAAACATCTATGGCGGTATCTATCCGGAGGAAATCAAGGCGTTGCAGCGGGACTATGAAAAGCTGTGGCGGCCCCTGTCCGATCTTCTGGAAAAGCTCTCCGCCATTGTGCGGCTCTGACCTGCCGGGGAGCGGCCCTGTGCCGTTCCCCGGCTATCTCGACTTCTGGACACTTTGTCCAGAGGTGGGGATAGCCGTGGCATCCTTGTTGGGCCCCTCTTACGGAGTTATAATATACATATAGGGGCAAATATCAAACTTTTGTAGGAGGTATGAACCATGCGGACGATCTTAAAAATTATCGCGGCTCCTTTTATTTTGGCCCTGATCCTTACCGTGGCGGTGCTCTCGTTCCTGTCCTGCGTGGCGGGCGCTGTGTGCGTTGTGGCGTGTGTGGGCCTGTCCTTGCTGGCGATCCTTTGTCTGCTGGCCGGGCAGACCACAGGCTGCATCGCTATGTTCGTGCTGGCGTTCCTGGTTTCTCCCTTTGGGCTCCCGGCGCTGGACGACTGGCTGGTGGAGCGCCTGTATGGTGTGAAGTATGCGGTGATGGACTTTATGGCAAGCTGATACTTCTGGACACTTTGTTCAGAAGTTCCGGGCGGCGGGGGAACAGACCGCCGCCCGTTTTTTCTGCTGGGAAAGGAGGTGAGGTTATCGCTACAACCTACATCCGGCCCTACAAGGTAGCGGCTGGGAAAACGGCCATCCAGACGATGGAGGAGCGGTTTGCTTATGGGCTCAATCCGAAAAAGCTAGGAGCCGTGTCTGCCTATCTCTGTGATCCTGCATCCGCCCCCGCTGAGTTCCTGCTGCTGAAAAGCCAGTACCAGGCGGAAACGGGCCGGGCCGTGGAGCGCGGGGCCCTGTTCTTTCAGATCCGGCAGGCGTTCCCGCCCGGCGAGGTCACGCCGGAGGAGGCAAACAAAATTGGCTATGAAACGGCCATGCGCTGGACAAAGGGCAAATATCAGTTCTTCGTCTGTACCCACATTGACAAGGGCCACATTCACAATCACATTTATTACAACTCCACCGCCCAGGACTGTTCCCGGAAATTCCATAACTTCATCGGCTCCAGCTTTGCGGTGCGGCGGCTCTCTGACCGGGTGTGCATTGAGCACGAGCTGTCTGTCATTCAAAATCCGAAGCAGCACAGCAAGGGACGCTTTCTCCACTATGGACAATGGATTGGGGAAAAGCCGCCCTCGGCCCAGCAGCGAATGCGGCTGGGGATCGTGGCGGCTCTGGAGCAAAAGCCCGCCGACTTCCCGGCGTTTCTGCGGCTTATGGAGGAGTTCGGCTTTCAAGTAAAGCATGGGCGGGGCGGCGCGATCTCGTTCCTGGCCCCTGGGCAGGATAAGTACACCCGTCTGCGGGCATCCACCCTGGGCCCCGGTTTCGATCCCGATGACATCCGGGCGGCGATTGCCGGGGAGCGGCCCATCCCGGAGTTTTCCCAGGACAGCCCGGCCCCGGCCCGGCGCGTCAATCTAATCATCGACATTCAAGAACGCATGGCCCAGGGCAAGGGCCCGGCCTATGAGCGGTGGGCCAAAGTCTATAACATAAAGCAGATGGCTGCCGCGCTCCTGTATCTCCGGGAGCATGGGCTTGCCGATTACGAGGCTCTTGCGGCAAGCACCGAGGCGGCGGTGGATCGGGCTCACAAGCTGGCCGGGGAGCTGCGGAACACGGAGGCCGCCCTTTCCAAAACCTCCGAGCTCATGGGCGCGGTGGTGCAGTACGCAAAGACGCGGCCTGTGTTTGACGGTTACAAGGCGGCCCGGTATAGCAGAAAATATCTGGCCCAGCACGAGGCGGAGCTGGCAGACTACCAGGCGGCAAAGACGGCCATGAGTGAGCTTTTGGGCGGGGCAAAGCTCCCCAAAATGGACACGCTGAAAAAGCAGCGCCGGGAGCTCTTCGAAAAGAAAAAAGCCCTTTACGCGGAATACCGCAAGGCCCAGGCGGATGTGCGGCAGGCCGTGGCAGTCAAGGCAAATATCGATCACCTGCTCGGCCATGCGGACGAGCAAAAAAATAAGGCCCAGGAGCGTTAGCTCCGGGCCGCCAACAATGGGCGCTTGCGCCGGGACTTCTGGACAAAGTGTCCAGAAGTTCAGCGGGTTTGGGGAGCTCCCCAACAAGCATTTTCACGGGCCTGCGGCCTGTGAAAATTTCGGAGTGTGGCCACACCCGAATTGCTTGCCAAAACGCGCTCCCCCGCAACATGGCATGAAAAAACGGAGGCGCGTGCCTCTCTTACGCATCCTCCGTTTCTTTAGCCGCTTTCATCGCTTGGATCGTGGCTTCTACAATTTTCAGTTCTTTTTCGTCCAGGGCGTTGAGCATGGCATCTATACGCTTTCTACACTCGCTCCCTCTATTCTTGGACGGATAGAAATATTGATCTACCGATATATCGAACATTGTCACCATCTGATAAAAGGTGTTGAGGCTGGGGTGCTGGCCGTCATTCTCGTTATACATGATGGTACGCGGAGCCCGGTCAACAATATAGGCCAGTTGCTCCTGCGTCATCCCGCTGGCCTCCCGCGCCCGCTTGATGGCGATCCCTATATCGTGAAAATCAAATCGTCGTTCATCTCGCTCTATCTTCATAATATCACCTAATGTAATTTTATATTTCATGTTAAAGCATTTGAACGATTTTTATTTTCACCTTATATACTGTTTAATTTCATCTTTGCAGCATTGAGGTTTTTGTCGCGGTCGAGTAGAATATGAGCAGCTCCTTTGTGAGCAATCTCCCAAAACATTTAATAAAAATTTTTGTATTGTGTGACGCACTACATGACTTTGTGGTGTATTAGGGTGAAAGCACTTGATATTCTGGATATAGGAGAACGACCATGGAAGATAAAAAAATCGTGGATTTATACTGGCTGCGTTCTGAAAGCGCCATATCAGAAACAGCAAGCAAATATGGAAAATACTGTTATATTATTGCACACAACATTCTTTACAGCATTGAAGATAGTGAAGAATGTGTAAATGATACATATATGCGGGCATGGAACAGTATGCCACAGCACCGCCCGTCAGTCTTGAAAACATTTCTTGGCAAAATCACCCGCAATCTTGCTTTGAACAGGTATAAATCGTTGACTGCCGAAAAGCGCAATTCGGGCCAAATGCCTTTGGCATTGGAGGAATTACAGGAGTGCATCCCCGGCCAGGACAACACAGCCAGCATCGCAGACGATATGGCATTAGTCGAGATTTTTAACCGTTTTCTCGCCTCCCTGTCAGCCCAACAGCGCAAAGTGTTTATGAGGCGCTACTGGTATTTGAGTTCTATCAAAGAAATCTCAACAGATTATGGCATTGGCGAAAGTAAGGTGAAAATGTCCTTAATGCGTTCCAGAAATGAACTGAAGGCCCTGTTAGAAACGGAGGGGATCTCGCTGTGAAAGAAGAACGAATTATATATATTCTTGGCGAAGTAGATGAAAAATATATTGCGGAGGCTGCTCCCGATAGAACAGGTAGCCAGCTCCCCATCGTGAAGAAGCTGCTTATTGTTGCTGCCTGTTTAGCTCTATTGCTGGCTTTGACGGCCGCAGCCTATGCAACGAATTTGTTTGGGCTTCGTGATTTGCTCCTGCCCCTTATCAGCGAAAGTTCCCAAAGTGCTGATGACGGCAAGATCAGCCTAACTGGGTATCAAGGGAGCCCCGAGTGGAAGGCACTTGCGGAATGGCAAGCTTTTGTAAGCGAGTACGATCCCGATGGGGACATTTATCAAAATACGCACGAACAACTGGATTCCAGCTTTGCCCGGTATAGCTGCTATATGGTCTATTCCCGGGAGATGGCCGACAAAATGGATGCACTCGCAGCTAAATACGACCTGAAGCTTCATACCACCTCTTATGACCTGCAAGAACATCCGGAACTCCTGGAACCACTCGGAAACTTTCTTGGTGATAAAGGCGGTTATTACACCTATATGTATGAGGATGGTACATTCCAAGTAGACGGAACAATAGACTTTGAAGATATTGGCGCATGGGATTTTCACTTGTTCCGGTCAGTACGTGGCACCTTCCACGATGCGATGCTGGATATAGGGGATGTCTCAGAATACCAAGAAGTATCTTATGAAACAGCCTGCGGTGTTACAGTAACTCTGGCTCTTTCAAAAAGCCAAGCTCTGATTTTAGCCGACTTGGAGGATAGCTTCGTAACAGTATATATCCCTTATGGCTCAAATAGCGGGATTCAACAATCTCATTTGGAAATATTAGCAGATAGTATCAACTTTGCTGCCCTTACTCCGGTAGTCAAGCCGAAGATCAGTGACACAACTCAGCCCGTGGTGCGGGATGCAGAGACAAGAAAGGTCTATGCGGCTACCCTCCGCAATCTCTTATACAGCAACACTTTGCCGAACGGAAAACAAACAGAAATGCCAGTAAGCGCAGCTTCGCAGTTTGCCGTGGCAGATGTAGATGCTGACGGGAAAGAGGAACTGGTGCTACTCATCGAGTCAGAAAATTCAGTTGGATATATCATTGGGTATGATTCTGAAACAAAGAATATCTATACTCAACTGGAGGAGTTTCCAGCCTTTACTTTCTTGAAAAATGGAAATTTGAAAGCCCTTTCCTCCCATAATCAGACCTACGGAGAAATGTGGCCTTATGCACTTTACCGCTACCTGCCGGAAAGTGATTCCTACGAATTGTGCGGATATGCTCATGCTGAGGACAAGGCTACTTTTGAAGCAAACGGTGTACCAGAGCGTTATCCAAATGACGCAGATGTTTCCGGAACAGGAACCGTCTATTATGTGGGGGCCAGTGATTGGGGGACGACCCCTGTTGACAAAACCGCATATCTGGCTTGGCTGGCTAAAAACCAAGGCGATACTAAGGAGTTAGAAATCGAGTATCTTTCACTTACCGAAGAAAATACTTTGGCGATTGAACAATAGCAATAGTAGGGGTTATGCGACGACACATTCGGAAGAAAAGTATGCGAAGGTGATACCTTGAAAAAATAGGTTCTATGCCATTATGTGATAACAAGATCCGAACCAAGATACGGTTTATGTAGTTGCGGCTAAGGAAAATGAAAAAACAAACAAAATAATGAGGTGACGAAGATGAAAGAAAGGTTCTCTATGAAAGGTACGATTGCAATAATGTTTTTGCTTATATCATTCGTATTATCTGCTTGTGCACCTGCAGACCGCAGCAACCAAACACCTGAATTTCTTAATAACATTGGAAAAACACTGAGCGAATTAAAAAATGAGCATCCGGAAGGCAAATTGGTTGTAAAACCAGATGGATTCCCGGATTATGCTGCAATATGTTTTGGCGATCCAGAGGCGGAATATGTTTACTACTTTTTTGGAGCACAGAGCGGCGATGCGAAAAAGGCGATAAATGAGCTGGAAGACCAGCTAACATGCGCTGGATTTCTCACCACGGCAAATATTCTTTTCCCGGACATGGAAGATAACATGTCCTTTGAAGCATTCTTCTCCTTGATTGGTGTGGACGATTATGAGTACATAGAAGATGATTCAGCTGCCGCAGGTTGGTTGCGATTCACGTATCATGGTATGGAAGTGATGGTGAATACAAACGAAGTAAATGTCGCTGGCGGATGGGATTTCACAGGAGCAGAAATCGTGAAGTGTAATGCTCCGGTGTCTATTGCAGACCCAGAAATAGTAAATGCCAATCAAGGCATAGCTGATGCAGTTATGTTCGATTGAACTGTGTCATAAAAACACATTACGCGGCTGTTGTGTGCATTTATTTCTTGAAGGCTTGTTATAAAGAGAACTCTAGCAATGAAAGGATTTCTTCAACTAGGTATTCCAAGAAAGTTAAATCTGATAGCCAGTGCCCTGGCAGGAAGTAGGCCAGCGGGTCTTTGTCCAGAAAAAGTAAAGCAGCAGTACAGTTCGACAAGCAACGGGAACAAGCGGAAAAAGGTCACAAACGTCCTCGGCGTTCTGCTGATCGAGGCGAACGATAAAACGTGGATGTAATTAGACATATTGAGTTTTTTGATATACTCTTACAAAACAATAGTGACAGTTCCGAGCTTATGGAGGAAACTATGTTTACAGAAATGTATAATTATTTTAGAGTTGAAATGAACTCCGGATCAATTTTAGGGTATTTTTTGCAAGCACTGCCGATTGCTCTCCTAGTAGGCACTGTGTATGCAGTACTCCGAACAAGTAAACTCAAAAAACATGAAAAACCAATGAACTGGCCGATTGAAGTCATGAGGTGGCTGTTTGCCTGTTATTTGACAGGTCTATGTAGCCTTGTCATTCTTCCGGCAAATTTTTGGCTTTCTATTTATGATGGTGTATTTTTCGGAAGTTGGGATCAAGTTGGCCCCATTTTTCATATAGGAGAAATCAATCTGATCCCAACTATTGTGAAGTGTTTTACTGGAGAGTTTATCCTAGGTAGCTGGGTAAAACAGATGTTATTGGGCAACATCGCCATGTTGATCCCACTTGGATTCTTTCTGCACCTTATCACAAAAAAATATAGGGGAAGAACAGCTTATATAGCCGCCATAATCATCCCGATTATCATGGAGTCACTTCAATTAATATTTGGACGCAGTTTTGATATTGATGACCTAATTTGTAATTTTATTGGCATAATACTTGGCTTTTTACTTGCCTGGGGAGCGGAGAAGAAATGTGGAGCATCTTGGAGTGGGTCAAATTTCCCTTCATCCGATAAATAATAACCTCCATAGAAACGGTAAGAGCTTGGGATGGATTGATACGTTTTATGCACTGCGGTTAACCATCCTATCCGACCTTGCTCTATAGTTATCAAGGCGGGTTAGCACCGACAGTGGCTTACTCGCCTCCTTTGGAATTATTACAAAAAATGGTCAAATTATATTGAACACATTGTATTAGAAATAGAGGACAATATTATTTATGCTTCACTTTTATAAATTTGCTATCCCGTCCGTAAGTCTAATTGTTTTAATCTCTTTGAGCGCATGTAGTGACATACGATCCATGCCAGAAAACGACAATCAACAAAGCTCCCTAAAGGCAGGCTTTTCGAGCCCAATTTCATCCACTTTTCAAACTGAAGATACGGAAGGGACAAATGATCTTGAGCAGTCCTATAACGAATTACAAGAGATAGACAATGTACAACAGTCGGTTGTAAACACAGCAGAATTCGAAGTTTTAGAAAATGAAGATGGTTCTGTTACGATTAAACGCTACATAGGTTCCGGCGGGGATGTTGTTATTCCCGCAGAGATAGATGGAAAACCTGTTTCCGCTATCGGCAATGTAGTTGGTACCACAGGTGCATTTGAGGACTGCACAAATATCACTTCTGTAGTGATCCCTGATGGGGTCGTAGAGATTCAAGACAACGCATTTTATGGGTGTACCAATCTGGAAGTGGTTACGGTTCCATCCAGTGTTATACTCCTGCGTAACTGTGCGTTTTCAGATTGTCCTAAGTTGCATGCAATCTATTTTGAGGGCAATGCACCCCAACAAGCTAATTATGTATTCGACGCCACCGAAGACGTTACTATTTACTACCAAAAAGGGACTACTGGTTGGGATGATCCTTGGTATAATCGCTCTACGGTGCAATACAGCCCCTTGGAAATATTGGCAGACCGTATCAACTTTGTCGCCCTTACCCCACAAGAAAATTAAAATAACTAAGCCGAGTACCAACATGGATTTAGGAGGTGGCGCATTGGAAAAAGGAAAATGGGTGTTATGTCCAATTTGTAATAGCAAGACCCGGATCAAGGTGCGCCCAGATACGGTGCTTGAAAATTTCCCGCTGTTCTGCCCCAAATGCAAGCGGGAAACGATAGTCAATGTTCAACAATTCAATACATCCGTTATCAAAGAGCCAGACGCATAGACGCAGAGCCGATAACAAGCAAGGATGTTCCTTGCGGTTATCGGCTTCTTTTTTGTCTAATATACGATACCAGCCTGCCCCGCCCGACGGGGAAAGAAAAAAACCGTTGCCGGGCAGGTTAGTTTCGTGCGCTCATCTACATATCCCAGCGGCGGTTCAAAAACAGAGCCGCCGCTTCTTTTTGCCTAAAATCAAACGATGCCCCTACACTTTGCAATTTTGCACGGCGGCAACAGGAGGATGCCGCCATGTCCATTTTGCTTTTTCGTAGCTCCCATGATCTACATCAGTTAAAAAAAGTATAGCCCCTCCATCGGGGCATTCCGGCTATCAATATGAAGTATCGCAGTACAACAGCAAATGTATAATTTCATGCGCTTGCGTGGCTTTATGTCGCGCAAGCGCATTTTGTTCCTCCTGCTTCTGGACACTTTGTCCAGAGGTGCGGGGCGGCTCCCCAGGGTGCCGCTCCCCGCCAGCTCTCTATTTTGTTTCCGCTCAACCCATCAACCGAAACAAAATGGAGGACAAACTATGACAACGATCAATCTAAAAGATTTTTATTATTGGTACATAGTGGACGAGCTGGTGAAGGTGCCTGACGAGGTGGCCGAGGAACTCATAGCCAGCAAGCGGCGTGAGGCCGCCCATGCGGAACGAGTACGCTACAACAAGGCGTTCTACTCCTTGGATTGTGATGATGGGATCGAATACTCCGCCTGCCTGCACGAGCCCAGCCCCCAGGAGCTCATGGATCGCAAGGAGCTGTTCTTCCGGCTGTGGAACGCCCTCAACTCCCTGCCGGAGATCCAGGGCCGCCGAGTGGACGCTCATCTGATCCTGGGAAAGAGCTACCGCCAGATCGCCCGCGAGGAGGGCGTAGACAAAAGCGCCGTCCGGCACTCGGTGGAGAGTGGAATCAAGCAAATGAAAAAATATTTGCAGGAAAATTTCTAATTGCCATCTCCATTTGGCCCCTTTTTTCTGGTGGTATATGAGAGGAGGTTCCTCTCCGCAAAGGCACACCGGGGGCCCCGAAATAGCGCGTGAAGCTCAGCGGCGGGTGTTTGACACCAGCGCCGCAAGTGGGACAGGCCATCCCACGGCCACGATCCGCCGGGTCAGGCTGGCCGCCTGATCATCCGGGCCGCCGCCCCTTTGTGCGGGGCCGTCGTGCCGAGCATTGCTGTCTAACGACAGGCCAAGGAAATGAGTACGGCGGCCCCAATCTTTAGACCTATGGACACTTTGTCCAGAAGTGAGGCAAGGAACAGGGCCAGCATCAGAAACGGTGCTGGCCCTGTTCGTTTCCCCAAGGGACAACGGGGAGTTTGTTCGTGTCAGTCCGTCCATGAGAGAGGAGGCCGTATATGCCAAAGGCAAATGCCGTTTTTGTCATTGATGGGTTTGAAATATCCGCCACCTTTGCGGAGTCACAAAACACAGCGGCCATTGGACAGGTCAAGCAGATTTTGCTCTCGTCCTTTGTGGCGCAGACCTCATCAACCCGGCCCGGAGTCATCCTTGTCAATCCCTCGGAACAGAGGGATAATAATGATGGGGGTAATCCCTATGCACCTTGACAAGTTCAAAAATTCTGCGTACAAAAAGCCTCTTTTCACCTGCCTGAATGACATTTGAAAGGATGGCTTATATATGGAAAATCAAATGATAACTGGCACTCGCGTGGACTGTTTATACCGGGTGTCTACCGATAAGCAGGTGGATCACAACGATAAAAACCAGGCCGATATTCCCATGCAGCGAAAAGCCTGCCACGCTTTTTGTGAGAAAATGGGCTGGACGATTGTTCACGAGGAACAAGAGGACGGCGTTTCCGGTCACAAGGTAAGAGCCGAAAACCGGGACAAGCTGCAAATCATCAAGGAACGGGCCCGGCAGGGCAAGTTTGATATTCTGCTGGTGTTCATGTTTGACCGCATCGGGCGGATCGCAGACGAAACGCCCTTTGTGGTGGAATGGTTCGTCAAGAACGGCGTCCGGGTCTGGAGCACCCAGGAGGGTGAGCAGCGGTTTGACAACCACACCGACAAACTCACCAACTACATCCGGTTCTGGCAAGCGGACGGCGAAAGCGAAAAAACCTCCATCCGCACCAAAACCGCCCTGGGGCAGCTCGTGGAAGATGGAGGCTTCAAGGGCGGTGTTGCGCCCTATGGCTATGACCTTGTGAAAAGCGGGCGCGTGAATAAGCGCAAGCATGAGGTTTACGAGCTGGCGCTCAATGAAACCGAGGCCGCTGTTGTCCGCATTGTCTTTGACAAGTATGTGCATGAGGGCTATGGGGCCCAGCGGATCGCCACCTACTTGAATAACCTGGGCTACCGGGCCCGGAGCGGCAAGATGTGGCACCATGCCACCATCCGGGGCATCCTCTGTAACCTGACCTATACCGGCGTACTCCGCAGCGGGGAAAGCCGCTCCCCGGTGCTGTCCCACCTGCAAATCATTGAGCCGGAACTGTTTGAGGAGGCCCAGCGGATTCGTACTAACCGGGCCAATGAAACGGAGCGTACCGTTCCCCGCAACATCGCGGGCCAGTCGCTCTTGTCCGGGAATGTGTACTGCGGCCATTGTGGGGCCCGGCTCAACCTCACCACCAGCGGCAAGGCGTACCCCTGCAAGGATGATCCCCACCGGGTGATCAAGCGGGTGCGGTACATCTGCTATGGCAAAACCCGCAAGCAGACCGACTGTGACGGGCAGACGGGCTACACGGCACATATCCTGGATGGGATCATCGACAAGCTGGTGCGGCAAATTTTTGAGCGCATGAAAGCAATCCCGAAAAGCGAGATCGTCAACGCCCGCTACCGGGAAAAGATGGAGGAGCGAAAAAACTTGCTCCGCTCCGTCCGGGCCGACTACACCAAGGCAGCTAATGAACTGGATATGCTCAAAGCGGAAGTCATCAAGGCCCTGCGAGGGGAAAGTGCCTTTTCCAAAGACCTGCTGGGCTCTATGGTGTCCGAAGCCGAGGCCAAATGCGCCGAACTGCAAAAGCAGTTTGAGGACGCACAGGCTGCCTATGAGGAAGGGCAGGCCGTTCTGCACTCCCTGGAGGAGCAGTACGATAATGTAATCTCCTGGGCAGATCTTTACGACACGGCCAGCCTGGAGGCAAAGAAAATGATTGTCAACTGCCTGATCCGTCGGGTGGAGGTCTATCGGGACTACAAGCTGCACATTGATTTCAACATTGACTTTGCACAGTTCAGCCTGGGGCTGGACATTGTGGAAATCGCCGCATAAAAACAAAAGCCCATTCCCGTCAGGGAATAGGCAAAAGAAAAAACTTGCCTTAAAGCAAGACAAGTTATCTAAGAATACCCAGCGCATCCTATGGTGGAGATAAGCGGGATCGAACCGCTGACCTCTTGAATGCCATTCAAGCGCTCTCCCAGCTGAGCTATACCCCCATATAAGAGGATGCGCTGGGTATTTCTTATTCAGTTTTGTGTGGGGTGCTGGTACACGATTGTATCGGGCTCCCAGCTGAGCTATACCCCCATATAAGAGGATGCGCTGGGTATTTCTTATTCAGTTTTGTGTGGGGTGCTGGTACACGATTGTATCGGGCTCCCAGCTGAGCTATACCCCCATATAACCGGAAACCCTTGATTTTACTGAGTTTCCGGGGTTTTGATTAAATTGTCATTTCCTCGCGTTGAGGGGTCGTCACATGCGGTTGCTGGCGCTCCCAGCTGAGCTATACCCCCGAATATTTTGTGCGCTTTTCTATCTCGCCTCAGCGCAAGATATATATTACCAGACAGATCGCGATTTGTCAACAAGAAAATTAAATTTTTTCACTTCCTTTCCGCCGTCCCGATTGGCAGAAAAGTAGGGTCGGGACGGGAGTCACCAAAAACAGACAGGGCCACAGTTTGGACCGAACAGAGCACAGAAAACGCCGCAGCACATCAGTGCTGCGGCGATTCATGGGCTTAGTAATACTTTTTGCGGTTCTTGCGAGCGGCCTCGGACTTTTTACGGCGCTTGACGCTGGGGCTCTCGTAGTGCTCACGCTTGCGAACCTCGGCCAGCACACCAGACTTGGCACAGCTGCGCTTGAAACGCTTCAGAGCGCTCTCCAAAGACTCGTTTTCTCTGACACGGACTTCCGACATTTATATTTCCCTCCCTCCGGCGCGGCGGGGCGTCCCCTGCTGCGAAAGGGCCATTTATATGGCTTTAACAGAACCATTATATTTGAAATCAAGTCAAATGTCAAGTTCTTCTTTGGTCGAAAAATTTGAATTTTTTGTGACCGTGGAGCGGGCAGGCTTATGCCTTGGGCTTGAAGATCAGGCTGACCAGCTTACCCTTGACCACGATGGACTTCACCAACTCCTTGCCCTCGGCCAGCTTGGCCACTTTGGGGTCGGCCAGCGCAGCGGAGACGATCGCCTCGTCGCTGGCGTCGGTGGGAACCACGATGTTGGCCTTCACCTTGCCGGACACCTGGACAGCCATCTGGGTCGTGGCGGCCACAGTTTTGCTCTCGTCATACTCAGGCCAGGTCTGGAGGCATACCTGCCCGCCGTAGCCGGCCATCTCCCACAGCTCCTCACACATATGGGGGGCGAAGGGGGAGAGCATCAGCAGCAGGGCCTTCATGTCGCCCCGGCTGGCTCCGTTGGCATAGAAGTCGTTGACCAGGGACATCAGGGCGGCGATGGCGGTGTTGAACTTCATGGCCTCGATGTCCTCGGACACCTTCTTGATGGCCTTGTGGACGGCAGCCTCATTGGCCTCGGAGTACGCCTCACCGGTGTGCTCCTGCTCGGCGGCCAGGTTCCACACCCGGTCCAGGAATCGCTTGCAGCCCCGGACGGAGTCATCGGACCAGACGGCGGTCTTTTCAAAGTCGCCAATGAACATGATATACAGGCGCATGGTGTCCGCGCCGTAATCCCGAATCACGTCGTCAGGGTTGACCACATTGCCCAGGGACTTAGACATCTTGACGGAGGGACGCAGGGCCTGATTGCCGTACTTTTCAATGAGAGCCTGCTTCTCCTCCTCGGTCTCCACGTTGCCCACATAGTGAGGGTTCTTGCCCAGGATCATGCCATGGCTGGTGCGCTTGGCATAGGGCTCAGCACAGGGGATGACGCCAATGTCGTGGAGGAAGTTGTTCCAGAAGCGGGAGTAAAGCAGATGGAGGGTGGTGTGCTCCATGCCGCCGTTGTACCAGTCCACCTGGCCCCAGTACTCCAGGGCCTCTTTGGAGGCCAGGGCCTTATCGTTGTGGGGATCCATATACCGCAGATAGTACCAGCTGGAACCGGCCCACTGGGGCATGGTGTCGGTCTCGCGCTTGGCCGGGCCGCCGCAACAGGGGCAGGTGGTGTTCACCCAGTCGGTCATCTTGGAGATGGGGGACTCGCCGTCGTCGGTGGGCTCATAGCTCTCCACCTCGGGCAGCAGCAGGGGCAGCTGATCCTCCGGTACGGGCTGCCAGCCGCACTTTTCGCACCAGATCATGGGGATGGGCTCGCCCCAGTAGCGCTGGCGTGAGAACACCCAGTCCCGCAGCTTATAGTTCACCTTGGCCTCGCCGATGCCCTTCTCCTCCAGCCACTTGGTGATGACGGGAATGGCGTCCTTCACCGTCAGGCCGTTGAGGAAGTCGGAGTTGACCATGATGCCAGTGTCATCCTTGGCGGTGAAGGCGGCCTTCTGCACATCCTCGCCGCCGGAGACTACCTCGATGATCTCACAGCCGAACTTCTTGGCAAACTCCCAGTCGCGGTCGTCGTGGGCGGGGACGGCCATGATGGCGCCGGTGCCGTAGGTGGACAGGACGTAGTCGGAGATAAAGATGGGGATCTCCTTGCCGTTGACCGGGTTGACGCCCCGGACGCCGTCCAGCTCCACGCCGGTCTTTTCCTTGTTCAGCTCGGTGCGCTCCAGGTCAGACTTGGAAGCCGCCGCCTTCTGATAGGACACGACCTCGTCCGCGTTCTTCAGCTTGCCGCTCTCCAACCAGCCCCTCACCAGGGTGTGCTCCGGGGAGAGGACCATGTAAGTCGCACCGAACAGGGTGTCGGGCCGGGTGGTAAAGACCTTGATGTCCTCGCCGGTGGTGGCCTTGAATACCACCTCGGCGCCGGTGGAGCGGCCGATCCAGTTGCGCTGCTGGGTCTTGACCCGGTCGATGAAGTCCACGGTGTCCAGGCCGTCGATGAGCTTCTGGGCGTACTCGGTGATTTTCAGCATCCACTGGCTCTTTTCCTTCCGGATGACGGGGGCGCCGCAGCGCTCGCACACGCCCTCCACCACCTCCTCGTTGGCCAGCACGCACTTACAGGAGGTGCACCAGTTCACCGGCATGGTGGTCTTATAGGCCAGGCCGTGCTTGTACAGCTGGAGGAAGATCCACTGGGTCCACTTGTAGTAGCCGGGGTCGGTGGTGTCCACCACCCGGTCCCAGTCGAAGGAGTAGCCCAGCATGTGGAGCTGGCGGGTAAAGTTGGCGATGTTGTCCTTGGTCACCTTGGCGGGGTGAATGTGGTTCTTGATGGCGAAGTTCTCAGTGGGCAGGCCGAAGGCGTCATAGCCGATGGGGAACAGCACGTTGTAGCCGTCCATCCGCTTTTTCCGGGCGATCACATCCATGGCAGTGTAGGGCCGGGGATGGCCCACGTGCAGGCCGGCAGCGGAGGGGTAGGGGAATTCCACCAGGCCGTAGAACTTGGGCTTGGTGGTGTCGCCGTTCTGACAGGCGAAGGTCTTTTCCTCCGCCCAGCGGGTCTGCCATTTCTTTTCAATGGCGGTGAAATCGTACTTCAAAGTTATCACGCTCTCTTGTTATTGTTGCCGCTTCCGCAGAAAATTTCTATAAGCTGTAATATTATACCTAAGTTTCCCCTGAATTGCAAGGGCTTGACCGGGGAAAAGCGGCAGGGAAACGTGCCGGCGGGCGCACACATGGATGGGGCAGGTTTTGGCCCCTTGGATCAGAGGCGCGGGGCACAGCCGAAAAGTCAAAGCTGATTTTACCTGAACTTTACAAAAAAAGTATGTTCCCACAGCGCGGACCGTGCTATACTAAGCTATAAAACCTCCGTACAGCCGGAGGACACCGAAGAGAAAGCAGGGGGAGCGTATGCCGAAGATGGTGGATACCCGCTATACCCAGGACCGGGAGCTGTCCTGGCTCCGCTTTGACGAGCGGGTCCTGGAGGAGGCAAGGGACGAGGACGTCCCGCTGATGGAGCGGCTGAAGTTCGCCGCCATCTTTACCAGCAACCTGGACGAGTTTTTCATGGTCCGGGTGGGTTCACTCTATGACATGACACTGGTGAAGGAGCCCCACATCGACAGCCGCACCGGGCAGACGCCGGAGCAGCAGCTCCAGGCCATTTTCAAGGCGGCGGGCCCCCTGTACAAGCAGCGGGACAAGGTGGTGGAGCAGCTGGAGAGCCGGCTGCGGGCCTGCAACATCTGCCGGCTGTCGGTGGAGGAGATGGACACCAAGGAGCGCAAGCAGGTGGAGAACTGGTTCCGGGACGAGGTGCAGCCCATCCTCTCCCCCCAGGTGGTGGACGCCCGCCACCCCTTCCCCCACCTGTCCAATAAGACCCTGAATGTGATGCTCCGATTGGAGGGGGACGGGCAGGAGGCCCTGGGCCTGATTCCCGTCCCTCAGAGCCTGCCCCCCTACTTCGTCCTGCGGGAGCGGGGCCTGCGGTATATCCTGACGGAGGATGTGCTGCTGGCCCACGCAGACCGGATGTTCCCGGCCTTTTCCATCCGGAGCCGGGCGGTGATCTCCGTGACCCGGAATGCGGACATCAGCCCGGAGGACGAGGCGTACGAGGTAGACGAGGACTACCGTCAGCACATGAGGAAGATCGTCAAAAAGCGCAACCGCCTGGCCCCGGTCCGCCTGGAGGTCCAGGGCAGCCGGGACGAAAAGGGGATCGACTCCCTGTGCCGGCGGCTGAGCCTGAGCCGGGAGCAGGTGTTTTTCTCCAAAGCGCCGCTGCGGATGGGCTATGTCTTTGCCCTGGAGGGGCAGCTGCCCCCAGAGAGCCGCGCCGCCCTGTGCTTCCCGCCCTACACCCCCCGGCCCACCGCGGCCCTCCGGCCGGAGGAAAAAGTGCTGCCCCAGGTGCTGCGTCATGACGTACTGCTCTTTTACCCCTTCCAGTCCATGGACCCCTTCCTCCATCTGGTGCGGGAGGCGGCCTCCGACCCCTGTGTGCTGTCCATCAAGATCACCATTTACCGCCTGGCCGCCAAGGCCAAGCTGGCGGAGTATCTATGCGCAGCCGCCGAAAATGGAAAGGAAGTCACCGTCCTGATGGAACTGAGGGCCCGCTTTGACGAGCAGAACAACATCCAGTGGGCCGAGCGGATGGAGGAGGCGGGATGCACCATCCTCTACGGTGCGGAGGACATCAAGGTCCACTCCAAGATCTGCCTGATCACCCGGCGGGAGCGGGGGCGGCTCCAGCACATCACCCAGGTGGGGACAGGCAACTACAACGAAAAGACCGCCCGGCAGTACACCGACCTGTGCCTGATGACCGCCCGGCCGGAGCTGGGGGCGGACGCCGCCGCGCTGTTCCAGAATCTGGCCACCGCCAACCTGGAGGGGACATACGAGCGCCTGCTGGTTTCCCCCTATCAGCTGCGGGACCGGTGCATCCAGCTCATTGACCGGGAGATCGCCAAGGGGGACCGGGGGTATATTTTCCTGAAGCTGAACTCCATCACCGACCGGAAGCTCATCGACAAGCTGGCCCAGGCCTCCCAGGCCGGGGTGGAGGTGGTGATGAATGTGCGGGGAATCTGCTGCCTGCGTCCCGGGATCCCGGGCCTGACCGACCGCATCACCGTGTTCTCCGTGGTGGGCCGCTATCTGGAGCACACCCGGATCTACCGCTTTGGCCGGGGGGAGGACGCGGACCTGTTCCTCTCCTCCGCCGACTTTATGACCCGGAACACAGAGAGGCGGGTGGAGGTGGCCTGCCCCATCCTGGACCCGGAGCTTCGGCGCAGGGTGTTCCACATCACCGACGTGCTGATCTCGGACAACGTCAAGGCCCGCCAGCTGGGCCCGGACGGGCTGTGGCACCCCCGTCGGAACGGAGCCCTGCCCTGCTCCAGCCAGGAGGTGTTCCAGCAGGAGGCGGTGGCGGAGGCCGAACAGATCCCCCAGCATACCGCGCACTCCGGCCGGAAGGAGAGCCCCTGGCGCCGCCTGATGGAGCGGCTGGGCCGCGCCTGACAACAGAAGCACCTTATCAGCAGGACACCCCCGCCGCATCAAAAAAATGCGGCGGGGGTGTCTGAGTTCTGAATTTTAGGCTCCCTGTTCTGAGGACTAGAGCGGGTACCCCGCGCCGTACCACAGGGCGGCAGCCTTCAGGGCCAGAAGGAGCAGGCCCAGGGGGCCGAAGCCGTGGCGGAACAGAAGGGCGCAGACCCCCAGGCTGTACAGGGCTTGGGGGAGGTGGACCAGCAGGAACCGGCGCTCCCACGGGACGGCGGCAGCCCCGCCGCCAAGGAGGAACCGGCGCTCTCCCCAGAGGCAAATAATATGGATGATGGGGAAGAAGCCGAGCGCCAGCAGGTCCCCCAGCAGGGGCGTCCAGCGGACTGTGAGATAGAGGACGAAGAGGGAAAGAAATTCTAAGTCAAAGATGGCGTGGACGGGGATCAGAGGGCGGAAACGGGACAGAGGACAACTTCGTTCCATTCTGATGACACTCCTTTTCATGCTGAAACTGGATCATATTCTTATTAAGTATCACAGTTTTGCGGAAAATGCAATTCCAATATCACACAAAAATAAGCGAATAAATTGGTGTGATCGACCAACTCACAGGAAGAGACCGGAAGCAGCTCAGTGTGAGGAAGAAGCAGAGTCTGACGAAGGACCGGGGACCGCCAGTGCGGCGATCAGGGGGCGGACGGTCCGGCGGTAGAGGAGGAGGGTCGCCACACAGGTGATCGTCTCCGCGATCAGGAAGGACAGCCAGACGCCGTCGGGGACCAGCCAGAGGAACAGGGCGGCGATGGGGAGCAAGAGCAGGATCTGCCGCAGCAGGGCGATCAGCAGAGAGCTCCCGCTGTGCCCGAGGGACTGAAAGGCGGCGGACAGGATGATGCTCACCGCGGCGATGGGGAAGGAGAGGGCGGCCATGCACAGAGCGGGCACCCCCATGGCGGCGGCCGCTCCACCGGCATGGAAGCAGTACCGCAGCAGGGGGCCGGCGGCCAGGGCCAGCAGGACAGCCCCCGCAGCGGCGGCAGACAGAGCCAGCTGCACCCCGAAGCGCACCGCCTGGGAGAGGCGGGGGGCGGACTTTGCCCCGTAATTATAGCTGAGAATGGGGATCAGGCCGCTGTTGACCCCGAAGATGGGCATGAACACAAAGGACTGGATCTTAAAATAGACCCCCAGCACAAAGACGGCGGTGTCCGACCAGCGGGTGAGCAGCTGATTGAGGCCAAGGGACATAAAGCTGGACAGGGACTGCATCACCACGGCGGGGGCTGCGATGCGGAGCAGCTCCGCAGAGAGGGCACGGTCCGGCCGGAAGCCCCGGAAGGAGACAGAAAACTCCCCCCGGATGCGCCACAGCAGGAAAAAGCCGATGCAGGCCCCGGAGATCTGGCCGATGACGGTGGCCGCGGCAGCCCCAACCACCCCCATATCCAGTCCAAAGATGAACACTGGGTCCAGAATGATGTTGAGGATGGCCCCGGAGCCCTGGACGATCATGAAGCCGGCGGGATGGCCGGTGGTCTGGAGCAGGCGCTCGGTGAGGAACTGCATACACATCCCGATGGACAGGCCGCAGCAGATGACCAGATAGGAGGTCCCCGCCGCCGCCACCGCCGCGTTATCGGTGGACAGGCGGAAAAAGAGGGGCGCACCCAGCAGGGCGAAGGCCAGGAACAGCAGCCAGCACAGCCCATAGAACAAAAAGCCGTGACAGGCCACCCGGTTGGCCTCCTCCTTCTGCCCGGCCCCCAGGCGCTGGGCAAACAGGGCGTTGAAGCCCACCCCGGTTCCGGCGCAGAAGGCCACCATCATCAGCTGGACCGGATAGGCATAGGAGAGGGCCAGAAAGTCCAGCTCGCTCACCTGGGCCACATAGATGCTGTCCACCAGGTTATAGATGGCGCTCATCAGCATGGAGAGCATGATTGGGGCGGACATGGTCCACACCAGCTTGGGGACCGGAAGGGACCCCAGAATATTGTGGGCAGGCCCACTCATCCGGCATCCCCCTCTCCGAAGTGTGGTCCGCTGGAGCGCCCCCGGTCAAGTGTCAGCATCATGTCTGCGGCCCCCTTTGATCTCGGTTCAGAATGATCGGTTCAAACAAATTCTGCTGCATCCAGTGTAATGGATTTTCTTCGGAGATGCAAGCCCCTTTCCCACCGGATCGGCCCCGGTCCGGCACAAGCGGTCACAAAATAAGAAGCGGGCCCCGTTCCTCTGGTTCAGAGGATCGGGGCCCGCTGTTCTCTCAGCTCACAGAGCGGAGTCAGCTGACCAAATTGGTGAAGATCGTCAGGATGGTGGAGTTGGTAAAGTCGATGAACATACCGCCCACCAGGGGGACCACAAAGAATGCCTTGGGCGCGGGGCCGTACTGGTTCTTGATGGTCAGCATATTAGCCATGGCGTTGGGGGTGGCGCCCATGCCGAAACCGCAGAAGGCGGCGGTCATCACGGCGGCCTCATAGTCGGCACCCATGACACGGAATACCACAAACGAGGCAAACAGGTACATCAGCAGGGTCTGGACTGCCAGGATCACCACAATAGGCAGAGCCAGCTCAGCCAACTGCCACAGCTTCAGGGTCATCAGGGCGATGCCCAGGAAAATGTTCAGGCTGGTGTTGCCCGCCACATCGATGGCCTTCAGGGGCAGCTCTCTGCCCATAGCGTCGGCCACGTTGCGGATGATCAGGGCCACGATCATGCCGCCAATATACACAGGCAGAGTGATATCGATCTTGGCAAAGGCGTTGGTGATGTAGGTGCCGATGCCAGTGGCGATGATGATCAGAACGAAGGAGTCCAGGAAGGTGTTGCTGTCCAGCTTCTCCGCCTTGGTGAGGTAGACGGTCTCAGGCTCGCCCAGGTTCTCATCCTCCGCAGCCACATGAGGCTTCAGGTTGTACTTCTTGATCTTCCATCTGCCCAGAGGGCCGCCCATGAGGGAGCCAGCCACCAGGCCGTAGGTGGCGCAGGCGACAGCCACCGTCAGAGCGCCGTCCACACCGGCTTCTTCAAAGAGTTTGCCGAAGGAGGCGGAGGTGCCATGGCCGCCCACCAGGGGCACGGAGCCCATGCACAGGCCCATGCGGCCGTCCAGATCGAAGATGCCGGCCATACCCACACCCACCAGGTCCTGTATGGTGACCATGATGGTGGCCAGCAGCAGGAAGATCAGTACAGGCAGCGCACCCTTCTTCAACAACTTGATACTGGCACCGAAGCCCACGCTGGTGAAGAAGAAGTCCATAAAGGCATCCTTCAAGGTCTCGTTGAACTCCAAAGTCAGGATCCCGGTCTGATAGGTGACCAGGTGCAGGATGGCAAAAATCAGTCCACCCACCACCGGGGCAGGGATGCAGCAACGATTCAGAAAGTCAACGTGATTGACAATGAAACGTCCCAGGAGGAACAGCAGCATCGCCAGGGCCGCTGTCTGCAGCATATCCATTTGGATCGTCAGCATAAGTTTTCTCTCTCCTCTTCTCTTGTTTTCAGCCGTTCCGCGGCTGTGTTATATTGCGTACTTCATTTTATGCATCAACTTCAATTTCCTTCAAATTTCTACAACGCAAATTTCATTTCCCACACTTTCCACAATTCCAGACATTCATTTTTGAACATTTTAACGACGCCTCTAATAAAAGCTCTTTTCCTCGCGATTTTCTATCTCTTTATGAAGAAAGGGCAGGATTTTCAGCCAAAATTTACAGCGTCTTAATGGGACCGGAGAGCGGAAAAGAGGAGCGGCGGGAGGGCATTCCGGTCCGGCTCTGTTTCCGGCTTTGACATGCCGCCCTTGAGATCGGAACGAAAAAATATTCCGTCCCCGGAATAATCTTCCCAGGATGGGTCCATACTAGATGGCGAGGTGATATCCATTGCAGTACCGCGATCTGTACGCCCTGTTCCGCCGGGAGCCGGAGGCCAAGCGCTATTTTGACGCCCTCCCCACTCATGTGCAGGACCGGCTCCGTACCCGCCCCAATGGGATCAACTCCATGGCTGATCTGAAGGACCACGCCGCCGCGTTGCTGTGCGGCGGCAGCGAAACGGAGGGATTTGAATGGCAAAGAAAGGCATGAAGCGCCCGGAGAGCACCGCCTCCGCAGCCCAGAACCGGAGCCAGTCCGGCGCCCAGAACATGGCTGGCGGGTCTAAGGGCAAGTCCGAGCCCACCCAGCAGTCCTGAGCACATCCCCGCCTCCGGCTTCGGAGGCGGGGATGTTTTGTAAAAAAGACTGTCCTCCGGGGCATACTAGGCCGGGGGTGATGGGAACCATGGAGCCGAGGAAACGAGAGGCGCCCCGCAGTACTCTGGGCGAGGATCTGCGCCTCAATCCCCAGCTGCGCCTCTGCGCCCGGTTCGACGATGTCAGCATCGCCGAATTTCCCGTGGCCGCGCCGGGGGAGATGGGCGTCCGCGTGGTGGACAACTGCGCAGAGGAGAATATCCAATAAAGAGGCCCGGGGCCCGGACGAATTTCGTCCGGGCCCCGGGTGGCTTCCAGTCACTCCACGGTGACGCTTTTTGCCAGATTTCTGGGCTTGTCGATGTCGCACCCGCGCATCAGCGCTACATAGTAGGCAAACAGCTGCATGGGGATGACCTCCAGAGAGGGCAGGAACATGGGATGGATGTCCGGGATGGTCATGGCGCTGTCCACCAGGGCGTCCAGCTGCTCCCTGTGGCTGGCGGTAGAGATGCCAATGACGTCCGCGCCCCGGGCCTTGACCTCCTTCACGTTGCTCATCAGCTTGTCAAACAGGGTATGCCAGCTGGCCAGAGCCACCACCAGGGTGCCGTCCTCAATGAGGGAGATGGTCCCGTGCTTCAACTCGCCGGCGGCGTACGCCTCCGAGTGGATGTAGGAGATCTCCTTCAGCTTGAGTGAACCTTCCAGGCCCACGGCGTAGTCGATGTTCCGCCCGATGAAAAAGACGGAGTCGTGGTTGAAGTAGATGGAGGCGTAGTACTGGATCTCCTTGGTATGGGCGAGGATCTCCTCCGCCTTGGAGGGGAGCAGCCGCAGCTGGGCCACCAGCTCCTGATACTCCTGCGCCCCGATCCGGCCCAGCAGCTCGGCAAAGTAGAGGCCCACCAGATAGATCACTGCCAGCTGGGTGGAGTAGGCCTTGGTGGTGGCCACGGCGATCTCCGGCCCCGCCCAGGTGTACAGCACGTCATCCGACTCCCGGGCGATAGTGGAGCCCACCACATTGACGATGGACAGCAGGCGCGCGCCCAGGCGCTTGGCCTCCCGCATGGCGGCCAGCGTGTCGATGGTCTCTCCGGACTGGCTGATCACCAGGGCCAGGGTCCGGTCGGTGACGATGGGGTCACAGTACCGGAACTCTGAGGCCAGGGTCACCTCCACCGGGATGCGCAGCAGCCGCTCCAGAATGTACTTGGCCGCCACCCCCACATGGTAGGAGGAGCCGCAGGCGATGATGTACAGGCGGTCCATCCGCTCCAGTTCCTCCCGGGTGATGGTCAGGTCGTCCAGCACCACCCGGTCCCCCCGCAGGCGGGGGAAAATGGTGTCCCGCAGGGCCTTGGGCTGCTCCATGATCTCCTTGAACATGAAGTGCTCATAGCCGCCCTTCTCCGCCGCGGAGATCTCCCAGTCCACATGGGAGCGCTCCTTCTCCACCGGCCGGAGCAGGGAGTTGTACACCTGGACCGAGCCGGGGGTGAGCACGGCCACCTCTCCATCATCCAGATAGCACACCTCCCGGGTGTGCTTGATGACGGCGGTGACGTCGGAGGCCAGCAGGTTGAAGCCCTCCCCATATCCCAGCACCAGGGGGGAGTCCTTACGCACCGCCACCAGCTTATCCGGCTCATCAGCGCATACGATCCCCAGGGCGTACGCCCCCTCAATGCGGTGGAGCACCTTGGAGACCGCGTCCAGCAGGTCGCCGTCATAGTAATACTCCAGCAGCTGGGCCACCACCTCGGTGTCTGTCTCGGAGGCAAAGGTGACCCCCTTGGACTCCAAAAACTCCTTTAGCTTGGCGTAGTTCTCGATGATCCCGTTGTGGACCACGGCGATCCGGCCGGACTGGCCCACCTGGGGGTGGGAGTTCACGTCGTTCGGCGCGCCGTGGGTGGCCCAGCGGGTATGCCCCACACCCATGACGCCGGGGACCAGCGCACCTCCGTCAGTCAGGTCATACAGGACCTGGAGGCGGCCCTTGGCCTTCACCACCTGGAGTCCCTTCTCCTGGTCGTAGACCGCCAATCCTGCGGAGTCGTACCCCCGGTACTCCAGACGGGAGAGGCCCTCCAGCAGGATGGGCGCGGCCTGCTCCGTCCCAATAAAGCCAACAATACCACACATAAAACAATATTCCTCCTAATATTCAGCTTTGGGAGGACAAACTCGCAGACATTTGTACCCTCGTCTCCCGGTCACAGCCCCTCTGTTTTGCGGTCACCCGCATATTTGCTGACTGTGTACGCACCCGGGTGGTGCGGAAGGGCATCCGCCGAATTTTCAGACCGCGGCTCGGCCGCCGTCCTCTCGATGCTCCCTTCTCCTCGTCGTCCTGCCCGCCGGGCAGGCTCTGGCGCTTTTGATGCACATTCCGGTGGCGGTTCCGCCGGACAGGCATGGTCCTCCTTTCTCTCTGCGAAGCGTCCAACAAATGGTTACGGCTCCTCCGTGCCGCCGGGATGGATGGGGCGCAGCACCCGGCAGGGACTGCCAGCCGCCACCACATTGGGCGGGACGTCCCGGCTGACCACGCTCCCCGCGCCGATGACCGCGCCGGAGCCGATGGTGACCCCGGGCAGGACGGCCACATTGCCGCCGAACCAGACGTTGTCCCCCACGGTGATGGGCCGGGCAAACTCCAGCCCAGCGTTCCGGGGGGCGGCGTCCAGGGGGTGTCCCGCCGTGTAGAAGCCGCAGTTGGGTCCGATGAACACATGGTCCCCAAAGGCCACCGGGGCGCAGTCCAGAATGACGCAGTTGTGGTTGATCTCGATCTGGGAGCCCATGCGGATGTTGCAACCGTAGTCGCACCAGAACATGGGCTGGATGGAGATGTCATCCCCCGCCTCGCCCAGCAGCTCCCGCAGCAGCCGCGCTCCGGCCTCCGGGTCCTGCACAGCCTCCTGATTGAACCGGCTGCACAACTCCTTGGCCCGCCGTCTGGCCTGGACCAACTCCGGTGCGCCCGCCCAGTACAGCGCTCCGGACAGCATTTTCTCCCGTTCCGTCATGGCTTTCCATCCTCTCCGGCAGCCCGCATCCGGTCCGCCGCCTGTTGAACAGACAACATTATAGTCGATGGAAAAACCGGAGTAAAGCACATCGGGGCGAAAAATCTCCTCCTTTTCTGAATTTTGTAAGAATTTTTAAAATACCACTTTACAACGCGGGGAAAGCCTGCTATAATAATGAGGCTTTATGAAAGAAGCGCCCGTAGTTCAATGGATAGAGCGTCAGATTCCGGTTCTGAATGTTGGGGGTTCGAGTCCCTTCGGGCGTACCATAAGGTGGCAACAATTCGGATATTTTAAGCGCAACGCTTAGAATACCAAATGGTTGCCGCCTTTTTTTATTTCAAATTCCGCACTCAGAAAAAAAGATATTTTCGCGTTATTTTGGTAACTGGGGAGATTCGAACTCCCCCTTTTGCGATTTCAAGGGCAGAATTCAAAGAAACGCCCTTTTTGCGGGCGCAAATTAGAGCGTTCTTTCCTCAAAATTTCACACGATCTTTCGGGCGTCTGTTTGTTGGTTTCGTCGAAGCCATCAAATAGGCGCCCTTTTTCATTTCACAACTTAATCTATCACCCGGCCGGAGCATTTCAGGATGCTCCGGCTTATTTTTTTGCTTACGAGGAGGACTCCAAAATGAACAATCAGAATGAAACCACGCAGCTCCGTTACCTTGAAGAAACCGCCACCCGGCTGCGACAGAACGGTTTCACGGTGGAGCCGATTGAGGATCACCACCTGCCCGTCTGCTGGGAAAAAGGGCGTCTCTGCCGCATATCCGGCAAGGGCAGCGTGTTGTACCGGCAGGAGTGTGTCGACGTCCCCGGTGCGCAGGATGCGCTGCAAAGCGTAATCGACATCGCCAAAATGACTTCGGAATACATGGTAATTCTGGAAACCGCGCCGCGGCTCAAAGCCAGCGGACTGGATGGCGACTACCGTATCCTCGCGGACTTCGGTGACGCGGTGCTGGCGGGCCACCCCACCGAGCGGGGCGTCCAGTTTGTGACTTGGGAGTGGG
>ERZ836441.761-NODE-761-length-35665-cov-3.845072_pt1 | contig 35665 bp, 37 predicted proteins | sample MGYA00519686_ERZ836441 | MGnify/ENA primary metagenome ERZ836441 (study PRJEB31850, sample SAMEA3708800) | human gut metagenome | biome: human gut; feature: human-associated habitat; material: faeces | place: China | collected 2014 ... | reverse complement strand
CCCCGCTGTTTTTCAGCCCGGTGATCTTGGCGCTCAGCTTTTCGCTGCTCATGGTCGTGCCCTCGATGCACAGGGCCACCGTATAGCTCCCCTGGGGGATGGCCTGGCGGATCTTTTCCGCCTCCCGCGCCAGGTTGCCCGGCCGGGTGTCTTCGGGCAGCTCCACCACTTCCAGGCGGCAAAAGCCCTTCAGCCTCTTTTCGTATTCTGCGCAGGCCTGTTGGTAAAAGGCTTCTTTCAATTTGCCGACGCAGATGACCTTGACGGCGATCATCCGGCGTGCCGGGCCAATCGCAGGCCCGCCCCCGGTTCCCGTCTGGGCGCCACCGATGCTTCCACCGCTCCCAGGGCGCCCATGCGCTGCAGGGCATCCTGGGTCTCTCGCAGGGCGCAGCGGGGCGTGTTGTTGTGGTCGCTCAAATGGGCCAGCACCACCTGCCGCAGCCCTCTGCCGGCCAGGGCGCACACGGTCTGTGCCGCATCGTCATTGGAAAGATGGCCTTGGTCCGACAAAATGCGCTGCTTGAGGTGATAGGGGTATTCCCCGTTTTTCAGCATATAGACATCGTGGTTCGATTCCAGGAACAGGCCTTCCGCCCCCTCCAGATGGTCAAAGATCTGGGGCGTCATGCACCCAAGGTCCGTGCAATAGGCCAGCTTGCCCTCTTCTTCCTCCAGCACGAAGCCGCAGCTGCCCGGGCTGTCGTGGGGCGTGGCAAACGGCGTGACCGCCACGCTGCCCAGCCAAAAAGTCCGCTCCGGCGCAAAAGTCTCCACCTGGCTGTGGTTGCAGTGGGGCAGCAGCAGGCCCCAGGCCTGTTCGCTGCACCATACCGTTGCCCTGCAATGCTTGGTCAGCACCGGCAAGGCGGAGATGTGATCGTTGTGGGTATGGGTGATGAGGATCTGGGTCACATCCTGCAAGGTGAGCCCCAGCTGGGCCAGAGCGCCCCGTATGTACTTCGTGTTGGTGCCCGCATCGATCAGCACCACCTGGCCGCCGCCGCAATAGACCGCGCAGTTGCCCGAAGAGGAGCTGGCTAAACTCTGGAGTGATATCATGTTGGCTTTGTCCTTTCTTTTTTGCCACGGTCATAGAAAGTGCCAGCCCCAAAAGGGGCCGGCACGTTTGCCGCGTTCATTCAGCGGGCCATGGGCATCCGGTCTTCCTCGGGCACAGTCACCCTTGTGATATCCGCCCCCAAGCCCTGGAGTTTTTCCACAATGTTTTCATAGCCCCGCTCGATATAAGCGATGCCGTCCACTTCCGTGGTGCCGTGGGCTGCCAGACCGGCGATGACCATGGCCGCCCCGGCCCGCAGGTCACAGGCCTGCACTTTGGCGCCGGTCAGTTCCGGCACTCCTTCCACAATGGCCACTTTGCCATCCACTTGGATGCGGGCCCCCATGCGCCGCAGCTCTTCCACATACCGGTAGCGGTTGTCCCACACGCCCTCGGTGATCACGCTGGTCCCCTGGGCCAGGCAAAGGGCCGCCACCAGCTGGGGCTGCATGTCCGTGGGGAAGCCGGGATAGGGCAGCGTCTTCAAATTGATCTTGTTCAGCGGCTCCAGACGGGTGACCCGCACAGCGTCGTCCAATTCCTCCACTTGTGCGCCCATCTCTTCCAATTTGGCAGTGATGCACTCCAAATGCTTGGGGATCACATTGCGCACCAGCACGCTTCCCCCGGTGGCCATGACAGCAGCCATATAAGTGCCCGCCTCGATCTGGTCCGGGATGACGGAGTAGGTGCCGCCATGGAGGGTCTCCACACCGCGGATCTTGATGACGTCGGTGCCGGCGCCCATGATATCTGCGCCCATGGAATTGAGGAAGTTGGCCAAGTCCACAATATGCGGCTCCTTGGCCGCATTTTCAATGATGGTCATGCCATCAGCCAGAGTCGCAGCCAGCATGATGTTCATGGTGGCTCCCACTGTCACCACGTCCAGATAGATTTGAGTCCCCTTGAGCCGGCCTCCGTCTGCCTTGGCGCAGACATAACCGTTGCGTACGTCTACCTCCGCCCCCATGGCGGCCATTCCCTTGATGTGCTGGTCGATGGGCCGTCCGCCGAAGTCACAGCCCCCGGGGAGAGGTACCTCCGCGGAGCCAAACCGCCCCAGCAGCGCTCCAATCAAATAATAGCTGGCCCTAATTTTTCGTCCGGACTCATAGGGTACCTGGCGGTTGACAATATGGGAGCAGTCCACATCTACTGTGGTGCGGTTGACAGTTTTCACCTTTGCCCCTAGCTCCTGGAGCATCCGGAGCATCAGGGTCACATCGCTGATCTGGGGAATATTTTCAATCCGACATACCCCATCTACCAGAAGAGCGGCGGGGATAATGCCCACAGCGGCATTTTTTGCACCGCTGATTTCGATCTTTCCGTACAGCGGTCTCCCGCCATGGATCACAAACTTTTTCAAGGCTGCACCTCTTGTATCCTCCCGGCCTGGCCGGTTTTATGAAACGCCAACAGGCGGTCAATTTTCTCACCTTGAGCGGGATTCTTTCTCGCCCCGTAAAAAACCACGTATATTATAGCACCTGTCATATGTAAAGGCAACCAGAATTTTTCCAAACCTTCACATATCTACCCGCTGTTCGCTTCTTCTTTATCATTGCCAGAGGATCCGGCTCTCATCCTCCGTCCGCGGAAAAAACCTTTGCCAAACTGTGAATTTTCTGAAAAGCACTTGCAAAATCTCCAAAAGGGTATTATAGTTATTTTAGCACTCAGTTGTGTAGAGTGCTAAGTCATTTTACCCTTGGCCAGTCTATCGATATCTGCGCCCATCTTTTTCTTCTGATTGAGGCAATAGTATGCAACTGATTCAGTACCTTCCAGAAAAAGGCCCGTTGGAAGCGGGTGAGCAAATTATCGCGCTGGAACAAACTGCATGGCCCTCAGGCGCAGACCAGGCGGTATTTCCCTCTGCTCCCCATACTTATGTCACCTCATTCGCTTTCTTTGAGCACGGTAAGGCCGTCTGTCATGTAGGAATTCGGAAGGCCCTTCTCCTCCACAACGGCGTGAATTATTTGGCCTATGGTATCAGCGAAGTGGTGACACATCCCAGCTTTCGGCATCAGGGACTTGCGACCCGGCTTCTTGGCCTCTCGGCAGAGTTTATTCTAAGTCAGGGCGCAGACATTAGTATTTTCACCTGCGCACCTTCAAGAGTGCCGTTTTATACTAGGAATGGCTGGTGCCCTTGCCCTAATTCCTGTCTAGTTGGTGGGACAAAGCAGCAGCCCTTCCGAAGCGACCTTCTCGGCCTCATCACTATGATTCGATTCATTTCTGACAGGGCGATTGCCCATAGGCAGGCATTTGAACAGACAGACATTTTCCTTGAATTAGGCCAAGGCCAGCTTTGGTAATGACCGCCATCCTTTCGTTTTACGCATGAGCATATAAAATTCAAAAGATACAAGAGGTGTTTCCCAACATGGCAAAAAAGCAATTCAAAGCGGAATCTAAGCGTCTGATGGACCTGATGATCAACTCCATCTACACCCACAAGGAGATTTTCCTCCGGGAGATCATTTCTAACGCCAGCGATGCCATCGACAAGTTGGCCTACCTGTCCCTCACCGATGACTCGGTGGATGTCAAGCGGGGCGATTTCAAAATCACTGTCACCCCCGATAAGGCCGCCCGCACCCTCACCGTGTCCGACAATGGTATCGGCATGACCGAGGACGAGCTGGAGAAGAACCTGGGCGTCATCGCCAAAAGCGGTTCTCTCCAGTTCAAAGAGGAGATGGAGAAGGCTAAAGATGTGGACATTATTGGCCAGTTTGGCGTTGGCTTCTACTCCGCGTTCATGGTGGCCGACAACGTCACCGTCATCACCCGCCGTTATGGCTCAGATCAGGGCTGGCGCTGGGAGTCCTCCGGCGTAGACGGCTATACCGTCGCCCCCTGCGAAAAGGACTCCTGGGGTACCGATGTGGTCATGACCCTCAAAGCGGACACAGAGGATGACAAATACAGTGAATATCTGGAGACCAGCCGCCTCCAAGAGCTCATCAAGAAATACTCTGACTACATCCGCCACCCCATCCGCATGATGGTGGAGGACTACCGAATGAAGGACAAGCCCGCTGATGCTGGCGACGACTACAAGCCCGAGTGGGAAACCGTCACGGAGGAGAAAACCATCAACTCCATGGTCCCCCTGTGGCAGCGTCCCCGCTCCAAGGTGAAGCAGGAGGAGTACGACCAGTTCTACCGGGAGAAGTTTGGCGACTGGGATGCTCCACTGCTCACTATCACCACCTCCTCCGAAGGCACCGTCACCTTCAAGGCCATGCTCTTTGTCCCCAGCCGCACTCCTTTCGATTTCTACACCCGGGAGTATGAAAAAGGCCTCCAACTCTATTCCTCTGGCGTACTCATTATGGATAAGTGCGCCGACCTGCTGCCCGACTGCTTCCGCTTCGTCAAAGGTGTGGTGGACTCCCCAGACTTCTCCCTGAATATCTCGCGGGAGATGCTCCAGCACACCCGCCAGCTGAAGATCATCGCCACCGCTTTGGAGAAGAAAATCAAGAACGAGCTGGCTAAGCTTCTGAAGGACGACCGGGAGAAGTATGAGAAATTCTGGGCCGCCTTCGGCCGCCAGTTGAAGTACGGTGTAGTGGACCAGTACGGCGCCAAGAAGGACCTGCTCCAGGATCTGCTGCTGTTCCAAAGCTCCAAAGAAAATAAGCTGGCTACTCTGAACGAGTATGTGGAGCGCATGGCCGAGGGTCAGGAATTTATCTACTATGTCAGCGCTGATACCGCGGAACAGGCCGCCAAGTTGCCTCAGGTGGAGCGGATTGCCGACAAGGGCTATGAGATCTTCTACCTCACGGAGGAAGTAGACGAGTTCGTCGTACAGATGCTGTCCGAGGTAGGGGGCAAGAAGCTCAAAAGCGTGTCCGCCCCCGACGCTCTGCCCGAGACCGACGAGGAGAAGGCCCGGCAGGAAAAGCAAGCGGAGGAGAGCAAACCCCTGCTGGACTTCATTAAGGAAACTTTGGGCGACAAGGTCAAGGACGTCCGAGTATCCAAGATCTTAAAGACCTCCCCGGTAGTTCTTACTGCTGACGGTCCCATGAGCATCGAGATGGAGAAGTATTTCAATAAGGTGGAGGGCAATACCGGGATGAAGGCGGAAAAGGTGCTGGAACTCAACCCCAATGCCGTTCCCTTTGCCGCTCTGAAGTCCGCCCTGGATGCCGGGGAGAAGGACAAGGCCGCTAAGTACGCCCAGATTCTCTACACCCAGGCGCTGCTGATCGCCGGCCTGCCTATCGATGATCCCGCCGCCTATACCGAGCTGGTCTGCTCCCTGATGAGCTGACGGGCGGCGCGTGCGCTCCATTTTTGTCCAAATTGCACCTTGCATATCAGGAACCATCCTGTTATCATGAAATACAGTTCCTATTATAAATGGAGGTGGATCCAATGATCATCGTGAAAAAGTTTAACGACGTGTCCGAGCTTCAGAAGCTTCAGCGTATCGCCTGCTCTGTCCCGGAGGATGTGTACCTCCACTCCATGGATGATTCCATCATGGTGGATGCCAAGTCTTTCATCAACCTCTTTACGCTGGACTTCTCCGAGCCAGTGAAAATCGTGACCGAGTCAGAAGAGGTTGGAAAGGAATTTCAGAAGCTCTGAGACGTACACCCGATCCGAAATCCAAATCCCGGCGGGGCTGGTTTGATACCAGCCCCGCTGTTTTCTTTTAACCGGCAGTTTGTTACCTTTTTGTAGTCATTTGTTCCCGTCTCGTAGCCATTTTGTAGCCATTTCCCGGTGGACTTTTCCCTAACCGCTCCACTATACTGGCCTTGTGGAACCATTCCGTCCTTCTTCCGTCTAAATATACAAGGAAAATGTGATGCCCTGTGAAACGCCTCCTCCCCCTGGTCCTGGCGCTGGTCCTGCTGGCCGGTTGTCAGTCCCCGGCTGCGGCCCCCTCTTATGAGGTCACCGTCCATTGGGACGCCCTGGAGGGCGGGCAAGACCCCGCCCCCTATCTGGCCCGGCACTGGTACAACCAGGACCCGGACGACCTCATCCCTTCAGAGGACTACGGGCCTCTGGTCCCCTACATCGGCGGGGAAAGCTATAACATGGAGTCCTGGCCCGAGTTTGGCCTCTCCTACGGTCTGGCCACCCAGGACGGCGCAATCGTCACCGCCCCGGTGTTCGTCTCCGTCAGCCCCATAACCTGGTACGACCAGCGAACCCACGCCTCCCAAACCACAGACCTTCTCTGTCTGCGCAGGGGCGGCGGAACGGGCGAAAACGGCTGGCCGGTGGAGCTGATCGGGCTGGCCTCCTCCGACGGCTCCTGGTACACCGGCCCCATCTACCGCCAGGTGATCTGCACGGCCCAGCCGGGGGTCCTGCTCCTGGACGAAGAGGGCGCCCTGGTCATGCTGGACTGGACCGGGCAGGAGCTCTGGTGCTGGGCCGCCGATGACATTCCCCTACCCAACTTCGACGCTGAAAACTACCTCTGGGAAGGAGCCTGGATCTCCGGCCCTTACATGCGCCACGAGTTCACCCAAAATTTCTCCCTGACATACGTCTACCTGGACCTGCGGAACGGCACCGTTTCCCAAAGCCCCCCATCCGGCACCGTCTGGGCGGAAGACGGAGACAGCGACGATGCTAAAGAAGCCTCCCCCCAGGAGGACGGCTTCTGGTCCTCCTGGGAGGCCCCCACCCTCACCATCCACACTGAGGATGGCCAGCTCCACACCATCACCGGCATCCCAAACTACGGCCTGGAGATCGACGGGGACCGGGTCCTGTTCCAGACCACCGCCCAGAGAGACCAATACGCCCTCACCGCCCTGGATGGCAACGTGATCTTCACCTCTCAGCACAGCCAGCTGTCCTTCCTAGAACAGCGCCGCCCCGGCATCCCCTCCCTGCTATGCCTCAGCCTGGAGAACGACCGCTATCTCCTGCTGGACCGGGACGGGGGCCAGATCGCCGAGACAGCTTTCGTCGTCCCCCAGCAGTGGGGCGACCGCCTGCTCTTCGCTGATGACACCTCCTACCGCCTCACCGACCTGGCGGGTAACGACCTCATCCGCCTGCCCCGGCTGAGCTATCAGCCGGACTGACCTTCGATCTGCCCTCCGGCAAGTCCATCCATCCCATCCACCCACAAAGGAGGAACCTGACATGAAAATGAAACGCATCCTTGCCGCCGCCCTGTCCGGGGCCTTGCTGCTTACCCTTGCCGCCTGCCAGCAACCCTCCCAGACCAACACCGGCAGCCCCGCCCCCTCCCCCCAGACCGTCACCTTCACCCGGGATAACTTCCCACGGCTGGACGGGTCCACCTCCACCGCCCCCCTGGGCCGGGCCATCGCCTCCGTCCTGCTGGGGGAAAGCGAGGATGACGTGGCCGACCTCATCCACTTCTCCCGCACCAGCGAGTCCTTCCGCCAGCTGATGCAAGGCAACTCCGATCTGCTCATCGTGGCCGAACCCAGCCCGAACGTACTGGACGAGCTGGATGCGGCCGGCTTTGAGATCCAGATGGAGCCATTCGCCAACGATGGCCTGGTGTTCGTGGTCAATGCAGACAATCCGGTGGACTCTCTCACGGTGGAACAGCTCCGGGACATCTACACCGGCAAAATTACCAACTGGAAAGAGGTGGGCGGCGACGACCTGGAAATCGCCCCCTTCCAGCGCAACGCCGAATCGGGCAGCCAGGTTCTCATGGAAAAACTGGTTATGGACGGCCAGGCGATGATGGAGCCTCCCGAGGGGTATATGCTCAGCGAGATGGGCACTCTCATGGAGGCGGTGCGCAGCTATGACAACTCCGCTAGCGCCATCGGCTATTCCGTGTTCTATTACGCCAGCGATATGGAGATGGCCTCCGGTCTAAAGATCCTCCGGGTGGACGGTGTGAACCCCTCCGCCGATGCCATCCGCAGCGGCGAATACCCTCTTCGCAACCCCTATTACGTGGCCATGGCCGCCAACACCCCAGACGACGACCTGACCTCCATTCTCTACCACTGGATTCTCAGCCAGGAAGGTCAAAAACTGGTGGACCAGATGGGCTACGCCTCTGTTCTGGAGGTGGGCTGACGTGAAAGTTCTTCGCTTGGCCGCCCCCGTTCTGGCCCTGGCGCTGCTGGCCGGCTGTCAGCAGCCCGCTGTGGAAAGCCCCTCCCCGGTTCCCAGCCCGGACGCCTCCCCCGCCCCCTCCTATCAAGTGACAACTCATTGGGATGCCCTGAATGAGCGTCCCACCCCTTTGGTGCAGCGCCGCTACGAGGGCTACACCGACGACCTTATTCCAGCGGACGACTACGGCCAACTGGTCCCCTATATCGGCGGAGAGGCCAGCGCACAGGGCTGGGGCACTGGCTGGTACTACGGTCTGGCCACCCGTGACGGGGTCATTGTCACCGACCCGGTTTTTCTGGAAATCGAGGCCCTGTCCTACTATGATTCCGGTGCCCGCGCCACCCGACAGGCTCCCCTTCTCATCCTGCGCCAAGGGGGCGTTAATGAGGATGCAGACCCCGGCGATTCCGGCTATTACTATAACCGTTATGGCCTGGCCGCCATGGATGGGGCCTGGTACACGGGACTTGCCTACTCTGCTCTCATCTGTCAGTCGGAGTTAGGGGCACTGATGTTCGAGACCGGGGGCGACGTGGTCATGATTGGCCTGGACGGACATGAGCTGTGGCGCTGGGGCGCGGATGAGATTCCCTTGCCCAACCTCACCCCCCAGGAGTCCTATTGGGGAGATGCCTCTGCCAGCGGTCCTTACCTCAACTATGTGGAGCATTGGGATGATGAGGGACAGCCCTCCTACCTCTATGTAGACCTGCGCACCGGCCAGGTGCTGGACAGCGAGCCCTCCGACTATCCCGCAGATCTGCTATATCAGGACGGTATGGGCTATTTTAACGGCGGCTGGTACAAGCAGGCCGACGGCACCCTCACCATCCACACCGACGATGGTCGCGATTATTCCTTTGCTCTGCCCGAGGGCTGTGACTATCCCGACATCAACGGCGACCGTGTCATCTTCCGCCCCAGCACCTACACGGCCGGGGAAAATCAGGTGCGCTCCATCGTCACCGACCTGGAGGGCAATGTACTGCTCCGCAGCGATCAATATCTGAACTTTATCTGGCAAAGCTGGGGGGATGTGTCCTCCCTGCTGTACTGCTCTGATTTTCACGATGATGGAAGTGGAACCAGTTGGACCGTTTCCACCGTGCTGGACCGGGATGGAAACGAATTGTTCACCACCCGAGAGTATCCCCAGCAGTTTGGGGACCGGCTGCTCTGGGCTGACGACGCCTACTACCACCTGACCGACCTGGAGGGTACCGACCTCATCCGCTACCCCCGCTGGAGTAGCCTGGACCTGCCTGCCGACGATTGACTGCTCCTAATCGTCTGATCACATTTTATTAGGAGGATTTGTTATGAAACGCCTGTCTGCTCTGCTTCTGTCCCTGCTCTTGCTCCTGGCCCTGGCCGCCTGCGGCACCCCCACCGTGGAGTCCCCCTCCCCGGACCCCAGCCCCGCCCTCTCTGAGAACGTGACGACCGATTCCCCTGTCCCCACCATCGCCCTGCCCGAAGATGTCCGCTACTTCTTTGCCGACGGCTATTTCCTGGGCAGCTGGTCCGGCGGCCAGTGGCGCTCCGCCTCAGAGGGCGGCTTCACCTTGGGGGAACTGTTTGGCCGGGATTACCTGGACATCTGGGGCGAGTCCCTTGGGGCGGTGCGCTTTTCCGTTGCCTGGGACAGCGGACAGTTTACCGAGGCAGACACACAACTGCTTCAGCCCTATGGCGTCATCGAGGGGCACGACTTCATTATGGCCCTACCTGCCCAGCTCACCGGGGAATCGGCTCAAATCCCGGTTCCCACTTATGGGTTTTACGCCCAGTTCGACGGCCAGACCCAGCGGATGGCGTCCAACGCAGCGCTGACCATTCCCACCTTTTTCACAGAAGCGGCTCATGATCTCTCCGACCAAACCGCCGCGGGGCTGCTCTCTGCCGCCGACATCGCCTTTGATCCGGCCCGGGCGGCCAAAAGCTTCCAAGCCATAGACCTGGACGGCGACGGCCAGGTTGAAACCCTCACCCTGCTACAAAACCCACGGGATGAGAGCGGCTACGCCATACTCAGCGAAGGCGACCCCATTTTCTATGCGCTGCTCCTCACCGACGGGGACGAAACCAGTCTGGTCTGCGCCGAGGCCATTGACTATACCGACGATGTCACCGCCCACTTCAGCGCCGGTTCGCTTACAGCCGCTGACCTGAACGGAGACGGCCGGTGTGAGATCATTCTTCAGTACAAAGGCTGGGAGTGGGGGCACTACTCCGCCTATTCCCTGGCCGACGGCCAGTGGACCGAGGTTCTCCTGGCCGAGTATGGCACCTGAGCGGCCTACATAAACGGCCTACATAAAAGATCAAGGCGGTTCCGCTTCTCAGCGGAACCGCCTTGATCTTACTTTGGCTCTTCCTCGCTCAACGGCCTTCTCCGGTACTCCCGCGGCCCCCACTCCGGCAAAGGCAGGCGCTGCATGGCCCCGAACACATAGTCCTTGAGCCGGGGATACTGCTTGGACAGGCTGGCCACCAGCTCCTTCACCTCCTGCCGCCGGGTGTTGCCGTCCGCCGGGCAGGGGTTGTGGACGATGGGCAAGCCGTGGCGGGCCGCAGCGTTGCGGATCATCCCCTCTCCGCAGTACAGCAGGGGCCGGATCTGGGTGATGCCCGTCCGGTCCAGCCAGGTCACCGGCTGGAAACAGGACAGCCGCCCCTCATAAAACAGGGACAGGAAAAACGTCTCCACCGCATCGTCAAAGTGGTGTCCCAGGGCGATCTTATTCAGCCTCAAATCCTTCATGGCGTTGTGGATGGCCCCACGGCGCATCTTGGCGCACATGGAACAAGGGTTCTTCTCTCGGCGCAGATCAAAAATAATGTGAAAGATCTCCGTTTGCAGCAGGTGGTAGGGTACCTCCAGCTCCCTGCACAGAGCCGCCACCGGCGCAAAGTCCATCTCCGGCACTCCCGGGTGGACGGTGATGGCATGCAGCTCAAAGGGCAGGGGGTAAAACTCCCGGAGCTTGGCCATGGCATACAGCAGCGTCAGCGAATCCTTTCCTCCGGACACCCCCACTGCCACGCGGTCTCCGGCCTGGATCATATCATAGTCCTCGACGCATCGGCGCAGATGGGAAAGTATCTGTTGCATATCCACTCCTCCAAACGCAAAATCAAAAATGAGTATTCCAGAGATTACAAGAGAATAAAAGAGATATCATTAGAATTTTTCGTCCAACATGATTTTTTCCGTTTTTTTGGTTGACATGTTCTGGACAAGGCATTATAATACAACATGCTCCGTTTTGTAAAGCGGAGCTTTCCAACTGTTTAGAACAAATTTATCATAAACGGAGGTTCCCAACCATGTCTACGTTCATGGCAAAAAAGGGCAGCATCGAGCGCAAGTGGTATATCCTCGATGCCGCCGGCAAGCCCCTGGGCAAGACTGCCGCCACTGCCGCTGTCCTGCTGCGTGGCAAGCATAAGCCCGAGTACACCCCCCATGCTGACTGCGGCGATTTCGTGGTCATTGTCAACGCTGAGAAGGCCGTTCTCACTGGCAAAAAGGGTGAGCAGAAGTTTTACCGCACCCACTCCGGCTATGTGGGCGGGCTGAAGGAGACCAAGTATCGCATTCTCATGCAGGAGAAGCCCGAGCTGGCCATGCGCGTGGCCGTGCGCGGCATGATGCCCCGCAACATCGTCACCAAGGACTCTCTGAGCCGCCTGAAGATCTACCGCGGCAGCGAGCATAAGCACGCCGCTCAGAAGCCTGAGGCCTGGACTGCGGAATAAGGAGGTAACCGAACATGTACAAGAGCAAGAAGCCTTATCATTACGGCACCGGCCGCCGGAAGTCCTCTGTGGCCCGCGTCCACCTGATCCCCAATGGCACCGGTTCTATCACCATCAACGGCCGTGACATTGAGGAGTACTTCGGCCTGGAGACCCTGAAGATGGTGGTCCGCCAGCCCCTGAACACCACCGGCACTATCGGCAAGGTGGACGTAGAAGCCACTGTCACCGGCGGCGGTGTCACTGGCCAGGCCGGCGCCCTGCGCCACGGCATTGCCCGTGCCCTGCTGGAGATGGACCCTGAGTTCCGCACTGCCCTGAAGGCTGCTGGTTTCCTCACCCGCGATCCCCGTATGAAGGAGCGCAAGAAGTACGGCCTCAAAGCCGCCCGTCGGGCTCCCCAGTTCAGCAAGCGCTGATTTTCTTTCAATATTTTCAAACTGCCGCCCAGACGGGCGGCAGTTTTTTGCGCCTTCTGCTCTGCGCACATGCTTTCCTTGCCTCCGCCTCCATATGGAAAGTCCCCGGCGGGTTAAAACCCGCCGGGGACTTTCCATAATTTTAGCCTTACATTTTCACTGGGCTCCTCTATCCACTTCAGCCGCTTAAAAGGGCATTGATTTCTGCCATGGATCGTTCATCTTCTTCTCATCGATTGTTAACCGCCTATCCGATAAGGCAAGGTGGGAGCCAAGGCTATGCCCGGCTCCCACCTTGCCTTTTACCTCAATGTTTTGTCACGCTGTCCCACATAACCGTGGACCGCCCCTCTGCCTTCTCCCCGTTGGACCGGGCCAGTAGGCCGGCCTTAGCCTGAAGAACGCTAGCGGCGTACCGGCAGGCGGCAAACAGTCCCCACAGCACGAACAGGGGGAGGAATCCCTCATCCCAATCGTCCATCATGTGATGCAGTACGCCGCCCGGCCCTACCCGGAACAGCATCCACAGTACCGTTAAGGAATACAGAACCGCAGCCACCAGCACCAGAATGGACAGTAGCTTCACCGCTCCTCCTGCGATGGACAGGCGGGAAGCTGCGTCGCTGTCTGGATACAGTTCAAACCAAGGTTGTTTTTTCTTCATCGCTTGATTCCCTCCAGGATACGTTCCGTTCCCGACAACCAGCTCTAGCCGCCGGGGTGCGGAACTTAGTCATAAATGGACTCCATATCGCGGGACAGTACCGCGCCGGTATATGCGTTGATCTCAAACTCATATTCCGTAGTCCCGTAGATGATTTTCACCTCATACTCCGCCCGGCCATCGTCCCAGTCCAGCTTCACCGAGCGGACGTTGGCCTGAGTAGCCCCGGACACATAGGAAAGAGCAATACTCGCTGCCTTGTCCTGACCGATATAAGAGCCAGAAAGATTCTGCTCCGGACGGTTATATCCCTCTGCGTCGTAGTCAAAGCTGAGGATCTCCCCGGTGCGGGCGTCGATCTCGTAGTCATATTCCTGATAATCATCCGTGTAGAACTCTACCTCATATACTCGGCGGCCGTCCTCCCAATCCTGCTTAACCCAGATAAAGTTAACTTGGCTGGCGCTCAGCCCAGCGTGGGCCAGGGCCTTGCTCTTGGCCTGCTCCTCCGTAATGAGGCCGCTGGCGGTGCCTTGTCCGCTGGTGCCGGGCCGATCTCCCTCCTGGAAGCTATCGGCATCGGTAATCAGCAGCTCCCCACTGAGGGTCACTGTCTCGGTGGCCCCATCCCAGCTCACGTTCTTGCCCATCAGGTTGCCGATAGCCCGTACGGGCAGATAGACCGAGCCATTATACACCAAGGGATAAACCGTCCGGCTCTGAGCATCGGTGAAGGTCCGCTCCACCCCGTCCACCATCACGGTAATGTCCGGCCACAGGGCGGCGGTAATGCTGCGCTCCATGGCGTTTCGATCCGGGGTGCCCGCTACATCAGCAGCAGTGCGGGCGCCGCTGATGGATACGGTTAGGCTGGACTGATCCCAGTTCACATTTTTGTCCATGAGCTCACCGATGGCACGGATAGGCAGATAGGTGGTGCCGTTGTAGGCGACGGGGTGTACCTCCTCCCCTCCTGCGTTGTAGAAAGTCCTGGCTGCGCCGTCTACCACCACAGTGATGTCGGGGGATAGTTGAGCTGTGACATTGGTGCCTGCGGCGCCGGCCCCCATGGTCAGTACTCCTACTGTCAATGCGGCGCACAGCGCCAGGGCTCCAATCCGTTTTGCGATCTGAATGTGTTTCATGTTCTGTTCCTCCTTTTACTATTCCATACTCAATTTTCTGATCACATCAGCGGCGGTGAACTTCTGTGTCCCACTCCCGGATGGCGCCGCTATATCCATCGATGGTAAACTCATACTCTGTACCATTGTACCAGATAGTACCTTCATACTCCAGCCGACCGTCGTCCCGGTCAAGTTCGAATTCATAGATGTCGTTCACCGTGGCCCCGGGCACCTTGGCCAGGGCGATCTCCTTGGCTTGGTCGGCGGTAATGGTGGTGGTTCCTTCCGCAGGAGGCGTATACCCCTCCGCATCGTAGTCATAGGAGACAATCTCTCCGGTGGCTACGTCGATCTCATAGTCGAACTCTTCATAGTTCGCGGTATAAAACTCGATCTCGTAGACCTGTCGGCCGTCGTCCCAGTCCAGTTTGCTCTTGAGAAAGGTCACCTGACTGGCTTCCAGCCCCGCATGGGTCAGGGCAATCTGCCGGGCCTCTTCCTCCGTGATGCCCGTCCCAATGGAACTACTTGGCTGGACGGAAGGCGTGGACGAGGGGGCGGCGCTTGCTGGCGCCTGGCTGGCTGGGACGCCATTGCCGGCGTCATCGTCCACGCCTTGTGGGGCCGTCTCGCTGATGATAGCTCCGGTCACCGCATCAATATCATAGGCGTAGCTCTGGCCGTTGGCGGTGAAGTCTACCGCATAGTAGTCGGTGCCATTCCGCCGGTCCAGCCCTGCGGTAGAAAAGGTCGCGGCGGATTCCGCCACCCCTGCGTTCTCCAATGCGATGGCTTTGGCCGCGTCGATACCGATATATTCTGCCTGGCTGCTGGGTTGACTGCACCCGGCGATGGCGAGGGTCAGCAGGGCCGCCCCGCACAGGGCAATGATTTTGTTCCGTTTCATGCTTTCTAGCTCCTTTCTTCCTGTTGGCCATATCCTACCACCCCAACATGAAAGCAACATGAAATAAAACCAGTTTTCAAAAAAATTTTTCTGCCCTTCTCCACGCCCTCGCCGTCCCATTCCTCTTCCCTATTCCCAAGCTAAACAGGAGGACCGGCCCGCAGAAAGCGCCTGCGGGCCGGTCCTCGTTGCTCCATATCTTATCCGATCAGTATCTGTGCCGCCTGTTGCGGCGTGGAAAAGATCAGCGGGGCGCTGACCCCAGGCTGCGCGCCCCAGCCCGCCAGGCCGAAGGCCGTCCCCGCGCCGGCGGCGCACTGACGGTCATAGACGCTGTCGCCGATGTACAGCAGCTCATCCCCCTGGCATCCCGTCTGCTCCAGGTAGTACAGCAGGGGCTCCGAGTCCGGCTTGTGGCGGACCGTATCATCCGCGCATACCACGCAGTCAAAATACTGTACGATCTCAAACCCGGCCAGATCATGGGCGAACTCCTCCCTAGTCTTGGATGTGACGACGCCCAGGCCATATCCGGTCTCTTGCAGGCCTCTCAGCAACTCTTCTACGCCCTCAAAAACCCGGATCATATCCCGGTATGCCTCCATCCTCTGGTCCCACAGGGCCAGCGCTGCCGGGATGTCCCGCACCTGGAGGAGCCGCAGGGCATCCTCCCCCGGGATGCCCAAGGCAAAAGTCAGCTCCTCCGCCTCCGCCCTTTGGCCCGTCACCTGCGCCAGCGTGTCCCGGAGGGAGCAGAGCACCGCTCGCTCCGTATCCACCAGGGTACCGTCTACATCAAATACGATCTGCCGGTATCTCATGCTGTCTCTCCCTTTCCGTTCTCTCCCTCCGGCAGGTGGAGGGTGAAGGTGCTGCCCAGACCGGAGATGCTCTCCAGGCTCATGGTGCCGCCGTGGGCTTGGGCGATCTTCCACACCATGGACAGGCCCAGCCCCGCGCCTCCCCGCTCACTGCGGGAGGGATCCACCTGATAGAACCGCTGCCACACCTTGTCCTGCTGCTCCTTGGGGATGCCGATGCCGTCGTCCCGGACGGTGAGCTGGATCTCCCCATCCCGCCGGCCCAGGTCCACCCACACATGGCCTTCCGGCTTTCCATATTTGAAGCCGTTATCGATGAGATTTTGAAGCAGCCGGGTAATCAGTGCGCTGTCCACCCGGGCGCGCACCCCGGACTGCACCTCACAGAACAGCCGCTCTGGCGGGTACGGCTGCTCCTGGCAAACCGTCTTCACCAGGTCCGCCAGGTCTACCTGCTCCTGCCGGGCGACACCGGTGCCCTGATCCAGCCGGGTGATGGACAGCAGCTGCCCGATGAGAGTGGACATTTTGTTGGCCTGCCGGTGGATGATAGCCACGGTCTCCCGCTGCTCTTCCAGGGTCTCCCCGTACTTCTCTGCATATTCGCAGGCGCTCTTGATGACGGATACCGGCGTGCGCAGCTCATGAGATGCGTCGGCGGTAAACTGCTGCTCCGCCTCAAAGGACCGCTCCAGGTGGGTGAACATCTGGTTGAAGGTGCTGGCCAGCCGGGTGAACTCGTTATTTCCCTTCGGCACCTCTACCCGGCGGGACAGGTCGGCCGCCTCGTCGATGGCCGCTGCGGTGGATGTGATTTGGTCCAGGGGGCGGAAGGCCCGCCGGGCGATAAGATATCCTCCCAGCGCAGCCAGCAGGATGAACAAAGGCATGACCACCAGAGCGATGTTCATGAGGTTCTGGACCACCTGGGGATTCTCCGGCGCCTCCAGAATCCCCCGGACCCATACGCCTCCCTCCCAGCTCAGAGGTAGCCAGAAGTCCAGAACATAATATCGCACCCCTCTCACATCTACCGGCCGGGTCAGGCCGCTTTGGAACGGCTCGTCCGCTGTGAAGCCCACTGGCACCTGACCGGCCAGTAAGGACTCGTTCTGGCTGTACACTAAGGTATAAACTCCGTTGTTATAAAAGCGGAAAGACTCTCCCAACTGAAGGGAGCCGTCCGTCATGTCTACCTGCTGCAAATTGTCCCGTACCGTCTGGTCCAGCTGGTCCATAGCGGTTTGGGTGGACACCGAGCCGCTGATGAACACCAGAAACCCCAGCAGCAGCCCTGCCATGAGGATCATGAGCAGCACGTACCAAATCGTGATTTTGACCTTGACACTAAGATGTTTCACCCCTGCCCGCCTCCGTCTTCAGGCTCCCGGATGGTCCAGCCAACCCCCTTCACCGTGTGGATGAGTTTCTCATTTCGGTCCCCGTCGATTTTCTTGCGCAGCCGGCTCATGTACCCGTCCACGTTGTTGGAGCTGCCAGAGTATTCATAATTCCAGATCCGGTCCTCAATTTGTTCCCTGGACATCACCTTGCCCTTGTTGCGCAGCAGGTACTCCAAAATGGAGTACTCTTTGGGCAGCAGTTGGACCTCTGCCCCGCCTCGGGTGACCCTGCGCCGCTCCGCATCCAGGGCTAGGTCCCCAGCGGTAAAGCAGTTCGTCCGCTGTCCGGCATGCTTGCGGGTCATGGCCCGGATGCGGGCCAACAGCTCGTCAAAGTCAAAGGGCTTGATGAGGTAGTCGTCCCCTCCCAAATCCAGTCCCTTCACCCGGTCGGAAACGCTGTCCCGGGCAGTAAGGAACAGTACAGGCGTGTCCATTCCCTGCTCCCGCATCTCCTGGACCAGGGTATAGCCGTCCTTTCTGGGCATCATCACGTCCAGAAGCACGGCGTCGTACTCTGCCCCAAGTAAATGGAGCTGAGCCTCCTCCCCATCGTAGCAGCCGTCCACCGTATATCCGGCCTTTTTCAGCACCTTCTGAATGAGCAGGTTCAGGTCCCGCTCGTCCTCCACCACCAAAACCCGCATAGGGCGTTCCTCCTTTTCACCATATTGTGTCGCCTTACACGCCCCATTGTACCCGACCTTTTCCCATTTGGCAAGAATGCAAAACGCCGCCGGGACGGTTTCCCCCGTCCCGGCGGCAAATCCCCCTGGCCGTATCTCACAACAGCACAACCCCTGCATCCTGGCAAGCGCTCATGGTTTCCTCATCCCACACGGATGCCTGCACCTCCCCGATATGAGCCTTGCCCAGCAGGAACATGGACACCCGGCTCTGGCCGATTCCGCCGCCGATGGTGAGGGGCAGCTTGCCCTCCAGCAGCATCTTGTGGAAGGGCAGCGAGCGCCGGTCGTCACACCCGGCGATGGCCAGCTGCCGGTCCAGGGACTCGGGGCTGACCCGGATGCCCATGGAGGACAGCTCCAGCGCGTGTCCCAGCACGCTGTTCCATACCAGCAGGTCCCCGTTCAACTCCCAGTCGTCATAGTCCGGGGCACGGCCGTCGTGGGGCTTTCCCGATTTGAGGGTGCCGCCGATGCCCATGACAAACGAGGTGGGATGGTCCTTCACCCAAGCGTCTTCCCGCTCTTTTGGTGTCAGGCCGGGCCAATGGTCCTCCAGCTCCTGCGTAGTGACAAAGGCCACCTCCCGATCCACCGGAGGCAGCGCCGTAAGAGCGGGGAACACCGCCCTCAGGGTGGCCTGGGTGTCCGCTAGAGCGCCCACAATGGTAGCCACGGTCTGCTGCAAATAATCCACGTTCCGGTCCCGGGGGGCGATGACCTTCTCCCAGTCCCACTGGTCCACATAGACCGAGTGAATGTTGTCCAGCTCTTCGTCCCGGCGGATGGCATTCATATCCGTATACAGCCCCTCCCCCACGGAAAACTGATAGCGATACAGGGCCATACGCTTCCACTTGGCCAGGGAGTGTACTACCTGGGCGTCCCTCCCGGTGTGGGGGATATCGAAGGATACTGGCCGCTCCACCCCGTTCAGATCGTCGTTCAGGCCGGTGGACGCCTCTACAAACAAGGGGGCGGATACCCGGCGCAAGTGGAGCGCCCCGCCCAGATTGTCCTCAAACAGGCGCTTGAGCAAGCCAATGGCCTTTTGTGTATCGTACAGGTTCAGACAGGGGGCATACCCCCGGGGAATGACGGTATGTAGCATGGTAACGCTCCTTTACCTTACTAAATTTTTTTCATTATACGATATCACGGGAAAAAATGCAAATTGAATTGTCTTTGTTCCCATATAATGCTATAATGTAGCCAAAGATTCTGGTAAGATAGGAGAGATTTTGTGGACAAGGCCCATTCCCCTGTTTCCGGCAAGGGACCGCGGTCAGCTGCCTCTCTCCGCCGGTACGCTGGACCAGCCTCCCTCAATCGCGGCAGACGATTCCGCCGCTAAACCGCAACATCATGATGTTTAAAGGAGACGATTTTCCATGGTTGCCAATTTCGAAGAAAAGCTTGACGAATACGCTCATCTGCTGGTGGAGGTAGGCATGAACCTCCAGCCTGGCCAGACTCCCCGCATTTCCGCCCCAGTGGAGTGCGCGCCCCTGGCCCGGCTTTGTGCAGCCGCCGCCCTGGACCGCGGCGCTCGGGATGTCGTGCTGGACTGGTCGGACGATTTTGTCACCCGCCAGCGGTATCTCAAGGCCGACGGGACGGTGTTTTCTGAATTTCCCGACTATCAGAAGGCGAAATTCGACTGGCTGCTGGACCACGGGTCCCCTGCCCTGTCTATCATCGGCTCTGACCCCGAGATGCTCAAGGGGGTGGATCCCGCCCGTATCCAGGCCTGGCAGCGGACCAGCGCCCAGCCCACCAAACCCTATTTTGACGCCATGTCCGCCAGCCGCTTCCAGTGGACCATTGGCGCCCATCCCACCCGCGCCTGGGCGGAGAAGGTGTTCCCGGACATGAAAGGGGATGAGGCCATCGACGCACTGTGGGACGCCATCTTCTCCGTGTGCCGCATCACTGGGGATGGCAAGGGGGTGGAGCGGTGGAGGGTCCACGTAGAGGACACCGCCCGGCGCTCCAAAGTCCTGAACGATTATCACTTCAAATCCCTGCACTACACCAATTCCCTAGGCACCGACCTGACCCTCACTCTGCCGGAGCGCCACGTCTGGATGGGCGGCAGTGAAAAGACTCCTTCCGGGGTGGAGTTTGTGGCCAACATCCCCACAGAAGAAATCTTCACCGCCCCCCGGTGGGATGGGGTGGACGGCCGGGTGTATGCCGCCCTGCCCCTGGCCCTGGACGGCAACCTGGTGCGGGACTTTTACCTGGACTTTCAGAATGGAAAGATCGTAAACGTCCATGCCGAGGAGGGGGAGGATGTGCTGAAACACTCCATCGCCATGGATGAAGGCTCTTCCTATCTGGGGGAGGTGGCCCTGGTGCCTTACGACTCCCCTATCCGCAACACAGGCAATTTGTTCTACAACACCCTGTTTGACGAGAACGCCTCCTGCCACCTAGCCTTCGGCTCCGCCTACCCCACATGCGTCCAGGGAGGTGAGGACATGGACGAGGCGGCTCAGAAGGCCGCGGGTCTGAACCAGTCGTCCAACCATGTGGACTTCATGGTGGGTACCGCCGATCTGTCCATTGTGGGCACCACCCACGAGGGGAAGAAGGTCCCCGTGTTTGTGGAGGGCAACTTTGCTTTCTGAGCAAATACAGAGAGCAACCGCGCAGGGGGCGCTTAAGCCATAGCGAGGACGCGCACAGGCCAGCCCGAAACAGGCGAAACGATTCAGCTCTGGTTCCGCTTGATGGTGAAATCTGTGCCTGCCCCCTTGCCTTTTTTCTCCCCCAGCGCCCCCTCCTCGCTAGGCTTCGGTTGGGACCCCATTTAAGCGCCGAACCACAACCACACCCCAGCCCTAAAAACAGAAAGGACTTTTCTATGGACTACAAGGAGCTGCTTGCCACCTGGCCTCAGGATGCCAGCGGTCAGCCAGAGAAAGCCGTCTTACTGAAAACAGAGGCCGATTTCCCGGCTTTTGGCGGGTTATGCCTGTCCATGCTGGATAGCTTCGGCATTCCCTATCTCACCGATCGCCCTGGCGTGGGTGAGGTCGCCAATATCCAGGGTGGATTCTCCCCGGAGGGCATCAGGATCTATGTTCCGCTTTCCCGCTTTGCTGAGGCAAAAGAATTGTTCAACGCACCGGCTGTGCTGGCCGGAGAAGATTTTGAGGAGGAAACGCAATGACTTATCAGGAAACCTATAAAAAATGGCTCAATTCCCCTGCCCTTTCTCCGGAGGAAAAGGCGGAATTGGCCGCCATTGCCGGTGACGATAAGGAGATCGAGTCCCGCTTTTTTTCCCAGCTGGACTTTGGCACCGCTGGCCTGCGGGGCACTATGGGGGTGGGCCTGTATCGGATGAACGTTCATGTCATCCGTCACGCCACCCAGGCCTTCGCCCAGGTTATCCTGGAAGAAGGAGCCCAAGCCGCCGCCAAAGGGGTTGCCATCTGCTTTGACTGCCGGAACAACTCAGACACCTTTGCAAAAGAGGCCGCGTGCGTTATGGCAGCCAACGGGATCCCCGTCCGGCTGTTCGACGCCCTGCGTCCCACTCCCGAGCTGTCCTTCGCCATTCGGGAGTATGGCTGTACCGCGGGTATCAACATCACCGCCAGCCACAATCCCAAGGAGTACAACGGCTACAAGGTCTACTGGTCCGACGGCGCCCAACTGCCCCCCCGCCACGCCGACCAGGTGGCTAAAAAGATGCGGGAGCTGGACGTGTTCGACAGCGTCAGGACCATGGATTATGACCAGGCGCTGGCGGTTGGCCTCATCACTCTCATGGGGGGTGAGACGGACGAGAAATTCCTGGCCAACGTCATGGAGCAGGTCAACGATAAGGCGGCGGTTGATGCGGTGGCCGACACCTTCAAGATGGCGTACACCCCCTTCCATGGCACCGGCTATAAGCTCATTCCCGAAGCCCTTCGCCGCCTGGGGATGAAGCATGTGATCTGCGTTCCCCAGCAGATGGTCATTGACGGCAACTTCCCCACCGTGGCCTCCCCCAATCCGGAGAACCCCGAGGGCTTCGCCCTGGCCGTGGAGCTGGCCAAGGAAAACGGCGCGGACTTCATCCTGGGCTCTGATCCGGACGCCGACCGGGTGGGCATCATGGTGAACACCGGCAACGGCGAGTTCAAGGTGCTCACCGGCAATCAGACCGGCGTGCTGCTGCTGGACTACCTCATTGGGGCCAAGAAGCGCACTGGCAAGATGCCCGTAGACCCCGTGGCCCTGAAGACCATCGTCACCACCGAGATGGCCCGGAAGGTGGCCGAGGTCAACGGTCTGAAGTGCTATGATACCTTTACCGGCTTCAAGTTCCTGGCCGAGAAGAAAGACCAGCTGGAGAGCTCCGGCCAAGGCAACGTTATCTTTTCCTATGAGGAGTCCTACGGCTACATGCTGGGCAGCTTTGTCCGGGATAAGGATGCGGTGACCGCCGCCGTAGCTCTCACCGAGATGGCCGCCTGGTACGCCGGCCAGGGCAAGACCCTGTACGACGCCATGCTGGGGCTGTACGAGAAGTACGGCTACTACGGTGAGCGCACCATGAACCTGGTGATGCCGGGCCTGGACGGCCTGCGGAAAATGGCCGACCTGATGGCGGACCTCCGGGCCAATCCTCCCAGGGAGGTGGGCGGTACTGCTGTCACTCAGTGGAAGGACTACCAAGACGGCAGTGTGGTGAACGTCCAGACCGGCGCCAAGTCTGCCATGGAGCTGTCCGGCTCCAACGTGTTGCGCTACGAGCTGGCTGATGGCACCTCCGTCATCGTCCGGCCCTCCGGCACCGAGCCCAAGGTCAAGGTATACATTCTGGCCCAGGGCAGGGATCAGGTTGACTGCGCGGACAAAGTGGCGCGCTATGCGGCTTGGGCGGAGAGCCTGAACCACTGACGGCAAGTGTAATGTCCGGCTTTTCCGTTGGAAAAGCCGGACATTTTCTCTTGACAGAACCGCCTTGCCCATGGTATGGTATCCCTCCATCCTGATTTGGAAAGGAGGGCGTTTTTATGCCCATTGATATCCGCGCCTGGCTGGATCAGGCGCAGGCTAGCCTCCAGGCCGCCTTCGGCCCCCGGCTGTTGTTTCTGGGCCTCCAGGGCAGCTATGGCCGGGGCGAGGCCCAGGAGGGCAGCGACATCGACCTGGTGGTTATTCTAGATGAAGCCGCACCGGAGGACTGGCGGATCTACCGCGGCCTGCTGTCCGCCCTGCCCTACTCCGAGTTGGCCTGCGGTTTCTTCTCCGGCGCGGCCCAGCTGGCTCATTGGGACCGGGCCGATTTGTTCCAGTTCGTCCATGATACCACCCCTATCTTGGGCGACCTGAACGCCCTCGTCCCGCCTATCGGCCGGGCGGACGTGGAGCGCGCCCTGCGCCGGACGGCCTGCGATGTGTACCACATCACCGGCCATAACCTGCTCCACGGCCAGAGCGTGGAGGTGCTCTCCGCCCAGTTCAAATCCGCCGCATTTGCCCTCCGGGCTTCCCACTACTTAACGGCTGGGATCTTCCTGCGCTCCACGGAGGATCTGGCCGCCGCTCTGACTCCCTGCCACCGGGCGATCTTAGAGGGCCGGGCGGGATTAACGGCGGCGAATCTGGAGGGCCGCTCCCAGCTTCTGCTGGCCTGGGCCTCCTCTGTGCTGGAGGAATTGTCATGAAGATCGCCGTCCTAGGATACAGCGGCGCAGGCAAGTCCACCCTGGCCCGCGCCCTGTCCTCAGCGCTGCCCCTTCCCTGTCTGCATCTAGATCAGGTCCACTGGCTGCCTGGCTGGACCGAGCGGGCCCAGGAGGAAAGCCGCCAGATCGTTGAGGAGTTTCTGGAACAAAATACCTCCTGGATCATCGACGGCAATTATAGCGGCCTGTGCCTGGAGGAGCGTTTGGAGCAGGCGGACCATATCGCCTTTCTCAACTTTCCTCGCCTGCGCTGCCTGTGGCGGGCCTGGCGGCGAAGCGCCCTTTACCGGGGCCGCACTCGGGAGGACATGGCGGAGGGCTGCACTGAGAAGCTGGATCTGGAGTTTGTCCTTTGGATCCTTAGGGACGGCAGAGCCCCTGCCCGGCGCTCTCGCTTCCGCGCCCTCCTCCGCTGTTATCCAGACAAGGTTGTGGTGTGCAAAAACAATCGGGATGTGTCCCGTTTTATTTCTTCCGTCTCTCAGTAGCCGAAAATCATCCGCACCGCCCAGCTGGCAGCCAGAAAGCCCACCAAGTCTCCGCACAAAGCGGCGGGGATAGCATAGCGGGTCTTGGCAATCTTGGCTGCGCCGAAGTAGACGGCCACGGTGTAAAAGGTTGTCTCAGTGGAGCCTAGCATCACTGCCGCCGTCCGCCCCACCAGGGAGTCTGGGCCATAGGTCTCGATGAGCTCCGCCCCTACTCCCAGAGCCGCCGACCCGCTCACTGGACGCACCAGCAGCAAGCCGATGGTCTCCACCGGGATGCCCACGGCGGACAGCAGGGGTTCCAGCGCTTGCCCCAGCAGTTCCAGCGCCCCGGAGGCCCGGAGCATATACACCGCTGACAGCAGGGCCACCAGCGGCGGGACGATGCCCACCGTCACCTTCAGCCCTTCCCCTGCGCCGGACACCAGTGCTCCCCACAAGTCCACCCGCCGAACAGTTCCCCACAGGGCCACAGCCAGCATCAAAAAAGGCACCAGCATGGCATAGAACAGCTCCATATCTCCTCACCTCCACACCTTAGACAGTGCCTTGGCCGCCAGCAGTCCCGCTGTCAACGAGGCTGCCGACGCCAGCCACACCGCTGGAAGGATGTCAAAGGGAGCGGCACTGCCCGCTGCGGAGCGTATACTGGCCACCGTGGTAGGCAACAGCTGGATAGAGGCGGTGTTGCACACCACCAGCATGCACAGGCTGTCCGACGCCACCCCTGGAGATCTCTCCGCCATCCGCCGGGCAGCCTCCAGTCCCAGGGGAGTGGCCGCATTGCCCAGCCCCAGCAGGTTGGCGGATACGTTGGCAGACACCGAGTCCATCACCGGACCGTTTTGGGCGAAATCCGGGTACAGCCGTCGTAACACGGGACGCAGCAATCGTGACAGCCCGGCGGCTAGGCCAGAGCGGCGCATGATCTCCATTACTCCCAGCCACAAACACAGCGCCCCCGCCATAGAGATGCACAGTTCCACCCCTGCTGCCGCTCCTTCCAGGGCCGCCGAGGCCACCGCCTCCCCATTTCCCAACGCCAGTCCGCATACCACTGACGCGGCCACCATCACCGTCCAAATCACCGACATGGCCACTGACCACGCCCCCTTTCTCTTGTCCATTTATACGCGCTGGCCACGTCGGCCATGCCCAGCCTACACATATCTTTCATTTTATGACAAAAATGTAAACCTTGCGTCTTTCTCCCCCATAATTCCTGTTTTCTCATTGACAAAACTATACAATGTGTTATAATCATTATGCTCTTAGACATTGATAGAGGACAAATTTGATAGGAGGACACATAGCATGAAATCAACTGGAATCGTGAGACGAGTAGACGAATTAGGGCGCATCGTTTTACCCATCGAACTGCGCCGAACGTTGGATATCACCGAGCGTGATTCTCTGGAAATTTACGTAGACGGCTCATCTATTATCCTGAAAAAGTACCAGCCCGCCTGCATTTTCTGCGATGATGCCAAGGACGTGGTCTCCTATAAAGGAAAAAACATCTGTGCCAAATGCCTTAAAGAGCTTAAGGAGCGCGCCTGATTTTTTCGCCTGTTAAAATGCACGCAGGCCGTCGGCAATAGCCGACGGCCTGCGTTTTATTTTGCAGTATTTCCCTCGCTTTATCAACTTCTTCATATATACTTTTTGTAATAAATCTTTCCAATTTCTATTCTATTTTCCCAATGACAAATCATACAGTGCTCGCTTTTTCAGTCCGAACTCCACCGCAGCCTGCGCGGCCGCATCCTTGAGGGACCACCCCTCTCCCCTCAGCTGTTCCACCCGTTTCAGCGCCTGCTGGGGATCCCCCGCCTGGGCTGCTGGAGTGGGCGCTCCATCCACCACCAGCACAAACTCCCCCCGGGGGAGAGTCTGGACGAAATAATCCGTTGCCTCTCCCAGCGTAGTGCGCAGGACTTGTTCGTGGAGCTTGGTCAGCTCCCGGCACACAGCCACCCGCCGGTCCGGGCCAAAGGTGTCCCGCAGATCGTCCAGGGTGGCGGTCAGCTTGTGGGGCGCCTCATAGAATACCATGGTCCGCTCCTCGTTTCCCAGCTCTTCCAGCCTGGCCCGGCGGTTTTTTCGATTCATAGGCAGAAATCCCTCAAAAATGAACCGTCCCGTGGGTAGTCCAGATACAGACAAAGCAGTGATTAAGGCGCAGGGGCCGGGGATGGCCTCCACCTGTACCTGAGACTGCGCGCACAGAGCTACCAGTTCTTCCCCCGGATCAGAGATGGCAGGAGTACCTGCATCGGTGACCAAGGCGCAACTCTCCCCGGCCAGTAACCGCTTCAGGAGGATTGGCCCCGCCGTATCTTTGTTGTGTCGGTGATAGGCGACCATAGGCTTTTTTATCCCTAGGTGGTTGAGCAGCTTTACCGTCACTCTGGTGTCCTCAGCGGCGATGAAGTCCACCGCTTCCAAGGTGTCCGCCGCCCGCTGGGAGATATCGCCCAAATTGCCGATGGGGGTTGGCACCAGATAGAGGGTTCCCGCCATATTCCTTCCTCCTTATCAAAAAGGCACAGGCCAGGCCTGTGCCTTTCGTTCTTCATAGCACGATGAGCCCATAGGTCCAGCTCAGCCGGTCCAGCTCTTTTCGGTCCAGATCCCCTGTGCCGTCGTAAAAGGCCCGGCCCTGATAGACCCGCAATGCCTGCTCCAGCAGCTCAGGCACGTCAGACCATAGGCACAGGGCCTTGCCGATGGCATACTGATGCTGGGCAAAGATGTCCACATCGTCCTGCTCCGTGACTACGATCTTTACCGCCCCTACCGGGGCATCCTCAGCGGCAATGATGTCCTCCAGCAGGTTAGGCCCGCACTCCAACCCCTCCCCAACATCCACAGTCCGGGTAACAAAGCAGGGACGGGTCCCGGTGGCACAAGGGATCACATCTGGGTCTCTTGTGCAGGGCTGATAAGGATATGCCTCAATCTTCCCCTCATAGGCCCAGAACAGCGGGACACTGGCATAGGGCGCCAGCCGCGCCAGCTGCGACCGGGCTACTTCTTCCCGACAGTTCAGGCCAAAAGCAGCGCATCCCATTCCCTCACAGACAAATAGGGCCGCCAGCACGTCCACCCGTGTGACGGACTCTCCGTCCTCGTCACAAGCCCAAGAAACCCACACCGGAAAGCAATTTCTCTCCCGGGCGGCCAGAATGGCGGCCCGGCACTCAGCCATAGTGGTCATGCAGTTGACATGGACCGGCCCCTCCCCTGGCCGCAGCCTTGTGGAGTAGGCGGACACTAGTTCGGAAAAGGATGCATCTCCTGCCGGGGCCACGTCACGCCCCATGGGACCTAAAGTCTGCTGAAATAACGGCGCCACGTCGTCCATGAAATGGTTCTCCCGCTTTCTGTTTACAAAATTCAAGATAGTATACCAGCTTTTGCGGCAAAAAGCAATGCCCTCTTGACAATTCCACCCCCCCACGGTATCCTTTATAGCGAAAATGTCAGTCCGGTATCCACCTGCGCTAGGACAAAGAATACAGGAGGCCCTTTTTATGACGTTAGATATAATGCTCTCCGCTTTTCCCGCGGCCCTGCCCCAGTCCGGCACCGCCGTAGTGATTCTCACGGTGGTCTCCATTCTGCTCAATCTGGCGGTATGCTTTTTCGGCTTCCGGCTGTTTAAAGTGCTCGTAACCATTTTAGGCTTCCTAGGCGGGGTCTGCCTAGGGTTGGCTGCCATGTTCCAAGTTGACTGGCCCGTCTGGAGCAAAGTGCTGCTGGCGTTGCTGCCGGGCATCCTTCTGGCCGTGCTGGCCCTCAAGATCTACAAAGTGGGTGTGTTCCTTTTCTGCGGTCTGCTCCCCGGGGTGTTGCTCACTGTCACTTTGGGCACTTGGATAGGACTCATAGCTTTTCTGGTATTTGGTGTGCTGGGGGTGCTGCTCACCCGATTTTACATCATTGCGGTGACCTCCGTCAGTTCTGGCCTCCTAGTAGGCCAACAGCTATTGGCCCTCATCTCCCTAAGCAATGCTGTCGCCGCCGCCGTAGTGGGGCTGGTTCTGGCTGTGCTTGGCTTTGTCTTTCAGTGGAAAACCACCAAAAAGGTCGATCCCCAGACAGGCGCACCCATCTACTGACCCCTTCCCATCAGGAACCCCCGCCCTGCCATCGGCAGGGCGGGGGCTTTCTCATGTCCCAGCAGCTCACAGCTACTTACATCTTTTCCGGCGCAGACACACCCAGCAGCCCCAAGCCGTTAGCCAGCACTTGGCGGGTGGTATCCGCCAGCTTCAGCCGGGCTGCCTGGAGGCAGGGGTCGTCCACCATGCACCGACAGGCATTGTAGAACCGATGGAAGTCCCCGGCCAAGCCGGTGAGGTAGCGGTTGATCCGGCTGGGGTCATAGGTTCGGGCCGCCTGATGGACCTCCTCGGGGTACTGGGCCAGGGCTTTCACCAGGGCCTGCTCCTCCGGCTCGGCCAGCAGGGACGCATCTGCCTGGCCAGCGGGGCACACCGCTACCCCGGCCTCTCCCATCCGCGCCACAAGGGAGCAAATCCGGGCATGGGCGTACTGGACATAGTACACCGGGTTATCCGAATCCTGGCGCACCGCCAGGTCCAGGTCGAAGTCCAGCGGGCTGGTGGACACCCGGTTGTTGAAGTAGTACCGGGCAGCGTCCACGCTGATCTCGTCCAGCAGGTCGTGCAGGGCGATGGCCTTGCCAGTGCGCTTACTCATCCGCACGGGCTTGCCGTCTTGGAGCAGGTTAACCAACTGCATAAGCACAATGACCAGCCGGTGGGATCCGTCCAGCCCCAGCCCATCCAGGGCAGCCTGGAGCCGGGCCACGTGGCCGTGGTGGTCGGCGCCCCACACGTTGATGACCTTGTCAAAGCCCCGCTTTTCGAATTTGTTGCGGTGGTAGGCAATGTCGGCAGCAAAATAGGTGTAGAAGCCATTGGCCCGGCGCAGTACGTCGTCCTTCAAATCCAGCTTGTCTACCTGCTCCTGGCTCTTACCCTCGGCCAAGTATTTCCGCTTGAGCAGTTCGGTGGTGTTCAGCCACAAGGCGCCGTCCTTCTCATAAGTCCAGCCCTTCTGGGCCAGCAGATCCACTGTCTCGGCCACATAGCCCGAGTTATGCAGCTCAGATTCAAAAAACCATTGGTCGTACTCGATGCCATATTTGCGCAGGTCGTCCTTCATTTTAGGAATGTTCACCGCCAGACCGAACTGGGCCATGGCGTCCAGCCGCTCCTGCTCAGGCAAGTCCTTCCAGCTGTCTCCGTGCTGGTCGTAGATGGCCTGGGCCAGCTCCCGGATGTCATCCCCCTGATAGCCGTTCTCCGGGAATGGGAAAGCATCCTCTCCCACAATCAGCTGCATATACCGGGCATTGATGGATTGGGCAAACTTGGCGATCTGGTTACCTGCGTCGTTGACGTAGAATTCCTTCCAGGTGTCATACCCATCCCGCCGGAGGACGTTGGCCAGCGTATCCCCCAGCACGCCGCCCCGGGCGTTGCCCATATGCATGGGTCCAGTGGGGTTTGCGGAGACGAACTCCACCATTACCTTCTCGCCCCGGCCCTCGCCGGAGCCGCCGTACCCCTGGGGGTCGGACTCCACTGCGGCAAGCACCGCGCCATACCATCTGGGAGCGTAAAAAAAGTTCAAAAACCCTGGTCCGGCGATTTCCGCCCGCTGGAAGTAGCTGTCTGTCAGCTCCAGGTGGTCTAGGATGGCTTGGGCGATCGCCCTGGGGGACATTTTCAGCGCCTTGGCCCCCGCCATGGCAAAGGATGAGGCGAAGTCGCCGTTCTTGCTATCCTTGGGTACCTCTACAGTGCCGATGATGGTCTGCCCGCCAGGAAGGCCCCCATCGGCAACTGCCCGCTCATAGGCCTGCTGGGTCAACTGGGCCACCTGCTCCCGGGCGGCCTGGATGAGATTGTGTGTCATATGGTCAAAGCTCCTTCTCACTCAGGCCGTTCTCACTGGGGAAGGCCCGGTTTTTTCTTCACATTAAGCTGAAACAGGCTCTTGCCCGCCAGCAGGTTATCAATCTCGATGGCATAGTCGATCTCCAAATCTCCTCCCGCCTCATCCACGGTATTTTTCAGCCGTCGGGTTTCGATCCCTACCGCCAACGCTCCATAGGGGGTTTCGTACATGGACAGATGCTTGCGTCCCACCTCAAAGATCATCTGGGAGTTGACGCTGCCCTGTCGCAGCAAAGTTACCCGAGGGCCTTCGATGCGCAGTTTGGTGGTAGTCCCCTCCAGTCCGGTGAGTTCTGTCTCCTGATAAGCAATGGTATAGCCCTCCTGTTCCCGCCGGAGAGTGCCTGCGGTGACCAATTCCGTAACATCGGGATCCTGCCCCTCGTAGAGCTGGCTGCCCTTAATGGAAATAATTACATTTTCTTCCATATTAAACCTCACTAATATTGTGTGATGTCTATTTTCTCCACATGGCCGGCCATATCCTCTCCCAAGAACACGGAGGCCAGGTCAGCAAAGTCCTCGGTGCTGTCGCTGACAAAATATCGATGGCTGCCCGCTTCAGCCCGGTCAGTACGTAAGCCGTCCCGGTCCAGCCGGGCGGCTACATAGTGGGCGCATTGCTCCCCTACATCCACCAGAGACACCTGGGGCCCCATACAGGCACCGATAACCTGCCGAAGCAGCGGGTAATGGGTACAGCCCAGAATGAGAGTGTCCACCCCCGCCCCTTTCATGGGCGCCAGATACTCTGCAGCCACTGTCTCGATCACCGGATCGCCGGGGCGGAATCGCCCGTTCTCCACCAACGGGACGAACAGCGGGCATGCCTCCGAGCACACCTGGAGTTCTGACCGTAGACGTGCCAATGCCCGTTCATATGCACCGGATCGGATGGTAGCCTTAGTGCCGATCAGTCCTACCGGGCCATCTTTCGCCAGCCTGGCTGCGGCGCGTACCGCCGGTCCCACCACGCCAAACACCGGAATGTCGTTTTCCCTGCGCAGCACGTCCAAGGCGGTGGTAGATACAGTGCCGCAGGCAATCACAATAGCCTTGGGGTCAAAAGAGCGCAGAAATCGCACATCCTGCCTAGCATATGTGGTGATGGTGTCCTGGGACCGTCCCCCATAGGGCACCCGTCCGGTATCTCCGAAGTAGATGAGGTCCTCTTCCGGCATGAGCCGGGCCAGCTCCCGCACTGCGGTAAGCCCTCCCAAGCCAGAGTCAAACACGCCAATGGGCCGTCTGTCCATGGGACGCCTCCTCTTATGCTTTGTGGTCAGGTCACTGTATTATATGATATTTCTTTGGGAAAAACAAGTATCACCTTACCCAAAAAGCCAATGGCGCACACGGTCCGGTCTGCTGAGCCGCTCCCTTGCTGCCTCCCCTGTTTTCCCGGAACGCGTATTTTCCTCCGGTTTCCCCTTGCGGTTTTGTCTTTGAAATGATATACTAGATTTCCCGCCACAGGGAAGGAGGTGCACGGCCATGGCCAAACAGGCCGTCAAACAGCTGGCGTCCAACCGAAAAGCCTATCACGACTACTTCATCGAGGACAAATTTGAAGCCGGTATTGAACTGGCCGGCACCGAGGTCAAAAGCATCCGCAAGGGCAACGTCAACCTGAAAGACTCGTTCTGCGCCGTCAAAGATGGGGAGATGTTTCTCTATGGGATGCACGTCTCCCCCTATGAGCAGGGCAATATCTTCAACAAGGACCCCCGGCGTACCCGGAAGCTCCTGCTCCACAAGCGGGAGATCATGCGCCTTCAGGCCAGGGTCCAGCAAGACGGCTACGCCCTCGTCCCCCTGTCACTCTATCTATCCGGCCCCCGGGTCAAGGTAGAGCTGGCGCTGGCCCGTGGCAAAAAGCTCTACGACAAGCGGGAGGCCGCCGCCCAGCGGGACGCCAAGCGGGAAATGGACCGATTCGCCCGGGGCCGATATTAATGATAAAGATAAAAGGAGTGTGTTTCCCATGGCTCAAAATCCTATCGTCACCATCGAGATGGAAAATGGCGGCATCATCAAGGCTGAGCTGTATCCCGATGTGGCGCCCAACACGGTCAACAATTTTATCTCCCTGGTGAACAAGGGCTACTACAACGGCCTGATTTTCCACCGGGTGATCCCCGGCTTTATGATCCAGGGCGGCTGTCCCCAGGGCACCGGCATGGGCGGCCCCGGCTACTGCATCAAAGGCGAGTTTACCCAGAACCGCTTCCCCAACAACCTGGCCCATGACCGGGGCGTACTGTCCATGGCCCGCACCATGCGGCCCGACTCCGCAGGCAGCCAGTTCTTCATTATGGTGGAGAAAGCCCCCCATCTGGATGGTGCCTATGCCGCCTTTGGCAAGGTTATTGAGGGCATGGAGGTGGCTGACGCCATCGTCAGTGCCCAGCGGGACTACAACGACCGCCCCCTAGATGACCAGCGGATGAAGTCTGTCACTGTGGATACCTTTGGCGTGGACTATCCCGAACCGGAGAAGGTCTAAGCGCCCTCGCCGTCACGAACAGACGAGACGGCGTGACAGCATTTGAAAATTTCCCCGCGGCTGGCGGCCAGTGCCGCCAGCCGCCCCCAAAGCTTCTTTCCCTCCTGACGGCGCAGCCTCCAGGCACAAACAAAGCAAAGCGGACTTTGCTCCGACGATACGGGGCCGTAATGGTTTCGACGGGGGCATAGAAGCAGGAATAGCGAGCGGATGCGCCCAGCATCCTAAAAATGGGCAATTATAAATTAAAGAACGACGATAACGTAGTTCTCGCCGCTGCTTAATGCGGCCGTCCTGCCCGGAAGGACCACGAGCCGGGTTTGGGCGTAACCTAAGTGGTGCCCGTGAGTACGGAAAGAGTTGACCGTGCCACGCATCATGACTCTACCGATCTCAGGAGTGTGTCGGCCCGCGTCTGAGTGAGGGAATGTAATGGACCGTCTGCGCTCGGAGAAGTTCCTGTGGAAGTGCTTTCGGACAGGGGTTCGACTCCCCTCGGCTCCACCATGTGAACAGAGGTCGAAATTTGGAACTCAAAAATGAGACATCCAAATTTCGGCTTCTTTTTCTATGCCGAAAACCGATGATTCAAACCGTGTTGTCATGGTTGCCCTCTTTTGTAGAAATGGGACATCCAAAAGCAAAAATCGAAAAATTGCAATGTAAAAATGAAAAGTAATCAAATCTGAACCTGGAATTCTCATGTTCTTGAGGATTCCTTTTCTTTGAGCCAGTAATCCTGCTCTGCCTGTTCCGGAGTTTTATATTGCAGGGTGGAATGGGGACGTTCGGTATTGTAGAAGGCGATAAAATGGGCAATTCCTCTCATCAGATCCGCTTCCGACGTATAGTGCCTGCGGTATAGTTCTTCCTTCTTAAAAATGGAGAAGAACGCTTCCGCAACCGCATTGTCGTGGGGGCGAGCTGTTCGAGAAAAGGACTGTTCTACTCCAAAGTCCTCCAACAGGTGAACGAACGCATGGGACATATACTGCGTTCCACGATCACTATGGAACATGAGCTCTGCCTTTGGCTGCCTATCTGCGTAGGCCTGTTTAAAAGTCTTTGTAAGCAGCTGGGTACTGCTTTTGTGCGAGATTCGATAGGAAATTACCTTCCGTGAAAACAGGTCTATGATAACGCAGAGATAATAATACTTGTCATGGAATTTAAAAACAGTGATATCGCTGACCCAGACTTGATTCGGCCGTTCGGTTTGGAACTGCCGCTGCAGGAGATTCCTGTTCTGTCCTTTCTTCCATTTTTTATATTCTTTCTTTGCAGTAGTGCTGACACTGCTGATTCCCAACTCCTTCATAAGCTGAGAAATATACTTTTTGCTGGTTTTGACCCCTTGATTTTGGAGGAGCGCGGTGATCTTACCCGCCCCATAGATTTGTTCGCTGTCGTCATAAATGCTTTGAATCCGCGTTTTCAACTCCGTCCGCCGCTTAGCCGCAAGTGTGTCACCTTTCTTATTGCGGAAAATGTGGTTATAGAAAGTGCCACGTGAGACCTCCAGTGCGTCACACAGAGCGTGTACACTGAACTGCCCGTAAAGTGGTTCCATAGCCTTGAGTTTTTCCTGCAGAGGTGAGAAAACAGTACAGCTGACCGTCTTTAAAATCTGAATCATATCCTCTAATTTGCTGATTCTTCTTTTCAAGTATAGGAACTCCTGGGGAGTCACTACTGTACCCGTATCGGTTCTCGTCTGTTGATAGTCTTGTATCCAGCGATAGAAGGTGCTGCGAGGGACTTGGTTCTCACTGCAAATTGAAAGCACTGTTTCTCCGTCCTGGTAGCGTTCGAAGGCTATCTTCTCTTCTTTGGTGAATTTCATGGGGTTACCTCCTCGTGTGTTTTATGGGGATATGGTAACACGAGGAGCACGGGAATTTGAAATCGCTTGCCATTCACTAAGAAGCAGGCACAGAGAGACACTGGCAGTTTAGGCGCTGCCGGTGTCTCTCTGTGCCTACTTTTCTCGTTGAGAAATGGGTCGATTTGTGATATGATCATATCATTAAGTTGCAAATGGTAGATGTATGATATAATTCACAATAAGCAAATCATTGCTACAGGAGTGAAAATAATGTGGGATGTAATACTTCCTTATTTAAAAATGATAATTAATGGCTTGGTTACTTCCCTTGCCCCTATAGTTGCTGCGATAGGAATAGTTGTTAATAATCGTAAGGCTAACGAGCGAGACTATAAAAATAGAGAAAAACGTTTGAAAACCGATATACTCGAAGATATGTATGATATGTTTCAAAAAGCCCGACATGAAGAAATAGATTTTCAAATACAAATTAGACATCTACAACTAAACATGGTCGAAGAAATAATTGAGTTTGGCACAAATAGCTTCTTGCCTCGGATCCGTGATTTGTGTTCTTCCAACATCTTCCGTGCGATAGATATTGAAATGTATAAACAAGAACTCCGAAAAATACTCGGGATTGATATTTCACTAAAAGAACTATTGGACTTGCAGCAAGAGAATTACAGGGAAATATTGGCTCAAACCCAAGTGCTCGAAAGGATAACTTGGATACTTGTTGATAATTACAACAATGACAAGAAGGGCTATCTTTCTGCCACAATTACAATGTTACAACAGGCTATGGATGAGAAACAATTTGATTGGTGCTTGGCCAAGAAGCGGTATGACCTATCAAAAAGCGAAAAAAGAATGCTTATAGCGGATATGCAACGTATTATTGATCAGTATAATCTTCAAACCGATTACACCCCTATTTCAGAGGCCGATAGTGCTTTGGAAAGGAAAATAGCAACTGAAATTGGAAAAGTTCTTGATATTAAAACTCATTCTTGTAGGTAAAATGAATATTTCAACTCATATAATGCTGGGTATCTTTTTTGTCAACAGAACCCAAATGGACATTACACGAACACCTACTTTTCCAAAGGCGGCTTTGCCGTCAGGATGTGGCTGTGATGTCAACAACAGAAGCCGAGGGGCAAGGTATGAGTACCTTGCCCCTCGGCTTCTG
>ERZ836441.757-NODE-757-length-35768-cov-4.183043_pt1 | contig 35768 bp, 32 predicted proteins | sample MGYA00519686_ERZ836441 | MGnify/ENA primary metagenome ERZ836441 (study PRJEB31850, sample SAMEA3708800) | human gut metagenome | biome: human gut; feature: human-associated habitat; material: faeces | place: China | collected 2014 ... | reverse complement strand
AACTGCTCGGGAAAATATATTAAATTTGAAATACATATATTTATTATATAGAATAATTCGAATTACGTCAATAAAAATATCCAAATAAGGAATAGAATATATAAATACACTCAAAATGAGTAAAAAAATAAGGAGCTGAAAAACGATGAATGGACTCAGCCAAAAACGATATCTCGAACTCCCCCTCCCAACCGAAGACGATCCCCGCTCAGACCAGCAGCGGATCCTGGATAGTCTGGCGGCAGCAGGTGTGGAAGAGTGGGTTCATATACCTGTCCACATTTTGCGGCAGTTATACCCTTTGCTGGACAACGCAAAGTGGAAAATAACGGTTTCCCTTGCCTGGAATGGGGAAAACTGGGAAATGGTGGAGATAGAGGAAGGAGATACCACCGCACAGCATTATGGGCTGGCGGTGGATCTGGGAAGTACCACTGTGGTGGCGAGACTTCTGGACTGCAACAGTGGAGAGATTTTGAAGGAAGTCAGCTGCTTCAATAAGCAGATCCAGTGGGGGACAGATATTCTGTCCAGGATTTTTTACTGTAAAGATAATAGGGAAAAGCTGGAAGAAGTGCGGCGGGCTACGGTGGAATCCATTTGTGAATGCATGGATAAGCTGGATGCAAGCCACTCCGCGCTCTCCATGGTAATCGCGGGTAACACCACCATGATTCACTTCCTTCTTGGAATGGACGCCTTCTGCGTTTTCTACACTCCACATGCAGTCCACGCCGATCGCCCCGGCTTCCAGCTGGCGCGCGATCTGGACATTCCGCTGAAAGGCTACGTTTATTGTTACCCTGCCAAGTCAAACTACCTTGGCGGCGATATTATCAGCGGCATGATTGACACTGAATTATATAAGAAAAACGAGATCAGCGTCTTCTTCGATATCGGAACCAACGGTGAGCTGGTGATCGGAAATAAAGAATTTCTTCTCTGCGGCGCAGGCGCAGCAGGACCAGCGCTGGAGGGCGGTGTGGTACGCACTGGAATGCGGGCGGATGTAGGGGCTGTGGATGAAGTGAAGATAAGGGATGGGAACATCTTTGTGCATGTAATTGGAAATTCTGCGCCTCAGGGAATCTGCGGCTCCGGCATCATAGACCTGATCGCAGAGCTTTTCCTGGAAGGCTGGATCGACATCCGCGGCAAGCTTTCCCCGGAAAAAAGCCCTCTCATTCAGGAGAGAGACAACCAGCTCTGTGTGGAATATGCCCCCGGTCTGTACTTCTACCAGAAGGACATCGACGAATTTATCCGCACCAAATCCGCCGCTCACACTATGGTAGAAATCATGCTCCGTGAATCCGGTCTTGACTTAAACCAGGCTGACCGCTTCTATGTGGCAGGAGCCTTTGGCAAACATGTATCCAAAGAATCCGCCATCACCATCGGCATGTACCCCGATATGGACCGCGACCACATTATCAACGCTGGAAACTCCTCACTGGAAGGAGCCCAGAAGCTTCTTTTAAACCGAAGTCTCCTAACTGACATCGACCAGATCCTGGAAGAAATGGTTTATATTCAGTTCGCCGAAGTGGAGGATTTCCTGGAATTAATGGTAGCAGCCCAGGCTTTGCCCCATACAGATTATAAGCGGTATCCTACGGTTATGGAGAAACTAAAAGAACGGCAGAAAGATATAAAGTTATAAACTGCTTTTTGATTTATTTCAATGAAAATTCATTTTCAAATGGTTGATTTGAAGAAGTTCTTTCAATATACTTAGAAGTAATAGAAATCATCGAAAAGGACTGATTACATGCCATTACTCGAAGAAAAAGTTTATACAATAGATGATATATATGCTCTTCCAGAAGGGGAGAGAGCGGAGCTTATTGATGGACATATATACTATACGGCACCACCTAACAGAACACACCAGAAAATATCCATGGAACTGTCAGCCAGAATTCTTGAGTACATCCGTTCCCATAAGGGGAAATGCGAAGTCTATGCTGCTCCATTTGCAGTATATCTGGATGACACGACTAGTACTTATGTAGAGCCAGACATTTCAGTGATTTGCGACCCGGATAAACTGGATGATCAAGGCTGCAATGGTGCACCAGACTGGATTATTGAGATTGTTTCTCCTGCAAGTAAACGAATGGACTATTATACGAAGCTTTTTAAATACAGAACAGCAGGTGTAAGAGAATACTGGATCATAGATGCGGCCAAGAATCAGATATTTGTATATAATTTTGAAAAGGGAGATGCGGAACAATATACACTGCAGGATTCGGTAAAAGCAGGAATTTATGAGAACCTGGTGATGGATTTTAGTAAACTGGATATTTAGAAAATGTATGTAAGGGCAGGCCTGTTTTGCAGCTTGCCTTTTTTGCAATTCGTACAGCAATAATGAGAAAATTGTAAAAATTATCTAAATTTATAGTAATTTCTCACAAAATATGCTATACTACTCCCAAACCAACAGACAGGAAGTGTACGAAATGACAGCACCCAAGAAACCACCAATTACGAAAAGTTTCGGATACGCATTTGAAGGAATTTTCACCTGTATCCGCAAGGAACGGAACATGAAGATCCACTGTATCATGGCAGTCCTGGTAGTGACCGCAGGCATCATCCTGAAGCTTTCCTCAGTGGAATGGTGCATTTGCCTGGGACTTTTCGGACTGGTAATGGCACTGGAGCTGGTGAACACCGCCATAGAATCCGTGGTAGACCTGGTAACCAGCGAGTACAAGCCTCTGGCGAAGATCGCCAAGGACACTGCCGCAGGCGCCGTCCTAATCGCCGCCATCATGGCCGCCATCGCCGGACTGATCATTTTCGTACCTAAAGGGCTGGTATTTCTGGGACTTTTATGAGAAGTCCGATCTGCTGGAAACGAAAATTCCACAGGGAGTTGGCAGATACAGCTGTAAATAAGAAAGGAGCACACACTATGGAGCTTGGAGAAGGCATCAAAAAAATTTTACTTGCAGGAATCGGCACTGCAGCAGTGACCGCAGAGAAATCCAAAGAGGTTCTGGATGAACTGGTAAAAAAAGGTGAGCTCACCGTAGAACAGGGCAAGGTTCTCAATCAGGAACTGAAGCACAATATCAAAGAGAGCGTGAAGAAGAACGTAAACGTAACCCTGAAGCCATCCAACCCGGACGAGCTGAAGGAAGTCCTTAGCAAAATGACCCCGGATCAGCTTGCAGCATTGAAAGAGCAGATCAGCAGGATGCAGGAGAAGGATGTGGATGCAGAGGAAGCTGCACCGGAGGAGCCGGTGGCTGAAGAAGCAGAAACCGCCGAAGAAGAGGCAGAAGCCGAGGAAGCCAAAGAAGAATACGAGGCAGATTCACAGGAATAAGCAATAACATTTTCGGGAAAAAGAAATATTATTGCCTTGTTTCAGAAATGCGGTACCGCATTACGGAACAAAATAAAGAAATTCAGAAAGGCAGGACGAGGAAAGAAAGAACCCGGATCCTGCCTTTGTAGTAAGGGGAACAGACATGGGTGTGACAGAAGAAACAGAAAAAAGAAACCAAAAAGTGGAGACAGACAGCGCAAAGGCCAGAAACCAAAACCCGAAAGATTCTGGTAATTACAAAGAACGTCTAAAGGAAATCACCGCCGTCCTCCATAAACACGCCATTACCAGAGGCGTTTCCCCGGAGAAGCTCCGCCTGATCCTCACCGACCTTGGCCCTACCTTTATCAAATTAGGCCAGATCATGTCCATGCGCTCTGACATTTTGCCCAAGCGCTACTGCGACGAGCTGATGAAGCTTTGCTCAGACGTCCCACCCATGCCATTTTCCGAAGTAGAAGAAGTCCTCCAGGAAGCCTTCGGCTGCCCCTGGCAGGAGGAATTCCAGGAAATCCAGCCCAGGCCCCTTGGCTCCGCCTCCATCGCCCAGGTTCACCGTGCCATCCTAAAGACAGGCGAAGAAGTAGTGGTGAAGGTTCAGCGAAAGGGCATCTACGAAGTCATGGCCCGGGACATCGGCCTTATGAAAAAAGCGGTGAAGCTCCTTCCGCCGGTAACCATCAAGGAAGCCGTAGACCTGAACCTTGTGCTGGAAGAGCTTTGGCGTGTCACTCAGGAAGAGATGAACTTCCTCACCGAAGCCGCCAACATGGAGGAATTTTCCCGCAAAAACAAAAACGTAGCCTTTGTAAAAACCCCCATCCTTTACCGGGAATACACCACCGCCAACGTGCTGGTCATGGAATACATCGACGGCATTCCTATTGATGACAAAGAAACCCTCCTGGCAGGAGGCTACGACCTGGACGAGATTGGCAGCAAATTCGTAGACAACTTCATCAAGCAGGTAATGGATGACGGCTTCTTCCACGCAGATCCCCATCCTGGAAATGTAATGATCCAGGGCGGCAGGATCGTCTGGATCGACATGGGAATGATGGGACGTCTGAACGACCACGACCGCGAGCTCATCGGCCAGGCCATCGAAGGCGTAGCCCTGAACGATATTGGGAAAATCCAGGATGCCGTTCTCGCACTTGGAGAATTTAAGGGAAAACCAGACCAGAGCCGCCTTTACACAGATATCCGCGACCTTATGGCGAAATACGGTACCACAGACATGGGCGAAATCGATATCGTAGAGATTCTCACCGACCTGATGGATGTGATGAAGGAGAACAAGATCGTCATGCCCCACGGTCTCACCATGCTTGCCCGTGGCCTGACACATATGGAAGGGGTACTCGCCGACATCAGTCCGGATATCAACATGGTCCAGATTGCAGCTGCCCGTCTGAAGGGCAACCTTCTGGAAAATGGCAACTGGAAAAAACAGATGAAAGGCACCGGCAAAAAGCTGTACCGCTCCATGCTCCGCGCCGTAGACATCCCTGCCCTGGCAGCTGATTTTCTCCAGGGCTGCATGAAAGGCCAGACCAAGATCAACCTGGATCTCCACGCCTCCGACGATCTGGCATGGCTGATGCGCCGCCTGATCCGGAACATCGTCCTTGGTCTGTGGGTCATGGCACTTCTGATCAGCTCCAGCATTATCTGTACCACAGATATGACACCAAAAATGTTTGGCATTCCGGCACTGGGCGTTTTGGGCTATTTTGGGGCACTGGTGATCCTCATGTATCTGTTTATCAAACACTTCATGAAAAAGTAGTGAAAAAACTTGAAAAAGGACAAATTAAGTGGATAAAATCACCAAACTTTCCCAGCCCCCCCCGGAAAAAAAGCTGGGGGGGGTTGACACTAAAAGAAGAGGGTGCTATCTTATTAAGAAGACTGGAATGGTGAAATTTGTCAAAATAGAAAAATAAGGGTATATGAAGCCGCTGACGCGAAGAAGAAAATTACCTGGGCAGGTGATCTTCGGAAAACAGGTTTTGGAAAATCTGTTGTAACGCGTTGGCGGGAATATACAAATTTAGATAAGTTATAAATATAAAGAATAGAAGACGGATTTTACCATGGTGATTCCAGTACAGTGTATATGAAGTTACCGCAATGTTGACTTGCCTGATTTTCACTGTACCAGATAAGAGCTAAATCACCGAAAGTGTAAAGAAATACTCTGGAGGGAAAAAGAAAAATATGTATCGAAAGGACTCAGAAGGCTGGTTAAAACATGCTGACTTTATGGTGCTGGATATGATCTGCCTGCAGCTGGCATTTATTCTGGCGTATGCGCTTCGCGGGAAAGAAATGAACCTGTACGGTGACATTTTGTACCGGAACATGGCCATATTTCTCGGTCTGGCAGATCTGGTGGTGATCTTCACCGCAGGCACTATGAAAAGCGTGCTGAAAAGAGGTCATTATAAAGAATTCGTAGCCACCCTGAAACAATCCATTATCGTAGGCGTGCTGGCCATCATTTATCTGTTCATGATCCAGGAAGGCCAGAGCTTTTCCAGAATGATCCTGATTACCACGGTGGTCATTTATCTGCTCCTTTCCTACGGCACCCGTGAAATCTGGAAAAATTCCTTACATAAAAAGATGGAAAACGGCGGTGACAAGAAGCTTCTCATCGTCACCTCCAAAGACGAAGCTGCCAAAGTGGTCCGCAGCATGCAGGAGAATAACTATGCCAGATACTCCATTGCCGGAGTAGCTGTAATCGATGACGACTGCACAGACCATGAGGTCTGCGGCATCCCTGTTGTGGCAAAGGAAAGCGATGTTTCCATGTACGTCTGCCAGGAATGGATCGATGAAGTGCTTGTAGTGGTATCCGAGCACCTTCCATACCCCAACGACCTGATCGACCGGCTCACGGAAACCGGCGTAACCGTCCACCTGAACCTTGCCAAGATCACCAACAAAACCGGCAAAAGACAGTTTGTGGAAAAAGTCGGCAACTACACCGTGCTCACCACAAGCCTGAACTACGCCTCCTTCGGCCAGCTGTTCCTGAAACGCCTCATGGACATCTGTGGCGGCCTGGCAGGCTGCATTTTCACCGGAATCATCACCCTCTTCGTAGGCCCTGCAATCTACCTCGCTTCCCCCGGTCCGATCTTCTTCTCACAGGAGCGTGTAGGCAAGAACGGAAAGAAATTCAAAATGTACAAGTTCCGCAGCATGTACATGGATGCGGAAGAGCGAAAAGCGGAGCTTATGAAGGAGAATAAGCTGGGGGATGGGAAAATGTTCAAGATGGATTTTGACCCCAGAGTAATTGGAAATAAAGTACTTCCGGACGGAACGCATAAGACCGGGGTGGGGGATTTCATCAGACGGACAAGCCTGGACGAATTCCCACAGTTCTTTAATGTGCTCAAAGGGGATATGTCCATTGTGGGAACAAGACCGCCGCTGATTTCGGAGACCAATCTGTATGAACCGCGGCATAAAGCGAGACTTGCAATCAAGCCGGGAATCACCGGAATGTGGCAGGTGAGCGGTAGAAGTGATATTACGGACTTTGAGGAAGTTGTGAGGTTGGATAAGGAATATATTGAGAATTGGGATATTGGGTTGGATATTAAGATCCTTTTTAAGACGGTGATGGTGGTTGTGAAGAAAGATGGGTCGATGTGATTGCTTTTATGTAATGAATTGAATTATAGATACGTCGAGCTTTCGCTGGGAGTGCTTCTGAGCCAGCATCATCAGGTGGTTGCAGTCGATATTGTGCAGGCTAAGGTCGATATGATCAACAACAAGAAATCTCCGATTCAAGATGATTATATTGAAAAATATCTGGCAGAAAAGGAACTGAATTTGACCGCAACGCTGGATGCAAAGGTAGCATATAGCGATGCGAATTTTGTTGTGATTGCGGCACCTACGAATGTCTACTCAACAAAATCAGTCGAGTTCTGATGGTTGTATGGATGGTAGGAGATACATAGCGAAAATGGATAAATGTATCATGCAAAAATGCTGATTTTTCAATAACATGAAAAAATTCCACTATTGGCAGTACAAAAAGCAAAACGAGGGTACATATAGAAACGCTAAGTGCTGAAGTGTTAAGTAAAGGTTGTTGCAATGATAATATCATGTAAAAACATCGATATTGCGATAAATGAGAACTAAGTGCTGATGTATTGAGTAAAGGTGCGAAGATGTTGATTTGGGGTTAATGGTTGAAAATGAACATCACACTACAAAGAAACACTTAGAAAATAGATGATAACCATACTTTGTGAACACGACATTACAAAACGACACTTCGATGATTGCAAAAGCAAGACAGGTGTACTCAATAAACCGGAGAAAAGTAGAAATATGATTGTTGCACCGAAAGGGTGCGACAGCATAAGGGAACACTTAGGCGAACACACGGCACTATATAAATTAGTTTTACCATCCACGGGATGTGTACATAGATTGGGATATTAAACGAAAAGATGGAGGAATACAAATGAGCACAGTTACTTTAGATAATAAAACGATTTTAGTCACAGGCTCGGCTGGATTTATTGGTTCCAACTTGGTGAAGCGAATTTATCAGGAGGCTCCTTCTGCTACGGTCATCGGCATCGACAATATGAATGCATACTACGACGTTGCCCTGAAAAAGTTCCGTTTGAATGAGCTGGCCAAGTATCCCACATTCACTTTTGTAAAAGGCAACATTGCTGACAAGGCGTTGATCACAGAGCTGTTCGAGAAATACAAGCCCGCTGTGGTCGTGAACCTTGCAGCACAGGCTGGTGTGCGTTACTCCATCACCAATCCGGATGCTTATGTGGAATCCAACCTGGTCGGCTTTTTTAATATTTTGGAAGCCTGCCGTCATTGCGAGAGTCTGGAGCATCTGGTATATGCTTCTTCTTCCTCCGTCTACGGTTCTAACAAGAAGGTTCCGTACAGCACCGATGACAAGGTAGATAATCCGGTTTCCCTGTATGCGGCAACCAAAAAATCCAATGAGCTGATGGCTCATGCTTATTCCAAGCTGTACAACATCCCGTCCACCGGTCTGCGGTTCTTTACGGTGTATGGTCCTGCTGGTCGCCCGGATATGGCTTACTTCGGCTTCACCAACAAGCTGGTGAAGGGCGAGACCATTAAAATCTTCAACTACGGCAACTGCAAGCGTGACTTCACCTACGTGGATGACATTGTCGAGGGCGTTGTTCGCGTGATGAAGAAAGCTCCGGATAAGAAGAACGGCGAGGATGGTCTGCCGATTCCGCCGTATGCAGTTTATAACATCGGTAATCAGAATCCGGAAAACCTGCTGGACTTTGTGCAGATTCTGAGTGAGGAGTTAGTAAGAGCGAAAGTTCTGCCGGAAGATTATGACTTCGAGGCACACAAGGAACTTGTTCCGATGCAGCCTGGTGATGTGCCTGTGACCTATGCAGATACGAGTGCTTTGGAGCGTGACTTCGGGTATAAGCCTAGCACTGATTTGAGAACCGGCCTGCGGAAGTTCGCTGAGTGGTATGCAGAGTTTTATAAATAAAGAAGAATAGGAACCCAGATAAATGAAGTGTGTTGAGGTTTATAAGGAATTATACCATCAGGAACCGTATGGCGTAGTGGATATTGTGCCGGAAAAGGTGAAACTTATCAATAATAAAAAATCTCCGATTCAGGATGACTATATTGAGAAATATCTGGCAGAGAAAGAACTGAACTTAACCGCAACGCTGGATGCAAAAGAAGCATATTCTGACGCGGATTTTGTTGTCATTGCTGCTCCTACAAACTATGACAGTAAGAAAAATTTCTTTGATACTTCTGCGGTTGAAGCAGTTATCAAACTGGTCATTGAGTATAACCCGGAAGCAATCATGGTAATCAAATCTACGATTCCCGTTGGCTTCACTGCAAGCATCCGTGAAAAATATCACTGTGACAATATTATCTTTAGCCCGGAGTTCCTGCGTGAGAGCAAGGCACTGTATGACAACCTGTATCCGAGCCGTATTATCGTTGGCACGGATGTAGATAATGCTCGTCTGGTAAAGGCCGCACACACTTTTGCTGAACTCTTGCAGGAAGGAGCTGTCAAGAAAAATATCGACACTCTGTTTATGGGCTTTACCGAAGCAGAAGCAGTTAAATTGTTTGCTAATACCTATCTGGCTCTGCGTGTCAGCTACTTCAATGAACTGGATACCTATGCAGAGATGAAGGGACTGAATACTCAGCAAATTATCAACGGTGTTTGTCTTGATCCGCGTATCGGTACTCATTACAACAATCCCAGTTTTGGCTACGGTGGCTATTGCCTTCCGAAAGACACTAAGCAGTTGCTGGCTAACTATCAGGACGTGCCGGAAAACCTGATCGAAGCAATTGTGGAAAGCAATAGGACGAGAAAAGATTTCATTGCAGATAGGGTGCTGGAGATTGCGGGGGCCTATGAAGCGAACGACAGCTGGGACGAGAGCAAGGAAAAGGAAGTCGTGGTTGGTGTATACCGCCTGACCATGAAGTCAAACAGCGACAACTTCCGGCAGAGCAGCATCCAGGGTGTCATGAAGCGGATTAAAGCCAAGGGTGCGACTGTGGTCATCTATGAACCGACGCTGAAAGACGGAGAAAAGTTCTTTGGAAGCAAGGTAGTAAACGACCTGGAGAAGTTCAAAGAGATGAGTCAGGCAATTATCGCTAACAGATATGATAGCTGTTTGGATGATGTGGCTGAGAAGGTTTATACGAGAGATGGTGGGTAAATAATGCTAGTGATAAATACATATTAACTTTGCTACGTGGAATTGCAGAAAATGGTGTTTTATCTGTGTCATATAAAATACCAACTATTTTATCCATGTTTCAAGGAATCTTCTACAACGCCTGGTCAATCTCAGCGATATCAGAATTTGATGAGAACGATAGTGATGGGTTTATTGGTAACAATTATTCATTTTACAGTTTTATTTCTTTATTTGTTTGCTCAGGATTATTTATTATTAATATTCCTTTAGCTAAGTTTTTATATAGAGGAGATTATTTTGTAGCTTGGAAATGTGTTCCTTTTTTATTGATGGGTACAGTTTTTAGTGGTATTTCTCAATTTGAAGGCTCGTTATTTGCAGCGACTAAAAATACGAAATCAGTTGCTAAAACTACAGTGACTGGTGCTGTGGTTAATATTATTTGTAATTTTATTTTCATATATTTCGTTGGGGCAGTAGGCGCAGCGCTTGCAACATTGCTAGGTTATTTGACTACTTGGGTGCTAAGAACTAAATACCTACAAGATTTTATCAGAATGAAAGTTAACTGGCCTGTTCATTTCTTTTCGATAGCCATTGTAATTGTACAGTCAGTCTTTGCTACAATAGGAGAGGTATCAGTAATTCAGGTTATCCTTTTTATTGTGTTGGTGATTGTAAATCGAAGTTTCATTGCTCCTATTTTTAAAAAGTTTATAAGGAAGTAGAACTATGAAAAGGGTCAAACCGTACCTCTGTCATTTTTTCGGACAGCAAATAACTAGACAACCAACAACCCAACTTCCTGATTTTTGCTTAGCTGCTTGATTGGGCTGTGTGGTTTTTGGGTTGTCTGGTTTTATTGGTTTTATTGTCCTTCCTGTGCAACTATCAATCCAAACAACTGAAAGCCTATAAAATAAGGTAGGAGGAAAAAACACACCACAGCAGAAAAGAACAAACCACACAAGAACAAGAAAAAATAAAAGAACACACCAGAATAATAAAAAAACGCCACAAGGAGTGGCAGAAAAATGCAAATCCTAGACCATAACCTTAAAGCCTATAAGGCACTCATCAAATCATTCAAAAAATCCAATAGAGCATGTATTGTCCACCCGACCGGGCTTGGGAAGTCCTACATAGTTTGTAAGCGCCTCATAACATGGCGTAGTGACTTGCCTCGATATTCCTGATATATTGTAAATCATCATATATTAGGAGGAACTGCTATGGCTAGAGCAAATTAGGAAATTGTTACAACATTTGGCGAAGTTCTTCATTCTGCGAACATTTCCTATTCACAGAACAGGATGAATACGCCAGACAATCGGCTAATGATCTATTTTCAAGGGATGAAACTTTATATCCCGGATGGTTTCCAGCCTGATACGCTTCTGAAACTTCTTCAAACCATGAAAAGACTATGATGAAACGTATCGCAGAAGGAGCCACGAGGATTTTCCTTTCCTGTGGAACTACAGATTTTCGAAAGCAGATCCCGGGGCTGGTTGCAGCCGTTACTTTAAGTTTTAAACTGGATCCATACAATGGTGACTATGTGTTTATCTTTTGTAACAAAAAAAGGGATTCCATAAAAGTTCTGCGGTATGATCAGAATGGTTTTATCCTGGCAACAAAAAAGTTACTGGATGATATGAAATTCCAGTGGCCAAGGACGCCGAATGAAGTGAAAGAAATCTCTTTCCAGCAGGTTGAGTGGCTCCTTCAGGGACTGGAAATTGAACAAAAAAAGCCCATCACCAGGTGAAAATCAATCATAAAAACAGCTGCTTCTGACAGCCGTGATATTGCCCTAAAAAGTGCCGGAAAACCCTATAAAATCGGCATTTTTTAGAGAGAAAAGTGTCTTGAAATGATAGAAAAAAGCCATAAAAATGGTATAATGTTCTTATCAAAACACGAGGAAAAATGGCATGACAGAGCATGAAGAATTGTTGATGCTGAGAGCTCTTGCAGCCAAACAGGCGCAGGAACTGGAAGCAAGTAAAAGGATCATCGCAGAGCGTGATGAGAAGATCCGCAAACAGAATATCCAGATTGACAACATGATCCAGGCACTGCTCCATGCCAGGAAAAAGTTATTCGGACCATCCACTGAGGTTACCCAGACGGATGGTCAGTTGTCGTTGTTTGAATCTGTCCAGGAGCTTGCAGAGCAGCTGAACCTTTCCAAAGAGAAAATAACTGTAAAGCCCTATACACGGACGGCACGGAAGCCAGGTGTCCGCAAAGAAATGCTTGCAGGCTTTCCACAGGAAGTTGAGGAATATGTCCTTCCGGCAGAAGAAAAATGCAGTGTCTGCGGAGGGGAAATGAAAGTGACTGGTAAAAATGTGAACTTCCAGAAAAAGTTCCACCTAAACAAAATTAAGAGAATAAAAAATTGAAAAAATCCCGATTTTCTGTGGGTTCTGCTTGCAGGAGACCGGGATATATGGTATAATCCTTTTAGGTGGATTGCCGCCTAAAAGGAGGGGCCTAATGTATCTGGATTTTTTAGTAAAAATACCATTCGTACAGGGGAAGATTACACGTAGAAAAAAGAAAGATGTTGTATATATTGAGTATGAATATGACCGGATCTATGATCCGGTAAGGCAGTATACTTTTCCCAAAAGAGTAACGATAGGAAAGCTGTCAGAAACAGATTCGGAACTGATGCAGCCGAACCAAAATTTCCTGAAATATTTTCCGGATGCAGAGCTTCCAGAGACAAAAAACAGGACATCCAGAAGCAGCTGCCTGCGCGTGGGAGCATATTTTGTATTGCGTAAAATTATAGAAGAATACAACCTGGTCGAGCTCCTTGGTGGGTATTTTGAACAGCGTGATCTGGGACTTTTTCTTGATCTGGCGGTATACTCGATCATTGCAGAAAACAATGCTGCACAGTACTATCCGGATTATACATACAACCATCCTCTTTTTACAAATGGAATGAAACAATACAGCGATTCTACTGTCTCAGATTTCCTGAATTCCGTAACGGATGACCAGAGTATTGGGTTCTTAAATTCCTGGAATGAGACCAGAAACCATCGCGAAAAAATATATATTTCCTACGATTCCACGAACAAAAACTGCCAGGCTGGAGACATTGAAATGGTGGAATTCGGACATCCGAAAGTAGATGTGGGACAGCCTGTATTTAACTATGCGGTTGCATATGATACACATAACCAGGAACCATTATTTTACGAGAAATATCCCGGAAGTCTGAACGATATCTCACAGCTTCAGTTCATGTTGGACAAAGCTTTTGGATATGGCTATAAGAAGATTGGATTTATTTTGGACAGGGGTTATTTCAGCTGTGAAAACATACAATATATGGATAAATGCGGGTACAGCTTCGTGATCATGGTGAAGGGAATGGCTTCACTGGTGAATGAACTGGTTCTGGAACACAAGGGAACTTTTGAAAGTAAGCGCGTGAATAACATCTATGAGTATGGAGTATATGGGAAGACCGTGAAGCACAGGCTTTATGCGGGTGATAAAAAAGAACGGTATTTTCATCTGTACCACAGCATTTCCAAAGAAAGTGCAGAGCGCGCTGGGATTGAAAACAGGCTGGACCAGATGACATTGTACCTTAAGAAATATCAGAATAAAGTAAAAGAATTCGGGCCAGGGTTTGAGAAGTATTTTACTCTCCATTATGATGAAAAAACACAGGCATTTGTACTGCCGGAAGAGCGCTGCAGTGTGGTGGAAAGGGAACTGGATCTGGCAGGATATTTCTGTATAATCACATCGGAAAAGATGAGCGCAAAAGAAGCAATCGAGCTGTATAAAAGCCGTGATACATCAGAGAAACTATTCCGTGGAGATAAATCCTATCTTGGAAATAAGAGCATCCGGGTGTATTCAGAAGAGTCAGAAAGGGCTAAGATCTTTGTTGAATTTGTGGCAATGATACTGCGCTGTAAGATGTATATAAAGCTGAAAGAAGAGATGAAAAAACTGGAAAAGAAGCCGAATTATATGACAGTTTTGGAAGCGTTGAAGGAACTTGAAAAGATAGAAATGGTGCGTCAGTTGGACAATGTATACAGGCTGGACCATGCAGTAACGGCTAATCAGAAAACAATATTAAATGCGTTTGGAGTGGATGCAAATTACATAAAATACTATGCATCTGAGCTGAGTAAAGAATTGAAAAAGGTGGAATAAGGAGGAGAAAAAGATGGCACGAACAAGAAAAACGAGCAGGGAAGCCCTGGATGAAAAGATCGAAAAAGCAGAGGCTGATGTGATCGCAGCGAAGAAAAGATATGACCATGCAACCGCAGTTTTGAAAGAGCTTTTGGACAAGCGGGATGCGATAAGAAAGGATGAAATCCTGTCAGCAATCGTAAAGAGTGGACGGTCTTATGAGGAGATAATGAACTTCCTGAATGTGGAAGAAACTGAGGGAAAAACAGGGGAATAGAAAAGGAATGCACCACAGCTACGGCTGTGGTGCGAGTTTTAGGTGAAAAATTTCTGGAAGTTCACATAGTCGTTTGGGTGAAATCTTGTATTTAGGGGATTTATTATCGGAATTTCACAGAAAATATGGGCAAATTAGTATTTTTTATCTAATATTATTGAACTTTATAATCTATAATGCTATAGTAACTGTAAAAATAGATAAGTTTTAAAATATATAGAAGACTATAGTGTAAAAAATACATAGAATAAACTAAGAAAATCAAAAAAAGATGGCATATTTTGCTCGAAATATAAGTACGAAGGGAGAAAATGGATAAAGGTACAGGCGTTTAAGATACAAAAAGCTAAAGGAGAAAATAGGAGCTATGAAAAACGAAAAAATATTAACTGTAATTAAGGGACAGGAATTTAAATTAAGCCTCAAAGACAAGATTGAAATAAATGATATTTTTTATGATCAATACCTGGAAGCCGCAACCATGTTGGAGAATATTATGGCAAATGAGGAAAGCGATAAACAGCCGGATTGGAAGAAAGCGGAAACGGAGAATAATATTATCGCTTTCTGTGGAGAACGTGGCGAGGGTAAAAGCAGCGCAATGTTTACTTTTATTAATGCAGTAGTTAACGAGAAAGAGCAAAAAGAATCTACTATATTTGCGCAGTGTGAGAATGTCAAAAATACTGTTTTTTCAGAACCTATTGTTATTGATCCATCCGCTTTTGATAATGTACATAATGTGTTAGATATTATTATCGCTTCAATTTACCAGAAATTTTCTGATAAATATGATGTTTCACCTGAAAGATTTGAGAATTATAGAAGGGAACAGCTATTGAAAGAATTCCAAAAGGTATATAAGGATATTTCTTTGCTTAATGATCCTGCCAAAATGTTGGAAGAGGAATATGATTATGAGGGAAGCATAGAAAAGATATCAAAGATGGGGGAAAGTCTACGGTTAAGACGGGATCTGAGTAATTTAGTGAAGTTATATCTGGATTATATGATGCCGGAAGATTCTCGTAACCAATATACTTCCAAAAAACTTTTGATTGCAGTTGATGATCTGGACATGTGCAATGCCAATGCGTATAAAATGGCTGAACAGATACGTAAGTATTTAATTATTCCGGATATTGTCATAGTGATGGCGCTTAAAGTGGAGCAATTGCAGCTTTGCGTTCAGGAAGAGAATTTCAAAAATTATAGTAATGTTTTGAAAAATCAGGAAAAAATTGCAGGTGCAATACTTGATGTGGAAGATATGGCAGAGCGCTATATTGCCAAATTGATTCCGAAGTCCAGAAGGATTTATCTGCCGAATGTAAGGTATATTGAAAATGCGAAAATTAGTTATCAGAAAAAAAATGGAGAAATTATTTATGAGGATAAGATGACGAATTCATTGAATGCTTCTCTAATGGATTTAATATATATGAAAACTGGAATGCGTTTTTTATTGAACGATGAAAAAATGAATTGGCTGCAGCCAGATAATTTGCGGGATACTGTGAATTTGATTATTCTTCTTGGAGATATGAAAGTCCCAGAAAATGACAGTGAATATCTTGAAAACATCGAAAAATTTACGGAGTACTTTGAGAAAGAATGGATTCCGCAGAACTGTGAGTTGGTGAATTATAAAGAGGTACAGAATTTAATTAGAGTTCCATATTTACAGTTGAACTCAGAAGCTGCGTATATGCTAAATAAAAATTATCAAAACGCAGAAAAAAGATATCCGTTATTACCTGCTAATTTTCTTATGGATAGAGCAAATTGTTTCTTTTGGGTAATGAATTGGTTTTGGGGATACAAAAATAGTATGTATGACAAGAAAGATGATAAATTTGCTTATATGTTCAAAATTTTATATACAATTGAATTATCTAAAATAAGAAGAAGTACGCGATTAGAAGATATGGGGGATTTTCTAGGAGGGTATATATGGGGACCGGGGTTTGATAGTATATTACCGGAAGTCGAGGTTAAAAGAACAAAAATATCCAGATCAAGATTCTCTCTTTCAACATGGGATGTTTATAGTGCTATAAATAGAAGAGTTGCACGATTGTTTGGAGTGAGGCAACCTATACCAGGTAATAATAGGATGAGTGTATCAAAAATAGAAATAGATGATACTGAAAAAGAGTATAAAATTATAACATGGGTATTGGTAAGTTTGTTGACTAATACATTTTCTATGCAGAGTGATGGAAATGAATTGTTGCAACATTCTCAGATTCAATATACATATACTACTCCGATTATTTTTGACAATTATAGATTGAACAGTCAGGTACAAATCTGTTTAGAAAATTATCTTATTGGTATTTGCAGTCTGGAAAGTTTATACAAAAAAATAAATATAGATATATTAGGGGTAAGTAAAGAAGAGTATAAAACAATTATCAATAGAATTCAACAACTGAACATAGAAATTGTTCAAACCTTTAGGACCATTTTTTCTAATATAGATCTTATAATGCGTTTTCAAGAGTATTGTGCAGATAAGAAACGAAAACAGTCTAAGGAAAGTGGCGAGAAAAGAGAGTTTAAAAGAACCAAGGCTGTTGTAGATCAATTTTTTAGAAACGTAGAACATTTTTGCAAAGATTATATAAAAAAGGATTTTAAAGCGCAGTTAAATTGTTTAATATTACAAGACTCAAAAGGAAAACAAGTGGTATTTGATATTAGTGAAGTATATGGAGGGTTTGTGCAGAAAAGAATAGAGGAATTTGTAAGTAATTTAGAGAGACAAAAAGAAGAACAAATGAGAAAACTAACAGAACGTTTGAATAGGCAAATGGTAAAAATCGAACCATTGCAAAGTGTATCTACATATTTAGTGAATAAATCCCCTAAAAATGCTAAGAAAAATATTGAAAATCTGTTGCATAATATAAAATGCTATTACGTAAGAAATGAAAATCAAAGAATAAATTATAGATTTTATGATGATATAATAAATTATTATCAAAAAATTGTAGAATATGAATTAGAAAATCCTGGGATGGATTTATCAGATGATTTAACTGAAGAATATAGGCTAATTGTCAAAGAATACAGTAGATACAACGAGGAAAAATAATGGACATAGAACGTGGAAATATAGAAATTGTATTTCAGAAAATTCCATATATGTATGTAATAAAAAGCTGGCAGGAAATGGTTGATTACTGTTCCTACAGCAAAATTGAAGAGGACATTTATATGCGTTATTCGTCAGATGTGTTTCCCTGTGCAACAGATGATGAGCGTAGAAACAATTATTTGTTTATGTGCAGTCAAATGAAATTCCAGACCGACCTGTGGAAAAACGATATAAGTGAAGACATTGGAGTGTTTCAACTGGTGTTTTCTGTGGCTGATAAAATGCTGCGTTTGGACGGAAACGAGATTAAATGTAAATTCGATCAATTGCTGCGCTGGCGGGAAATTTCATTGCTGATGGGGCAGGACTTTTTCACATGTGCATATCTGGCATATGATGATTGGAAAAAGGGATATAATACCCAATATTTTGCCTGGCTTCCGATTATTAGAAGTGACAACAGCAGATTACATAATATTTTGGAACAAGGAGTGGCTGAAAATCATTTTCATCTGAATGGTTCTACAAAAATTTTTGAATTAAACTGGTTATGTTTGATGAATCATATTTCAAGTAGAAATGCTGAGTTTAAGAAAATAACCAGAACAATGCAGATGCAGCGAAACGACAGCTTTGACAAAAGAGGCATAAAAGAGGACTTTTATACAGAATGTCTGAGAGCTGCTTTATATAGGGTATATTTATTTTTTCTAATAAAAGAAAATTCTTACATGTTTGGAACCGCTGAAACATTGATTAAAAAAGTTGAAAACGGAATATCGTTACGGGAAATAACAAGTGATATTCAGAACTTGATCGATATGGCTGGAAATCTTTATGGAACGAAAATTAATGGTGCGGTTTTAGATTATGCTCTTGAAAATGAGATGATGAAGTATAATGACAATGTGTGTCGGCTATTGGCTGGGGAACGTAAATTTTTATATTGCTGTTACAGATGTGTTTTAACAGGAAAATTTGACAGATTTCAAAAAAATATATTCTATGCGTACTTAATTATGCGCACGGATTTCAGAGGTGAATTGATCCAGAGCAATAAAAAGATTGGATTTGGTAATTTTTCAGATTATCAGGACCGAAAAGAGTTTTTTATTGAAGGGCATAAGCCATATGAAGACGAATTAGTGCGATTAGCGTTGAATGAATCTTTAACGAAGAAAAATATGCTTTCATTGGAGGCAAGAATTTGTCCGAAAAATACTTCTGCTAAGTTGATTAAAAATCTGAAAAAGTATGAGCGCATTGTAAAGTCAGAACCAGTAAATGATGGATATGATAAGCTGATCTATGTTTTGCATTTCCCTAAATCGTTTGATAGACCATTTAAGGATGGAGTGCCTCGAAATAACAATGTACGCAAAATGGCAGCACGCCAGGCAAGAAGTATAGTGGCGATGTTGGACAAAAATGGAGAGATTAATCAACATATTAAGGGAATTGATGCATGCTCTAGTGAAATTGCATGCCGTCCCGAAGTGTTTGGACAGATATACCGTTATTTGACAGCAAAAAGAGTAAAGGTTGAAAATGCCTCTCGTTTTCATAATTGTGAGGATGTACAAAATCTTCAGATGACCTATCATGTTGGTGAGGATTTCTTTGATATTACAGATGGCTTACGAGCCATTGATGAGGTTTTGCTGTTTTGCAATTATCGAAGAGGCAGCAGGTTGGGTCATGCATTGGCTCTTGGAATATCTCCTGAAAAATACTATGCAATGAAGGGATATAAAGTTGTTCTTTCAAAACAGATTCTTTTGGATGATATTGTCTGGCTATATTGTAGGTCTGGTGAATTGGGCTGTTCATTAGACGAAAAATTAAAAACAAATTTGATTGAGAAATATACATTATTGTATAAGGAAATTTATGAGAACAACGTTGGAAATGGTTCCTGTCCATCCATACATGAATATTATCAAAGCTGGAAACTGAGGGGAGATAATCCTCAGTGCTATAGATTAGAAGAAAAGGAATTTAATGCAGCTTTGGAAACGACGGAATTGGTCTATTTTGATAGATTTCGTTTCAACCCACGTGTGGATAATAACCTCAGAAGAAATAAACGATATAGGGATTTGTACTATTACTATCATTTTAATAAAAAGGTTCGAGAAAAGGGCAACGAAGTGACCGAATTTAAGGTAACGAAAGAATATATTAAATTAGTCCGTAGCATGCAAGATAAAATGATTGCTGAACTTGCCTGTAAGGGAATTGGAATTGAAACAAATCCCTCTTCGAATTATTTAATTGGAACAATAAAGAAATACGAAGAGCATCCAATTTTAAGGTTTAATTCCCGAAAGCTAAAAGCTACAAACACTGGTGAGAACCTCTGTGTTTCAATCAATACAGACGATCAAGGAGTATTTGACACTTTGTTGGAAAATGAATATGCTTTGATGACTCTGGCGTTAAAGAAAGCAACAGATGATGATATGAATGCTTTGTATGATATCGAGGATATTTATGAGTGGATTGATTATGTGAGAAGGATGGGTATCGATCAGGTGTTTTCGTAGTAGAAAATGCAATTGGATAATTGAAGAAAAGAGATGTTTTGAAACGGTAGAACATCGTAAGCGCTTATTTTTAGGTATGATATGATTATTCCGGGGCATCGTAATATTCAAGAAGTTAATGATTAAGTGAAGGAGGAAAAAATGGTTGACAAATGAAAATTTGATTAGGCTTATTGAGCAGGCTCCAGATATAAAAAAACGATTTAAAACGGAGTACATATCTTTGGGAAAGCCAGCCGGAAAGCCTGCTATGCAGACTCCATATCAAACGATTCATAACGATGAAAAATATTTACTGTGGAAAGCAGAAATAGAGGCGGAACTTGAAAAACTTCCACAGAGCAAAACAGTTCAAGACATAATTCATCTTTTTTCAAAAATGGGAAAAAACTTTAGTGATGATTCAACATTTGCTCAACTAGAAGCTAAATTAACAGTATTAGGAAAAACACTATCTGAATCAGTTGGGGAGGGAAGTAAGATGGATAGACCACATAAATTATTTATATCACACAGTAGTAAAGATGCTGATTATATTGAGGTATTTGTGGGACTGCTTGAAATTCTGGGTTTAAGAGATGAAGAGATAATTTGTTCGTCAGTTCCTCCGTATTGTATTCCACTTGGCAATAAGGTGTATGAGTGGCTTGTTAATGAATTTCAGAATAGTGACCTTCATGTGATTTATGCTTTTTCAAAGGATTATTATAGTAGTGCAGCATCATTAAATGAAATGGGAGCTGCATGGGCAATGAAACACAAATGGACAGGTGTTCTATTGCCGGGATTTCAATTCAATCAGCTGGACGGATGTATTGATAAGACACAAATTGCAATTAAATTAGATGATTCGGACAACAGGACATTAAAATTTAGATTAAGTGAGTTTAAGGATGAACTTACAAAAGAGTTTAATCTTCGCCCAATGTCTGAAGCAACATGGGAAAGACAGCGAGACGGTTTTTTAGATAGAATATCTACTATTACGGAAGCTAGGGCAAAAGAATGTAAAAATACAGATGAGTCTGACCAACAACACATGCCAACAGTAGGACAAGATGACGTCGGTCGCATTCCAGTTGAACCAGCGTTTCTTTTAGTATATGCAGCCGAGGGAAATGGACAAATATTCAGACTTGCTACGTTAGGTTCAGCAGTTCAGGTCTCAACTGATGGGAAACAGTTTATGGCGGATAATTCACAGAGAGAATCTGCTAGATGGCAAGAAGCGTTGGATCTGCTCATTACATGGGGATGGGTTAAGCCTGTAGGTCGAAAAGGTGAGGTATATGAAGTAACGGGAACAGGATATACGAAAGCAGACTGGCTGAAAGATGATATGTGTATTGATACAAGTAAAGAACCGTTAGAAGAATTAAAACAGTTTGAATTTTAAAAGGAAAGAGGTTATCCACGATGCCCAGAACGAAAGGCAGCAAAGACCGCCCCAAAACTACCAATGACTATGCATCTCAAATAACGGAAAAGCAAGAACAGATTGCAACCCTCAACAGCGAAATCAAATTAATCCAGAAAGAGATTGAGGAGCAGAAGAACACACTTAGAACCAAGAAAGCAGTTTTGAAGAAAGCCGAAAGGGAATTAAGTAAACTGGAAGCCAAGAAAGCTGCCGCCGATCAGAAAGCCACCGAAGAAGCAAAGAAGGCTGAAGCGGAGGACGTGCTGAAAAAACTGCTGGCCAGCGGCGTGAGTGCAGACGAGATCCTCGAAAAACTGAAATAACACCATTGCCCGTGTGGACAAACTGAACTTCAAGGGGAATTCTCACGGTATATTTTGAAGGCTGCTATATAGTTTATAACAAAAATAAAAGAAACAGAGTGAAGGAAAAATGAATTTATCAAAAATACATCATATTGCAATCATCGTATCTGACTATGAATCCGCAAAGGATTTCTACGTGAACAAGCTGGGCTTCTCTGTCATCAGAGAAAACAATCGTCAAGAGCGTAAGGACTGGAAGTTGGATCTTCGTGTCAATGAACACACAGAGCTGGAGATTTTCGCTGAAGAAAATCCACCGAAGCGTGTGAACCGTCCAGAAGCCTGTGGGCTGCGTCATCTTGCGTTCTGCGTAGACAGCGTAGAGCAGACGGTGAGGGAGCTGGCAGAAGTTGGGATTGAATGTGAGTCAATCCGTGTGGATGATTATACCGGTAAGAAGATGACATTCTTCCACGACCCGGATGGATTGCCGCTGGAACTCCATGAGTAAAGAGGTGGACAAAATGATATTTCGGGATTATGCCTCAGTTTTCGGAAAAGGTAACAACTATCACTACTATATTTTCTCGAAAGGTGGATTCACAGAGGGACTTCTTCAGGCACAAGAGCGAGGTGAAGTTCGGCTGATAACGCTGGAAGACCTTTACAAGTAAGAAATGGACAATTGATTTGTAAACGTTGTTTTTCACAAAATTATTGAGACCAAAAAGTTTTCATGATATCATTATTGGTAGAAAATAGTGATACTGTGGAAGCTTTTTTTGTATAGGGAGTGCGTGATAGATGGGAAGATTTGTGAATCCGGACAACAGTGCTTTTCAGGCTGCTTTGAATTCCAGAATTTATGTAGATAAAACTGGTATGATCGAATATATGAATCGCGTTCTGGAGACTACAGATGCGTATATTTGCAACAGCCGCCCCAGGAGATTTGGGAAATCCTATGCGGCGAATATGCTTGCAGCATATTACAGCAAAGGTGCAGATTCTGAGATGATGTTTTCCGACCTTTCAATAGGAAAAACACAGGATTTCAAAAAGTATCTTAACAAATATGATGTAATTCACATTGATATCCAGTGGTTTCTGACAAATTGTGAAGATAAGAACAAAGTGGTACAGTTTATTACAAAAAGCGTACTGGACGAGTTGCGCGAAATTTATCCAGAGTGTTTGGTTCTCCAAGACGGTTCTTTATCTGATGCTCTTTCAAGAGTTAAAGATCAAACAGGACAGAAATTTGTCATTATTATTGATGAATGGGATGTTTTGATTCGAGATGAAGCGCAGAATCAGGCTGTACAGGAAAATTATATTAATTTCCTGAGGGGACTGTTTAAAGGTACTGAGCCAACTAAATATATTGCTCTCGCATATCTGACAGGTATCCTTCCAATCAAAAAAATGAAAACCCAGTCAGCACTAAATAATTTTGATGAGTTTACTATGCTTAGTGCAGGCAATATGGCGCCTTATGTCGGTTTCACAGAAAGTGAAGTGAAGATGCTTGCAAAAAAATATCATCAGAATTACGAAAAGGTCAAAAGGTGGTATGATGGTTATCTCCTAAATGAGCATCAAATATATAATCCACGGGAAATTGTGGTATAAAAAGTTATAGGTACTTATAGGAAAAATATCACGGAACTGTATTGCTTATTGCTACGTATTGCGGTAATATAAGTTTATAAGCGGAGGTGATTGTATGTTTAAAGTAAATCCATATAGACCAGGTGCTGGTTTAATGCCAGTATATATTGCTGGACGAGATGAAGACATTCAGAACGTAAGTCAAATGTTTGATGCGTTAACTATGGATATACCTACTCAATCAATTATTTTTAGTGGTTTGCGCGGCGTTGGAAAAACTGTTTTAATAAATAAGCTGCAAAGTATTGCAGAAGAAAAAGGTATTTTTTGTAAGCATATTGAAATTGAGGAGAGAAATGACTTTATTTCACAGATTGCTGAATGTTCTCAGGCATTTTTAAGAACAGTAAGTGCAAAAGAAAAATTTAAACATTTAATACAGAAGCCATTAGAGGCAATAAAGTCCTTAGTTGTTTCTTTTAACCCAGAAGATAATTCATTTTCTTTATCAATGCAGGATAGGGAATTGTATGTGTCAAATAATTTAACGCAAACACTTACTGAAGTATTTTCAACAATCGGAGAAACCGCACAAAAAACGGAAACGCCAATTTGTTTCTTTATAGATGAAATTCAGTATATGAAGCAAAACCAGCTAGGATCTTTGATCGCTGCATTGCATAGAGCAAATCAGTTAGGTTATCCAATTATGATTATAGGTGCAGGATTGCCTAAAATATATAAAATGCTTTCTGATGAAAAATCTTATTCCGAAAGATTGTTTATGTATAAAAAAATCGATTCATTGACGGATGAGCAATCAGAAAAAGCAATTGAAGAGTCAGCAAAAAAATTCAATATAATATATGCACATGAAGCCACAAACAAAATAGTAGAAATTACAAAAGGGTATCCTTTTTTTATTCAACAGTTATGCAAAATTGTGTACGATAAAACAAATAAAGATGTCATAGAATTGTCTGATGTAGAAAATTGTATAGATGAATTTTTATCATCTCTGGACGAAAGATTCTTTAAATCAAGATATGAAAGATGTGCAGAAAGTGATAAAAAATTTATTTTTGCAATGGTAGAATGTGGTGAATTACCATGTACGATATCAAATGTTGCACACAATCTTAATAAAACAGTTGGATCTATTTCAACAACAAGAGCACAGTTAATTAGCAAGGGAATTATATATCCTGTAAGATATAAAGAACTTGATTTTACGGTTCCAGAATTTTCAGGATATATACAAAGACTGGAAGAATATAAACAGTGGTGTATATCAAAGTAGAATCAAACAGTAACTCTCTGTGAGCTTTCAGAAAACATCCCAATAAAATTATTGAGCACCAAAAGTTTTCATGATATCATTATTGGTAGAAAATAGTGATACTGTGGAAGCTTTTTTATATAGGGAGTGTGTGTGATGGGAATATTAGTGAATCCAGATAATTTCGCTTTTCAGGTAGCATTGAATTCCGAGATATATGTTGATAAAAGCGGACTTATTAAGTATACGAATAAAGTTTTGAATACATTGCAGGCCTATATTTGCAATAGCCGTCCGAGAAGGTTTGGAAAATCTATTACAGCGAATATGCTTACAGCTTATTACAGCAGAGGCTGTAATTCAGAAGAAATGTTCGCCGGATTGGAAATTGGTAAAAGTGCAGATTTTAAGAAGCACTTGAACCAATATGATGTAATACATCTTGATATCCAATGGTGTATAGAGCCAGCTGGTGGACCTGAACGGGTGGTTTCTTATATTTCGGAAAAGACGATTGCGGAGCTTGCGGAATACTATCCAGGTGTATTGAAAGAGAAGACGGAATCTTTGCCAGAAGTGTTGTCTCGTATTAATGGTGCAACTGGAAAAAAATTTATTGTCATCATTGATGAATGGGATGTCCTTATTCGTGACAAGGACGTTAATAAAAGGGTACAGGAAGAGTATATTAATTTTCTCAGGGCAATGTTCAAAGGAACAGAACCAACAAAATATATTCAACTTGCATATCTTACTGGTATTCTTCCAATTAAAAAGGAAAAAACTCAGTCGGCATTAAATAATTTTGATGAGTTTACAATGCTGAGCGCAAGTAATCTGGCTCCGTATATTGGTTTTACAGAAGCTGAAGTGAAAAAGCTGTCAGAAAAATATCAGCAGGACTTTGCTGAAGTGAAGCGATGGTACGATGGCTATCTTCTGAAGGATTACCAGGTTTATAATCCCAGAGCCGTTGTCAGCGTAATGCTAAGGGGGGAATACAGGAGTTACTGGTCAGAAACAGCATCCTATGATGTGATTGTGCCGTTGATTAACATGAACTATGATGGGCTGAAAACAGCTGTTATTGAGATGCTTTCCGGAGCCGAAGTCAAGGTGAATGTGGCAGCTTTTCAAAATGATACGGAAGATATTAAAAGTAAAGATGATGTATTGACTTATATGATCCATTTAGGATACCTTGGTTATAATGAGAACAGGAAGACTGCTTTTGTACCAAATGAGGAGATACGACAGGAGCTGACGACTGCTGTTGAGAGTAAAAAGTGGAATGAAATGCTGATATTGCAGCTGAATTCGGAAAATCTGCTGGATGCTACATTGGATATGGATGGTGAGGCGGTTGCAGAAGAGATTGAAAAAATCCATAACGAGCATGTGTCAGTAATTCAGTATAATAATGAGAATTCCTTGAGCAGTGTGCTTACAATTGCCTACTTAAGCGCAATGCAATACTATTTTAAGCCAATCCGTGAATTTCCTACAGGACGGGGATTTGCTGACTTTGTATTTATCCCAAAGCCAGAGTACAAAAATGATTATCCGGCATTGCTGGTGGAATTGAAGTGGAACCAGAATGCGCAGACTGCATTAACACAAATTAAGACAAAAAAGTATCCTTCTTCGATCTTGAATTATACAGGTGATATTCTTCTTGTTGGAATCAATTATGATAAAAAAAGTAAGGAACACCAGTGCCTGATTGAGAAGTACGAAAAAGATTGATTTTGCCAGAACAGTGCCGAATGAAAATAACTTAAAAGGGCAGGTGTGGATGTTCTCCACAACCTGCCCTTTCGTGAGGGGAATGTATCAGAAACCTGTAAGTCGGAATACCATTAATTCGCTTGCAGAGTCGTCGTCACGGTCCTGTGTCATAAGAACCATCACAGAACCATCCTCTGCAACTTTCATATCTTCAATCCAGGGGTATCTGGTTCCAAACATATCGTAGCAGTCTACTTCGGCGAGGAGAGTTCCGTCCTTTGACCAGAAGTAGAATTCTCGCATATTTCCATCTGCTGCAATATAGCCATTCGCTGTCTCAGCTATTCCCGTGAGACTTCCGAAATAAGCAGGATCCTCGTGCTGGTCACCGCCAAGAAGCAGCTGCTGGTTGCCCTCCAGATCATAAACTGCTATTTTCGATGGGGTGTCATCTCCTGCAAGACGTCCGTATACCATAATATGATCATTGCTGATCTCAACCAGGCTGACAAATTTAAAAATACCGGTTCGTGCCTCGTCATCATTCATGGAGGTTAAGATCCAGGGCTCTGTAAGCACGCTGCCGTCCTGGAAGGTTACTTTTTCCGTATCATAGCCAAGGTAGCTGGTAATGCCCCAGGCACCGGATGGGTGTACAGACAGGTAACCGCTTGTGCCGGTCTCCAATATGGTCTGCCCGTCTTTCATAACGATTCCTTTTCCACCGTTACGGGAAATATAAAGTTTTCCGTCCGTGTCTGTAAAAAGATCCATTCCCTGCTCGTCCATTGTATCAGAAGAAAGAAGATTCAGGGTGCTTCCAGTATATTCGTAAGTTTCCAGAGTATTATTCAGCTGATGATACATCCGGTCTCCAGATATTGCAAACTGGTGACGCATGATCTCAAATCCGTTCTGGGAAACACTAAATGGAATATACTCCGGAGTGACGGTATAATCTCCAACAGCTATACTCTGCGGAGCCGGTGTGAATGGAGTTCCATCCCATGGGTAAGGTGCTTCTACATTGCCGGTGTCCTCTAATTTCAGTTCCAGATTGTTAAAAACGTTTCTGACAGAATCATTTTCTTCTCCGGAAATGATAACTTTGTAGGTCACACCGGATGGCTCGTGACGATAAATGTAGTAAATTCTGTCAAAATTGTCTGTGGTTCGTATATAATCCACATCGCCAATGGTTGTTTTTTCAATAGTGCCGTCTGCATAGTCATGAAGATCGATATCGGAGGTCTGCAGATATTTGCGGAAAGAGTAGCTTGATTCTTCATTTGCTTTAATGGTGAAATCATTTTGTGAGTTGTCCTTGTCAGCACCTTCGAATACGCTGACGGAGCAGGTGTATTCATAATCGCTGATATCATTCGGATCATAGCTCCAGTCATCCGGAAGGTTAAGCTTGAACAGGGTTACGTCAATGGTGTTGTCACTTTCTCCATGAACGGTGAGAGCGCTACTGGCAGTCAGAAGCACAAGTCCGGTCACAAGAGGTAGTATTTTCCATATTTTTTTTCTCATATTCAGCACCTCTTTTCTATGTGGAATGTTTTGTATTTTTATTTTCCCAGATTTTGGAGACTTTGTCACTGACACAAATGACAGGTAATCCGTAAGGAAAGCGTTATTGCTGGAAAAAATGCGGATATCCGGAAGCGGCAAATGGGAATAGAAGTAATTTGTCCTGCATAGGCTATTGAAAAAAGGATATTTGGAATGATATCAATTGGCCTGTGTATGATCGTAAAAAATGAGGAGGCGGTACTTCGCAGAATCCTCACGCCGATGAGCAAGCTTGTGGACAAAATCTATATTTGCGATACCGGATCGGTGGATAAAACGAAGGAGATTGCCAGGGAGTTTACCGATGAGGTTTATGATTTTTTGTGGAAAGATGATTTCTCTGCTGCCCGCAATTTTATTACGGAAAAAGCAGATACGGATTATTGGATGTGGCTGGATGCAGATGACGTCATTACGCCGGAAAATCAAGAGAAGCTGCTCAGGTTGAAAGAGAGCATGGATTCAGATACGGATGTGGTTATGATGGATTATGCAGTGGGATTTGATGAATGGGAGCATGTTACGTTTTCTTATTACAGAGAGCGTATTATGAAGACTTCCCGGAATTTCAGATGGCAGGGGCGCGTCCACGAAACGGTTGTTCCTGCGGGGAATATTTTATATTCGGATGTGGTGATTGAGCATCGAAAAATAAAGGCTGGAGAGTCTTTTCGCAATCTGCATATATATGAGCAGATGATTGATTCCGGTGAAAAAATGGAACCGAGACATTTCTTTTATTATGGGCGGGAGCTTTTTTATCATAAGCAATATGAGTATGCAATTTTAATTTTAAAAAAATTTCTGGAAGAACCAGATGGCTGGATAGAGAATAAACTGAACAGCTGTCTGGTTCTTTCCTGCTGTTATCAGGCAATGGGAGAGAATGCAGCTGCTTTTGATATACTTTTTTACAGCTTTACGATGGATGTTCCGAGAGCGGAGATCTGTTGTGAGATAGGAAGATTGTTTATGGAAAAAAGGGAGTATGTGACGGCAGCATATTGGTATCAGCAGGCTCTTCTTGCGCCACGGAAAAAGAAAAACGGCGGTTTTTATATTGCAGACAGTCATGATTTTATACCTGCGATACAGATGTGTGTGTGTCTGGATAAAGCGGGAAGGCACAGGGAGGCGTTTGAATTTCATAAAAAGGCAAGAGTATTGAAGCCTCTGCATCAGGCAGTTATTGGAAATGAGAAGTATTTCAGGGATGTTTGGGGTATGGAGTGAGAGGGAAAATTCACCTGTATTGTTAGTATTTCATATATTGATAGTGAATATCTAAGCTGTTATGGGAGAATGTGTATGTTTTTTGATCGTCATAATCAGAAAAATTCTTCTGAAAAGGAAGCTTCTGGTGATATCACCTGTACATCCTGTTTTGGAAACAATAATCGCTGCGGCTGCGATTGCAGTTGTTCGGGACAGGGAGCCACAGGGCCTCGTGGTGCAACCGGTCCTATGGGACCTATTGGTCCAAGAGGGTGTCCCGGTGTGACTGGTCCTATGGGACCAAGAGGATGCCAGGGAGCAGTAGGCCCTGCAGGTCCTATGGGCCCGCAGGGAGAGCCTGGTATGCCAGGTGCTATGGGTCTCGACGGAGCAACAGGTCCAACCGGCCCTGCCGGGGCGACAGGTCCAACCGGTGCTACCGGAGCAACAGGTCCAACCGGCCCTGCCGGGGCGACAGGTCCAACCGGTGCTGCCGGAGCAACAGGTCCAACCGGTGCTGCCGGAGCGACAGGTGCAACAGGTCCTGCCGGGGCGACAGGTCCAACCGGTCCTGCCGGGGCAACAGGCCCAACCGGTCCCGCCGGAGAAGTCGGTCCAACCGGTTCCGCCGGAGCAACAGGCCCAACCGGTCCCGCCGGAGCGACAGGCCCAACCGGTCCTGTCGGAGCAGACGGCCCGATTGGTCCTACTGGCCCAGCGCCAACTCCGGCAGCGGCAGTAGCAGATGCTACTGGTACAGAGGATGCTGTGACACAGCTAAATACACTTCTGGCAAATCTTCGCGCTGCCGGAATTCTGCAATCCTAGCGCATGTTTGAAAAAGGCTTTCTGCAAGATGTGCGTCACAATTTGTGGGAGATTTCGCCCAGATGAGGGCGCAGTAGTGGCTAAGGCAACCGAATTCGGGTGAAATATACCGCAATGAGGGCAAGGGCTGGAAATGGAGCAATCCATTTCCGGTCCTTTCTCTATGCACCCTGCAGCACATATTCCTTATGGAAAAATAAGAATATGACTTTGAAGATTATCGCCGAAACCATTCGTGACAGGAGAGAAACAGAAAATCATAATCAGCCTGACAAAAGATTAGAAGTACTGTTGCCCACAAAATTATTGAGACTCCAAAGCTTTCATGCTATCATTATAAAAACAGGAAATAGTGATACTGTGAATTACCGGGGACAGTGGGAGAAATACAGGGCTATGGGAGTGAGTGGTATTTATTCGGATGCATTGTGAAAGCGAGTTTGGATTCGATTTTAAGGATGATTTTGAAAAAGAGAAAGGGGCATTCAAACATGAAAAACTATCGCGCAGAATTAACAGGCGTTTTTGGTGATCCAGTGGATGATAATCCTACTGGTGTAGTTGAGGAGGCTGCGTTTGCAGCGAAAAATTTGAATTATCGTTATCTGACCATTAAAGTGCTTCCAGAGGATCTTGGAAAGGCAATGGACAGTGTGAAAATCTTTGGCATGAAGGGAATCAATCTTACCATGCCCCACAAGATCAAGGTTCTTCCTTATCTGGATGAACTGAGTCCGGCAGCAGAGATTATCGGAGCAGTGAATACGGTTATCCAGAAAGAGGGAAAACTATTCGGTGAGAATACGGATGGAAAAGGGTTTGTAACCGCGTTGAAGAATTCTGGTGAGACTCTGGATAAGAAAAATGTGACTATTCTTGGCGCTGGCGGAGCAGCCAGGGCGATAGCTGTTGAATGTGCATTAAATGGGGCTGCTCATATCAATATTATCAACCGAAGCATTGAAAAAGGTGAGGAACTGGCATCTCTTATTCAGATGAAAACAGACAGCAGTGCAAAGTATCTTAACTGGAAAAACAATATGGCAATTCCATCTGATACAGATATTTTAATCAATGCCACTTCAATCGGGTTTTCTCCAAATGTGACAGACAAGCCAGACATTGATTATACTACCATCACACCGGAAATGTGTGTATGCGATGTCATATTTAATCCTGCGGAAACAATTTTCCTAAAGACTGCAGCAGAAAATGGTGCAAAAACCATCACCGGTCTTGGAATGCTGGTACAGCAGGCCGCACTGAATTTCACTCTCTGGACAGGCGTGGAAGCGCCGGTAGATGTGATGGAGGATGCGCTGAAGAAGGAGTTTGAGTAAGCGTATTTTCATTATGAATTTCAGGAAAAGTTCCAGCTAAATGAAAGGCCTAATCCCCCAGCTATGCCGGAAAGAATGGAGTAGGCGGAAGCAGTGAGGATAACAAAATAAAGCCTCCTGTGATATGATGAGAATAGTGTCGCAAGCCAAACTCAAAATCAAAGGAGGCGGTCCAAATGGACAATAAAAGTCTATCACATACTCGCTGGAAATGCCAGTATTATATCGCATTTATTCCTAAATATTGGAAGAAAGTATTGTATGAAAAGTACATGGATGCTTTACGACAGAAATCCTATTTTTCAGCCTTCGCCAATTCTTTCACAATCTTATCAAAATCAGAGTCGATTGGTTGCGTCTTATTGAAGATGTCATATTCTTGATAGGCTTTCTCCACTGCCTGTTTATGAGAAATCCGCCCATTATCTTTGAGAATATCGTATCTGCGGAACGCAAGGAACTCGTTCACGCTTTTTGAAAATTCTTCCATTGTAAAAACATTTTCTCGTTCAATTAAATCCTCTATGTAATCAAAATATCCTGTAACGGTACGTTCCAACTGACGAATCTGTTTTTCATCCAAATAGTTTTTGGCAATTGGAGTATCTGATTTGAGGATACGACCATCGGGAGCATTTTTCCATGTGGTCAAGCCCATATTTTCCTTGGTGTGGTCAGCTTGATTGTACACAATTTCAGCTGCTGTTTTACCGGTAATGGCATAATGAAATTTGTTCTGTATGGTGGCATAAAAATGATATGCAGTATCAGAATCTCTATCGTAATCAATGCTGCATTCTGCAAAGATATCGGTTATCTGTTGCCATATTCTGCGTTCACTGGCACGGATGGAGCGAACTCTTTCCAGCAATTCACGGAAATAGTCTTTTCCAAAAGCTGTTTTACCCTGTTTCAAGCGTTCATCATCCATAGCAAAGCCCTTTATCATATATTCCTTCAAAATACCAGTTGCCCACATACGGAACTTGGTTGCCTGAATGGAGTTTACTCTGTAACCAACGGAAATAATGGCATCCAGATTGTAATAATTAGTAGGGGAAAGCTGTGTTTTTCCAGGAATTGCACCGTGCGGAGTGGGTATTTCCATTTTGGAAACTACCACTTCTTCACGAAGTTCTCCCTGCTCAAAAATATTTTTTAAATGCTTGCTGATTGCCGGTGTCTGAACACCGAATAATTCAGCCATTGCCTTTTGGGTAATCCAGATGGTTTCATCTTTTATCAAGGCACTGACTGTTACGTTATCATCTTCGGTTCTGTACAGCACCATTTCCATTTGTTTTGTGATATCTGTATTCATAAAAACCTCTAATCTGATCTTTCAAAATGTAATCTGTATTGTTTAAAAATATATTACTATGATACCAAGTTTGTTCCACAAGTTCAAATGATATTTGGGATTTCTTTTGTTTGCTTATTCTTTTTATCTGTAATCAGTACCTGATAGGTGTCATAAAAAATCTGTTTTGCCTTTGTAAGGGAGATGTGATTATCCACTCTGTTCTGCAGAGCCAGTATAAAGGATTTGCGAAGCTTGCGATAGTGTAGAATCTTTTTGGTTGTTGCTACTAAAAAATACACAAAATAAACATCGATTATTCATACAAAATAGAAAAAATATAAAAACACATTGACAGATAAAAGCAGAACGTGTATGATAAAACCATCAAATAGGAACGTTCCCACAAAGGATAAAAATAACAATATGCACAATGTGAGAATAATTTTTTTAGAACAAAATGGTAACGTTCCCAAAAAGTAAAACATAATATCAAAAATCAAACGGAGGAAAGAACTATGAAGAAAAAACTCGTGAGCCTGTTTCTTACAGCAGCAATGACCTGTTCAATGATGGCAGGTGCAACTACCGTATTTGCAGAAGAGAATGCCGATGAGGCAGCAGAAGAAACTGTAGAACTTGCAGAACCTTCCACAGATGAGGGATATACGATTGGTATTTCTGTTCTGAACTTGACTGGCCAGTTCTTCATTCAGTTAGTAGACGCAGCTCAGAATGAAGCAGATGCAACAGGCTGTACCTTAATGACAAACTCCTGCGACAGTGATTCCGCAAAACAGATCACAGCATTGGAAAACTTTATTTCCGCAGGCTGTGATGCAATTATCGTATGTGCAGTTGATTCTGAAGCAGCTAAACCAGTTATTGCTAAGGCAAAAGAAGAAGGCATTGCAGTTGTTTGCCTGACTTCTACAATTGATGGGTATGATGCATATATTGGCTGTGAAGAATACGTACTTGGATATACACAGGGATGTGCAGTAGGACAGAGAATCGCTGAAATGTATGGAACAGATGAAGAAGTACAGGCAGCTACTCTGAACTACGACTTAATGGAATCCGTTATTGCACGTAAAGAGGGAATTATAGCAGGCGTTCAGGAATATGCACCAAACGTTAAATTTGTTGCAGATGCAACAGCAGCAGATCAGGAAGAAGGAATGTCCAATACAGAGAACTTCCTTCAGGCAAACCCAGACCTGAAAGTTGTATGCGGTGTATCTGACGGCGCAGCACTTGGTGCTTACCAGGCATTTAAAGCAGCTGGTATGACAGATCCGGATCAATATCTGATTGCCGGTATTGATGCTACAGATGAAGCTCTGAAACTTATTGATGAGGGAACTATTTATCAGGTTTCCGTAAGCCAGAATCCGACCGCAACAGGTAAAGCTCTTGTTGATACAGCAATTGCAGTCGTAAATAAAGCATCCTACCCGAAAGATAGTTTATTCGACCTTCAAGCTGTAACATCAGCAAATGTAAAAGATTATATCACTGAATAATATAATTTTCAGGTGTTCGGGGGACTGTGAAAAAGTCCCCCGAAGTTATTCAGGGGGTACCCCGGGAAGGAATCAGTTATATGGAACCTATATTAACTTTAAAGAATGTTACAAAAGAATATCCCGGTGTTGTGGCGCTGGATCATATGAATCTGGAAGTTTATCCCGGGGAAGTACATGCACTTATGGGAGAAAACGGTGCTGGAAAATCAACATTGATCAAAGTTGTGTCTGGAGCAATCAAGCCAAATGGTGGAATCATTTTATATGAAGGAAAAGAATACGATTCTATGACTCCGGCTTTGTCAAAAAAACTAGGAATCGGTGTTATTTATCAGGAATTTAATCTTGTTCCGGATCTTTCCGTAGCGGAAAATATATTTCTTGGACAAAAGCTGACCTCAGGTTTTACGATTAACCGCAAGTTAATGAATCAGAGAGCCAAAGAACTTATGGATAGCTTTGGAATCGATATTGACGTAACAAAGGATGTAAAAAGTCTTACAGTTGCTTATCAGCAGTTGGTAGAAATCACGAAAACAATTTCGTCCAATGTAAAAGTACTGATTATGGATGAACCGTCAGCACCGCTGACAAACCGTGAGATTGATGCTATGTTCGGAATTGTACGCAAACTGAAAGCGCAGGGAGTTGCAATTATCTATATTTCCCATAGAATGGAGGAAATTTTTGCCTTGGCGGACAGAATCACGGTTATGCGCGATGGAAAATATGTGGGAACTAGAATGGCTTCCGAAATTGACAATAATGGATTGATCAAAATGATGGTTGGTCGTGACTTGGACGAGCAGTATCCTACTGTAGAAAAGAAAATTGGTGAGGTAGTGCTAGAAGTAAATCGTCTTTGTACTGATGCACTTCTGAAAGATATTAGTTTTCAGGTACATAAAGGTGAGATCCTTGGACTTGCAGGGCTTGTTGGTGCTGGAAGAACTGAAACTGCGAGAGCTATTTTCGGAGCAGATTCAAAATCTTCAGGAGAGATCAGAATTCATGGTAAAACGGTTCAAATCCACAGTCCGAAAGATGCAATCAAAGATGGAATTGCTTTGATTCCTGAGGATCGTAAAAAGCATGGAGCTCTTCTGGAGATGACAATCCGTGATAATATTTCTTTTATTGCTGTGAAAAGTATTTCAAAAGCTGGTTTTGTAGATCGGAATGCAGATAAAAATATGGCAGAAAAGTACATTAAGGAACTGTCAATTAAAACCCCGTCTATGGAACAGCTTACCCGAAATCTTTCAGGTGGAAACCAGCAAAAGGTAGTACTTGCGAAATCCCTGGCATCCAATTCTGATATTATTATATTTGATGAGCCAACAAGAGGGATTGATGTGGGAGCTAAAAAAGAAATTTATGAAGATGCGGAATGCCTGCGGATCTCCGGAATCGATCCGACAGAACA
>ERZ836441.747-NODE-747-length-35941-cov-4.870757_pt1 | contig 35941 bp, 37 predicted proteins | sample MGYA00519686_ERZ836441 | MGnify/ENA primary metagenome ERZ836441 (study PRJEB31850, sample SAMEA3708800) | human gut metagenome | biome: human gut; feature: human-associated habitat; material: faeces | place: China | collected 2014 ... | reverse complement strand
TCAACCTGCTTAAGCATCCTTGTCGCCGGGTTCATAGTAGTCTCCCATAGCTGCTCCGCATCCATTTCCCCGAGACCTTTATAACGCTGCAGTTTAAAGTCTTTATGTGTTTTTCTGTATTTTTCAAGTGCCTTGTCGTCATACAGATACTCTTCTCTTCCGTTCTTTCCGTTCGGAATCGCTTTGTATAATGGCGGCATCGCGATATATACATGTCCTTCATAAATCAGTTCAGGCATAAATCTATAAAACAGAGTCAAGAGTAGTGTGGCAATATGTGCCCCATCCACATCCGCATCGGCTGCGATAATGATTTTGTTGTATCTTAATTTTGAGATGTCAAAGTCATTGCCATACCCTTCAGAGAACCCGCAGGCGAAAGCATAAACCATTGTTTTAATTTCGGCATTTGCCAGGATTTTATTGATGCTTGCCTTTTCTACATTCAGAATCTTACCCCTGATTGGAAAGATTGCCTGAAATTCACGGTTTCTCGCCGTCTTAGCTGAACCGCCCGCAGAATCACCCTCAACGATAAAGATTTCGCATTTTTCCGGGTCTTTACAGTTACAGTTTGCCAGTTTTCCGTTGCTGTCAAAAGAATACTTCGGCTTTGTCAGCATATTTGTTTTTGTTTTTTCTTCTGCTTTTCTGATTTTTGCAGACTTTTCAGCACAGCCGATAACAGCTTTCAGTTCTTCCAGATGGCGGTCAAAATACATCTGCAGCTGTTCTGAGATAACGGATGAAACCGCTTTTGCGGCATCCGGGTTATCCAGCTTTGTCTTTGTCTGGCCTTCAAATCTCGGGTCCGGATGTCTTACTGAAACAACAGCCACGAGACCATTTCTTACATCCGTCCCGGTGAAATTCGCGTCCTTTTCTTTAATGATGCCAAGCTCCCTTGCATATGTATTGATAAGTGTTGTCAGGGCTGTCTTGAAGCCTGTCAGATGGGTACCTCCTTCTGTTGTATAGATACTGTTGCAGAATCCGGTCACATTTTCGTGAAATTCTGTTGTGTACTGGAAAGCACATTCAACTTCAATCCCGTCACTCTTTCCGGAAACAGAAACCGGTGTTTCCTGCACCGTTTCGGAATCTTTCACCATAGATTTTACGAGGCCGATGATACCCTCTTCTTCGTGGAAAGTGATTGACTCTACTTCTTTCTTTCTCTTGTCTTCGTAGTGGATTATCAGCTTCGGGTTTAAGTAAGCTGTCTGATGCAGCCTGTTCTTTACCTCTTCTGCTCCAAACTTCACTGTATCAAAAATCTCATCATCCGGCAGAAAATTGATTGTGGTTCCGTGTCCTCTTGATTTTTTAATCATCGGAAGCAGGCCGTCAATCAGTTCTGTTGTCGGATGCCCTTTTTCATAAGAATCATGAAACAGACCGCCATCGCGTTCAATATCAATTGTAAGACGTTTTGATAATGCATTCACGACAGAAGAACCGACACCATGCAAACCACCGCTGGTTTTGTATGATTTATTATCAAATTTACCGCCAGCGTGCAGGGTGGATAATACCAGACGCTCCGCAGAAACACCTTTTTCATGCATTCCAACAGGGATTCCTCGTCCATTATCTCTCACGGTCACAGAACCGTCTTTTTCCAATGTTACCCAAATCTCACTGCAGAATCCTGCCATGTGTTCATCAACAGAATTATCAACGATTTCATAAATCATATGATTCAGGCCTCGTCTTGAAGTGCTGCCGATGTACATACCAGGTCGTTCTCTTACAGCTTCAAGGCCTTCAAGAACTGTGATACTGTCTGCTCCGTAAAAATTATCTTTCTTTGCCATTTGCCTTACTCCTTATTTTTTTGCTTTTAACAATATGCCAGAAAATCATTTTTTCTCATTTCTTTGCGAATCTTTTTTCTTGTCTTCTTTTTCTATCTTCCACGAAAAATAGAACCATGAAATAGTCGGTATTCCAAAAACAATTACGGATACAATTATTGTTTCTTTTAACATTATTTCTCACTCCATTTTTGCGTATATATTGTATGTGTATTATCGACGGGCGAAGAAAACCGCGGCCAACTTTAGTTGTCCGTCGGTCTGAAGGTAATTGGACGCGTGCGTGATAACTCGCCGTTGCCGGCTCGTCACCAGAATAAATATGGGAGTATGAAACCCCGCCCGCGTCTGGTACACGCGAGCGTAGCTCGCGGTATCATAGCATAGTATGCAGAATTCCCGTCCATCGAGGAATAGACTTTGCTTATTTCTTTCCTTTTTTTTCTTCCACCTTTTCTTCCCGCACCTCTTCCGGTGCAGTAGACTCAGCTTCTTTTTCCAATTCTTTTTTCTTTTTTAAGCATTCATTGAAGTCGATGCTGTCCATAAAAATTCCCATTTTTTGTCCTCCTGTTTTTCTATCTATCTGTAGGCCGAGCCATTGCAAACCGTCAAGCTCCTACTTGTACTTAATATGTTCATTTTTTTGTTTTCCATTTTTTTTTGCGATTTTTTCGGCCTTACATATTTAATATGCTGAATTTTTCAGGAATCTGTACAAGCACAAAAGAATTGCCAGCAAAAAAAATTGCCGGCAGTTAATTTCAGGTATTTTTTATTCTTTTTTTGGCTTCCTCATCAACCATTTTTCCAAACCTTCTTTTGTCAATAAGCCTTACTTTCTTTTCTGCATTTTTTGCACATGCTACCTCAATAAGGCCAAGAAACAAACCACAAAAAATGAATAATACTACCAGGCAAAATGCTGCCAACATATTTTTCACCTCCGCCTGTCATGTTGCAACTTTCTGTTTGACTTCAACAGCCGCAATCTTACAGTCCAAGTTCTTTTTTTATCTCCTCCTTCTTCGTCTATGACCTTTCCTCCTTCATTTTTTTACATATTTAATATGCCGAATCCTCCAGAAGTCATTACAGCCATAAAAAAGGCCTGCAAAAACTCGCCGGCCTTAAGTATTCTCTTCATCTCACTTCATCAACAGCCTTCCCAATCGCCTCAGCTACTTTTTCAACGTACTTTTCTGCTTCTTTTCTTTTGTATACGTATATGTAAGACGGATGCTGTACTGGCAGATACCATATGCCGTTATGTTCTGTCGCAAAATATTCAAACCCGCGCCAGCGCTTTAGTTTAATGTTTAATTTTTTCTCTACGGCAGAACACACTTTCTCCCCAAGCAGAATCACGACCTTCGGTTTGGCCTCTGCGATTTCTGCAAGCAGGTTCTTAAAGCAGCAATCAATTTCTGCCTGGTTTGGATATCTTAGCTTTCCATTCTCATCAACCGGCGGGCATTTGACCAGATTGGTCTTATATCCCGGTTTGCCGCATGCAGCTTCAATCTGTTTAACAAGTTTTCCTGTGTTCGTAGTCTCGGAGAGCGGTTCTTCTCCGATTTTTGCAGATATTCCTACCCACAAGATATCATATGTATTGCTTATTTTTGTATCTGGATTTGAATACCTTTCGGCAATATCGCAGTGTATGTAATCAGTCATCATAAGTCCTCCTCTTATGCTTTGTGTACAATATGCTATTTTTTTTTGCAACCATACACAAAAAACAGCCTGCCGACATACATCAGCAGGCGTCATATTTCCACATTCTCAATCCAACAGCCGTAATCTTACAACCCAAGTTCTTTTTTCATTTTCTCCAGCTCATCATCCACATCAGCGCTTCCGCCGTTTTTATACTTATCAAGCAGGGAATCTGCCGTGTTATCATCGGCCGTTTTGTTCAACTCTGTCATTGCCGCAGCCTCATCAAGCATCTTGTCAGCTTTCGCTTCGTATCTCTCAAAAGCATCAATGCTTGCCGCAGCCTTGTCCCCACCTGAAAGAACCTGGTTCATATGCTTCTGCGCTTTCGCAGTTGCCATCTTCGCCTTAATTGAATCACGTTTTGATTCCAGATTTTCAATATCCCTTACCAGCTTGTTATGCATTGCCTGCATATTATCGGCATTTGCAGCTGTCATATCATAAGTTTTCTGTAAGGCAGCCAGTTTTTCCTCTTCCTTCTTCTTTGCTTCCAGAAGTGTTCTTGCATCGCCTTCATTCCCTGCACGCAGGGCACTTTCTGCCGCCGCTTTGTAATCGGCAATCTGTTTTTCGCATTCTGTTACTTTTCTTTTTGCATTTTTCTCATCAGCCATCACTGCTGCTGTCTCTTTCTTAACCTCTGTCAGGTCTTTTCTAAGGTTCAGAAGCGTCTGGTCAATCATTTTTGCCGGGTCTTCTGCCTTATCCAGCAGCGCGTTCACATTTGCACTCATGATATCCTTAAATCTTGTTAAAATTCCCATATTTTTCAGTCTCCTTTTTTATATTTTTTGAGTAAATCATCCGCTTCGGAATCCCCGTTAAGCGGTGTGTTTAATATTTTTTCAGTTTCTTTTGCTTCTTCAGCTTTGTGTTTTCTTCTGACTACCATCACGACGATAATACCGGCAAAAACAACGATAACGCCAATAACTTTTACTGCATTATTGCCGACATCGGCGGCCGTTGTTGATTTTGTCATAATGCGGTCAGCTGTTTTTGTAAAGATGGTTGTGAACATGTCATCAGTTGACATATCAGAATACCAGTACTTGTCAACATATGCCCAGAAAATCTCAATGGCTTCAGAATCCATTACAGAGGAAACCTGCTTTCCGTTGACGTATGCCATATATCCGACATCATTGTCAGTATTGGGTTCAGCGAAATACATATACAAAAATGTGCTTTCATTTTTAATATGTTCATCATACCACTTCTTGGCATACTCTTCTTTTGCTGTATCCGTAAGCAGAGTGCTGTCGTATGCATTTAAGACTATGTATGGCTGTACGCCAGTTTTGTCGTAAAACTTCTTTATTGATTTTTCTGTTTTGGTTACATTGTCAAACCATCCGATATTATCAATAATGCAATTGTTGTCATATCCTACACCGGATTCCAGTCGTTCCCTGTTCTGTGTGCTTTTTGGTATGTTTTTTGTTGAAGATGATTTTGATGACGGAAAACCTCCAAATGCAGTAACAAGGACAACAATGAATATGATAATTGATATAATGGTATTAATCCCGCCTCCATGACCGATAAAAACGGTATTCCGTATCGGCGGCCGTGGATAAAATCCACCACCGTAGAATCCTCCTCCATGCGATGGTCCGCCAAAGCCGCCGTAACTGCCGCGGCTGCCGCCTCCACTTCCGGCCCGTCTTCCACTGCTGCCGCTGCTTACACGATGTCCACCGCTCGACCGCCCTGACGAATGCCCGCCGCCCGAATGGCCGCCACCGCCGCCTCCGGCTCCTGCTCTTCCCATAATTTATACCTCCTTTTTTAAATATTTTTTTTGTGCATTTAATATGCCAAATTTTTTAAAAAAAATAACACAAAAAATATTAAGGATAACAAAAGAGACTCATTTTGGTGTAGACACAGCACTTCTTGTCCTGCACACAAGAAACACAGGATGTCCAAGACGAAGCCATTTTCCAAATTCCAGAGAAAATGTTTTGAAAAAGTTTTTTACAGAAACACTTCCAAAATCGTAATTCACCACAATAACCAGCTTTTGTTTTCTGCCTGCGATTTCCTGAATCTGCTGTTTCATTTTTACACCAACGTCAAAAAACCTGGCATCCAGTTTTATAAAATCCAAATTGTATCCATCCAGAAAATCAGACAGCTGCATCAGCATATCGCGGTTTGGATTTAACCTGACAACAATATATTCCGGTTCCTTTTTTATCATCTTTTCACAGAAATTTTCAATTTCTTCAGCACTATCGGGCACAAAGAATACCTGCTCCGAAGGCTTTTTGTGTTTCAGCTCTTCGTTAAGCTGTTTAAGCGTACAATGCATTTTTCATTATTCTCCTTTTGTATTTTTTCCAAACCTGTATTCTACTCTCGCCAATCCAAACACGCATTCCACAAATTCCTTCCATTCCATCCAGGATTCCTCCACTCTCCAGAATTCGCCATTCCACATCTCGCCAAATTCCACTGTCAGTACCCGGCTTGCTTCTGCCACGCCTGCCAGCTCCTGCAGGATTTTCAGCATTACGCAGGCATCGTTTCCGGGTACTATATTCTCCAGCTTTACCAAAAACTTCTTTTCGGATGCGTCTATCCACATTCCCTGCATCCCGTCATGAACAAGCATCGCGAATACTTTTTCTGCATTCTTTTTTATGTTTTCTTTTTCTTTTTCGTACTGTTTTATCTCATTCAGGAATGCTTCTTTTTCTTCTTTTGTTTCAATTCCTTTTTTGTTTTTTCTGACCGGCTTTGGCGGGAATTTTGTTTTGTAGCTGAGAGACTCACAAACTGCAAAGACTTCTTCCTTTGCCTTTTCTTCTATTTTTGTTAATACCTTTTCTGTTTCCTGGTTGCCAGAAATTTTCAGATGTACGTTTTTAACAAATTATCGAAGTTAAGTATTTTTTCTTGCATTTTTCAGCACCTCTTTTTGTATTTGCATACAATATGCTGAAATTTCCGCAAAAAAAGACGGTATTTATAAAATACCGTCCATAAAAATATAGCAATCAGCAAAGCTGAAGTTCACCGTTTATGCATTCATATGCGTATCCACAACACTCAAATGCAACATAATTTAAGTCTGTTGCAAAATAAACCGGCCGTCTGTCGTAATATTTATCTTTAATGTCGCGTATGACACCATGCCTGTTCTTCTGCTGTACTGGCATTTTTGATATTATTTTTATATTCTCCAGTACAAATCCAAACTCCTCATGAATATATGTTTTAGCATCATCTTCAGTTAGGAACTGGAATGAGCAGTCCTGCTGAATTGTCTGATAGGCACTATCAGTAATATATCGTTTGTCAACATACTCCTTCCATTCTTCTTCCAGCTCAAGCTTTCTGTTAATGATTTTAAGCTGTGCTTTAAGAGAGTCTATCTCTTTTTTAAGAAGCGTTTTCTGCTCTTCGTGCTTCTCATCACGAGCAATTTCATCCTCATCAGCCAACATCTGGATGAGTTCAGCAATACCGTCGGTATTATTTTTGTAGTAATTACAAAAATTTTCTTTTCTGACCATCGGCATTTCCATGTATTTCGCTTCTATGCAGCGATACAATGCATCAGAAGGATAGATTCCGGTCAATTCCTCAAACTCTTTTTTAAGCTTTTTTTTGCTCCTTTCTTTTAGACCACATCTGCGGAAACTCCGCAGTCTTCAGCGATGTGAAGAACCCATGACTGAAGTCACGGGCTTCCGACAGTCTGTCAGGCTTTTCTGGTCTCGCGACCCGGTTGCACCTTCCATTCTGTCTTCTTTCCTGCTTCATCTGTCCGATGCATTGCCTTCCGGCCGTGTCTTACTCAGACTCTCTGTCAGAGTCCTTACACTGACAGTCCTACTACGGTGCAGGCTTTTTAAGTGGGCTTTCACCACGGCTTCCACGCTTCCCCGAGGTACCGTTGCTTCGTTATCTGGTTATTTCCGTTTCCGGAGTGCTTGTTTATATGTGACCGGTTTTACCCGTTGCTGGGTTAACAGTTGCTTCTGAAGAATCAGCTTGCAGATTTGTTTGTTACAGGGAAACCGATAATCTGTATCCCTTCATCCTGGAGCATTTTTGCCCCAATCTTATATATATTCTGTTGAGCGTTGATATCGCGGTCATGCCAGGTTCCGCACTTCGGGCATATCCACTTCCGGACGCCCAAATCCTTAACATCTGTGTTTTTATACCCGCAACAGCCACAGGTTTGTGATGATGGATACCATCTGTTGATTTTTCTGAAATATTTACCAGCACGCTCCATCTTATACTGTATCATCGTTAAAAACTGAGACCAGCCAACAGACGCGATTGATTTTGACAGATGGCGGTTCTTTATCATGTTCTTGACCGCAAGGTCTTCGCATATGAATGCAACGCAGTTATCTGTAATCGCTCTTGAAAGTTTGTGGTGGAAATCCCTTCTCTGGTCAGCAATCTTACGCTGCTCTTTAGCAACCTTAGCCCTGGCTTTCTCCCAGTTCTTTGAGCCGATATGCGTTTTGTGGTCATATTGTTTTCTTGAAAGGCTCTGCTGGAATCTCCGCAATCTCTTTGCATGAACCTTAATCCATCTCGGGTTCGGCACGGGGGTTGATTCTTCCAGGTTCCCAAAAACGCCAAATTCTTTTAACCCAAGGTCAACAGAGATTATTTCCCTAGCATTGATAACGGTTGGAAATACAGGTTTATCAATCACGCTTTCCATCCTGAGTGAAATACGATATGAACCATCTGGCTCTTTGCTTACGGTTGCCGCCTTGATTGATACCCCGTGCGGCTGGATATCCGCAAATATCTTTCCTTTTGGGAGGATAAACCTGATATTTCCAATTTTTGGAAGCTTAACATACGGGATGCCGTCAATCATTTTCAGTTCGATATTATTGTTCGTAAAATTTGTTGTAAAGCTATTCCCGTTTGGCTTAGTTCTGGAAGCATATTTCGGAAATCCGGATAACCCCTTAAAAAATCTGTTGTACGCATCATCTACATTCCGGCAGGCATTTTCATAAACAAACTTGTCCGTATCCTTAAGATACTCCTTTTCTTCTTTTAATTCCGAAAGGTATTCTTTTTTATACTGTGAGACTGTTAAAGCCTTTTTGGTTTCCTTGTAGTATTCTTCACGTTTAGAAAGGTAATCGTTATGTACGACCCTGGCATTCCCAATCTGCTGGTTAATCGCAGCCTGTTTACCTCCCGGAATCAGCTCTAAAAGGACACCGTAATTATGTATGCATTTTCCGTAAGGCTCTAATGCTTTATTCTTCTGCTTAGTGATATTAAATCCGCCTCTGCAGCCACAAAACTCAAAAGTGCCGTCAGCCTGCTTCTTTGCTGTAACAGTATATTTTATTGGTTTTTCCTCTACAGCTTTAACCTTCTTGACAGTCTTTGCCTTTTCGTTAGCTTTCTCTTTCTTGGCAGCCTGTAATTTACGGGTTTCCTTCGTGTTTGAGTTTGCCATATCGCCATCTCCTTTCTCTTAATTTCTTACATATCTAATATGCCGAATTTTTAAAAGTTTTGTCATTTTTTGCGAAAAAAATAATGTAAATAAAAAACTTCTCTGCATTTAAATGTAGAGAAGTTAAAAATCGCAGGCGATATTTTTATGTATTTAGAAGAAAAGCCGTCTAACTCACGACTGAAGTCACGAGAATGCGACGGCTAAGTTTTCAATACTTTCCCAATCATCTTCATCCGCTGCGTCAATAAGGATTCTCTCCATGTTTGGTTCTCCTTTCAGATATATTTCAGAACATCTTCCGGTTCGCTGTAATTCTCATGTTCAAGCTCGTGTGCAGTATAATAAATATGATATGTATCAAAAACATTGCAGGCAGCAAATCCCATGTCCATAGCAAACGGGGCATCCTGTTTTACAACCTGCAGCTGGCTGATATCATCGGTGCCATGCTCAAAAGAATTTATATCTTTTTTTGCATCTCTTTTCGCCAGGTCAACCAGAATCTTTTTAATCTCGCTTACCTTACCGCAAGTTTTTAGAATTTTGACTCCATTTCTATCAGCAGAATTTGAAACGGCAATAATCCAGTCATACCTAATTCCTTCTCTCATGCTCAATTCTCCTTTCTCAGACTTCACGCATCTGCATAAAATCCAGTCGTTGTGCCGTATAATCAATATGATAATCAGAAAATACATTGTACGCGTTCAGCACTGTCACCTCATTCGTTTTACTGTCAGCGGTTTCTTCAACATCTGAGATGCCCTCAGTACCGTAATTAAAACTCTCTTCATCATTGCTTTTATCTTCCAGGGCGAGCTCTACAAGAGCCCGCTTAATCTGGTCAACACTTCCAATCGTATAAAGCATTCTGACGCCGTCAGCTTCCGTATTCCCGATTGCAATAATCCACTTCGTCAGCATTATTTTTCTCCTTTCTTTTCCTCTTCCTTCGGTTTAGCCAAAACGGAATCTGATTTATAAGGAACTGTACCTGCCGGCACTACAAGTGAAGCGCGGTCAGTATGTACGTGCTGGTCATCAAAGAAAATCTGTGGTTTAAACTCTCTCAAAACATAAGTTTTATCAAGTCCTCCAAGGAAGAACGCCTGATTCACCTTGATTCCCCATGCTCTCAGTGTTTTAATGGTTCTCGCATGAGCCGGTGCACTCCTGGCAGTAACAAGGGCGGTAACGATTTTTGTTTCGCTCTCTTTTCCCTCTTTTTCCTGCTTTGTCTGGATTTTAGACAATGCACGGAGGAATTTTGCCATTGGTCCCTCTTTCATTGGGATATTTGCTTTCTCGCTTTCATTCTTGCCGAATGCTTCAAGCCCTTCTGATTTGAAGACTGCCTCTGACTCGTCACCGAACAGGACAGCATCACCGTCAAATGCCACACGAAGCTCTGTTGCCTCTGTCATGTACTTTGCAGCAGAAGTAATCATTGTTGCTGCCGGAATCCCATTATCAATCGCAGCCTTTGCGGAGTCATCATTTGCCGTAAGATACAGGTCAATATCAAGAGATTTCAGATAATTGATAATACTCTCTCCACCTGTAAAGAATCCGCGGCAAATATTAAGCCCATGCGCCTGGATTGAGTTAAAGACACGAAGGCTTGTGTCAGCAGTATTTCTTGATACTACGATAACCTCAACATCATCTTCACCAAGCTCCAGGAGAGCTTTCACAACAGGGAATGCTGCTCCCGGCTGTAAGACAGCCTTTTCATGTTTCACCTGATATTTCTCGTAAGCCTCTTTACCTTTCTTAAGGAAAATCTCGTCCTCTTTTTCCAGCTGAAATAATGCACGGCTTGAAACAGCTACCTTTAGCTTTCCATCGATTGTATATGCCATATTCTTTTTACCCCTTTCTTTGTGCATAAAGTTATATTTACAAAGTCAATATGCTTGAAAAATACCAATACAAAATGCAAAAAAGTCATCATGTTATCTCTGGTATATTTTAAGATTGTTAACGTTTTCAGCATATTAAACATGTATCAAAAAAATACAAAGAAAGGAACCGAAAAGAATATGGAGAAATTTAAAGTTGAAGGAGTTACATTTTACTATGAATCGCAGAAGTATTATGCAAGTAAATGTGACATCAAAGATATTGATATTGAAAAAGGGGTAGACACTGTTGTTTTTACAGCTCCGCCGTCAATCAGGTATGCAGACATTAAACTTTCAAAAGTAAAAAAGCAGTTTCCGGATGTAACGACATTAATAATTGAGAATAAAATTCAACACATAGAAATATCGAATTTTTTGTTTCCAAACATCAAAAATGTGATTTCCAAAAATGAGATGTTTGAAAATGGGAATCTGCTTCTTAAGCGCAATTACGGAAAAGATGGTTGTAACCTGCTTAATGCCTTTTGTAAAGGGCCCGAAGAACTTATTGACTTATCCAAAGTGATTAGAGTTCGCAACTATGCGTTTGAAGGATGCCGTTCTAAAAATATTGTTAATGCAGGTAACATATCATCAATGGATGTTAAATCATTTTCAGGCTCTATCTTTGCCATGGATAATGATTATGAAAAAGGAATTAAAGCTATAGACAGATTTCTTATTGGTATTGATTATTCTATACCCGTTATAGAAATTCCTGAGACTGTAACAGAAAATGCATGCAATTTTGACGAATGCAAAACAGTAAAAGAGATTGTGTTAAAAAATGACAGTTCAATCGATGCACTTCATAATTGTTATTATAATGCTATCATATGCGATAAAATCTCTATTGATTATGATGGGTATATCAGTTTATCATCATTAAGAACGGTTAGGTATAGAGAAATCAATGTTACAGCCAAAAATACAGCGTATGATTCTTATGATGGAATGCTGTTTGATGACACCGGACGTTTTCTTTATGCATGCCCTTCACTTTATGAAGGAGAAGTTGTTATCAAGGAAGGTACTGAATATATTGAAGACTATGCTTTTTACAATGTCCAAAACATAACTTCCGTGAAGTTTCCAGACAGCCTAAAGGAGCTTGGGAATTCTGCCTTTTCTAATTGCGTAAACCTCAAACGTATTGATTTCGGGAAAGGGCTGACTCACATTGGAGGAAGCTATGGAACAAGTGTTTTCTCATACTGTACTGGTATTAAAAATATTCATATACCGTCTACGATAAGATTAATTGGAGCGTTAGCGTTCTCTAATTGCCAATTAGACACTATCACTTTAGATGAGGGTGTTGAAGTTATTGATTCCAACGCATTTACTGGATGCCATATCAAAGAAATCACGCTTCCAAAATCAACACACTGCCTGAAAAGTGGATGCTTTGATGGGGTGGAACGTATCATTATTAAGGGCGATGTTCCGCCTGGATTAATCCCTTCTCTTATCTATCAATATAGTAATGGAAGGCAATATGATACATTATATGATATCGTAGAAATTACAGATAGAGAGAACGTCATATTTGTGCCAAAATTTATGCAATCATGTGACATTAATACTTTTGATAGACGCCTTATGTACAGACCTTTAAAAGATACCATCACTGTACCTGGGTTTATTAACAGTATTTGCAATTATGCTGTTACACTTGAGGTGCGTCAGAACTTATCAATCATAATATACAAGCATACGAAGGATAAGGAACTCCGTTCTTATCTTCGTCGTGCTTCGCTTAGTATTGCAAAGCGCTTTATTATCAACGGAGATGAAGAAAGACTTGTTGATTTGCTGAGCCTTGACCTAATGACAGTTGCCTCAATGAAGAAAATCCTTGATTCTGTCAAGGATGCGGAGATGACTTCTGCATCAGCTTACATTCTCTCTGCAATTAATAATGCAGGAGGTGACAAAAAAACATTTAAGCTTTAAAATTTTTCAGATATCACAAAGAGCAGGTATTAATTTCCCTGCTCTTATTTTTTGTTTTTATTAAAGAATATTTTTTCGTTTTTCTGTCCATATTTTTAGTCTTTTTTTATCTTCTTTTTTTGTTTTTCTCCTCTCTCTCGCATATTAAAAATGTATCAAAAATATATACACAAAGAAAGGAGTTCTCAAATGAACAAAAAAAGAATGCAGTACCTCATTGAAACCCTTAATCATGCAGCCGACGTATACTACAATACAGGCGAGGAAGTCATGCCAAACTTTGAATATGACGCACTGTATGATGAGCTTGAGGATTTGGAAACCGAAACAGGAATTATTCTTCCTGATTCTCCAACACAGCGTGCCGGTATTGATGTGAATGGAGCAAATCTTCCGAAAGTTATGCATGAATATCCCGCTCTCTCACTTGCAAAGACAAAGGATGTTTCACTGTTTCCAAAGACTTTTTCTTTCGGGCAATCTGTCCTGATGTGGAAGGAAGACGGAGGAACATTGATTGCAACATATGACGATGGAAAACTGACGACACTTGCAACGCGTGGAAATGGACGTGTTGGACAAAATATCACATACAATGCAAAGTATATCCACGGCCTGCCGTTAGAACTGCCATTTGCTTCTCATTTTGTCGTAAGAGGCGAGGCTCTTATGAGTTATAAGGAGTTTGAGCGCGTTAATGCAGAATTGCCGGACGATGTGATACCGTACAAAAATCCAAGAAACCTGGCAAATTCTACCGTAAGTCTTGAGGCAAAGAAGAAGGTAGAAGGCCGCGAAATCTGGTTTCATGCATTTAAGCTGGTGCATGTTGAAGAAGATTATGACAAAGAACGCTCTTTCTTCAATGATATGGAATTTCTTAAATCCATTGGATTTGAAACAACAGAACATATCTTATGCAATGCCTCCAATCTGGAAGCAAAAATCCAGGAGATGACAGACAAAGTTTCTGATTATGAGTTTCCTGTTGACGGCTTGGTTGTTGCATCCAATGATGTAGAATATGCAGAAAGCCAGCCCGGAAACGGACATAATCCAAACAAACTGGTCGGATTTGCCCTTAAATGGGAAGACGAGACGGTTGAAACGATACTCAGAAATATAGAATGGTCAGCAAGCCGAACTGGTCTTTTGAATCCGGTAGCAGTATTTGACCCGGTAGAACTGGAAGGGACAACCGTTTCCCGTGCAAGCGTCCACAATGTTTCAATTATCCGGAAACTGAGACTTCGCCTCGGTGATATCGTTTCTGTATACAAGGCGAACAAGATAATCCCGCAGATTGCAGAAAACGCTTCTGCTGCCGGAGTTTTATCTGATGACGAAGCCCTGCCGAAAGAATGCCCATGCTGCCATGGTCCAGTCCATGCAGTTGTAACCAGCAATCAGAAGGTAGATGTGGAAGTCGCCATGTGTGAGAACCCGGATTGTGCAGCAAAGCATATCGGTAAATTTACACATTTCGTAGAACGTGACTGCATGAACATTTTAGGCTTGTCAAAAGCGACACTTACATACTTCATTGACCGCGGATGGATTCAGCACTTTGCTGATATTTATAACCTGGACAGATATAAAGAAGAAATTGTAAACGCCAAAGGATTCGGCAGAAAATCATACAAAAACATGATTGATGCTATTGAAAAGAGTCGAAAGACAAGTTTTATCCCATTTATCCACGCTCTTGGAATCCCAAATATTGGAGAAGGTCAGGCGAAACTCTTTGCAAAGGAGTATGCCGGCAATTTGGATAAATTTCTGGACGATGTATTTGCAGGCAAAGATTTCAGCCATATCGCAGGCATTGGTCAGGTTTTGAATAAAAGCCTTATCGATTGGGGAAAAGAATATCTGGCATATAAAAGTCCAGATACAGAGGTTACGAACACGGAAATCAAAGACCTGCTTGCCGAGTTGACAGTTGAAATTCCAGAGCAGAAGGCTCCAGCTGAAGATGCTGTCTCTCTCGCCGGAAAGACTTTTGTCATTACAGGAGATGTCTACCACTTTAAGAATCGTAATGAATTAAAGGCGAAGATTGAGTCTCTTGGAGGAAGAGTCAGCGGTTCTGTATCATCTAAGACAACTTATCTTATTAACAACGATACGGAATCAACATCAAGTAAGAATCAGAAGGCAAAGATGCTTGGGATTCCGATTATTTCGGAAGATGAGTTTCTTGAAATGCTGCAAAACTGAAAATTGTTTCAAACAATAAAGAGAGCCCGGGCAAATCATGCCTGTGGCTCTTTTTTAAACTTTATTTTTCTCTTATTTTTTTGTTTTTTTCCTCCTTTTTTAGCTTTTATCTTGCTTGTTTTTCTCTTTTTCCCCCAACAAAAAACGGACCGGCGAAAGCCGGTCCGTCAGATTTGGAATCTTTCTGTTTCTTTTTTTGTTTCATTTAGAACATACGCCTTTGCAATCGGCATCCTGTCTGCAGCATCGGAGTTTAAGAATGACGACTTTTCTTTTTCTGACATCATGCCTGCTTTTAACAGCCGGACGACCATTTCATCATCCAGTTTTGCTTCTGCTTCTTTTAAGATACTTTTAACATGCCTTCTTAAGTATTCTTTTGCGTTTTTGTCCTGGAATGTGTCATATTCATACCATGCAAGTTTCCTGCGTGTCTTTTCTGTCCTTGCATATCCGTATACGGAAAAGCGCTCCGCTGCCGGTGTCTCAAAGTACTCCTTCAGTTTTTGGAAAAGAATATTCTTATTCGTATAACACACCTGCTTTGGAATCATTATCTCTTTTTCTTTTGTCTGGATAAGCAGCATGGCGTCGTTTCCTTCACACATCAGGTCGAGTAGAATACTTGGCGTGTATTTTTCCAGGTATACTGTCTTTAAACTGTCTGGGAATGCATTATCTCCAATCTGTGTCACAGACGCCGGAATCCGGATTTCTTCAATATTGGTATCCAGGAATACGTTTTTCCCGATTTTCTGCAGCCCATCGTTCAGAATTACAGATTTTAGGCCGGAATAGGTAAACGCATTCATTGCTATTACCTTCAGTGCTTTTGGCATCGTAATGGATTTCAGGCTTTCGCATGAGAAAAACGCATACTCGCCAATTTTTTCCACACCGTTTCCAAGGCTTGCGGACGCCAGTTTGTCGCAGTTAGACATGGCATATCCATTTATCTTTTTAACCGAATCTGGAATTGCAATAGACCTGATAGCCGTTCTTTCCAGAGAAAAGCCGGTTATTTCTTTCACGCCTTCCGGAATGACCACATCTCCAGGGTTGACCGAACCGGCAATCAGTTCTTCCATATTATCGGTATATAATAGTCCGTTTTCCATCCTTACTCCCAGCGCTTTTTGCGTTCGTTCTGTTATGCAGAACTCATGGATATAAGAACCATAGACTCTTCTTTGCATGAGTTCCCTGACATCCTCTGGATACATGGAGTAGTCATCAGCATCCAGCGTTAATTTTTGTGGAAATGTCCGGATGAGGTTACGCGAAAAGGTGTCATTGTGTGATATCATATGTTTCACCCCGGATACATCCACGCAAAAATAGGTAATCTTCTTTTCCTCGTCCGGAAGTATGATTACATCTGCATCCTTATCTACGTCAACCAGGATAGAATCTGCCATCTTCACCCCGTTCACAAACGGCTGCTTTTCAAATGCAGAACCAGTAAACGCATTTTTATCGCAGTCACAGATATGCGAGGTTCCCTGTAGGTCCAGACTCTCGCATCCGTCAAAGGCGAAAGCCCCGATTTTCTGGACACCTAAGAGATTGATGGTCTCGCTCTTTCTTCGGCAGAATGTGTTTAACAGGATTTTCAGTCCGGCTTTTTGTATCAGGTATTCACCGGAAAGAAAACTGGAGCTGTTTGAAATTACCTTTCTCACATTTGGAAACATCCGGTTTGGAATCACGATTTCTTCAACATGCTCTCCAATCTTCAGTTCTGTTACTTCCGGAAAACATGGCGGCTTTCGCATCCGTATCCCGCAGACGATTTCAATGCCCTGTCCGCCAGTTTTTGTCTGATACCGTTTTACATACCCGTCAAGGGCGTTTTCTTTCTGTTTTTCTAAAAATTCCATCTTTTTTTACTCCTTTCTTGTTTCTTACAGGCTTAATATGTTGAAATCCTGCAGCATACAAAAAGCCGGCGCTTTCGCGCCGGCCTGTCTCTTAGATATAGAATTTTGATTAAGTCAACTACCCACCACTTGCTCGCGCTGAAGTGGGGGCTTTTGGTCTAAGACCATCTTTTTTCCTGCCGATATTGCACAGGCAAGCCCCGGTGTTCCACCGGTTATTTTTAATATGCCGAATTTTTTCGGAAAAGAGTAATCTTATGCGGATTTTTTTACAAAAAATGGAATTCATCGAAGGGCGAGAACTCGCCCGGAGTCGTCTTGTTCTGAGCCTGCAAGGCGAAGTATCATCTCGCCACTTATAGAAGTGGGAGTATTCTTCCTTTATGTATTTAGAAGAAAAGCCGTCTAACTCACGACTAAAGTCACGAGAATGCGACGGCTAAATTTTCAAATATAGAAGTTTTGTTTAACAGTATTACTTTCTTCAAGCTCCTCTAGAATATAAGATTTCAAGGTCGTTTTCTTATACTCGTCCGCCAGCCTTAAGGCTTTCTTCAATGTATATTTGGAAGCGATATGCAGTTTAAAGAACTTTACTGCCAATTCCTCATCCTCTCCGGAAATCAGCCGCTCCACCAGTTTACTAGCTTGTTTTTTCAAATATTCTTTTGCTCTTTCATCTCCAAATTCCGCATATTCCAGAATTGCCATGTTTTCTTTACACTCTTTTGTATAAGCGTATTCAAAACATGTAATGTAACGCATTTCATTTTTTTGAAAAAACATGTTTATGCTGTCATTCATTTTATCAGCGAATGTTGGGTCTGAGTATTTTGGAATATATACCTTTTTTCCTTCGCATATGACTTCCACCCAATTATCACAGCTTCCATTCCATGGTTCTCCAGGCGACGTAATAGCTTTAGCAATATTTATAATATATTTTTTTAATGTTAATCTTAATACACCTATTACATCTCTACTTAACATCAAACCATCAAAGTAAGTTATTGTTGATGGCAACGTTAATTCCTGAACATCTGCTCCGCAGATGCTGGTGTCGCCAATCTCTTCAATTCCTTCGTTTAAAGAAATCGATACAAGCCCGCTACCAAAAAATGCGTCATTTTCAATCCTTTTTACCTGTCCCGGTATTGTTATTTTTGTCAGGCTTTTGCACCACATGAACGTACATTCACGGATAGTTTCCAGCCCTTTTCCAAGTACAACATTTTTTAGATTTTCGCAAGCATAGAAAGCCTCATTTCCTATAATTTTTACGCTGTCTGGTATTACAACAGACTCCAATAAACAGCCCTTAAATGCTCGGCTACATATTTTTTCAACTCCATCTGGAATTACAACATCTTTCTGCTGTATTTGGCTGAAAATAAGAATCTTTCTATCCTCTGAATAAACGATACCGTTTTCGCAGATAACATTATTTGTCTTTGCTGTTTCCGGCGTGATGTCAAAAATACTGATATGGTTTCCATTGTCTCGGATTCTGTGTATGATTGGCTCAATACCATACATAAACGAATTTTGTTTTACCGGTTTCTCTTTTATATCAAGAGTTATCCATTTAGGAAGTGATTCTACATTGTGCATTAAAAACGTATCAATATTATGTGTAATCACATGCTCGTTCCCAGTAAATTCGGTTGTTATCGTGGTCATTACATGTTCTTTGTCTGGCAAATCAATTACACTTGCAGAGTTGTCAATTTCAATAATAATGGACCCAGCTGTCTTTACACCATTTATAAAAGGCTGCTTCTCAAATGCAGATTTTGCAAATCCCAATTTGCCACATTTCATAACACTTCCTTCGCCTTCTAAATGCATGCTTTCACATTCTGCGAAAGCATAATCTGCAATCTCAGCAATGCAAAATTTTTTTGGCTCTGCCAGATGGATTACTTCATCCGCCTTATGAAAAAAGGTGTTTAAAAGGATATCATGACGAAAAAACGTTCCATTAGAGTGTATCAGATAAGGTACATTTGATACAAAGTATGGCGACTTAGATATTACGTTTTTTACATTTGGAAATAATGAATTTGGAATTTCTATAGTATTGACATTTTTCACAATATTCAGTTCTACTACATCCGGAAAGCATTTGTTTGTGTCATACATCATCAGATTTTTAATAATCTTTACCGTTTTTACTCCAGGTTTCACATCAATTTCATTTCCGTAAAAAGTGACAAGGCCTCCTTGAGATGTTACTACTTCATTATTTTTCATATTTTTACTCCTTTCTTTGTATATATTTTTAAGTTTTACATATTCAATATGCCGGATTTTCTAACAAAAGAAAAAGACAGGTAAAGAACCTGTCTAGACTACCGCATATGCCATAACACAGATGTCAAGCGTTAACACCAGAAACATCAGAGGATACGAAATCTTTTTTTCTTCTTCCTGTTTTGGATGTACACAGAACGGCAGTCTTCCAGCAAGGAATACGTCATCACCGGCTGCAGTATGAGTCGCACTGCAGCCATTGCCGATGCCGACAGGAGAAACAGGGAGGAAACGAACTGCCATCAGGCATCCGCACCAGCCTTTTGTCCTTTGGCTTTTTTTTGCAATTTTTTTCTGCCTTCTTTCCCGAATTCCTCTTTTAGGAATTTCTTACAGTTGTTGTAAGACTCTGCAATACTATATGCAAACAAATCGAAATCATCTTTTTTTTTGTTCATATTTCTTTTTCCTTTATTTTTCATTTTCTTTCAGTATGCGGTATTTTTAGCCAAACAAAAAAAGCGGCATTCGCCGCTTGCGCTTCCAAGAAGTACCGCATCCAGGTATGCCGGACTTTCGACTGCGATATCTTTTCCTTTGTCTTGTCAAAAACATCATTTCCTGATTCCCATTCTTCTTCACACATTGCAAAGCATGCGCCCAGTTCTTCCTCTGCCAGTTCATCTTTTTTCAGCGCATGCAGCGATGCTGCCTGTCCAGCAAGCATTACGGCCATCAGAATGACCACGTCAAACATCGCTGCCGCCAGCAGACGAGGCAATCCAAGGTTGTCAAACATGCTCCAAATACAATCAGCAGCACTGCAAGAATTTCTTTTTTCATTATTTTTCTAATTGCAAAAACCCCGGAAATCTCTTTCCGGGGCTATCATTTTAAGAAGCAGATTCTTTATCTGTTGAACCATACATGTTTTCATACACTTCAATGCATTCAGCAAGAAACATGTTTTCAACATCTCCCTGCATTGCACTGCTAAATGCAATTGCAACGCCAGAAATGTAGAGTTCCTTCTTCGCTCTTGTGCAGGCAACAAACAATAACCTGTTTTTTTCATCAATATCTTCAGGTTTCAAATCCCTGCCGTGCATTTTTGTAACAGAACAAAATACAACCGGCCATTCTTTACCTTTAGACGAATGCATTGTTGAAAGTACGACTCCATTGTATGCTTTTTCTTTTCTTGCAGTCTGTTTCTGTCCAAACCGTTCAAAATCCATAACGTATTCGCATACTGCATGCAGATTTTCTTGTTTAACTGCATCTTCCATCGCCGTGTTGATGTCTTCCAGAAAGCTTTGGTAAATTTCATCATTTTCTTCCTGGTCAAGCGCTTTAAATTTTTCAAACAGGCCTGTTACATTTTTTATATTCTTAACCTCATTTTGAAGATTAAGAATCTCCTGCCTGATTTCTTCATCAGACTTTGTAATGGCAGTTCCGTTATCTCTTGCATTAATATAAGCCGTTCCATTAAATTCACTATTATTAAGCATGAATTTTACAAGGCCGACTGCGCCAACAACGCGTGGATTTTCAAGAATTGGTTCTGGATTGATACTCACTGATTCAATGCCTCGCTTTTTTAGCATATCCGCATAAACCATCAGCTCAGCATTAGTTGGGGCAAGAATTGCGATTTCGTTATCTTTTCTTCCATTTTTTATCAGGTCTTCAATAACATCTACAATATATTCCTGTTCATCTTCTTTTGATGCGAAGGCAGATACACATACAGGTTCTCCTTCTTCATTTGTTGATTTTGGATGTTTTTCAATTCTGTTTTGATTATATGAAATCAATGTAGAAGCGAAGTCAACAATATTATGAGTAGACCGTCTGTTTTCCATCAGCTGCACATCAAGTCCATTTTCTCCAATCATCTCAAAGAAATTTTTGATTAATTCAACGTTTGCATCACGGAATCCGTAAATACTCTGGTCGTCGTCGCCAACGATGAATAATGATTTTACGCATTTTGCCTTTCTCATCTCATTAATGATTGAAAACTGGACATTTGACGTATCCTGATATTCATCAACAGAAATATGTTCAATACCAACTTCATCAAACAGGTCAGGCTTTACGCGAAGAAGCTTCAGAACTCCAAGCTCCTGGTCACTATGTTCAATCAGACAGGCATCTTTTTTGTACTTGTCATACTGCATATACATATTATAGATACTGTCAACTGTAGTAGTGTCAAAACCTGTTTTTTCAGCAAACTCGTCCTGAGACATACCTTCCATGATTGAGGAAAAGTATCCTTTCATAAGTTCAAGGATTCCTTTTGCACGGAACATATCAAGATAAAAGTTCTTGTATTTATCAATCAGCGCTTCAATCGGACTGTTCTCAGATAAAATGTTTTCAATTATCTTAGTTTTCTGAATTTCATTAATAAGCACTGGCGGTTTACTGTAACCAAGCAGGTTATAATACTGCTTCAGCAGTGAATCGCCGAAAGAATGAATCGTAGATATAATCATTTTATCAAAATCAACGTCAATCCCTGCAAGCCCGCAGAAGCCTTTGATTCTGTCACGCATCTCGCCCGCTCCGGCATTTGTGAATGTGAAGCATCCAATCTTTTCCGGCTGTACACCGGCTTTAAGAAGATTCATGATTCTATATGCCATTGCTGTTGTTTTTCCGCTTCCGGCTGTTGCAATAACACGCACATTGCCTTCAAGCGCAGAAGCTGCTTTTTCCTGGTTAGGACTCAGAATTGGCAGTGATACTGGCTTTGGCCGTTCCTCTTCGGTAAGTGGTTCTGCAGCGTCATAGTATTCACATAATACTCTGGACCGGCATGTCTTGCACTTTTCACTTGACACTGACTGACCTTTCAAAAATTCTTTCATCTGCGGTTCAAAGGTCTTATCAACATTACTCATATCATCCACATATGATTGTAATGTAATGACATTTCCACCTTTGCCGTCAAAGAATTCTTCACTATATTTCTTATCATCCTCACGCTCTTTCCGCAGAAAATAATAACTTGCACGCAGCATGATTTGCTGTCCAGGATATTCTTCTTTTGCGATATGTTCCATTGCTTTCAGCATTACATACAACTCAAGCCTCGTTGAAATACCTGTATCAAGGATTTTAGAAGACTCTTTTACAGTTGGTTTTCCGGTAAACAGCCTTACTGCTTCCAGGACAAACACAGTTTCCTCATCATAAACCCATTTCCTACCTTCTTTATGTTTGTTGGTTTTTATCGTCTGATATCCTTTAAACATAAAATCCATCTGACATTCAAAACCGGTATCGCATAAATCAACGACAGGATGCCCATTTATTACAGGCCTTCTATATTCGCAATGCAGATACCTTTCAATATCTCTTATGTCATCTTTCGCCTGCATCTGTTTTGTCGTTTCAGTAGGCATATCAAGAAATTCATAAAAAGTGTTAATCAATGATTCAGTACTGAACCTTATTGAACCTGTCAATTTTCCGGTAATTACCTCAGTCACAAATCGCTGCCTTGCAAACTTTGATTCATCGTATGGAATTTTAACATCTTCTGCCCTGCATCCAATTGTGTCTTTTGCCATCATCCTGATTGTGTCAGCATCATTTCCGAAGTTCATGATACCCGAAATAATGATTCCGGTAATATCCGGCATTCCTTCTTTTTCAATACGTGGAATCTTACTTATCATTTCCTCACGTTTCCCGCATCTGTAGACTCCGTGTAATTTACCAGATTCAAAAATCTTTTTTGCTTCCATTTTCAATTTGCTCCTTTCTTATTCTTGGTTATTACAAAGTCAATATGCCGGATTTTTGCCGCGGCGAAATCAGGCAGGCAGGCACTTACACATATTCTGCGGCGGGCGGGTAATCGTCTTGCCGCTTTCATATGTAAAGCAGGAAACATCAAGCGGAGTATTGTATTTCTGAACATTTTCAAGCTTCAACACATAATTGTAATAATGCTTCGGGTCTCCAGTCCATCCGATAAGCTTACGGTAAGCTGCAAAATCGCTATCACTATACCACCATCTAGCAGGAGCTTTCTCTTTCTGTCTGCACCAGCATAGATACATCTGCTGTATTTTCTCAACCGAAAGACCGTCAAGCTGCGGTAAACCTGAGGGCATATATGCAGCCTGCAGCGTTACGAACACCTCTTTTACGTCTGCATGACCTACAACCTTTCCGGCTCCGCCGTTCTTTTTCGTTTCGTAAAAATATAAAGTATGGCTTCCGCCTTCCAGCAGCTCGTTTACAACTTTTCTGCGAAACTCTGCTGTTTTTATTCCGGAAAAGATTGCATTTGTATATTCCGGATATATACTGAGAAGTATTTTTGCCATTATTTTTTATCCTTTCTTTTTTTGTTGTTTACGGATACCGGTAGATTTTGGCTTAAACCGAGAGGGTTACGATTGCCGGCATGCCTTGATGTAAACACTAACAAGTTACTTTTCACATGCAAAACTTATAGCCACTACTGCCTCTCTGCTTTATCGGCAATCTCCCGCTGTATATATTTTTCGTACAAGCCTCATAGCCTTCCACCAGTAATAATTTTCCTCACGGCTTGACCGGCCAGCGGTCTCACGCACCTAATCTTTTCTTACATGGCAAAGCTTAGCCTTTCGCTTGCGATAGCATTCGACGCCGACAACAACCTTTCGGTCTCATTTTTTTTCTTTTTCTCTACTTTCCATTCTTCATTTTCTTTATTCAATATACCGAATTTTTATTTTTTCCGTATTTTTTTGCGGATTTCTGCACGAAAAACAGCATCCATTACTGGATGCTGTAAGTTTTCTTGTGCAGTTTTTTTCTTAGCATTTTTTATGCATATTAAAATTGAAATAACTAACACACAACAAAGAAAGGAATGATGAAAATGAAAAAAAATTACAGTTCAATAGGTGAATGGGTAAAAAGAAACGGCGTATCATTTTTAGTAAGCGACGGTGTTTGCATGGATATCAAAGTAGAACCAAATACGGAAGAGATAGATTTTGGTGATTTATACGGCATACGTTTAAATTTTAACTGCAATGAAAAATCATTTCCAAGTGTTAAACGCTTAAGGTTTGGCGAAAACAATGAAATATATAGTAAATTTCCAAACACATTGTTTCCAAACGTAAGGGAAGTCGTATCTACAAATCCGAAGTATCCTTCTGGAACAATGTTGATAAACAAAATGAGCGACACAGAAAATCTTTTGCTGAATGCCTTCTGTTCGAAAGAAGATGAACCACTGGATTTAAGAGATGTAACAAATATTAATGAAGATGCCTTAATTGGTTGCAAATCAAATCAGGTTATACATACAGAAAGTGTTGTATGGGTTCGAGCGGAAGCTTTTAAGAAATCTGACTTAGCATGTATGAAGGAGCCTTTTATAGATGGTATAAAAATGGCTGGAACTATCGCGTGCGATGTTGATAAAAACGCAGAAAAATATATAATCCCAAATTTCGCAACAGTAATGGCTACGTTTCTCAATTATAATATTAACGCAACTATGATTATAAAATGCAATAAGGCCTTCTTTAGGCGAAATACGTTTGATTCTGTACCAAACAACTTAGTATTTTTGGGTACAGACCATATATCTGAAACAAATATAGGATACTTGAAGCAATATAATGTCAAAATTAGCTCAAACAATCCAGAATATATAATTATAGATGATATTGTATACACAAAAGATATGCGTAAAGTAGTCGCATGCTTTTGCCATAAAAAAGATGATGTAATTATAGAGAATGGAGTAGAAGAGATTGGAGACGGTGCATTTATTAATTGTCAAATTACTTCTATAAAAATTCCTAACTCAGTCAAGAAAATAGGGTATGACGCATTCAGGAACTGCACAAAACTTGCCATTATAGAAACTCCGGGCGCGTTAAGTGAACTTAATGATTATGTGTTCTATAATTGCGGAGCATTAGAAACAGTCAAAATAAATGAAGGAACAAAAACAATACACGAAAAGGCGTTTATAGGAGCCCGCATAAAGAAACTGTTTATCCCATCTTCTTTCGAAGGATTTGACAAATATGGCTATATTAATGCACAGATAATTGTTTTTGCTTCAGACAATATTCCGGATAATATCGTTGAACGAACAGCTGCAACAAAAATAATCACACCATCTCACACGATTTATCTTCCAAACAGAGAGTCAATTACCAAGGAAATCAAAGACGAAATAAATTCTTTGCTGAATTCTCATAAATCAGGATTTGCAGAGCCGCTTTATAAAACATTTGGGAAAAACCCAAAACTCAAACGTACTCTTGCATTTCAGGAATATGAAGTCTTACCTAATGAAGAGACAAAGAAGTATTTAAAAAGAGCAGTAAAGGCTTTAGCGACAGAATTTATTGATAAAAACGAAGCCGAAAACCTTGCAAAACTAATACAGTATGATGTTTTATCTGTTAGCGCATTAGAACAGATTTCGAAGGCAATAGATGAAATTGGTTATGTAGATTTGCTTGGTGTTAAAAAACTCATTTCAAATAAAATTGGAGAAAATCAAATTTAATGCTGTAAACGGTGGCCGCCTGAATATTTCAGGCGGCATTTTTTTGTGTACATTGCAGCGAAAAACAGCATCCATTACTGGATGCTGTAAGTTTTCTTATGTAGTTTCTGTTTAGCATATGACAATTGCACTTTTCGCATTGCTCCGCTCGTATTCAGGAAGAGCCTTGCAAGCAGCTGTGCATATTCCTTTTTTAATATGCCGTAGAATGGAATGGAGTACTCATCGAAAACAGTCATTACTGGTTTCCCAGCCTTAGAACTTTTTCGGATGTAGTGCTCTCCTGTCCACGGAACGGATAAGGGCTTGGAATTTTCTTTCAGCAGCTTCGTTCTTAAATTCAGAGCCGCAGCGTCTGACGCATATGTTATTTTTTTGCTGTACCCCAAATCGCAGCCGCCCACTATCTCCTCATCTTCAGCCGCAACTTTTTTTCTTGAAACTTTTAATTCCTTAGCGTGAATATGAGCGTATTCGTCATAGCAGGAATAATCAGACTCGGAAAAATTTGTTGTGACTTTGTATCCATTTTTCTGCATTTCTTTCTTGATTTCATCAGGAATACAATTCAGAAACTCCTGAACAAATTCAGTAAGAGTGAGTTCTTCTCTGTGAGAAATTTCTCTAAGTGGCTTGAATGCCTCATCTCTTTCAGCCTCTAGTTTAGCGACATCTTCTTTTTGTGCTTTAGGACGCAAAGAAAGAAATTTCTTCTGTGCAACATAGGCTGTTTTCAGTGCATTTCTGACGTCTTCCGGGACATCTGTTTCGTTGATGTAAACCACATTCTTATCTCCGGCTTGTCTGCCAGCAGTATTAAACTCTCCTGTTGTTACGTACTTATTGATAATTTTCCCTGCCGGCACCTGACCGTTAATTTTCGGAAGTTCTTCCTGCTTGATTTCAATCCCGTATTCGTCTACCTCGTAATCATCTTTTAAAATTACAAACTGCATATTTAATTCCCCTTTCTTCGTATACAAAATTTATATTTACAGCTGCAATATGCCGGATTCTTCCACACACGAAAAAACCGGCCGCATTTCTGCAGCCGGCAAATAAGGCGTTATCGATGGACGGGAAACCCCGTCCACGCAGCATCGCAGACTACGTCTGCTTCGCTCGTCCAAGACTGGTGAGACCTCAGGCGTATGCCTTCGTTCTCAAGCTAAGCTGATAACTCAGAGCAAAGCTCTTCGTTACCAGATTCGCTTACGCTCAATGAAGGTGAACGTCAGTTCACCGAATCATTTTGCAAATTTCTTTGCAAGGTCTTCTGCGTATTCTTTTGTCATGTCGTCTTCAATGGCAATCTCATACACCCCGGAATACCAGGTTGAGAACTTGTCTCCTGTCCACATGTAACTGTTAATAGGCATAGATACCGGAAGCGTTTTTTCGTTCTTTTTGATGTCTTTTTTGTATGCTTCCATCTCTTTTGCTTCGTCACAGAGATACCAGCTTCCGTCATATTCCTCATAGCAGTATGGAATTTTCTTGTTATACTTGTAGAGTTCCACATTGCGAATGATGTAGATATGATTGTCATCATATCCAAAAGCATACGGAGTATCACCGACAGAATATCCATACTGTTTCATTGAATCTTTAACTCTGTCAGGCAGTGCTTCGTAGAAAGCATCAACAAACTCATCTCTGCTGATTACACCTTTTGCATCACGCAGTTCTTTCATTATCGCGCATTCATCTTTCTCAAGTTCATTCAGCTGCTGCTTGGTTTCTTTAAGGAATTTAGCGCGTTTGTCCTCTACTTTCTTTCTTGCTGCATGGTTTTTTGCAAGGTGTTCAAATGCCGTCCGGAGAGCCGGAGGTACATTTCTGGTGTTTTTGCAGTTCTCCGGAGACGGGGATAAATGCTTTACGCCAATCTCGTCGATATACAGATTATCCTCCACCTGTACCGCATATACAGTTTTTTCATACACATTTAATTTGACTATCTTTGCCATAATTATTTTTCCTTTCTTTTTAGCATTTTTTATTTTTTGCAATATTAATATGCTTAAATTTTTGCAAAAAAAAATGCGCTATGAAATAGCGCATTTTGTATGATATACTATCTTCTTCGCAGATTATTCACCGTCATATCAGGATTCAGTAATTCCCTCTTCGGAACATTATCTCTGCTTCTGATGATGAGTCTACCGCGTGACCGTGAGATGTCTTCCAGTACATCGCAATCAGATAATGATTCGCATTCTGAAATAATGCACAGCTGGATTCTCGCTTTTTCGCTATAATAATTTCCACCGGCATCAAAACTGTAAGTCCGTCCAATTCCATTTGAAAAAATCGGAATAGTCCTGTTAACCTGAAATGTTCCATCCTTTTTTATAGGAATTAAATCAAAGATATTTGGAATCATTTCTTTTTTGATGATTTTTTCTGCAATGTCTATCATCTGATTGATTCTCTTACAGTATTCGATGCCTGAAATTTTTGTTGTTGGGACACGGTCATCCTGATACTGCTTTTCAATTCTTTTGGCGACATCACGCCAGCAGGAAATATTAAATTCATCAAGATAGATTGATGTAATGCCATTTGTAATCTCAGGATAATCGTAATCCCTTAAAAATGTTCTGATGCAAAAATTTGAGCACCAGAACAATGAGTCGTCAAATTCACCATTCTCATCGTTAAAACAGTCACATTTAATATGAAGCAATATCAATGCTTCATCCTCATTACGCCATGTACAATATGCTTTAACAAAAACACCGTTACAGTCTTTAATTTCTGTATAATCTAACAAGAGCTCCTTATTGCTGGCCGTAATTACCAGAAGCCATGGTTCTTTGTAGTTCCTAAAGAATTCAAGCAATGCCTCTTCTGTATCTGTTTTTTCAACTACTTTAACTCTTCCTGCGGCAATACATTCTGCTTTTTTGTTTTCCATTTCTTTTTTTGTCATATTTTTATTCCTTTCTTTGTATATATTTGGCTGTTGTTTCATTGATAATATGATGAATTTGCAGTTTATACAAAAACAGCCGGGAAACAATCCCGGCTGCATATTACCTAGTCAAATATTTTTTTTACCTCTTTTACAAATTTTCTTGCGTTGTCTCTGCGTGAAAATGTAAATTTGTCAGCATCTGGAAGAAGCACATTCACATTAAAATCATTGAGAGATGAGACTCCATTGTCCTTTGCTTTATTAATTAAAGGCTGAATCTTCTTTGTATACCTGATGTAAACATAGTGGCCGGATTTAGAATGTTTAAAATCGTAACCTATACGTCCGAGATATAAATACTCCGTTCCTGATTTTTCTGCATAAACACTTCCAGGTTTAACATCTGTATCTTTAAGATTTTTTGCCCTTGAAACAATATCATTCACTGACATATCCGCATTCAGAAGATACTTTTTAACAAGGCCATTTCGTTCTCTGATTACAAGTTTTGCCCTGGTCTTAGAGCAGAACTCCATTTGGTCATAGTCAGCCGGTTCATGCCCAAATTCTGACTGTTCTGCAAAAATGCATAATTGAACGCCGCAAGCATCAATATATGAATTGCTGTTTGCACCAATATAAGTATCTACATAGCCAATACCATTAGAGAATACAGGAATGGTTCTATCTGCCTGAAATGTCCCGTCTTTTTTCAATGGAATCTGATTGAATATATCTGGCGCAACCGCGCCATCCATAATACTATAAGCAACATCAATCATTTTTTCTACTTTCTGTTTGTACTGAATGCCAGTCAAGTTTGACTCAGGTATCACATTGCTTCCGTAGTGTTCAGCTACCTTTTCTGCCGCATCTTTCCAGCATTGAATGTTGAATTCATCAATATATACGGAAACCTTCCCATTTGTTATTTCCGGATATTTCTTTCTACGTAAGAATGCAGATACCGCATTATCAGTGCACCACCAGCATGGGCCATCGTATTCACTGCTGCTTTTATAGCAAAAATACGTTAAAAACTCGCCATCTTCAGGATTAAGAATAGCAACCTCTCCAGGTTTTTGATATGCCGGGTTAAAAGCAAAATCCAACAGCCACTCATCCCCAGTCATTCTTTGCAGTAAAAGGTACTTTTCTTTGTATTCAGCAAAGAATTTCACTAAAGATTCCATGGTGTCATCTTCTGTAATTGTCTTAATTCTTCCATTTTTAACGCAATCGTCTTTGATTTCAAAATACTCTTCTCGTGTCATAGTTTTCTTTTCCTTTCTTTTTTGGTGTTTTGTTTTTACATTTTTAATATGCTGGATTTTGCATCATGCAAAAAAAAGAGACGGCTAAGTCGTCTCTTTGTGGCTTACTGCAACAATATCTGCTCGCCCTGCGAGTTTTTCAATGCAATATTCGGCAACGTGCACGTATACGAGCCGCTGCTTTTGTTTGGTCGTTTTTGTCATTGTATATATTTTATCGAGAGAATCGTATATTTCCTCTGGATTAACGGTGACACCATCCACGTATTTTTTTACCTCTTCTTTTTCCATCTTGTATTTTTCTGTAAGATGCTTAACAACTGCTTCTGCAGCCTCGTTGTTAGATTTGACAAAACCTTCCAGTTGGATATATGTTTGCATTTTGTGTCTCCCTTCTTTGTTCTGTTTTGTTGTAATATGCCGGAATTTCGCCTACAACAAAAAAAAATCCGGCTGTATTCCTACAGCCGGCAAGCATTATTTTTCGTACACAAATCCATCAGTTAACTTTGCGACAATTTCTTTCGCATATTCTTTTGTCAGTTTCTTTTCCAGATTGATTTTGTATGCTGAAACACACTGCAAACCCTCTTCCTTGTCATAATACAACTTAGAGATATACTCCGCCTTAATTGGCAGGGTTTTTGCATATGCTGAAATTATACGCTGGTATTTCAGATATTCTTCAACATTCTTATACATCTCCCAGTCTCCGTATTCTTCATACATGAACGGCAGAGACTCCAGGCCGCCTTTTCTGAGACTTACATCACGGATATTTAAGATATACATGGCATTTTCATCCACTCCCTCACCAGGAAGCGTTGTGCAACACCAGAATTCTTTATCGACCATCTCATCGAACAATCCTTCCGGAAGCATGTCTCCGACCGCTTCAGCAAAATCAGCAATAGACATTCTTCCCTGCAGATTTCTGATGACAGATTCTGCTTTTTTGATTTCCCTTTTGGAGGCTGTGATTTTCAAATCAATTGCACGCTTCTGTTCTTCCAACTTGGCAATGCCATCATACAATGATGACATATACTCAAAAGTATGTTTTTCTTCCTCGGAGATATCATCCGCATCAGAGATAAAATCAGCGTCAATGTTTTTGTATGTCACACCGTCTGCATCAACATATTCATCTTTCCCAATCTCTACTGCTGCAACCGACTTCGTCTTTGTTAACTGAATGTTTACGATTTTTTTATCACTCATTTTTTGTTTTCCTTTCTTGTTTTGAATGTTTTTTGCTTCATTTACAACATGCTGAATTTTTGCCGGCAAAAAAACGCAGAAACAAAATCAGCCAGATAGCAAACAATCGCATTTTTCAGAACATATATTCTATATACTGGAATTTTTACAAAAATTTGGCTTAAAACATATACAAGGCGGCAAAAATGTAATATACTTCTTAACAAAAAAGGAGGATTTAATAATGCCAAAAATCAAAGTAATTCGTCCTACAGAAGAAATCAAAAAAGAATTAGCCGAGCTTGAGGAAAACATTCAGACAGCAGCCGCATCTATCAAGGAGATGAAAACAACCAGAAGAACGTTAAGAAAAGAACTTGAACTTGCACAGGCAAAAGAGGCAGAGGAAAGACAGGCTGAGGAAATTAAAGAACTTACAGAGCTGATGAAAGAAAAAGGCGTCACAGTGGAATATCTGAAGAGCCTTATGCAATGACAACAGCAAGAGCTGCGGCGCGAAGCGCCGCGGCTCTCTTTTTTCTTTCTTTTTTTCTCTTTTTTTTATTTTCCTGAATTTTCAGAATTTTCTGAACCAGTCGCATCTGCATCTTCTTCGTCACTATCCAGACTTACAATCGCATTGCTGTCCGTGACTTTCGGGAGCTTTCCGTCCCATTTTTCAATCTTCTGATAATCAATCAACGCATCAGAAATGCTGTCTGCCAGCTCCTTATTTGCATTAGCCTGTGCTTCAGCTTCAATTCTCATTTTTTCAGCTTTTGCTTCGGCTTTTTTAATTTCTACAGTCTTATCCGCCTCGGCCTTTTTAATCGCCGTTTTGTTCTCAATCTCCTGCCTTGCAGCAGTCTGTTGAGCGATAGACTTCTGCTGGATTGCCGCATTGTATTCGTCTTCAAAGTCCATGTTCTCAATGATGACTTGATACAGTGTTATCGCATCTTTTCCGTATTTAGTATTAAGCACTTCCTCCAGTTTCTTCTGCGTCAGAGGTTCAATCTTTCCTCGGTTAGTCACATCTTCAGGCGCTAATTCAGCCATTGCCGCCTTCATTGCAGAAGCAACCATGCTTCCCTTAATCAGATTTTCCGTATCGGTTACATTTGCACACAGCCACGCAGATTTTTCAGGCGAAATACTGTATGTTACGGTGACATTCTCACCATACACCGGCGTCTTGTCTGAAGTTTCACCCCAGATTTTCCCCTCACATCTTCTGTCCTGCTGTTTATTACTGATTGTCTGAATATGCTGAACAAACGGTACAGAAATATGAATCCCTGTTGTTAATTCTTTTTCTGATATTTTTCCAAATGTTGATTTTACTCCGGTATATCCGGTCGGGATTACACTAACGCTATTAGCCCCGATTCCAATAACGCATACCGCAACAACTGCGTATTTCGCATATTTCCACATGGCGCTTTCGGTTCCCTTTTCTCTTTTTTTCCCAAATTTCACTTTTCGTCAACCTCCCCAAACCCTGTCGCATTATATTTATTTTTAAGCACTTCTTTTGCTTCTTCTTTCTCATTTACAAAACAGTCCCAAATATTCTTTGCACACTCGGCATCCTGACCAGCCCGGTCAAGTAAATCCCACAGACCTTCAAATGTGATTGAGAATTCCACATTTCCGCTTACCGGATAATATACCTCAAGTGTTACCGGCAGCAAATGGTCATTACTGATTCCGACGTTATACCCTTTTTCTTCACGCAGTTCAACACCGAGGGCTTCACATGCAATATCTTTCGGATTCTGCAGCATAACACTCATCACTTTTCCAACGGTAGTTCTCTCATCATCAAAATCCATCCTCAGACCAATCCCCTCAAATGCATCAAGCATTGTGTTAACCTGCTTAATCATACCGATTGCCTTAACATAAATATTCTGACGATGCCGCATCTTGCATGTCTTAACATCTTCTTGTTTTGTTTCTATTTTTTCTTCTTTTTTAGGAATTCTTGTTTTCTCTTCCATCTTTTTCCTCCTTTTTTGTGTCTTGCTAGTGTTTCTGTGTTATTTTTGGTGATTGACGCTTCACGCTCGTGATACCTCACCGTATCGGCTCGGTACCAGATTAAAAATGATGCCTCCCAGGCCTTGACGGATTCGGCACCAGAGCACGCATGATAACTCAGGCTTACGCCTTCGTTATCAATTTGCGCAGCAAATGACAAGCGAAGCCGCAAGGCTGAGTGCAGTGCACGAACTGAGGCTCAGACCCATGTGCGAAGTTAAAACCGGAACATTTGACTCATGGACGACTCTTTGTCGGCCGGGGATTTCGCGTTCTCAGTTAATATGCTGAAAATTTAAGATGCTGTTAACTTTTTGCAAAAATTTAGCATATTAAGTTTAAGAAAATTTTTAGGAGGTGTAGTAATCATATATCAGGTTATAAAAACAACAGATTCACCAGAAATATTACTGTTTTTTACATGCGGATATCTTTTGCTCGGTATTATATTTCTTGTTATTGGTGTTTGCATTGGTCATCATTACAGAAAACAAAGAAGAAAAGACATTGTTACAGTACCGGCAAAGGTTGTAAAAGTTGAAATGAAAACAGTAAGTACATCTCAAAACGGAGACTATAACACTGTTCAATCCATGTCTTATTTCCCTGTTTTCAGATACGACTATGCCGGACGAATCCAGGAAGTGGAGAGTAATTTTGGTCAGACAGCAAATGTATACCATGCAGGACAAGATGTTGAGGTTTACATTGACCGTGAAACCGGAAAGTTTTGTGGGTGTCCGGTTGATGACAAGGCAAAGAAAGCTATTTCTGCAATATTTACTACTATTGGATGCATCATGTTGTCATTAGTGATTATTTTAGGTCTTGTCTATATCAACGAGAACAACATTTCAATCTATTTTTGGACGATATAAATTAAAAGGAGAAAAAATATGGAAAACTACCAGATTAGAAAAAAAATCCATCCAAAACAGCGCGTCGCTGTTCTTTTAAAAGAAGATTACGAAAACGGTAACCTTACATACGGAACCGTAGATGAAATTTTAACAAAAACCGAAACCCATTACAGGGGAATTAAAGTAAAAATCAAGATTGAAAATGAAACAGATGAAGAAAAAGAAATCCGAAAAGAAAATCCAGATTACCGCCTTATTGGCAGGGTAAAAGCAATTCTGCCAAAGCAGAAAGCGAAGTGACCTGAATGGCTGAAGGATATATTTATGTGATGACAAACCCATGTCTACATGACATGGTCAAAATCGGCTATGCCTCCGATGTGGAGGCTCGCCGGAAACAGCTAAGCACTACCGCCCTGCCTTTTGAGTACGAAATATATGCCACATACGAAACCTCAGGACAGCTGGAGGATAAGAAGCTGCACGAATTAATCGACACTCTGAACCCGAAACTGCGTCTCGCCAAAAACCGGGAATTTTTCGCAATGTCGGCAGAAAAAGCTTACCGGCTGCTTGAGGCTATCGCTATCATATCAGGCAGTGCTGACAAATTAAAGCGTGTGGCTCCGATGCAAGGCGAAGGCACAGTAAGCAGCACAAGAAAACAGCCTCACTGCCAAGGCAGCAGCGGACGGAAACAGCGGCCGGCAATCAACTTCCAGAAATGCGGTATACCGGTCGGGGCAGAACTTGTGTTTATCGACGATGATTCGGTCAGAGTAACTGTTGTGGACGCGGAAAAGAATAAGGTTAAGTACAACGGCGAAACCACTTCCCTCTCGCCGCTTGCTGAAAAACTCCGCAACGTATCGGCAATTCAGGGAGCATCAGTCTTTACATACAACGGGAAAAAGATTACAGACATTGCTGAAGAAACACAGTGGAGCTAACCCGATAAGTTTTGAAAATTTTGTGTGTTTTTTTGATAACTCGCGCTTTGCGCTCGTAACCAGACTTCGAATGTGGTTTCTAATCCACGTGTGAAGTTAAAAACAGAACATTTTACCTGCGGACGATACTATCGGCTGCGGATTCCACATTCTTCGTTAATTTTTAAAAAATTTCTTTTTTTATTTTTATTTTGCATATTATATGTGTAAGCATTTATTGCTTACACATTCTGAGAACGTCTTTGTTTTCAGAATATAATAAATAAACATGGAGGTATACTATTATGAAGAAAGTATCCAAAATCAAAATGGCGATGCTTAGCCTTTCTATCGTAGCTATGAATATGGCATTCCCTATCGCTACATATGCAATGGTTGTTCAGCATGGCCTGCAGTAAGTGCAAGGTTTTTGCCGAAAAAATACAAGCGGCAAAAAAACCAATAAACTTAATTATTGATTAAATAAAAACTAGAAATAACCATGCACGCAGACCCCGTCTATAGCGTCAGGCATCTAAGAATATCATGCCTGACGTTTAGGCGGGGTAAATGCTGTTACGGGGAACCAGTAAAAAAGTTTTGTATTTTTCACAAAAAACGATAAAACTTTTAAAAATCTAGCATATTAGATGTGTAAGAAATTTTTGAAGGAGGTGTCAATGTATGGCAACAGTATCTTATGGGTTAAAAATTACAGAAGCGTATCATATTTTCGATAAAACGATTGCAATATACCGCAATGCCGTACATTATATCTCTGACATTACAATGCATCATTACGACGAATTGAAATCTCTTGAAAGTATAACAGGCAATGATGGAAAAGTTATTGTCTCAGCACAGCAGAGAAGGCAGCAGAAAATGGAACGCTTAATCCATTCCACAGCAAATAATGATGCTACATATAAACGTTTCGATAAGG